>Ga0194128_10000637_pt1 | contig 62786 bp, 66 predicted proteins | sample TA2KigCa65mmetaG_FD_148650 | JGI IMG/M metagenome (GOLD analysis project Ga0194128, IMG submission 148650) | Freshwater microbial communities from Lake Tanganyika, Tanzania - TA2015037 Kigoma Deep Cast 65m | ecosystem: Environmental > Aquatic > Freshwater > Lake | place: Tanzania: Lake...
CTCACGCGTCCGGCCGCGAGCGCCTCCGAGTACTCGGAGTAGTGGTCGAACTGGTGCACGCGGCCGTCCGGCTCGATCGCCTGCACGCCGCCCGCACCGCCGGCGCCCGCGCCGCCGCCGCCCCATCGTCCGTTCAGATCCGGCTTGCCGTCGGGCATGCGCGGCGGCGCGACCGGGGCGCCGCCGGGAGACGCCGGGCGCGTCTGCGCCACGCCGTCCGCGGCGGTCATGATCGCCACGGCGGCGAGCGATACACCGAGCAGAGCTGCTCTCATCTGGCGCTCCTTACTTCGGTTCCGACTTGTACTGATGCCACAGGTCGATCTTCCGGCCGTCGGGCAGAATGAAGGTCAGGATGTAGCCGTTGGGCGACCCGTCTCGCGCCCGCGCAGCGATCGCGGTGTAGGTCTGCCCCGTCTTGAACACGTCGCGGCCGCTGATCCCGATGTCGCGGAACCCGCCCGGCCCGGCGCCCGAAATCGTCCACGTGGTCACGTTGCCCGAGTCGTCTTTCACGTCGAGAAACCACCGCACGTGCGGGTTGATCCAGAGCACCTTGGTCAGCACGCCGGTGATCGTGACGTGGTCGTCCTGATCGAAGGCGGCCTGGACGGCATGATGGGCGCGCGCCTCTGCCGCCGCCCCGAGCACTGCACCGAGGATTGCCGCACCGGCCAATGAGTACCGCATTGCCGTCCTCCAGCTATTTCGCCGCCGCCTGTCGGATGTTCTCGGGCACCGGCATGATGACGTACGGATTATAAGTCTGGCTTCGCGTCAGCGTCAGGTCCATCACGCGCATGCCGTTCCGCTCCTGCACGATCCGCCCCGGCAGCAGCGCGTCGCTCTTGTAGTCGTCGGCGTTCCAGTCGCGGTAGTCCGCATAGGTGGTGACGGTGACGACGCCGCCGAGCCGCGCCTCGACGCGCTCGATGCGGTGGGAAAAGTACCGCCGCACGCCCGTCGGCATCGTATGGAAGAGGAAGTGCTCCGGGTCGAGCGTCGCCTTGACCGTACCCGCCTGGAGCGGCGCCGGCAGCGGGAAGGTGATGGTCGGCTTGCCGCCCTCCATGGCGAAGGTGGCCTTCGCCCCGGCCAGCCGCGCGGCCTTGATCACGCCCTGCGGCAGCGTCCAGATCTGCAGCAGCCGCTCCTGGGCCGTTCCGGGCGCCGGCGTGGCGTTCTGCCCGGGCGCCGTCTCGTTCCAGGCGAACTCGCCGGCGACGACCTCGACGCGGCGCTCCCCCTTTCCGCCCGCGCCCGCCGCGCACGTGTAGTCGACGCGCATGCCGGGCACCGGAACGCGCTCGCGCCGGTCCGCCGCGGGATACCGTACGCTCGCGCGGTACTCGGTCGCCTGGCACGTCTGGCCCTGACGGGCAACCGTGCCCGTGCCCCAGTACTCGAAGGTGACGATTGCGTCGCGCTCCTGCGGGCCGCGCAGCATGCCCAGCGCGTCGGCGGCCTTGTAGAGCGCGTCCTCGAGCGTCCTGGCGGGCTCGGGCGGAGGCATGTCCGTCCCCGCGGTCTGCCCCGCGGCGGCGGCTGTCCACACGGCCGTCACCCCGATGGCGCACGCGATCGCGCGCCCCACGGTCTTCGTGTCGATCCTCATCGTCGTGACCTTCATGCGGTTAGAACGCAAACCGGAACCCCAGCTGCACCGAGCGCGGCTGATACGCGATGTTGTTGTTGAAGGACGGCTGTCCGTACCGCGCGTTGCTCTCCTGCGTCGTATACGAGCCGTAGTTGGCGCGGTTGAACATATTGAAGACCTCCAGCTGCGCGTCGATCGCACGGTTCCCGCCCAGCCGCGTCCGGCGCTGGAGGCGCAGGTCGACGCGGTGGATCGGTTTGCCGACGATGTCGTTCCGGGGCGCAATCGCCCCGTTGGGGCGCAGCCGCGCCGACGAGGCGATGCCTTCGTTCCGCAGGTCGCCGCCGTAGCTGGTGAGAAACCGCTCGCCGGAGCCGTAGAAATACAGACCGCTCACCTGGAAGCCGTAGCCGGCGTCCCAGATGCCGTTGAACACCGCGCGATGCCGCTGGTCGGTGGCGGCCAGCGTGTAGTCCCCGCCGAGATCCGGCTGCACGGCGAAGCCCAGCGCCTGCCGCACCAGGCGGCCGTCGACGATGGCGTGGGCGAACGGCGCGGCGTCCGCATCCTCGAAACGCGACAGTGTGTAGGTGGCCGAGAACTGCCAGCGGTTGCTCATGCGCTTGGTGAACGCCCACTCCCAGCCGTGATAGTCGGACCAGCTCTGGAATGCCGTCAGCTGGATGCGGCCGAACTCGGGCATCGGCAGCCTGCCGACGGTCCGGTAGTCGTAGTTGGCGCCCGTGGCGGGGTCGTAGCTCAGGTTGACGTTGCGCGAGTCTTCCTCCAGCCGTCCGGCCGTGTAGACGTAGTTCGACTCGAGCGACATGTCGGCGCCAATCTGGCGCTGCACGCCGATGGACGCCTGGTGGCTGTAGGGCGTCTCGAAGAACGGGTCCACCATCTCGGGCACGAACTCGCGCCGGAAGCATCCGGGGCGCGAGCCGCTGAGATCGCAGGCGCCCGCCAGGATCTGCTCGAGCGACGGCGCCGGCCCGTTGTACGGATTGCTTGGAAAATCTGCCCGTCCGTCATAGAGAATCTGCGGCGCGATCGACATGATGAAGATCTGCGTCTGGTGGTATTCGTCGGCCGTGCCCTCGGCGAAGAACTTGCCGTAGCCGCCTCGCACGACCGTCCGATCGTTCACCGAATAGGCAAAGCCGATCCGCGGACCGAAGTTGTCAGTATCCTCCGGGTTGTCGCCCGGCAGAATCGGCGGCAGCTTGAGCTTCGCGCCGATGCCGGTCTCCAGATCCCAGCGGAGGCCGAGGTTCAGCGTCAGGCGCGGCGAGATCGTCCAGTCGTCCTGCACCCACCCGGCGAACAGGTTCTGCGGGATTTCGCGATAGAACCCCTTGGTGGCGCCGATGCTCAGCTCGTAGCGCTGGGAGATGGGCGCCAGCAGATTGAGATTCCAGGTCGAGGCGTCGTCCCAGACGGGCAGCACCTGCGCGATGGTGGCGGGGACGGGGCCGCCCTGCGCCACCAGCGTCGGGCGGCACGTGCTGCCGCATCCGCGCAGGATCGACAGGTCGTAGATGTACTCACCGCCCATCCTCACCGCGTGGCGCCCGCCCTTGCTGTACGTGAACGAGAAGTCGTCCCGAATCGAGCTCTTGTACTGATTGTGATGCTGGATGTTTCCGGCGCCGAACGAGTAGCCGCGCAGCTGCACGCGCGTCGCCGTGCCCGTACGAAACGAGTAGGTCGACGCGTTCGGGAAGCTGCCGCCGGCCCATCGCGTGACCGGCTCGTTGAGGCGCGTGTACCGGCTCGTGCCGCCCTTGATCTCGTTCACCGCGCGGTTGCCGATGACCTGTGTGAACGTCATCAGAAACTGCGTCGTGTGGCGATTCTGATACTGCGTGTTCGAGGGATGGCTGGTGCCGCCGCCGCCCGTGTAGTACGTCTGGTCGTACACCTGCATCCGCGTCGACAGCCGGAACTGAGGTGAGAACTGGATGTCCCCTTTTCCGCCTCCCGTGTGCTGGCGGCGCGTGTTCGGAAAGTCGATGTTGAAGGCGGGGTAGGGGCTGTCGAACGTGATGGTCTGCGGCTCGCGTTCGTACTCGTAGTTGCCGAAGAAGTGGATCCGGTCGCGCCGGATCGGGCCTCCGAAGGTCGTGCTCATCTGCTGGTTCGAGTACGGAAGGACGCGCCGCTGGATGTGATCGGCCGCGTTGAAGCGGTCGTCCCGGAAGTAGGCCGAGGCGCTCCCCGACGCGACGTTGGTGCCCGACTTCGTGATGGCGTTCACCAGCATCCCGGTCGACCGCCCCTGCGTGGCGTCGAACCGGTTGGTGACGAGCACGAACTCGGCGATCGCGTCGCGGCTGAACCGCGGCTGATCGTCGCCGAGGCCGATGAAGTTGGTGGTGACCTGCTGGCCGTCGATGTTGATCTGCGAGTACCCCTGCCGCATCAGCGGCGCGCCGCTCGACTGGTTCTGGCGGCTGCCGGGCGCCAGCATCGCCAGGTCCATCCAGTTGCGTCCGTTGAGCGGCAGCTCCTGCATCTGCCGCGGGTCGATGTTGCCGCCGAGCGTCGACGAGGTGACGTCGAGCAGCGGCGCCTCGCCGGTCACGGTCACCGATTCCTGCACCGACGAGACGGCGAGCTCGAAGGCGACGACCGCCTCCTGCGCGAGCAGCAGCTCGAGCCCGGTCCGCGTGACGGTGGCAAAACCGGTGAGCGCGGCGGTGACGCGATACGCGCCGGTCCGGACGGGAATGCGGTACGCGCCCGTGCCGTCGGTCACGGCTTCGAACGTGTTGCCGGTCGCCTCGTGGACGGCGGTCACGGTGACGCCGGGCAGCACCGCGCCCGTCGCGTCGCGGACGACGCCGCTGACGACGGCTTCCTGCCCATGACTGATGGCGGGCAGCATGAGGACGATCGCAACCGCGGCCAGGACATGGGACGGGCGCCAATATCGTGGGTGACGCATCGAACCCTCCCTCTCGTGATGAACGCGCCTGGTGGGGCGCCCGGCACGCGACGTGCGCACATTCGGGTGCCCCTGGGTATCACCGGACCTCAGCAAAGTCACATCGCGGGCCTCGCGAACCGCGACGGGTCGATCGCGGCGTTCGGACGGACCTCCTCGAGCTGGATGACGACCTGATTGTTCGTCCAGGTCCTCGTCCATTGGAAGGGCATCTGCACGCCGCCGACGCCGCGGTAGTCGGCGAAGTCGACCCTCGTCGGCACCGCGCCGACCGCCGTGGGACGCCAGTGCACGAGCCGGACGAGCCGGCCCGACTCCTCGTCGAAGTACAGCCGCACGGGCGGCTGGCCGGGGTTGGCGCCCTGCAGCGCGACGACGTCGCGCCCGCCGATGGCGGAGACGCCGACCTCCCACTGGCCGAACGCGCGCTGGATGGTCGCCGGAAACCACACCATCGCCTCGATGGCTGCGCCGGTCAGATTGCCGCCGCTCAGCTCGAGGAGCGGTAGCGGCGTGTCGGGCTGCAGGCGCCAGCCGGCACGGCCGTCGAAGGTCCTGGCGTTCACGCCCGCCGGCGTCTTCGCGATCGTCGTCATCTGGTTCGGCGCGCGCACGTAGACTTCCGCCGGCACCTCCATCTGCTCGGTTTCGTATCCGGCGTAGGTGCCGGTCGCCGCGAAGCTCGTGAACCGGCCGAGGGCGTCGGCGCCGCCGAGCGACGCAAGGTACCGGGCGAACACCTCGGCGACCGGTGGCGCGTAGAGGCTGGGCACGAATGCCATGGCGTACGGGTCGTCGGCCGGCTCCCCGTACTGCAGGTCGAGATTCGGCTCCGTCTTCGGCCGGTTGCCGCCGCCATGGCAGGTGAAGCACGTGACGCGCGGCTGGCCGCCGAAGTACTGCGTGTTGATGCCGTTCATCATGACGACCATCTGCCGGGCGCGCTGAATGCGCGGCGTCGCGATCGAGAAGGCCGCCGGGTCCGAGATGATCTCCTTGGCGTGGCAGCTCACGCAGTCGAACAGCAGCGCGGAGGCGAACATCCCCATCGTGTCGAGGAACTCGTCGGCCGGAATGCCCTTCAGCACCTGGACGTTCTTGAACACCTGCTCCGCCATCCTGCCCGCCGGGGGCGGCGGCGTCTGCACGGGCGACGCATGGATACCCATCGCGGCCAGCCACAGCAGGCCGACGATCGGCACGGCGAGTCGCATCTGTCCTCCCTGAATCGCCTGAATGAAGGCTGCGCGATTATATACGTCCCCGCGTGCACGGCCGGTGGGACCGGTGCGTCCTCAGCCCGCCGGTGCGCCGAGGATCCGCTCGTACACGGCGAGGTCCGACGGCGAAAAGCAGCAGAAGATCACGTCGCGGATCGATCCGCTCGATCCGCCCGCGAGCGTCTCGCGCACCGCCGCCACCGCGATCGCCGCCGCCTGCTCGATCGGATAGCCATAGACGCCGGTGCTGATCGAGGGGAACGCGATCGAATGGAGCTCGCGCTCGGCCGCCAGCTCCAGCGCGCGCCGGTAGCAGGAGGCGAGCAGCGCCGCCTCGTTCTGCCCACCGCCGCGCCACACCGGCCCAACGGCGTGGATCACGTGCGTCGCCGGCAGCCGGTATCCGCGGGTGATCTTTGCGTCGCCGGTCGCACAGCCGCCGAGCGTCCGGCACTCCTCGACGAGCTCCGGCCCAGCGGCGCGGTGGATGGCGCCGTCGACGCCGCCGCCGCCGAGGAGCGTGGTGTTGGCGGCGTTGACGATCGCGTCCACGGCGAGCGTTGCAATGTCGGCCCGGAGCGCGCGGAGCACGGCGGACATGAAGAGGCTTCCGCGCCCGCGCGCCGTGTGAACTACCAGCTCAGGCGGTAGTTCGCCGCGACAGAGGTCGGCGTGGCGGATACACCCACCAGCTTCTGCTTCTCCGCCTCGGCCCGACGGAGGCGGAAGGTGTTCGTGACCCAGTTCTTCCCGCCGAAGATGGCGATCGACATGCCGGCCGCCCCGGTGTACACACCGGCGTACTCTCCGGCGCTACAGCCCTTGGGGACCAGCTGCGCCTGGAAGTTGTCGCTGTTGAGACACGAATCTGTCGCGCTCAGAACGGCGAGCGCCAGCCCTCCTGCGAGGATCCCCGATCCCCACAGGACCATCTTCTTGCCTCGAGAAATTCCTCGACGGGCGCTGGCGATGCGCTTGTCGAGCTCTGCGATGTCCGCTTGCCGGGACTGGACCGTCGCCACCGCCTGCGCGAGAGACTCGGGCAAGAGCAACGATCTCGTGGGTGCCGTTCGGTTGTCGTCCTGCGCAAACGCCGGGGCGGTGAATCCGATCACCGCGAGCGCCGCGAAGACGACGAGGCTCTTCCTCATATGTGCCACCCTCCTCGCGACTTTTCGAGAAGCGCGAACCCTAGACCGGCGTGAGGAGGATCAGGAGGATAACGTAAGGTGAGTCACGCGACAAGAACGCGAGCGCCCTGGGCCTGTTGGTCTCGGCGGCGATCACCTACGGCTCCAGCCCGTAGGTACGTCGAATGTCCCATCGGCGGGACGATCCGGAGGGGTGACGGGAGTCGTCACCCACGGCGGGTCATCTCCCCGCCTCACCCACACGGTGAGCCGCCGATAGAGCAGGTTGGGGGTTCCCGGTCCTGGGATCGTTGTGTAGCTCCAGTTGTTGCTGGGGATACACTGGTCGGTACCGAAGAGCGCCGTGCCCGTGGAAAAGCCCGTCGTTCCCGGGCCGTCGGACCAGCCCACCCGTAGCATGAACTGAAAGCCGGCGGGGGCTTCGCACTTCACCCATGTGGTGTACCGGGCGCCCTCCACAAGCGGGGCGCCAACCGCCGGCTCGAATTCTGACACCCAGATCTTGAGTGACGTCGATTCTCCTGACACGTAGCGTGGCGCGTCAGGAGAATAGCGTAAGGCGAGCCAAGCGACGCAAACGCTCGATAAGCCGCGGCGTATGAGAACGGCAACGCCGACGGCTCAATCGCCGGGTGAGGCAGGTTGCTCGTTTGGATCATCGACTGAAGAACTCGCTTGCCCAGCGAGATCGCTGGGGGGCGTCTCGCTCGAGATTTGGCGACCCGTGGACGCCGTTGGGATTGAACCAAACGGTCATGAATACGGCCGCATCTTCGAGAGGATTCGGATAGCCGCACGACCAGCGTTCGCAGTTCTCGACCCACCTTCCAGCAGTCTCTCGCCACCCTGCCAGCTCCACAAAGCGGCGTCCCTCGCGAGTTTGCACCCACGCGTTCACCATGGAGTCGCGGACGAAAATTGATGGGTCCGGCAACCCGCTCTCCAGAATGTGCTGGTGTTGGTGCGCGTGAAAGAGCTCATGGGCCATCGCATCGAGCTCACCACCGACCGGCGAACCGCTGCGCAGGTAGACGGTTCTGACGTCCTGGTCGTAGCTGGAGCCGCGCCCGTTTGGCTGCCGTATCAGGCAGAGGCCGGGCGGGAGCCTGAGCCGCGACATGACGGGACGAATATCCGCAGGCCACGTCGAGCACTCTTTCCGCAGATTTCCGATGTCGATGCGAAATTCCGCGCTATCGATGTTGACGCTCTGCTCGAAACCTTGATACCCAGACTTGGTGACCTGCACGGTGGCGTTGCCTCGGGGGACGTCCTGAATCCGGAAATCACCCATTGCGCCGGTCAAGTTGGAAGTTCCGGCGATCTGCACCAGGGCATCAGGGACAGGGTCCGTTTCGCCCTGCGGACCCGTGCGTTCCCGTACACTCCCAGACAGCGTCGACGTCGGCTGTGGCGGGGGGGGGTGGAGTGGGCGTGGGGGCAGGACCGGGCGTTGGTGTTGGCGCCGGCATCGGCGATGAAGACGGTGTTGGAGCCGTGGGGCTGCCACTCGACCCGCCGCCGCAAGTGGTGGCCGTGACAGCGAGCGCGATGACTAACGCCGTCAAAGGCGCATTGATCATCTTGAGTTTGTGCTCAGGAGGATAACGCAAGGTGCGTCAAGCGAACTCAGTGGCGGCATGCTTTGGGACGCACCCTCGAAGAGTATGATCGGCGACAGTGGGGCTGACGACTCAAGCGTTGACGGTGCGTCCCAGCCGGAACTCGAAGCGGAAGGCCAAGGTGACCTTCCTCGTCGATTCCGGCGCCGTCTACAGCCTGGTGCCCGAGCGCACGCTGCGCAGGCTGGGCCTCCGCCCCTATCGAGAGGTCACGTTTTCGCTGGCCGACGGCACCACCGTCACGCGACGGGTGGGCGACGCGTACTTCGAGATCGACGGCCATCTCGGACCCGCTCCGGTCATCTTCGGCGAGGCCGGCGACGAACCGCTGCTCGGGGCGACGACGCTCGAAAGCCTCGGCCTGGTGCTGGATCCTTTCAAGCGCCGGCTGATTCCCATGCGCATGGTTCTGGCCTGACAGGCCGGGCCGACCGCGATCGCGTCCTCCCTACCGATCAAGCGTCAGCCGGATCGTCGTTTCGCCATCCGGCCCCACGTGCCCGCGCCCCATGCCGGTCGTGTTGAACGACATGATCACGTGCCCCAGCCGGTCGAGGCCCACCACGCCGCCGGTGCCGCCGGCCGGCGTCAGCACGCGGTGGACGACCTCGTCGGCGGCCGCCTGGCCGTCCAGCCCCAGGTACTCCACCCGCGCGCAGATGTCCTTCGCTGCCGTGAAGCGGATGAAGTACTCGCCGACGCCGGTCGCCGAGATCGCGCAGCTCCGATCGCTCGCGTAGGTGCCCGCGCCGATGAACGGCACCCTTGCCGGCATTGAACTCGGGCGCGTCCTCGAGAACGACGACCGCCGCCTCCACCGCGTCGAGGCTCGAGCCGCCCGCCGCGAGGATCCGGTGACCGGCGTTCAACGCCTCCGCCATGGCCGAGCGCATGGCGGCCTCGCGCGTGCCGAGGCTCTCGATCGTGAAGTTGCCGGCGCCGGTGTGGATGACGAGCCCCCAGCGCGGCCCGGCCTCGCCTTCTCCAGGGCTCGGCGCCGGTGCGGTGCATGAGGTAGCACTCGCGACCATCAGGACCAAGAGTAGCCGATCGACCGGGAGCGCCCTCACGGAAGGATGGCGATCGCGCGGAGCGGCGCGCCGCTGCCGCCGCCGATCTTCATCGGCAGCGCCACCACGAGCGCGCCGCGCGGCGGCAACCGATCGAGCGCGGTCAGGTTCTCGAACGCGGGGATGTTCCGCTCGAAGAGCACCCGGTGCGACTCGTACAGCGTCGACTGGCCGTAGTCGATGCTGGCCGTATCGATGCCGATGGCCTTGATCGGGCGGTTGGCCACCAGCCACCGTGCCGCATCCGGGTGCAGACCAGGGAAGCGGAGGTCGCGCACGGCGTCGGCGCCGCGCGCCGCCGTGCCGAGATAGCGCCCGGCATCGGGCCAGCGCGACGAGAAGCCGGTCCTGATGAGGAGAATGGCGTCGCGCGGGATCTCGCCCTGCTCGCGCTCGGCGCGGAGCAGGTCGTCGACGGTGACCTGGTAGTCGCGGTTCTGGTCGGCCTGTGCGGCGACGTCGATGACCACGGCGGGGCCGACGAAGCGGTCGATGGGGATCTGGTCGACCGTCTGCGCGCCCTGCGCGAAGTGCACCGGCGCATCGAGGTGCGTCCCTCCGTGCTCGGCCGTGAACAGGTTGTTCGACGCGTAGTAGAAGCCCTGCGGCGTGACGCCGTCGAACGTCTTCTCGAGCCGGAAGGGATCGGAGGTGGGCCAGAAGATCGTCCGGGTGTCGTAGGCGTGCGACAGGTCGACGACGTCGCCCGAGGGCAGCGCCGCACGCGGCGCCGGGGAGGGCGCCGGTGAGGAGCAGCTGGCCGCGGCGAGCGCGGCCAGCAGGACTGCGTATTTCATCTCGGACCCCGGATCCCGGATCCCGGATCCCGGCTGGATCTACCGCCGCGTTTCCTGCGTCGCGTCGTCTCCCGTGCAGACGAAGCCGCCGATGTCCGGACGCGGCGCATGGCACGGCGGCGCCTGCGCGGTCGGGAGGTCGAGCGAGTAGAAGACGCGGAAGGTATCGCCCGGCTTGCCGTTGAAGTCGTAGACGATGATCGGGTCGCGCAGCGTGGTGTCGCCGAAGGACATGCCGTAGTTCATCGAGATCGCCGCCGCGGGATACTGCGCCGGACGCACGCCCGGCAGCGGCTCGAACCGGCTGTTCCGCACCACCGCCTTCTTGATGGGCGACGTCGTGGTCGACGGCGTGTAGGCGGTGGCGACGGCGACGCCGACGTAATTCCGGAAGAAGCTGTTCTCGATCGTCGCCACGCCGTCGCCCCTGCCGGGTTCGGGGGACGCGGTCGGGAAGAAGGGGCTGGCGACGCCAACCCGCATGGCCTGAATATCGGCGCTGCGCACCGTCACGCTCTTCGCCGAATAGTTCGAGAACCACACGCCGGTCGGCGTCTCGATCGCATCGGCCAGGATGGCCGTGTCGCCGCGGACCGTGAGTCCATCGATGGTCAGCCGATCCGCCGGGAACGCCGCCACCGCGTCGCGCGACGCGTGCCACACGCGCATGTTGCTGATCGTTCCGTTCCATCCGAGCGCGACGCCGTTCAGGATGGCGCCGTACGCCTCGTTGCCGGTGAACTCCAGCAGCGGGGTATCGACGTCGTCGATGACCTTGTACTCGCCGTCGCGGCTGTTGTCGGCGCCCTTGAACGCCGGCACCCGCACCTCCTCGATCGCGCCGGCCGCGATCCCGTAGCCGAAGACGTCGACGTTGGCCGCCACGTTGTTGCGGACGATGTTGTTCGGCCCGCGGAACCAGAACGCCGCGCCTTCGCCGCCCGGATCGTTGGTCGCGCCGCCGTAGCCGCTGCGCGGCGCGAACTCGCCCGAGCCCTCCGACCGCATCGCGAAGTTGCGCTCGAAGATGTTGTAGCTCTCGTTGCCGTCCTCGGTGACGATGGCCGCGCCGCGCGAGTTGTAGACGACGTTGTCGCGAATCAGCCCGTAGTGGCTGTTGTGAACCGTGATCCCCCACTTCGAGGCGTCGTCCACGGCGTTGCCGACGAGCGTGAACTGATAGCCGTCGGGGCGGCCGTCCCGGGGACCGAACGCGTGATGGAAGTGGATCGAGTAGCGCCCGATCTGGTTCGTGCCGACCCGGCGGACCGTCCCGTCGGCGGCGAACTCCGTGTTGTGCAGGACGCCCATCCGCGTGCGGCCGAGGTCCTTGAAGAGCGCATAGCGGATGTCGACGTCGGGATGCCGCACGAAGATGACGTGGCCGCGCGTGCCGGCCGCATTCGCCGAGCGGATGACGACGTTGCGGCTGAGGTTGCCGACGTGCGGCAGGAACTCGACGGCGCCGGCGGCGTTCCGCGCGCCGCGGTGGTTGAAGGCCAGCGGCGCCGAGAGCGTGACGGAGTCACCCGAGACGGCCGCGACCTGCAGCTCTTCCCACTGCCGGACGTACTCGGTGCCGCGCTCGCCGCGCTTGAGCTGCCGCGTGTCCGGCACGACGAGCTTGTCGCCCACCTTCCAGCCGGAAACCGCCTGCTCGAGGCGCAGCGCCGTCTGCCCGGCCAGCGGTTCCGCGGTCACCCGGCTGAACGTCGGCGTCTTGACGGCGCCGTGCATGCGGACCGTGCCCAGGCCGATGATGCCGTGGGTCAGCTGCTCGGGGTCGCGCGCGGTGTCGATCGGCTGGTCGATGATGACCACTTCGGCGGTCACGTCGGCGGGCACCGGCGCGTCGGGGGTGCCGATCTCGAGCCGGCCGGCCTCGAACACGGTGATCGTGCCGACGGTCAGACGCGTGTCCGCGCTCGTGCGAAACGTCAGCGCGCCTTCGACGTCGATGCACGCGATCGCCGCGTCGCTGACGACGTCGTAGGTGACGCGCGTCCCCGGGCGGATGAGGACCTTGTCCCCGGCCGCGGGCATCCGCCCCGTCGACCACGTGGCTGCGCTCGACCAGGCGCCGTCGGCGACGGTCGTGACGGTCGGGCCCGCGCAGATGCGCGGAATGCCGTGCGCGATGCCGCTCGCGGGCGGATGCGCGTGGTCCTGGGCCAGGGCCGTACCGGAGGCAGCCACCAGCGCCGCTCCGAGGATCGCGAATGCCGAACGTGTCATGCGCCCTCCAGACATGCGAGAAGGCCACGGGCCTCAGGCCCATGGCCTCAGTAGCGCCGTGCCAGCGCGGCGAGCGCCGCGCCGGCCACGACACCGCAGACGAGCAGCCCGATCGTGTCGACCAGCCGAAAGCCCTGCGAAAACGCTGCGATTCCCGCCAGCGCCACGAGCAGCAGGGCCAGTGGAACCGTGCGCCGAGTAGCCACGCGGCGGAACAGCGCCTACCGAGCCCTGCCAGCAGGATCGTGGTCGCGCGGCCGTCGCTGGCGATGGCGCATCGGCTGATTCGGTCCAGTAGTGTACGCCAAAATCGCGCCGCTCACTGCAAACTGCGCGGCCAGCGCGCACCCCAGGCCCGCCGCTAGTCCGAACCGGTCCACCGTGAGGGCCAGCGCGAAGCAGAACGAGCCGAAGCCGATGATCGCGCGAAGAAAGCCGTACACGAAGGCAATCGTCGCCGCACTCCCCCGCTGCGCGTGGGTGAAGGCCGTGATCACCGTCGTGAGCACCGGAAACGCGTTGATCAGCCCGCTCAGCAGCGGTCCCAGACGGCCGGCCACCGCCGTCAGCACCACCACGAGCGTTGCCGTCGCCAGCAGGCGCAGCGGCAGGTCGCCTGGCGGCGCGGCCGCGGGACCGGCGGGCGGCTCCACCCGCGGCAGGAGCCGTCGTCCGACAACCGTCGCGGCAAAGAGCCCCGCGAGGCTGGCCGCGAGCGTCGGCTCGAGGGCGAAGAGGACCGCGGCCGTCGCGCCGAAGCCCAGCCAGCCGATCGCCAGGCAGGCCGGCCACGGCCGGCGCACGGACAGCAACGCGTAGATCGTCGTGAAGACCACCGTCCCGACGAGGCCGGCCAGCGTGGCGTGGGCGGCGCGCGCGGCGAACGCGGTGCCCTGCTCGACGGCAAAGAACACGAGCACCGGGCCCGCGACGACCGGCATGCCGGAGAGCCAGCCGCCGACGGCGGGTCCCCATCGCCGCACCGCCAGCGTCACGGCGGCGACGAGGCCGGGCGCAACGATCAGCTTGAGCAGCAGGAGCACGTCAGAAGAGGGTCGGCCAGATGTACAGCGGGTACGCGTAGGCGTCGCTCGCGTAGGGCCGCGCCGTGCCGTCGACGCGCTCCGCGGCCTCGGCGCGCTGGACGTCCGGCCACCGATGGCCGACCGGATCGGCGTAGGTCGGCGTGGCCAGCACCGGCGCGTAGAACTTCTCGAGAATGCGGTTCTCGCGCCACGCGGCACTCATGTCGCCTCGGCCCCAGGCCTCGTTGCGCTGCCGGACGTGCCAGAGCGCTTCGGTCAGGTAGTGATCCTCGCGCCCGAGGCGCCGCTGCGCGACGGGCGGCCGATCGCGCCAGCGTGCCGCCCGATCGCGCGCCGCCTCGATGAGCTCCGCCGGGCGATAGCGCGACCGGAAGACGCCGATCTCGGGGTCGTGCACCTCGTAGCCGATGTGCACGGTGTGGAAGAAGACGCCGAAGGCCGCGACCGCGCCCGTCGACCAGACCGCCACAGCCCGGCGCGATCGAGGCGCAAGAGCGAGCCGGACCCGCGGGGGCGGCTCGAGCGCGACGGCGACCAGCAGTCCACACGCCGTGGCCACCAGGTTGATCCAGACGTCGCGCGCTTCGCCCGCCCGAATCGGAATGAACCACTGGAACCACTCGTCGGCGCTGCCCACGACGAGGCCGGCCAGGAGCGGGAGCGCGAACGGCGACCAGTCGTCGGCGCCGACCCAGACTCGATGGAAGAGGATCGCAAGCACGCCGTACTCCGCGAAGTGAAAGCTCTCCGCAAACGTGAGGCCCGTGCTCACGATGTAGGCCGCGCCCAGGCCGATCCCGCAGGCACCGACCGCGTACCGGAGCAGGCGACGCTCGCGGATGCGCCAGAGGGCGACCAGACAGGCAGCGGCGGCCGGCACCGCCGTCGCCGCGATGCCGAGCGTGCGGGACTGCTCCGGCCACCGGGCGCTGACGTCGGTAAACAGCTGCTGCGCGAAGGGCGCGGACAGGACGACCGCCGCCGCGGCCGCCGCGGCCACCGCCAGCCGGCGGCCGGGCGCTGGCGCGGTCAGCGAAGCGCCTCCCACACCCGTTCCGCCTGCCAGAGATGCCGGTGCTGGTGACGCGGCAGGATGGTCAGACACGCAAAGAGGTTGTACTTGACGCGCCGATCGAACGGCGAGGCGATGCGGACGCGTCCGAGGGGCAGCCCGTCGGCGTCGCGCGCGCACGCGATCTGCTCCGCCTGCAGCCGCGCGAACTCGTCGACGAGACTCTCCGCCGAGGCGTCGCCGCGCGGCACGAACGGCGCCGTCGTCTTCACGCGGACGCGCACCGGGGGCCCGGCGCCCCTCCACAGCAGCCATCCGATCGGGCCGCGGCGGTAGCGGCGCGGAGGCGGGCCACCCAGCTGGCGCGCCCGCGCGAGCCCGTTGCGCAGCACCGGGACGAACGCCGCCGACGTCAGATTCAGGTGCGACACGCACTCGCCCACAGACCAGCGGGCAGGATCGGCGCGCGGCCGCCACGACGCCTCGGGCACGCTGCGCGCGAGCTGCCGGAGGCGATCGTGCGCGCGCTCGAAGTCGTCCACGACGGCCTGGAGCTGCGGATGGATCACGCCCACTTCTCGACGACTGGCGGGACGCGCGCCGCGAGCAGATCGAGGAGCGGCGCGGCGGCGGCCGACACGGCCAGCATCCCCGCGTGCTCGTGCCTGACGAAGCCCTCCTCCACAGCGTGGCTGATGAACGCCAGCAGCGGATCGAAGTAGCCGCGCGCGTTGAGGAGCCCGCAGGGCTTCCGGTGGAGCCCCAGCTGCGCCCAGGTCACCATCTCGAACAGCTCCTCCCACGTGCCCCAGCCGCCCGGCAGCGCGACGAACCCCTCGGCCAGATCGGCCATCGTCGTCTTGCGCTCGTGCATCGACGAGACGATGCGAAGGTCGGTGAGTCCGTCGTGGGCAATCTCGCGCGCGACCAGGGCCTCGGGGATGACGCCGGTGACCTCGCCTCCGGCGGCCAGCACGGCGTCGGCGACGATGCCCATCAGGCCGACGCGCGCGCCGCCGTACACCAGGCCGACGCGCCGGGCCGCCAGCACGCGCCCGAGCTCCAGCGCGGCGCCCTCGTACTCCGGCCGCGCGCCGCGGCTCGATCCGGCGAAGACGCAGACGCGTCTCATGCCGAAATACTACCTGAACGACTTGCGCGGGACTGTGGGCGCAAAGCGCCGACGGCGCCCGCCAGGCTAGGGGGCGATCAAGGAAGGCCGGCGCTGGCCGTGCCGCGTCGCCTGCTCGAAGGCGTGAGCGAGCTGCAGCACGCTCCACTCGTCGCGATGGCGGCCGACGATCTGGAGACCGACCGGGAGCCCGGCCGCCGTGAAGCCGGCGGGCACGGAGATCGCGGGGTTCGCCATGAACGTCACGTACCAGCACGAACGCATCCAGTCGATGTAGTTCGCCATCTTGGTGCCGGCAATTTCCATCGGATACGGCACGTTCACGTCGAACGGCGCCACCTGTGCGACGGGCAGCACGAAGTACTCGTACTGCTCGAAGAACTGGCGGCTCTGTTGGTACATCTGCGCCTGCCGGGCGAGCGCGCGGCCGATGTCGGCGCCGGTCAGGCGCTCGGCCTGCTCTACCTCGTACTTGATGGTGTCCTTCACCCAGTCGGCGTTCTGACGCAGCAGCGCGGCATACTGCGGGTGATTGGCCGCGTAGCGCAGCGCGGGAAACGCTTGATCCACGCCGGCGAAATCGGGCTCGGCCTCCTCGACGAGGCAGCCGAGCGACTCGAAGACGCGCCGCGTGCCGTCGACCACGCGGCGGATCTCGGGCTCGACCGGAACGCCGCCCAGGGTCTGCCACCAGGCGATGCGCACGCCGGTGAAGCGGCGCTCCAGGGAGGCCCGGAACCGCGCGGGGTCGTCGGCCAGCGCGAGCGGGCTGCGGGCGTCGTAGCCGGCGAGCGCGCTCAGGAAGAGCGCCACGTCGGCGACCGACCGCGCCATCGGCCCCGCGACCGAGAGCGGCGACCAGCTCCCCGAGTCGGTCGGCACGCGCCCGGGCGATGGCCGCAGGCCCACCACGTTGCAGAAGGCGGCCGGATTGCGGAGCGAGCCGCCGGTATCGCTGCCGTCCGCAATCGGCACCATGCCGCAGGCGAGCGCCGCCGCCGCGCCCCCGCTGCTCCCGCCGCACGTCTTCGTCAGGTCGTACGGGTTGCGCGTGGCGCCGAACACGGTGTTGAAGGTCTGCGACCCGGCGCCGAACTCGGGCGTGTTCGTCTTGCCGCAGGTGATGGCGCCCGCGGCGCGCATCCGCGTCACGATGAGCGCGTCGCGCGCGGGCACGTGGTCGCGGTAGAACGGCGACCCGCGCGTCGTGCGGATGCCCGCCGTGTCCACCAGATCCTTGTGCGCGACCGGCAGCCCGTGCAGGACGCCGAGGCGGCCGCCGCGGGCCGTCTGCTCGTCGGCGCGCGCCGCATCCGCCATGGCGCGGTCCGCGACCAGGGTGACGATGGCGTTGACGCGTGGATTGACCCGCTCGATGCGCGCCAGGTGGGCGGCCATGACCTCGCGGGCCGACACCTCCTTGCGCCGCAGCAGCGCACTCAGTTCGACGGCGCCGAGGTCGCAAAGCCCGTCGGGCTGGGCCGGCGTGCGGACCGCCGGCTGACCCTGGACCGCCGCCGCGGGCTCCCCGGACAGCGTGCCGGCGACGGCGGCCATCCCGACCGTCCGGCCGAACGCGCGACGGCTGATCGGACGGGCCGCCATCGCTACTTCAGCGCGTAGATCTCGTACTTGACGGCGGTGCCGACGCGCTCGCCGACGCCGATCGCCTGGAGCGTCGTGAGCCAGGCGTAGCGCGTGTCGCCCGTCTCGAAGAGCGGCGCCGCCCGCAGCCGCGCGCCGGCGCTCGTCGTCTCGCCCACGCCGTTGTAGGTGACGAGGATGAGCGCGCCGTCGTCGGTGCGGAGCGTGAAGCGGACGTCGAGCTTGTAGCTGCCGTCGGGGCGGTTGGTGATCCAGTCGCCGGCCGGCCCCTGCACGGAGGCCTTCAGGCGCGGCCCCTCGAAGCGGCCGCCGGTGATCTGCACGATCGTGCGCGTCCCCTGCGGGCCGCGCTCCACGACGGTGCGCGTGCCGGTCTCGATGCTGAGCGTACCGAGGTGTTCGAAGGCGGGTCCCGGAGGCGACTGGGCTCCGCCGGCCGACGTCAGCAGCGCAGCAAGCGCCAGCGCCAGGGCAGCAACACGCATGGGTGCTCCTCCGCGGTGGGGGATCAGGTGGTTTCCTCCACCCGCTGGCGCGCCATCCCCTCGAGGATCCGCCGCGGGTCGTAGAACGGCCGAATCTGCTTGAGCTGCCCGCTCACCACCTGGAAGCAGTCGCACACGGGAATCACGCCGAAGGTCGTCTCGAGCTCGAACAGCGTGGCCACGTACTCCCCGTCGGCGATGTGCCGCTCGACGCGGATGTCGACGATGGACGGCAGCATCTCGCGCAGGAAATCGACGACGGCCTCGACGCCGGTGAGCTTGGGCGCGAGCGGTCCCTGAAACGTCACGTCGGCGGCGAACGGCACGTCTGCGAGATTCTTGTCCGTGAGCGCGTGCAGGTAGCGTTCGACCACGGCGACAGATGACTGGGCCATCGGTGCAGCCTCCGCCCGGGGAGAGGATGCGGGGATTCGCGACCGTCTCGCGAATCCCCCCGGTGTTTGCCGCGCGGCGCTCAGTTGGTCGGCGTCGCGCCGGTCCGCGGCATGCCCATCAGCACTTCGTAGGCCTGCGCGATGTGCACCGTCCGGTGCGTGTCCCACCGCTCGAACCCCTTGTAGGCGTCGAGCGTCAGCGTCTTCTGGATGTCCTGCAGGCTGCGGCCCGCCGCGATCCCCGCAGCCACGCCCTTGGCGAGATCCTCGAGATACTGGAGCGACTGCTGGGCGTCCTTCTTCGTCCCCATCACCGCATGGCCGACCGCCGCGTGCTCGTAGTCGAGCGACTGGATGGTGCGCAGCGCGTTGATGTACGACCCGATGGTCGGCGTGATGTTCTGGGGCAGCCGCCTGATCTGCAGCACGTCGGCGCTGAAGACCGTCCGCTCATCCGGGAAGTAGATGACGCTCCCGTCGTCGGTGTGCGCGTCGCCGAGGTGGATCATCATCGCGCGCTTGCCGCCGAGCGTCACCGTGTGCTTGTCGCGGTACGTCACGTCCGGCGGATGCACGTCGCTGATCGAGCCGCGCGCGATCTCGTTGGCGCTGACGATCCCGTCGCGGTTCTGATCGTAGAGGTCGAAGCGCTGCGCGACGGCGCCGCTCGCCTCGCTCCGCTCGATGACGCCGTTGCGGTTGGCGTCCATCTTGGCCTCCGCCTCCGGCAGCGGCGGCGTGCCGGGACGCCCGCCCAGCTTCGCCCGCATGTTCACGTGCCCGACGAACGTGGCCGTGTCGGCGAACACGACGCCGCCCGAGGCGTGGTCCCAGTCGCTGTGCGTGTACAGGATGTAGCGCACCGGCTGCTTGAACCGCGTGGCGAACTCCTGCTTGAGGTAGCGCGCGAAGTCGCGGTTGATCGGGTCCGACATGATGATGCCTTCCGGCGTCACCAGGAACACCGTGTAGTGGTTGTCGTTCTGCGCCCGGTAGAGCTGGCCCGTGACGTTCACGATGCCGCGGGCGGGCGGCTTCTGCTGCGCCCACGCATCGGCGGCGCCGGCAGCGACGATTGCGACGAGAAGAAGAGAGGTCAGCATCGTTCTCATGATGATCTCCTTGGCCGATAGCCTACTCCAAGGCACCCCCACGCGGACAGTCCGCCGAACGGGGGAATCCGAAGCTCACTTGACTCTGCCGGCAAACCCCCGTGCCAGCATGGGCACGCGGAGCAGCGTGCCGCCGCCCGCGACGTACAGCGTGCGCTTGTCGGGCCCGCCGAACGTCAGGTTCTGGCAGCGGCGGGTGATGCACCAGACCGGGATGACGCCCAGATGGTCGCCGGCGGGACTCACCACCTCGATCCCGGCTTCCGTGAGCCCGTACAGGCGCCCCTCGTCGTCGATCGTGAGGCCGTCGGCGTTGGAACGGGGCGCTTCATGGGCCGGGACGCTCCGGTCGCGCCCGACGTAGGTCGCCAGCACGCGCCGATTCGCGAGACGGCCGTCGGGCCGTACGTCGAACGCATGGAGCTCGATCCCGGCCGTGTCGTTGACGTAGAGCGTCTGCTCGTCCCGGCTCAGGATCAGACCGTTCGGCCGCCCGATCCGCTCGGCGACGCGGATCGGCGTCCCGCCCGGCGGCACGTAGTAGACAGCCGGCGCCATGGTTCCGGGGCCGAGCGGGGGCTGAGGAAGATCGATGACGACCTTCCCGGCCACGTTGCCGGCGCCAGCCAGTCGCAGCGCGTCCTCCGCGGCGGTGCCGCGCACGGCCAGGACGACCAGGTCCGCCCACGCCGCGACGACGTCGAAGGCCGCCGCCGGGATGCCCGTCGCCGCCGAGAACTCGGCCAGCTTGCCCGGCGTCCGGCTCGCAATGCGCACGTCGTAGCCGTGCGTCCGGAACCCGCGTGCGAGCGTCTGCCCGACGACCGCCGATCCGAGAACGCCCACCTTCTGCTGCATCGGTGCCGCCAATCGCCAGAACAGGGATGGACATTGTACCTGTCGCCGGCTGCGCGTACTGGCGGCCCGCCGTTCAACCTGTGCCGGCGGGGATCCCGGGGATCAATGGCTGTGTGGATCGACCGCCTGGCACAGCGCGAGGTACTCACGCGCCGCGACAAGGCGGCGGCCGTCGCCGAGAAGCGCCAGGCGGATCTGGAGGACCCGCTCCCGCATCCAGGCATGCTCCTGCACCAGCAGACTCGCCGGCCGATCGTCGAACGACGGGTCGTACACCCTATATTCCCCGCTGCCGAAGCCAACGGGGCTGGAGAACGGGTCGGCAAACAAGTATGTCTTGTCGGCGAACTCCTCCCCGCATTCCCGGAACAGGCGATGCACGTAGGACGGCGCCATGACGAAGATGGCGTCTGCACGGAGGCACATGTCCCGCGTCAGCCGCGACGGCCGGTGTCGGCTCGCGTCGATGCCCCATTCCCGAAGCATGGCCGCGGCGCGGTCGCTGATCCGTTCGCCCGGCTCGAACCCTCCCGACGCGGCAGGGGCGTTGCTGCACAGATGGCGGTATAGGTGGCAGGCGAGCACCGAGCGGCAGCAGTTGGCGTGGCACACGAACAGGGGACCGGTCAACGCTCGTGCCTCTCTTCCCGGTTCTCGACGCGCGGCCGGGGTCGAACGCGGCAGTCAGTCGCGGCGCGTGTCGACCCTGAGGTCGTAATGCTGCGACCGGGCGTCGAAGCGGGTCAGCACCGCGCGCGCCTTCGGCGGCACGACCGCGGCGTCGTAGTCCGCCCCCGCGAACGCACGCACGGCGTCGAGCGACTCGAACGTCATGAGGGTCACGAACTCGACTTCGGGCCCCGTCGAGCGTCGAAGCAGTTGGATGCCGGTGAAGCCCGGAAGGCGCCGGTCGTGGATGCCGACGAAGATCTCCTGCCGCAGGAGCGCCTCGTAGCGGTCGGCGTGATCGGGTGTCGTCCATCCATGCCAGACGCGAACGATCATGTATCCTCGCAGGTCCTCTTCGGCCCGTCGATGAACTCCGTCACCCCGTCAACATACTCCGCCGGATGGCTCACGTGGGGAACGTGGCCTGCACCAGCGTACGTCCGTGTCGTGGCCGCGGGCAAGGCCGCGGCGACCCGACTCACCACGGGCGGGAAGAACGGCGCACTCTGGTCGCCGATCGTCAAAAGAGCGGGCGCGACACACCGCTGCAGCCCGGTGAGATCGATCTCCAGCGCCTCCGGGTCGCGCACTTCATCCAGCCAGGTCGGAGCATTGAACACAAATGTGTCCCTGAGGCGTTGAGGCAGCGGCTGCCATGCGCCCGGTCCGAACGCAATCGTCTCCACGAACTGCCGCGCGCCCTCCGTCGTCTTGCCTGCGGCGAGCAGCGAGACGACCGCGGCAATGCGCTCCTGAATCGCCGTCAGCGCGCGGGCCGCGGTCGGGTCGTCCTTGAGCAGTCCGAACAGCGGCGGCTCGTGCACGATCAGGCTTCGAACGAGCTTCGGGCGCCCGGCCGCCAGCCGCAGCACGATGCAGGCGCCGAACGAACTGCCGACGACGTGTGCGGCTCGATTCAGCCCTGCGCCGGTCGAACCCTCCCGACGAGCCGTGCGCCGCCGCGACGCGGTCGCACACGGCCCGTGGCCTCCTCGATGCCGGTCTCGACGCGCAGCTACCACTTGAGCGAAACCAGCTTGTACACCGGATCGTGCTCCAGGTGGCAAACCGGCCGAAGGCGTCGGTTCCAGCGCGCGGTTGGACCGCTTCATGGAAACGCCACGTCGAAGTACTGGCACACGACCGGCATGTCTTCGGTGGGCACGTATGGCGTCCCGTCGAGCGCCCGTTGGTAGTAGGCCCAGTGCGTGGCGCGCCAATCCTGCAGCGACCCGTCGCCTTCCCCTTCCAGCCGGGCGTGCGCGGGAGACACCTCCCCAAACGGAACGACCTGCACACCCGTCGTCCGGATAACGCATTGGGCGATGCCTGCCCAGTTGGTGACGATGTCCAGGTCGCCCACCGACGGCAGCGGCAGCCCGTGCGCCTCGAGGAACCAGAGCGACGGCGCGGTGGCGCGCTTGCGTCCCGCGACGACGAGCGCCGCGCAGGCGTCGGCGTCGCGCGCGTTGTCGCAGAAGTGCCAGACCGGCGGGAGCGCCGTCGAACGGGACTCGCCGGATGCGGCCAGGTACGCGGCCCAGAGTCGCGGAACGGATGGATCCATCGCGCCTGCTTCACCTCGGCGACGCGCCGCCCTCCGTATGGCAGCCCCGGCGGCGCGAGCCGCTGCCGGCTGCACGCGGGTCAGTCGACACGGCTCTCGCTCGAGACGCGCGGCCGGGGTCGCACGAGCAGGATCGTGGCACCGCCAACCAGCTCGAGGACGAAAAAGGGCCAGATTCTGCCGGATGGCATCCCATCGAGGACGAGGCTGATGGTCCGGCCAACGGTCTGGCCGAGGATCAGCGTGGCTCCCAGATCGCCCAGAAGGGGCCACTGGATTCGGGCCGCGGCGATGGCGAGGATGAGGGCCGTCGCCAGCCACGCGCCGACGTACACGGCGCGAAATTCGCTCAGCGCATCGACATTCGTCAGCTCGTACCCGAGCTGGCCGGCCATGCTGTGGGGCACGAGAAGCGAGGCCACGGCGACGCCCGCGAACACCGCGGCGGCGCCGATCAGCACGAAACGGCGGATGCCTGCTGCCGTCATCGGGGGCGAGTCACGATACACCGGGCGGCAGGCGGGGCGCGAGCGCGACACCCACGACCGCGCCTCATCGCCCGAGCAGACGGATACGTCCGTTCAGGCGGACGTGTCTATGTCAGCGAGGGAAGATCCATCTGTTCGGAGACTCGCAAAGTAGCGCGTTCACGCCGATACTCCTCGACGGTCATCTCCCTGTAGATGAGATTCGTGTCGAACGCACGATTCAGAGAGCTCGCCAACTGCAGCTGCGTGAGCGCCTCGCCGGTACGCCCACTGTCGTAGGTGTACCGGTAGGAGCCGAACCCGACGATGCTGGGTCCCCACATTCGTGGTGGCTCCCGGGTGACACTTCCGAGAAGAGCCATCAACTCCCGACAGTCAACGCGTTGCTGTTCGCTGGCCCTTGACGCGATGTAGTCTTCAACGCTCGCGTCGGTGGGCTTGGTCTTGTTCTCGGCCATGGAGACAGTCCGCGATGCGAGCTCCCCAGCGCCAGCGGTCAGCCTTCACCAGCGGCGGTGCAGGCTCGTACCGGCCGCCGTCTGGTGCGACGCGTGTTGGACCGCCGGGCGGACCCGGAAGCTTCCGCAGACGTCACAACCGGAATGACCTCGAAATCGGTGAGGTCGTTCCAGTGTGTCATCCACTCGTCGAGCAGGCGCCGATCGTGACATTCCATTACCTGGAAGCAGCCCCTCAAGTCTTCAGTCACCCAACTCCCCCGGTACTCGACCCCTTCCGGCATGAGGCGTCCTCGATCTCGAAACCGGCGATACACCGGAACCGGATCCCCGTCCCGAAACTTCTCTATGACCATGAACAGCATGGACGCTCCGCTTTCGATTCACAACCGCCGTCTCACGGCCGGCGCCGAGCCGCGCAGACGCGACACAGCGGCGCGGACCGTGGGCGCGCCGGCTCCAGCGCCTGTCAGGCCGCACGCGGTGGTGCGACGAGCAACCGAAAGGCCAGTGCGTGTGTTACGAGTAGGAGGGGAACCACAACCGTCGGCACGAAGTACATTGCCCCGAGTTGACCAGGCTCCAGGCCTGTCCCGATGAGCCCTTGATAGTACGCAAAGAGAAGGTCAGCAGTCCCCCAACAATTGAAGCTCCAGAGCACGAGAAGACCCATTTTCTGTTCGAGCACACCGAGCGTCGCCAGCGCCAGGACGGCGGCAATCAAGTCCCCGTACGCCGCGGGGCCTGCGAACGAGACCGGTAGGTCTGGCGACACAACACCTGGCACCAGAAACCCGAGCCCAACAAAACGGGTGCTATGAAGGAGAAGGATCGGACGAAATCCCGCTCGACCGGGCTCGTTCCGCACGACCGGCCACAGGTAGTACTTCGCAACGAGGCCCCATGTGGCAAAGCTCAGCACAATGGACACACCGAAACGCATTTGCGGATCCATAACGGCTCCAGATGAGATGGCTTCGGCCTGTCTGTGCTGCCTCACTGCCAGTAGACAGAACGACCTGGTCAGCCGGCTCCAGCGTGGTCGCAGTGTAGCGCCGCCGGTTTCGGTGGGCAACGATGGCGGACGTCCTTCGCCTGCCAGCACTTTCCGCCGACGTGAGGATGTCGCCGTCGGGATTATTCAGTTCTGCATGACACGGCCCAGGCTGCGGCCGTCGCTGTGTCGCGCGCAAGCAAGCCGGTTTCGCGGAGGACAGGCGGTGCCGCGCCGGTTCGTGCGCACGGAGGTCCGGCTGACGCCGGACGCCACGATCCTTCAGCGAGGTCCGGCTGCCGCCGGACGCCGCCGACATCAGGAGAGCTGCCAGAGCAGGTACGCCGCGACAGCCGACCCGGCGAGCGCCGCGCCATAGGAAACGATGGCGACGACCTCGTTCAGGTGCTTGATCTGCAGCCCGTCGTACAACGTGTGGCGGAAGCGGTGCGCCCAGTGGAAGAGCGACAGCATGACGAGCGCGAACAGGACGAGCGCCGCGAGCGGGTTGGCGACGAGCGCCCGCAGCGCCTCGTAGGTCGGCGGGTTCACCCACCCGAGCGGAAACGCCAGCCCGAAGAGCAGCACGAGCACCGGCAGCAGCATGCCCGAGACGACGCCGCCGGCGCTGAAGAGCATCCAGAGCAGCGGTTCAGGGTGCCGTTGCATCTACGCCCCCAGGAGGAAAAACGCGACCGCTGCCGACACGACGGCCCAGCCGGCATAGTGGCCGAGGAGCACCGCCTGCGGCGCCACGCGCGTCCGTCCGAGCCGGACGACCAGCGCCTGCGGCGCCGCCTGGAAGAACGTGACCGCATGAAAGACGACGAACCCCAGCGTGACCGCGTTGAGCGCCAGCACCCACGGCGTCGCCGACCACGCGACGAACAGATCGTAGGCCAGCGGCCCCTCCAGCACGGCGTCGAGCAGCAGCAGCAGGTACACCGTGAACCAGCCGACGAACATGCAGCTCCCCTCGCGGAGGATGAACCGGAAGTACGCCGGCCGCTCCAGCCACCAGTACGTCGACACGCGGCGCCGCAGCCAGCGCGGGTGATAAGGAGTAGAGATCCGAGTCTCGCTCATAGAATCCATTTACGAATCTACGAATCCACGGATGGCGCCCGGCCACGTCCTCAATCCGTCAATTCGTCAATTCGTCAATCCAATTTCGCTACGCCCCCCTCGGCGCGAAGAACGCCTTCATCGAGTCGACCGCCGCCGTCAGCTTGTAGCGCTGGATGGCGCCCGCCGGGTCCACGTGCTTCGGGCACACCTTCGTGCACTCGCCGACGAACGTGCACCCCCAGATCCCCTCGTGCTCCGAGAGCACCCCCATCCGGTCGGCCGATCCCTCGTCGCGGTTGTCGAGGTTGTACCGCTGCGCCAGCGCGATGGCCGCCGGCCCGATGAACTTCGGGTCGAGCCCGTAGATCGGACACGCCGAGTAGCACAGCATGCAGTTGATGCACATGCTGAACTGCTTGTAGTCCTCGAGCTGCTCGGGGGTCTGCCGGTACTCCCCCTCCGCAATCGGCTTCTCGGCCTCCCGCACGATCCACGGCTTCACGCGCACCAGCTTCCGCATGAAGTCGCCGATGTCGACGATGAGGTCGCGGATGATGGGAAAGTTGCGCAGCGGCTCGACGCGCACCGGGCCGGGCGCGTAGTCGGCCAGGAAGGTCGCGCACGTCAGCTTCGGCTCGCCGTTGACGTCCATGCCGCAGCTGCCGCAGATCCCCATCCGGCACGACCAGCGGTACGCGAGCGTGCCGTCGAGGCGGTCCTTCACGTAGTTGAGGCCGTCGAGGACCGCCGTCTCCTTCCCGTACGGGACCTCGTACTCGTCGAACGTGGCCTCAGACTCCTGCTCCGGACGATACCGGGCGATCTGAAGCCGGATGCGGTTTGACATGCGGTGCGCCCTCCCCATAGACACGTTCGGCCGGCGGCCAGCGGGTGATCGTGACGGGCAGCGACTCGAGGCGGCACGAGCCGTCCGGGTTGCGCGAGACGAGCGCGTGCGCCAGGAACCGCTGGTCGTCGCGCGTCGGAAAGTCGCTGCGCTGATGGGCGCCGCGCGACTCCTCGCGCGCCAGCGCCGCGGCGAGCATCGTCTGCGCGACGTCCAGCAGGAACGCGAGCTCCAGCGCCGCCACGCGCTCGGTGTTGAACGTCCGGCTGCGATCCTCGATCACCACGTCGGCGTAGCGCTCCTGGATCCGCTGCAGCTCCGCGATCCCCCGCTGGATCGACGCCGCCTCCCGGTAGATGCCGGCGCTCTCCTCCATCGTCTTCTGGAGGTCGTCACGCAAGGTGGCGATCCGCTCGCGCCCCGTGCGGCTGAACAGCTCCTGCTCGAGCCGCCGGTGCTCGTCGGTCTTCTGCGCGATGACGCGCGGATTGACCGGCGGCTGCCGCGACGCGTACTCGGCGGCCGCGAGCCCCGCGCGCGCGCCGAACACCAGGCACTCGGGCAGCGAGTTCGAGCCGAGCCGGTTGGCGCCGTTGATGGTCACGCACGCCACCTCGCCCGCCGCGTAGAGGCCCGGCAGCGGCGTCGCGCCGTCGATGTCGGTGTGCACGCCGCCCATCATGTAGTGCACGACGGGGCGCACCGGAATCAGGTCGCGGACGGGATCGAGGTTCTGGTACTTCGTGCAGAGCTCGCGGACGAACGGGATCTTCGCGTCGATCGTCCTCTCGCCGAGATGGCGCAGGTCGAGGTACACGACGTGGCCGTAGGGCGTCTCGATCGTGCGCCCCTTCTCGAGCTCCTTGACGAACGCCTGCGACAGCCGGTCGCGCGGCCCGAGCTCCATCGTCCGCAGCACCGGGTGCGGCTGGGGCGTCCCGAGGTTGTAGTCCTGCAGGTACCGGTAGCCGTCCCTGTTGAGCAGATACCCGCCCTCCGCGCGCGCCGCCTCCGTGATGAGGATCCCGGTCAGCGGCAGCCCCGTGGGGTGGTACTGCACGAACTCCATGTCCTTGAGCGGCGCCCCGGCGCGGTACGCCAGCGCCATGCCGTCGCCCGTCTTGATCGCGGCATTCGTCGTGAACGGAAACACCTTGCCGCACCCGCCGGTGCAGAGGATCACGGCGCCCGCCGTGATCGCCTCGATGCGGCCCGACTTCAAGTCGATGGCCACCACGCCCTGGACGCGGCCGTCGTCGACGAGGAGCCGCGTGACGAACCACTCGTCGTACCGCGTGACGCCGCCGTACTTGAGCGAGGTCTGGAAGAGCGTGTGGAGCATGTGGAAGCCGGTCTTGTCGGCGGCAAACCACGTGCGCATCTTCTTCATGCCGCCGAACGGCCGCACGGCGACGCGGCCGTCGGGCTCGCGGCTCCAGGGGCAGCCCCAGTGCTCGAGCCGGAGCAGCTCCTGCGGCGCCTCGTGCACGAACGCCTCCACGGCGTCCTGGTCGCACAGCCAGTCGCCGCCGGAGATCGTGTCGTAGATGTGCTCGTCGATGCTGTCGTCGGGCGCAATCACGCCGGCGGCGCCGCCCTCGGCGGAGACGGTGTGGCTCCGCATCGGGTACACCTTCGAGATCAGCGCAATCGTGAGTTTGGGATTGGCTTCCGCAATCGCAATTGCCGCCCGGAGACCCGCGCCGCCGCCGCCGACCAGCACCACGTCATAAGAAGGGGTCACCGCGTCTCCTCTCCACCCCAGCTCGCTCGGCCCACGCACGATCCGTGGCTGGTGACTCGCGAGTGCGCCATCACCCCGTCACGCATCGCTCATCGCACGCGGCGCTCGCTCACTCGGCCGAGAGCATCTCGTCGACGAGCACGCGTCCGTCGTGACGGACGATTCGCCGGCTGACGCTGCCGTCGTGGTACTCGTGCTGGATGCTCTGGCATCCGCACTCGTAGATGACTTCCTGGGTCACGATGCACTCCTCGTCATGGTCTTCGTACTCCTCGCCGTCGACCAGACGACCGCAGGGCGCCTTCTTGGCCTTGAAGCTGCCGTTTGCGTTCACGCCGCCTCCCTCTCTGACCGTGCTACCCGGGGACCGCGAGACGCCGAACGAGCCCGCCAACCCGGAGACCCGATGAGATGGGGGCCCTGCCGCACGCGCGGCACGAGCCGGGCGCCTCTCCGGTGGCGCCAGACGCGCAAGTCTAAGCCGGTCCCGGGCGGGAAGGGCAAGAACTTTTTCGCGGGGATCCCGCGTCCCGGAATCCTGGGTCCCGAGTCCCCGGATCCCGGATCCCCGATCTCAGAGCGTGTTGTACACGATGCTTACGAAGACGTCTGGCATCATGAAACCCTTGCCCCAGATCGGATCGAGGTCGGCGGTCGGCTTGGCGGCGACGACCTCCTGCTCGGTGCGGCCCGCCTTCTTCAGCTTGGCCACCCGGTCGCGCACGGTCACGAGCACGTCGCGGTACTTCGTGAGCGCCCCCCGGTCCGCCACCGGCCCATGCCCGGGCACGATGCGTGTCGTCGCGTTGACGAGCTTCAGCGCGCGGTCTGCCGCCGCGATCATCCCGTTCATGTTGCCGCCGGTCGTCGCGTCGATGAAGGGGTACATGCCGTTGAAGAACAGGTCGCCCATGTGCAGCACGTTGCCGCGCGTGAAGTGGACGGTGATGTCGGTGTCGGTGTGCGCCGGCGGCGCGTAGGCCAGGTTGACCTGCTCGCCGTTGGCCGTGAGCGTGTGGGTCTGCGCGAAGGTCTGTGTGGGCATCGCGCCTTTCGGCACGGGGTTGAAGCGCATGCCGAGCAGCCCGCGCGTCTCCGATAGCCGCTTGGCGGTGTTCGCGTGGGCCACGACCGCCGCGTTGGCCTGGCGGAAGCCCTCGTTGTTGTCGGCGTGGTCGAAGTGCCAGTGCGTGTCGACGGCGTAGAGGATCGGCGCGCTCCCCATCGCGTCGAGCCGCTGCTTGAGCGGCGCGAACGCACCCTGCACGAACGTGTCGACCACGATCTTGCCGTCGGGCCCGTTCAGCACCGCCACGTTCCCACCCGGCCCCGCGAGCATGGTGAGCGTGTCGGTCAGCCTGGTCGCCTCGATCGGCGCCGCGGCCATCTGCGCGCGGAAGGCCGCGGCGGCGGCGAGCGGATCGGGCGGCGCCTGCTGCAGCAGCGCATGGGCGCGGACGATCGACGGGGGACACAGGTGCGCCAGCACGGCACCGCCGCCGAGGACGCCGGCCGTTCTCAACAGATCGCGTCGGGTCATATACGTCGCCATGGCGCTCCCTGTCATCACGTCAGAAGTCACAAGTCACAAGTCACAAGTCAGAAGTCACAAATTGCACAAACTGCATCGCCATTGTGACTTCTGACTTGTGACGTGTGACTTGTGACTTGTGACTTCTGACTTGTGACTCGGGTGACTTCCTAGCGTAAGGCGCTCGTCGTCGGCTGCGGCGCCGACGGCTCGATGCGCAGAATCGCGCCGTCGGGGTTCGCGTCGGTGACGAAGTACAGGTACCCGTCAGGCCCCTGCCGCACGTCGCGCACGCGCAGCCGCATCGCCGTCAGCAGCGGCTCGCGCCCCCGCGGACCGCCCGACGCAAAGACCACGCGGTGGATCTGGAAGCCGGCGAGACCGCCGAGGAACAGATCGCCCTTCCAGGCTGGCAGCCGGTCGCCCGTGTAGAAGGCCATGCCCGACAGCGCGATCGACGGCACCCAGATCGTGACCGGGGGCTCGAAGCCGGCGCGGTACGTCTCGTTGGTGATGAGGTTGCCCGAGTACTCGCGGCCGAAGGTGACGACGGGCCAGCCGTAGTTCTTCCCCGGCTGGATCAGATTGAGCTCGTCGCCCCCCTGCGGGCCGTGCTCGGTCGCCCACACCGCCCCGGTCTCCGGATGCACCGCGAGCGCCTGTGGATTGCGGTGGCCGTACGAGTAGATCTCCGGGCGGAAGCCGGCGCGGCCGACGAACGGGTTGTCGGGCGGCACCGTCCCGTCGTCGCGGAGCCGGAGGATCTTGCCGGCGTGATGCGTCGTGTCCTGCGCGCGCGTGCGATCGTTGCGCTCGCCGACGGTCATGAAGAGCGTGCCATCACGCCCCCAGGCGAGCTTCGACCCGAAGTGGAGGGCGCCGCCGGTGCTCCAGGCGTCGGCGACGAACACGTCCTGCACCTCGGTGAGCGCCTTGCCGTCGAACCGGCCGCGCGCGAGCGCCGTCGTGTGGCCGCGCTCACCCGCCTTCGAGTAGGTGAGGTAGACGTACCGGTTCTCGGCGAAGCGCGGATGGAGCGAGACCTCGAGCAGCCCGCCCTGCTGCATGGCGTGCACCTGGGTTACGCCGGCCACGGGCTGCGGCTCGAGCGTGCCGCCGCGGACCAGGCGAAGCCGGCCGACCTTCTCGGTGACCAGCATGTCGCCGTTCGGCAGAAACGCCAGGCTCCAGGGCGCGGCGAGGCCGCGCACGACCGGCACCACGCGGATCGGCTGCGAGATCGTCTCGAAGTCGCGCGGAGTGTCGGGGGGCGCGAGCGGCTGCATGCGCGGATACGGCCCCTGTCCAGCGGGCTGCTGGGCCGCCGCCACCACGCTCACGAGGACCACCGCACAGAGCGCCACGACGGCGAGGCGGACTGCCGAAATCAGACGCATATCACCTCCAGAACAGTAGCCAGAGCTTCGGAGTATACCGCGCGCCGATCGATCGCGCGAAGGACTTAGTGTGAGGCGATGAAGGCCTCGACCTCCCGCTCGAGCATGTCGAGCGGCAGCGTGCCTGCCCGAAGAACGGCGTCGTGGAATGCCTGCAACGAGAAGCGCGCGCCGAGCGTTCGGCGCGCCGTCTCGCGCAGCTCGATGAGGCGGAGCTGGCCGATCATGTACGCGCACGCCTGCCCGGGATTGACGACGTACCGCTCGACCTCGCTGGCCTCGATGCCATAGGCAATGGCCTGCTCCCGCGTCCACCGCTTCGCATGGAGGCCCGTGTCGACGACGAGACGTCGCGCACGGAAGAGCTGCGCATCGAGATAGCCGAGCTGCCCCTCCAGATCGTTCTCGTACCAGCCCGACTCGGCGGCGAGCCGCTCGGCGTACAGCGCCCAGCCCTCGGTCAGCGCGGTGATGCCGCCGAACAGGCGCACGCGGCGGAAGAGCGGCTGGCCGGTGTTCTCCAGATCGAGCGCGACCTGGAAGTGATGGCCCGGGATGGTCTCGTGGTACACGAGGGTGCGCAGGCCGAAGCGCGTCATCCGCTCGGGCCGCAGCGGGATCTGGAAGACGCCCGGACGCGACCCGTCGAGCGGCGGGGCGTTGTAGCTGGCGGCGGCGGTCGCTTCGCGGAACCGGGGATAGGGCTGCGCGGCGACCGGCGCCCGCGGCCGCCGGTCGAAGAGCGCGGCGGCCCGGCCCTCGGCGTCGCGCATGATCCGCTCGACGTCGGCCATGACGGCCGCGCGCCCGCTCTCGTCGAGCGCATACCCCAGGTCCTGCCGGAGCTGGTCGATCCGGGCGTTCAGCGACCCTTCGGTGCGTCCGAGCCGGCGGAAGATCGCCTCCATCTCGGCCTCGATCCGCGCCACTTCCCGCAGCCCGATCTCGTGAATCTCGTCGGCGGTCAGCGTGGTCGTCGTATGGCGGCGCAGGTGGTGGGCGTACGCCTCGGCGCCGCGCGGGAGCCGCCACAGGCCGGCCTCGTCGGTGGCGCGGGCGATCTGGCCGGTGAGCGCGGCAATCGCCTCGCGCCAGGCTGGATAGACCCGCGTCTCGACGAGGCGGGCCGCCTCCGCGACGAGCGATGCCCGGCGGTCGGCCGTCAGCTCCTGAACACCGGCGAGCCGCTCGTCGAGCGTGGTGGCGAAGGCGTTCTGCACCGGAGGCGGCGCGATGAACTGCTCCATCTGCGCGATCGTGGCGCGGAGGATGAAGCGCGGCGGCAGCACGCCGGCCGCCTCGAGGCGGCGCGCCTCGCCCACGGCCTCCGTCATCCGCGCGCCGACCTGCGCGAGACGGGCCAGATAGTTGTCGGCGTCGCGCGGCGATCGGACGGGATGCGAGACGGTCAGCGTGGTCACGAGCGACACGTTGACGCCGCCGAACTGCTCGAGCGGAAACGCGTAGTCGAGGTAGGGTTCACCGCGGACGAGCGTGTCGAGCTGCCAGTCGAGGAGATCCGCCGCCGTCCGCTGCGCCGTGCCGAGCGCCGCGCGGTCGAAGCGCCGCAGCTCGGCGAGGCCGCGCGCCGCGAGGCGCATGCGCCCCCGCTGCCACTCGGCCGACACCGGCGTGAGCTCCCGCTCGAGCGGCTCCTGCTCCGGGCCGCTCAGGTAGCGCGTCGAGACCGCCTGGTTGGGATTGCCCCGGACCCACTCGGCTGCGAACGTGCGGAAGAAGTCGTCGATGGAGCGCGACTGCGCGCGGACGCCGCCCGCGGCCGCGAGCGACAGCGCGAACACCGTGCCAAGGAGGGCGACGATCGGCATAGGGGCGGGCGCGCCGGCGAGGCGCGCCCCCACGGGAAACTCGTGCTGAACCGTTGAGCCTGCTGAGCCCGACGGATCCTACTTCAGATGCTTGCTCACCAGCTTGGTCATCTCGAACATGTTCACGCTCGACTTGCCGCCGAAGACCGGCTTCAGCGCCGCGTCGGACTTGATCATGCGTCTGTTCTTGGCATCCTGCAGCTTGTGCTTCTTGATGTACGCCCAGAGCCGCTTGGTGACCTCGGTCCGCGGGATCGGCTTGGAGCCGACGACCTCGGCCAGGGCCTCGCTGGGCGTCATCGCCTTCATAAACGCAGGATTCGGTTTGCGCTTCGCCATCCGCTGTCCTTTCGAAGGGTACAGGAACTGTCGCGTCACATAGTAGCGCGAAACGTCAGTTCTGCGTCCCGAGTTCCGAACTGGAGTAGACGATCTTGCCCCCGACCATCGTGAGGACCGACTCGATCCCTCCGATCTGCTCGACCGGCACCGTCATGTAGTCGCGCGACAGGACGGCGAGGTCGGCCCACTTCCCCACCTCGAGCGATCCGCGCCTGCCCTCGTCGAACGACACCCAGGCGCTGCCCGTCGTGTACATTCGCAGCGCGTCGGCGCGGCTCGGCGTCTCATCCGCTCCACGAATCGCCGTCCCCGAGGCCGTGCGGCCGTCGAGCAGCCACTGGAGCACGGTGAACGGGTTGTATGTCGACACACGGTGGGCGTCGGTGCCCATGCCGACCGGCACGCCATTCTTCGTCGCGGTGTTGACGGGCGGCATCCGCTGGGCAGCAGCGGCGCCGACACGCTTCAGCACCTCGTCGCCGTTGTTGTACAGGGCGTCCTGGACGGTCCAGCCGACGCCCAGCGCCTTCATCCGCTGGAAGGTGCGGGCGGAGCCGTCGTTCAGATGCGCGATCGTCCACCGCAGCGGTGCGATCGGGAACTCGGCGTTGACGCGCTCGAAGATGCCCAGCAGCTCGTCGGCATTCCCCTCGCCGTTCCAGTGCATCGTCACCGCCAGTCCGCGCGACGCGGCCCAGCGGACGATCTCGTAGTACTTGGCCTTCGCCTCCTCGGACGGCTTGCCGTCGATGCCGTTCATCGCCCAGGTGATCCGCTCGCCGATGCCGTTGAAGCGGAGCATGTCGTCGCCGAACCCCTGCGGCAGCAGGGCGAGGTAGTTCTGGTACTCCTCGAACTCGCGGCCGTCGGTCATGCCGCAGAGGCTGTAGGCCACGCGGACGGTGAGGCCGCCGTCGCGCCACACCTTGAAGAGCGCCTGGTACTCGCGCGGGGTGACGTTGTTGCCGCCCGGATCGACCACGCCGGTGAGTCCCAGGCGATTGAGCTCGCGGAAGAACGCGCGGGTGCCCTCGACCTGCTGCTCGAAGGTCGGCTTCGGCAGGCGCTCGAAGAACTCCACGAGGTTGCCCGTGATGACGCCGGTCAGCTGGCCCGCGGCGTCGCGCTCGAGCCGGTTCTGCCGCGGCACGTCGGCGTCGCCGGCGATGCCGAGGGCCTTGAAGCCGAGCGGCGTGAGCAGCCCCCAGCCGTACGCGAGCTGCACGTACACCGGATGATTCGGCGCGGCGGCCACGAGCTCGGCCTGCGTCGGCCGGCGCCGCTCCGGAAACGCCTCGAGCGTGGCCGGCGGCGTGACGACGATCAGCCAGCTGCCCGGCGCGGCGGTCCGGGCGGCCTGCCGCAGCCGCTCGAGCGCCTCGGCGAGCGATCGGGCGCCGATCCAGTTCACCTCGGTGCTGAAGCTCAGCGCCGCGCGCGTCGCATGCATGTGCGAATCGATGAGTCCCGGGATCACGGTGCGCCCGGCGAGATCGATCCGCCGCGTGGACGGCCCGGCCAGCTTCGCGATCTCCGCGCTCGCACCAACGGCGAGAATCCGTCCCTCGCGGACGGCTAGCGCCTCGTACGTCGAGAACGCCGCGTCGACGGTCAGGATCCTGCCATTGACGAGGATCGTGTCGGCGTGCTGCGCCCAGACAGTGCTACCGGTGACGAGGGACAACACGACGACGGCGACGAGATGATGCATGCTTCCCTCCGCGCGGGTCCGGCTGAAGCCGGACACCACGTACGTAGCGGCCGGTTTCAGCCGGCCCTCAAAATCGCAGGCCCGCGCCCGTAGCGAACCTGACGTCGTGGCCGAAGAAGCCGTCCTCGCGGATCCGGCGCGGGTCGAACTCGAACACCGGACCGGGATACCGCACGAGGCGATCGCCGAGGTCGACCCGCACGAACGTCCGCGGCGTGAGCGCAACCTCGACGCCGCCGCCCGCGTCGAGCGCGAACAGCGTGCGTCCCCCCGCCAGCGCGCACGCCAGCGGCGGCGGATAGATGAGGATGCAGGGAAACGGCCCGGGAGATTCGTGCACGTCGACGAACCCCGGACGCAGGCGCGCGAACGGCCTGACCCGCCCCAGCGTCACGCCCGCGGTTGCGCCGAAGAGCCCCTCGACGCGCGTGCGGCTGAACGGCCGCCGGTCCGGAAAGCCTCGCGGATACAGATTGAGCTCGGCCTCGAGGCCCACGACCGGCCCCGGCCGCCAGGCGAACCGGGCGCCGAACCCCGCGTCGGCGGCATCGAACTGCCCGGACCGCGCCGAGGCCACCTGCACGCCCGCTTCGAAGCGCGGGCCCTGCGCCGCGGCACTGCCGCTCAGCGCCACGACCGCAATCGCCGTACCTGCAATAAGCCGCATCGCCGCTATCGGGTCCGCCTCGAGGCGAAACGCTACCGCAGCGTATCGTACGTGGCGTCCGGCTTCCGCCTTCGCGTAAAGCTTCGGCGGACCGCCGTAGCCTGGGCGGAGGCGGTCAGCCGGACCAGGGCCGCTAGCGAACACGGAACACGAGCACGTCGTTCGACGGCCCGGTGCCGCCGCAGCCGGTGTTGCCGCCGAAGACGTAGGCGCGGTCGCCCACGGCCGCCGCCGCGGCCGCATGGCGCCCCGGCATGAGCGCCGGCAGCGTCGTCCAGCGATCGGCGGCGGGATCGTAGGCCTCGACCTCGGTGAAGGTGGTTCGCGCCTGTGCGTCGCGGCACTCGCCGCCGGCATAGACGAGGCGCGAGTCGAGGACGAACGCCGCGCCCGCGCTCCGCGGCGTCGAGAGCGGCGCAGCCGTGGTCCACCGGTCCGTCGCCGGGTCGTACACGTCGTGGCGGCCGGTGTTGTCGACCGTCGCCCCCGTGCGGCCGCCGAAGACGTGGATCCGGCCCCCGGCCACCGCGATGCCGAGATGATCGCGCGCCACCGGCAGCGGCGCGGCCATGCGCCACGTGTTGGTGGCCGGGTCGTACACCTCGTGCGCGGCGACGGTCCTCTGCTGCGGGTCGCGGCCGCCGATCGCGTGGAGCCGCCCGTTGAACGCGACGACGCCCGGGGAACCCCGCGGCGCGGACAGCGGCGCGACCGCCCGCCAGCGGTCGGCGGCCGGGTCGTACTCGAACACGCGGTTGACCGCACCGACGTGGACGTTGGCGACGAATCCGCCGACCACGTAGATCTTGCCGTTCAGAGCGGCCGCACCGGCGTGCGACGCGACCGACGGCATGAGCGCCCGGTCCCGCCACGCACCGGTCGCGGGGTCGTACTCCTGCACGAGCGAATTGGCCTCGTTGCCCCTGGAATTGCCGGAGATGACGTACACCTTGCCGCCGAGCTCCACCGCCGCGGCTTCAGACCGCTCGTACGGCATCGAGGCGTGAGGCGACCATCCGATCCCGCTCTGGGCGAACGACGCCACCGAGGCCGTCACGACGAGAATGGCAATCAGTCTCATGGCTGCACCGCCTGATCCATGATGTCGAGCCCGCGGTCGAGAATCCCGAACGCCTCCCGCAGCTCCGCGTCCGTCACGCACAACGGCGGGTTCGTGAAGAAGTAGTTCCAGCGCACGAACGTGAAGAGGCCCTCTTGGCGGAAGAACGCGCCGAGCGCCGCCATCTCGGGCGAGGTCCCGTTGAACGGCGCCATCGGCTCCATCGTGCGCCGGCTGCGCACCAGTTCGACCACCCCGAAGAGCCCGATCGAGCGGACCGCCCCGACCGACGGATGCCGCGCGGCCAGATCGTGGAGCAGCTCCGCCATCTGCGTGCCGCGCTCGCGCGCCCGATCGACGAGCTGGTCCTCCTCGTACACCGCAATCGTCGCCAGCGCCGCCGCGCACGCCACCGGATGGCTGCTGTAGGTGAGGCCGCCCGGGAACGGCTTGTCGCAGAGCGCCGTCGCAATCGGCGGGCGCAGCCCAACGGCGCCGAGCGGCACGTACGCGCTCGTCAGCCCCTTGGCCATCGTGATGAGGTCGGGGACGACGCCCCAGTGCTCGATCGCGAACCAGCGCCCGGTCCGGCCGAACCCGCTCATCACCTCGTCGGCAATCATCAGGATGCCGTGCCGGTCGCACAGCCGCCGCACGCCTTGCATATAGCCGTCGGGCGGCACCAGCACGCCGTTGGTGCCGGTGACCGGCTCGAGCAGGATGGCGGCGATCGTCTGCGCGCCCTCGAGCTGGATCACCTCCTCGAGCTGCTGGAGCGCCTCGTCGGCGGAGTCCGGCGGCCGCTGCAGGCCGTGGTACCAGTCGGTGACGTGCACGAAGCCGGGGAGCGGCGGCTGGCTCCACCGCCGCGGTTCGCCGGTCGCGGCCATCGCGGCGGCCGTCGCGCCGTGGTACGAGCGGTAGCGCGTCAGGATCTTCTGCCGGCCCGTGAAGGCGCGCGCAATCTTGATCGCGTTCTCGTTCGCCTCGGCGCCGCCGTTGGTGAAGAAGAAGACGTTGATGTCGCCCGGCGCGATCTCGGCCAGCTTCGCGCCCAGACGCGCGCGCGCCTCCGTCGTCATGCCGCCCGGGATCACGAAGCAGACCGACTCGATCTGCCGCTGGATGGCCTTGATGACGCGCTCGTCGCCGTGGCCGATGTTCACGCACATCAGCTGGCTGTTGAAGTCGATGAAGCGCTTCCCCTCCGGCGTCCAGAAATACACGCCCTGCGCGCGCGCAACGGGGATCGGGTCGACGGCGCTCTGGACCGCCCACTCGGAGATGGTGTGCTGCTTCGAGAGCGCGACGATCTCGTCGCCGGTCAGCGGGCGCGCCTCGCCGGATTCCGGATCCCGGATCCCAGATCCCGGATCCCGCATCCCGGCCCCAGCCGTCATCGCGTGCTCCGCCGCAGGAACGCGCCGCTGCCGGCGCGGCCGGTGAATATCCCGTTCTCGATGATGACCCGGCCGCGCGAGAGGACGGTTTCGGTCACGCCGGTCACGCGCCGGCCCTCGTACGGGTTGTAGTCCACGCGCATGTGGTGCGTCGTGGCCGAGAGCGTCATCTCCTTGTGCGGGTCGAAGACGACGATGTCGGCGTCGGAGCCGGGCGCGATGGTCCCCTTGCGGGGAAAGAGGCCGAAGATCTTCGCCGGCGACGTCGAGGTCAGCTCGACGAACCGGTTGAGCGAGATGCGGCCGGCGCGGACGCCGCCGTCGTAGACGAGGCTCATCCGCGTCTCGATGCCGGGCGCGCCGTTCGGGATCTTCGAGAAGTCGTCCTGGCCGAGCGTCTTCTGCTCCTTCATGCAGAACGGACAATGGTCGGTCGACACGACCTGCAGGTCGTTGAACGCCAAACCGCGCCACAGCCGCGCCTGCGTCTCCTTCGGCCGCAGCGGCGGGCTCATGACGTACTTCGCGCCCTCGAACCCCGGCTCCTCGTAGTGGTCGTAGGACAGGAACAGGTACTGCGGGCACGTTTCCGCGTACGCCGGCAGGCCGCGGTCGCGCGCCTCGGTCACCATCTCGAGCGCCTCGGCGGCCGAGAGATGCACGATGTAGATCGGGACGTCGGCCATCTCGGCGAGCGCGATCGCCCGATGGGTGGCCTCGGCCTCGGCGCGCGCCGGACGCGTCAGCGCATGGTACTTCGGCGCCGTCCTCCCCTCGGCGAGCGCCCGCTTGACCAGTACGTCAATCACGCCGCCGTTCTCGGCGTGCATGCAGATCGTGCCGCCGTTCTTCCCCGTCCGCAGCAGCGCCCGGAAGATGCTCGCGTCGTCGAGCATGAACACGCCCGGGTACGCCATGAACAGCTTGAACGAGGTGACGCCCTCGCGGACGAGGGCGTCCATCTCCTGCTCCACCTGATCCGACAGCTCGGTGATGATCATGTGGAAGCCGTAGTCGATGGCGGCCTTCCCCTCCGCCTTCTGCATCCACGTCTCCCACGCATGGTGGAGCGTCTGCCCCCTGTACTGAATCGCGAAGTCGACGACCGTCGTCGTGCCCCCGTGCGCCGCCGCGATCGTCCCCGACTCGAAGTCGTCTGCGGACGTCGTCCCGCCGAACGGCATGTCGAGATGCGTGTGGACGTCGATGCCGCCCGGGAAGAGGAACTTGCCGGCGGCGTCGATGACGCGGTCGGCGGCGACGTTCAGCGACGAGCCGATGACGGCCACCTTCTCGCCGTCGACGAGGACGTCGCCCGCGTACTGATCGACGGCCGTGATCACCGTCCCGCCCTTGATGAGGAGCGTCATGCCTCGACTCCCGCTCGGCATGACCCCGAGCTCAGTCGAGGGGTCACGGGAGCTGCTCCGCCATCGGACCGTAGCTCTCGGGCCGTCGATCGCGGTAGAACTGCCACACGCGCCGGACCTCCTCGATGAGGTCGAGATCCATCTCGGCGACGACGAGCTCGGTCTGGTCTTCGGATCCCGTCGCGAGGACGTTGCCGCGCGGATCGACGAAGTACGACGACCCGTAGAAGCGGCCGATGTTCCACGGCGCTTCGGTGCCCACGCGGTTGCTGCACCCCATGAAGTAGCCGTTGGCGACGGCGTGAGCCGGCTGCTCGAGCTTCCACAGGTACTGCGACAGCCCGGCGACGGTCGCCGACGGATTGAACACGATCTCCGCGCCGTTGAGGCCCAGGATCCGCGCCCCCTCCGGGAAGTGGCGGTCGTAGCAGATGTAGACGCCGACCGTCGCGAATCGCGTCCTGAACACCGGATACCCGAGGTTGCCCGGCTTGAAGAAGTACTTCTCCCAGAAGCCGGAGGTGTGCGGGATGTGGTTCTTCCGGTACTTGCCGAGATACGAGCCGTCCGCGTCGTACACGGCGGCGGTGTTGTAGTAGACGCCCGCCTGTTCGCGCTCGTACACGGGCACCACGATCGCCATCTGGTACTTGCGCGCGTACTGCGCCATCAGCGCGGTCGTCGGCCCGGGCACCGGCTCGGCGATGTCGTACCAGTGCGGATCCTGCGACGGGCAGAAATAGGGGCCGTTGAACACCTCCTGCAGCCCGAGGATCTGCACCCCGCGCCGGCCGGCCTCCTCGATGAGCGGCACGTGCACGTCGATGGCGGCCTGGCGAATCTTCTCGATCGGGAGCGCGGGATCAGTGAGCGGGACGGCGGCCTGGATGAGACCGCCGACGACACGTCTGGGCATCTGGGGTTCTCCGCGGCCGCCTGGGTTCGAGCCAGGCGGCCCAGGCGGAGTGTACCCGAAAGCATCGCCTCAGGCGTTCGGGTTCCAGATGTCGACGTGCCACTTCCAGCGCCCGTCCTCCTGTTTCCAGAACACGACGTATTTCACCGTCACGCCTCCGCCGGCCGTCTGCAGATCCGCGCGGCCGATCTCGACGATGCCTTCGCCCGCGGGCATCGCGTCGATCGTCGTCAGGGCGGCGCTCCGTAGGCCGAGCGCGTTGATCGCGCCAGCCCAGAACTGCTGAATCGCCGGACGTCCGGTCACCATCTCGGCTCCCGGGGGCAGCACGCGCGCATCTGCGGTATAGACCTGCTCCAGGGCGCCGACGTTGCCCTTGGCCACGACCTCGTCATTGAAGACCGCGTTCGTCGCTCGCATCGACTTCAGAATGTCCGTCATTGTCAGGGTGTCTGCCATGGCTCCCTCCTTCCCTGGCGCACGTGTCATGACACCGCCGCGCCGCGCAGCACGGAGAGGTGACGCTCGCGGCCAACCTGCGCCAGGTGCCGCAGCGTATGCCCCGCCGCCCAGTCGACGACCTGATACACCGAGATGCGTGCCCACGGCAACTGCACCGTCTCGGTCGCGAGTGCGGGATTCAGCGTCTCGATCAGGGGCCGGAGCTGAGTCACCGATTCCCGCAGACGGGCGGCCGCGGCAGCGCGCGTCGCGCCGGGGGGCGGCAGCAGAAAGTCGGGCGCGGGGACCAGCGGCGGCGAGTTGAAGCTCCACTCGGTATCTGAGAAATCCGAGAGGCCCGGTTCCGCTCTGATAGGCCCGTCGCCCCTCAGGATGCCGCTGAAGGCATCGTTCGTCAGCGCCACGTGGTACACGTGGCCCGCCGGCGTCCACCCGCCGACGAGCGGCTCGGTCGCGGGCTGTTCCGGCATGGCATCGAGGAAGCCGAGCATGGCTCGGGTGGCGGCCTCCAGCGCGAGCGAGGCGGCGTGAATCCGTGCATCATGGATGGCAGACATGGAATCCTCCTCTCCAGCTATCTGACGACGCCTTCGGTAATCGGACGCGGGTCGTAATACGGCCGAATCTCCTCGATCTGCCCGTCCCTCACGCGAACGCAGTCGAAGACGGGAATCACCCCGAACACGGTATCGAGGTCGAACTCGACGGCATCGTATTCGCCGTCGACGATGTGGCGCTTGATGCGGACGTCCTTGACGGCGGGCAGGAGACCCGTGAGGAACTCGACCACGGGACCCACGCCGGTCAAGCGCTCGGTCAACGGACTTTCGATCGTCACGCCCGGCGAGAACGGCACGTCGCGGAGGTCCCGCCGGGCCATGCCGTGCAGGTAGCGCTCGACAACCGCCATGACTCGACTCCGGCTGGCATCCGGCATCGTGAGCCCCCTTTCAGGCAGCGGGGCGTAGCGTAAGCCGGCCTGTGCTCGCGAGTCCTCAAGTCCGCAATTAATTCCCGTTAAGTACTCTCAACGGGATAAGATTCCGGTTCATTTTCGATGGCCGAGCTGATCGGGCATTATCGGATTCTCAACGAGCTCGGGCGCGGCGCCATGGGCGTTGTGTACGCGGGCGAAGACACACGGCTTGGGCGTCCGGTCGCCGTGAAGGTCCTCCGCCACGCCCTGGCCACCGACCCGCAGGCGATCGAGCGCTTTCAGCGGGAGGCGCGATCGGCGTCCGCGCTGAATCATCCGCACATCTGCACGATTTACGACATCGGCCAGCATGGCGGCTGCCACTTCATCGTCATGGAGCGGCTCGAGGGCCGTCCGCTCAACCAGGTGGTTGCCGGCACGCCGATGCCGGTGGCGCGCGTCCTGGAGCTGGGGATTCAGATGGCCGATGCCCTCGAGGTGGCGCATGCCAGGGGCATCGTCCACCGCGACATCAAGCCGGCCAACATCTTCATCACCGGCCGCGGCGACGCGAAGATCCTCGATTTCGGCCTGGCGAAGCTCGCACCGCCGCACCCGGCCGCGCCGGTACACACGCATCTGCCGACCGTGGCCATCGGCGACGAGGGCCTCACGGGTCCTGGCACCGTGCTCGGCACCATCGCGTACATGTCTCCCGAGCAGGCGCGGGGCGAAGAGACGGACGGCCGCAGCGATCTCTTCTCGCTGGGCCTGGTCCTCTACGAGATGACGACGGGGCGGGCGGCCTTCTCGGGCCGGACGACGGCGGTGATCTTCGACGGCATCCTGCACGCGGCGCCGTCCGGGGTTGTGCAGCTCAATCCGCAAGCCCCGGACGAGCTGCAGCGGGTCATCCTCAAGGCGCTCGAGAAGGACAGGGCCGTGCGCTATCAATCGGCCGCGGAGGTCCGCGCCGATCTCCGGCGCCTCCTGCGCGATCTCGGCACGACCGGACAGCGGCGCGCACCCGCCTCCAGCGCGGCGACAGCCGCACCGGCGGCCGAGCCGCCGGAATGTGTCTATGCGTTCGGCCCGTTTCGTTTGGACCCAGCCAGCCGCCGGCTGCTGCGCGAGGGCCGGCCGGTGGCGCTCCCGCCCAAAGCGTTCGACGTGCTGCTGGCGCTCGTCGAGCGGCGGGGGCGCATCGTCGAGAAAGACGAACTGCTGCGCCTGGTCTGGCCGGACGTTGTCGTCGAAGAGGGCAATCTCACGCAACACGTCTTCACGCTGCGGAAGGTGCTCGGTGACGAAGGCGGCGCGCCGTTCATTGCGACGGTGCCGCGGCGCGGGTATCAGTTCGTCGCGGAGGTGCTGCCGGTCCCGCGCGGCGCGGCCTCGGTCAGACCGCCGGCGCCCGCGCGCGCCAGCGACGGGTCGACGCGGCTCAAGTCGCTGGCGGTGCTGCCATTCGTCCCGCTCGGGATTGACGAGTCCGATCAGTATCTCGGGTTCGGCATGGCCGACGCGCTGACCATGCGGCTCGGCAACCTGCGTCACGCGGCCATCCGGCCGACGAGCGCCGTGCGCCGGTATGTCGGCGCCGCGCCCGATCCCGTCGCGGCGGGCCGGGAGCTGCAGGTCGATCTCGTGCTCGAGGGATCGATCCAGCGCACTGCCGATCGGATCCGCGTGACCGTGCAGCTCGTGAACACCGACAGCGGGGCGATCCTGTGGGGCGCCCGGTTCGACGAACAGCTCGTCGACCTCTTCGCCGTGCAGGATTCGCTCGCCGAGCGGGTCGCGATGGCGATGGTCCCGCAGCTGAGCGAGGACGAGCACCGCCGCCTCACGGCGCGCGACACGCGGGACGTCGAAGCCCATCAGGCGTGCCTGCGGGGACGCTACTACCTCGATCGCCGGACCGGAGAGACCCTGCAGAAAGCGATCGCGGAGTTCGAGCACGCGGTGACGCGCGATCCGGAGTACGCGCTCGCGTACGCGGGGCTGGCCGACTGCCATACGCTCCTGAGCTCCGCTGGATACGACGCGCATGCGCGCGAGGCGCGCGATCGCGCGCGTGATGCCGCGCTGAAGGCGGTCGCCCTCAACGACGAGTTGGCCGAGGCGCATACGGCGCTCGGGCTTGTACAGTTTCGGATCGACTGGCGATGGGCCGACGCGGAGCGGGAGCTCACGCGTGCGATCGAGCTCAATCCCGGATCAGCCTCGGCGCACCACTTCCTGGCGCTGTACCTGGCGGCGATGGGCCGGTCGGCCGAGGCGTGCGCGTCGATCCGGCGCGCGCTGGCGCTCGACCCCCTGTCGCTCATCATCAATGCCGCGGCCGGCCGTCTCCTGCATTTCTCACGCGCGTACGCGGAAGCCATCGAGCAGTACCGCGCGACACTGCGGCTCGACGCGGACTTCGCCGACGCGCACATGAACCTGGGATTGAGCTATCTGGAGATCGGCCGACAGGAGGACGCCATCCAGGAATTCCAGCGGGCCTCGGCGCTCTCCGGGCGGCGGGCACTCATGCAGGCCGTGCTCGGATACGCGTATGCCGTGGTCGGCATGCGGCCCGAAGCGCAGCGGATGCTCGACGAGCTGCATCCGCTCGTCGAACGCCGCCAGGCGTCCGCGCTGTACCTGGTCTACCCCTACATCGCAATCGGCGACACCGACCGCGCGTTCGAGTGGCTGGATCGGTCGTACGAGGAGCGCGCCGGCCTGCTCGCGTATCTGAAGGTCGAGCCGATGTTCGACCGCCTGCGCGGCGAACCGCGGTTCGTGGATCTCATGCGCCGCATGCAGCTGACGGTGTAGGCCGGCCTTCAGCCCTCCGCAAGCAGCGCGCGCACGAAGTCGCGAACGTTCGCCACCTGCTCGATGGCGTGGACGCGGCGGATGACCTCGTCGGTGCGCGGCGCGCCGATCACCGGCGCGATCAGGTCGCGCACCTTCCCGTTGATCGTCTCGGTGGAGATCGGGTTCTCCTTCGTGCCGGGCGCGTGGCGCGTGAAGTGGCTGACCTTCCGGCCGTCGCGGAGCGTGACCTCGACCAAACCGCTGCGCGGGGCATCCGGCACCACGAGCGCGCGGTCGGCCACGAGCTCGACGCGCTTCATCACCGCCGTCACCCGCGGATCCTTCATCTTCTCGAACGAGTGGCTGTCGGCGAACGACACGGTACCCTCGAGCAGGCCGACGGCGAGCACGTAAAAAATGTTGACGTCGGGCATCGCGCGGCCGTTGACGACTTTCGCGCCGTCCTCGGGGAGGCGGGCGACGACCCGCTCGACGTTGTCGGCGGTGAGCCCGTGCTGGCGGCGCAGCGTCAGGAGCGCGTCGAGCGGCGCCTGAATCGGATATCCCACCGAGAACGTCTTGATGGCGGTCTCGGTGACCCAGAACCGCGTGCCGAGCCCGGCAACCATCTCCTCCGGCTTCGGCTCGGTCGACAGCGCCTCGATCATGTTGTGCTCGCCGTCGAGCACCTCGCGGACGCCCGTGAACCCCGACTGCACCATGAGCGCCGCGCTCACGCCGTTGCGCGCCCCCATGCCGCCGAAGTCGAACGCCTTCTCGATGTGCTCGTTGTCGCGCACCCAGCTCCACAGGCCCGACACCTGCTGCGCCGCATACGAGAGAGCGAACCGCGTCTGCTCCTCGTTGAGGCGCGCCAGCGCGGCGGCGGCGCCGACCGCACCGAACGTGGCACTGGTCCCCTCGGCGCTGCGGTGCGTCGCCCGCACGTGGTCGGGGCCGAGCGCCATCAGGAACCGGCAGCACAGGTCGTAGCCGAGCACGACCGCGCGCAGCAGCTCCGTGCCCGATCGCCCCTCCCGCTCGGCGACGGCGAAGGCCGCGGGCACGACCGCGCAGCCGGGATGCGCCTTGGTGATCGGCTCGAAGTCGTCTGTTTCGTCGGCATGTCCGAACATGCCGTTCGCCAGCGCCGCGTTGATCGCGGTCGTCCGGATGTTCGTCGTCATCACCGACGCCTCGGGCGTCCCACCCTGGGTGCGGACGAACGCGATGGCCGCCTCGCCCGGCTTCATGCGCGCACCGGACACGATGGCGCCCAGCGTGTCGAGGATGCGGTGCTTGGCTTCGCGCACCACCTCGGGCGGCAGCTCGCGATCGCGCGCGGCCACCATGTACCGTGCGAGGCGCCCGGTGACGTCGCCCGGCCCCGAGCGCGCCTCGCTCTGCGCGCCGGTTGCGGGCACCGGCAGCCCGGCCGCCGCCACCAGTCCGCCCGCCGTCTTCAGCATCCGCCGCCGGGTGAGGCCATCGTTTGCCATGCGCGTGATTATATAGGTCCGGCTCAAGCCGGACGCCACGGACGGGATCGCAGTGTGTCTGGCTGAAGTCGGACGCCACGTACGGGGGTCGTAGGGTCCGGCTTCAGCCGGACCACGCGGTGCTATAGTCGGCCCGTTCGGGAGATATGCCCATGGCTGTTCAGCTTGCCACCACGTTCACCGGCCTGCCGTTCGACAACCCGTTCCTGCTGTCGTCGGCGCCGCCCACCGAGTCGGAGAGCAACATCCTGCGCGCCTTCGAGGCGGGCTGGGGCGGCGTGGTGACCAAGACGATCGGCCTCCACCCGGTGGTCAACGTGGCCGGGCCGAAGACGAAGTTCCTGCGCGCCACGCCGGACTCGCCGCACCTGTCGATGCAGAAGCGGCCGGGCACCGCGCTCCACTCCTCGTGGAACTGGGAGCTCATCTCCGACAAGCCGCTCGACTGGTGGGTGCCGCGCATCGCCCGCATCAAGCAGGCCTATCCCACCCGGATTCTGGTGGCGTCGATCATGGCGGGCTCGGGCACCGACGAGGAGCTGCGCGCCTGGCAGACGCTGGCGACCGCGTGCCAGGACCAGGGCGCCGACGCGCTCGAGCTGAACCTGTCGTGCCCCCACATGGACCGCACCGACATGGGGTCGAACATCGGCAAGGACCAGGGCCTCATTTCGATCGTCACGCAGGCGGTGGCCGAGGTGGCGCGCGTGCCGATCTGGGCCAAGCTCACGCCGTCGACGACCGACATCGTGCTCGAGGCGGGCGGCGCCTTCCTCGGCGGCGCGGCGGCCGTCAGCTCGTCGAACACGTTTCCCTCCCTCCCGCTCGTCGATCCCGCGACGCTCGAGTTCGAGATGCACGTCGACGGGTACGTGTCGAGCGGCGGCCTCGGCGGACCGGCGATCCTGCCGCTGTCGCTGGCGAAGATGGCGCAGCTCACGCAGGCGTTTCCCGACAAGGCGTTCTCGGGCATCGGCGGCATCGCGTCGTTCGCCCACGCGCTCAACTACTTCCTCCTCGGCTGCGGCACCGTGCAGGTGTGCACGGCCGCGATGCTCGACCACGCGATCGGGCCCAACGTGATCAACGCGCTCCGTGCGGGGATGCGCGAGACCATGGAGCGGCACGGCTGGACGAGCCTCGACGACTTCCGCGGCATCCGGCGCGACCGCGTCGTCACACACTCGAAGATCCGCCGCCCTGACGCAAAGGCGTACTACGGCGGCTACGACGCCGAGGGGTACGCGGCGGCGGAGGCCTCTGCCGGGACCACGGAGCCGTGAGCGCGGCCGGGGTCGCGGCGCCCGCGCCTGACCGCCCGGCGCCTGACTTCGTCGAGCTCACCGACGACCTCTCGGGCAGTCCGCTCTGGAACCCGGACCTGGCGCCCACGGCGCTGGCACAGCGCACCTGGTCCACCTATCACATCGCCGCGCTCTGGATCGGCATGAGCGTCGTGATCACGACCTACACGCTCGCGTCGGGGCTGATGCAGCAGGGGATGACGTGGTGGCAGGCGCTCCTCACCATCCTGCTCGGCAACGCCGTCGTGCTGGTGCCCATGATCCTCAACGCCCACGCCGGCACCAGGTACGGCGTCTCGTTTCCGATCCTGTGCCGCGCCAGCTTCGGCGTGAAGGGCGCGAACGTCCCGGCCGTCCTGCGGGCGCTCGTGGCGTGCGGCTGGTTCGGCATCCAGACGTGGATCGGCGGCCTTGCGCTCAACGCGCTGCTCGCGGCGGCGCTGCCGGCCTGGGGCGCGGTGCCGGGCAACATCGGGATCGCCTTTGCGATGTTCTGGCTCGTGCAGGTCGCCGTGATCGTGCGCGGGCTCGAAGGGATCAAGATCCTCGAGAGCTGGGCGGCGCCGCTGCTGCTCGGCGGCGGCCTCCTGCTGCTCTGGTGGGCGATCGAGAACGTCGGCGGCCTCGGGCGCATTCTCACGGAGTCGGCGCGCCTGCAGACCGGGCGGACGCCCTTCTGGCAGCTCTTCCCCGCCGCGCTCACCGCGAACGTCGGCTACTGGGCGACCCTCAGCCTGAACATCCCCGACTTCACGCGCTACGCGCGCAGCCAGCGGTCGCAGGCGCTCGGGCAGGCGCTGGGGCTCCCGCCGACGATGACCGGATTTGCCTTCATCGGGGTGGCGGTGACGAGCGCGACGATCGTGCTGTTCGGCGAAGCCATCTGGGATCCCGTGGTCCTCATCGCGCGCATCGGCAGCCCCGCCGTCATCATCCTCGGCGCGTTCATCGTGCTCATCGCCCAGCTGACCACGAACATGGCGGCCAACGTCGTTTCGCCGGCCAACGACTTCTCGAGCCTCGCGCCGCAGCGCATCAGCTACGTCGCCGGCGGCCTGATCACGGCCGCCATCGGCCTCGTGATGATGCCGTGGCGCCTCTACGCGGACGCGGCCGCGTACATCTTCACGTGGCTGATCGGCTACTCGAGCCTGATGGGCGCGATTGGCGGCATTCTCATCGCCGACTACTGGGTGCTCCGCCGGCGTACGCTGAACACCGCGGACCTCTTCCGGCTCGACGGCGAGTACCGCTACACGAACGGCGTCAACTACCGGGCGATGATCGCGCTCGTCGCCGCGGTGCTGCCCGTGCTCCCCGGGTTCCTGCGCGCGGCGGCGACGCCGGGCGGCCGGGTCGCCAGTCCACTGTTCGTCGACTCGCTCTACACCTACGCCTGGTTCGTGACGTTCGGCCTGAGCTTCGTGCTGTATCTCGCCATCATGAAACGGCGGTCATCCAGGTCCGCCTGAAGGTGGACGCGACGTCGGCGGCTGGGCCTCGCACGGGCGCGCATCGACCCACCCGGCCTCCACCGCCATCTGGAACTCGGCGAGCGACCGCTCGATGCTGCGCCGGCCGAGCCGCCTGGCGATCGGCTCGATGATCCAGCCGAGAAGAGGCGGAAAGCCGCGGCTGAGTCCCAGCGTATCCATTTCCACGTAGACGCCGTCGTGCCGCTGCTCGAAGTACGAGAAGGTGCTGGCCCGCCACAGGTAGCCGCGGTCGCGGCCGGGCGGCAGCAGCTGCTCGTCGGGCCGGCCCGCGTTTCGGACCTCGCGAATCTCGGTGGCGTCCGAGAGGGCGTAGACGCGTGCTGCCGTCAGTCGGACGTACCGAACGGTGGGCTGGTGTGCGGCTGGAGATCGGCGGCCGCGGCCGCGGTCGTCGACAGCAGGCAGATCCACCCGATCAACGCGTGCCGTCCCGATCCGGGCGTCGTCGGCAACTGGAGCATCGCGTCCCTTGATTGTGGCCGCAGATGGCCTCCCCTGCGGCGCGCTATCATAGGCGCGCGCGGAGGTTTCGTGGACCGTATCGACTGATGTACTGACACGTGCGGCAGCCTCTCGATGCCGGCCTCGCTGGCCGCGCCATCGAGCGGCCAGCCCCACTTTGCGAAGGACGTACCACACATGGCCGACGCCAGCCGTCGTGAGTTCGTCAAGGGCGCCGCGCTCGGCGCAGCCTCCTTCGTCGTCCCGGACGCAGTCCCGGACGCACGTGCCACGCCGGCGCCTCCGCGTCCTGCCGTGGTCGCCCCCACGGGGACCGAGGCGCCGGTCGAATTCGGGTACGCCCAGGCGCCGGCGGCGGCGGCCGCGCCGGCCGCCGTGGTCCACGCGTCCGATGTCATGGTCGACGTGCTGAAGACGCTCGACCTCGAGTATGCGGCCATCAACCCCGGCTCGGCATTCCAGGGGCTCCACGAGTCCCTCGTCAACTACGGGCGCAACACGATGCCGGAGATCCTCACGTGCCTGCACGAGGAGTCGGCGGTGGCGATGGCCCACGGCTACGCGAAGGCCGCGGGCAAGCCGATGCTCGTCGTCGTGCACGGCACCGTGGGGCTGCTGCACGCCTCGATGGCGCTCTTCCAGGCCTGGGCCGACCGCGTGCCGGTCATCCTGATCGTCGGCCACCACCGCAACCCCGCGGGCGTCGTCAACCGGCCGCACAGCGCGCAGGACATGGGGGCGCTCGTCCGCGACTACGTCAAGTTCGACGACGAGGCGACGACGCTCGAGCGGTTTGCGGAATCGGCGATGCGCGCCTACCGGATTGCGATGACGCCGCCGATGGGACCCGTCGCGCTCGTGGTCGACTCGGCGCTGCAGGAGAGCCGCGTGGCCGACCGGTCGGCGTTCCGGATCCCGGCGCTGACGCTCGCCGCGCCGCCGCAGGGCGACGTCAACGCCGTCCGCGAAGCCGCGCGGCTCCTCGTCGCCGCGGAGCGGCCGCTCGTCCAGGCGCACAAGGTCGGGCGCACCCCGCGGGCGTGGGATCTCCTGCTGGAGCTCGCCGATACGCTGCAGGCGCCGGTCGACGTCGGCACCTACGGGTCGTGGCAGACGTTCCCGTCGTGGCACCGGTTCTGGGGCACCGGCGGTCCGGGGTACACCCCGGACGTGACGCTCGGCCTCGAGGTCGGCGACATGTCGGTGGCGGCGCGGGCGGCGCGCGGGCGCGGCCACAAGACGATCAGCATCTCGGCCGAGCATCTCTTCCAGGGGAGCAACATCCACGACTTCGGCCGCTATGCCGAGGTTGACCTGGTAATCGCCGCCGACGCGGAGGCGACGCTTCCCCCGCTCATCGAGGAGATCCGGCGCGCGATGACGCCCGCGCAGAAGGCGGCCGCGGAAGCGCGCGGTGCGGCCATCGCCGCGGCGCACACGGAGATCCAGACGCGCGCCGTCGAGAACGCCCGCTTCGGATGGGAGTCATCGCCTGTGAGCGTCCCGCGGCTCGTGGCCGAGCTGGGCGAGCAGATCAAGGGCGACGACTGGGCGATTGTCTCCGGCCATCAGTTCACCGGCGACTGGCAGCGGCGGCTGCTCAACTTCGACGCCCACTACCGGTACAACGGCGACTGCGGCGGCTTCGGCATCGGCTACGACACGCCGGCCTCGGTGGGCGCCGCGCTCGCCAACAAGACGCTCGGCCGGCTGTCGATCGGCATCGTCGGCGACGGCGACCTCAACTTCGCGCCGGGCGTGCTCTGGACCGCCGTGCATCACAAGATCCCATTGCTGCTCGTCGTCCACAACAACCGCGCCTATCACGCCGAGGTCATGATCATCCAGCGGATGGCCGGGACGCGCGGGCGCGGATCGAGCACCTCGCACATCGGCACGACGCTGACCGACCCCGACATCAACCATGCGCAGCTCGCGCGCTCCTACGGGATGTACAGCGAGGGACCGATCGCGGATCCGAAGGATTTGGCCGGCGCCTATCAACGGGCGCTCGCCAAGGTCCGGAACGGCGAGCCGGCGCTCGTCGACGTCATCTCGCAGCCGCGGTGACTCATGCGCCATCGGCTTTGGGCTTCGGGCTTTCGGCTTTGGGTTGTAGGCTTCTGGCTGTGGGGCGTCCTGGCTGGCGCGCCCCTGGCGCAGGCGCCGGCGCCCGCGGGCGCGCCGACGGGCGATCCCGCCCGCGGCAAGCGACTCTACGACGAGACGCTCCGCTGCTACGCGTGCCACGGCTTCGACGGGCAGAGCGGCTCGCCCCGCCTGGTCCCGATGACGCGGACGCAGACGGCATTCATCACCTACGTGCGCAAGCCCGCGTCGCCCGCCATGCCGTCGTTTGCCGACGCGGCCATGCAGGACCTCGCCGACGTCTACGCGCACATCCGGTCGCTTCCCACGACCGCGCCGTCGGTCGAGGGCGTGCCGATTCTGCGGGACATTCTGGAGCGACGGAGGCGGGAGAACTAAGCTTCGTCGCTCGTCTCTGGTCTCTGGTCTCTGGTCGTCTCTGGTCTCTCGTCTCTAGTCCCCTTCTCGGAGGTGCGCTTGACGGCGCGTTCTTTGCGTATGCCACGTGCCACGCTGACATGGCGCGCGACCACCGGAAGCTGCGCGTGTTTCACGCCGCACATCGACTCGTCATCTCTATCTATCGGGAAACGCGCGACTTCCCTCGGGACGAGTGGTTCGGCATCCGGGCACAGGTGCGACGCGCCGCCGTCTCGATCAGCAGCAACAGCGTTGAAGGAAATGCACGCCGCGGCACGCCGGAGTACGTCAATTTCTTGAACGTGGCGCGGGCGTCGGCCGCAGAAGCCGAGTATCTGCTTCAGCTCTGCTCTGAGCTTGGATACTAGTCGGAAGGCGCCAGTCGCTCGCTTCAGCAGGAGTGCGACGCCCTCATCCCACAACTCGAGTCGCTCATCCAGAAGATGGAGATGTTGATCAAGAGCGAGCGGAGCGGTTGAGCGCAGTCAGGACAGGGGCGAGAGACGAGAGACGAGAGACCAGAGACGAGAGACCAGAGACGAGAGACTAGGGGTTCCTCACGATCAACACCACGGCCACCAGCGCGCAGACGACGCCCGCGGTCTGCCGCCGGCTCAGGCGCTCGCCGATGACGAGCCGCGCGAGCACCACAGTGCTGGCCGGATAGAGCGACGCGAGCGTCACGACCACGCTCAGCGGGCCGCCACGGGTGGCAACGAGGTAGAGCGCGTTGGCGAGCATGTCGAGCACGCCGCACGCCAGCGCTACGCGGCGCACGTCGCGCGGCAGGCGCATCGACTGCCCGCGCGCCAGCACGCCCGCGGAGAAGAGCACCAGCGACACCGAGCGCGAGACGAGCAGCGGCCAGAGGCCCGCGCCGGGGCTCGTGCGCGCCAGCGCGACGAAGAAAAGGCCGATCGCCACGCCCGAGACGAAGGCGAGCGCGAGCCCGGGCGGAAGCGCGCCAGGTGCGCGGGGGCTGGCCACGACGTTCCACGTGTCCGGCGGGCGCGAGGGCAGCACCGCCTCCGACCCTCCGGGCGACTCCGCGACGCCTGGCGCGAACGCCGGGGGGCTGGTCGCATCGTGCTGGCTCACCAGCACGATCGCGGCCAGCGCCAGACCGATGCCGAGCCAGGTGCCAACCGCCAGCCGCTCCCCGCCCGCCGCATCGATGGCCACCGGCAGTACCACGGCGCACACGGCCGTCGTCGGCGCGACGATCGACATCGTGCCGATGGCAAGCGCGCGGTACAGGAGTCCGACGCCCGCGCTCCCGGCCAGCCCCGCCGCCGCCCCCCACAGGACGTCGGGGCGCGACAGCGCACCGGGCAGAAAGGGCAGCAGCACGAGGAGCGGCAGCAGTCCAGCCGCCTGGACGACGACGACGATGACGAGCGTGCTCGCGCGGCGCGATGCCAGGCCGCCCAGGAAGTCGGCTGCGCCGTAGAGCACGGCCGACCCGAGGGCGAGGAGGTAACTCAAAACCAGGTGCGGAACAGCGCGTCGAAGGACCGGTAGACGAAGAACCCGTAGAAAAGCGCCATCGCGACCAGCATCACGCGCCGCCACATCGGCGGCCGGACGTGTTCGGGCAGGAGCCGCGTGTTCAGGTACAGCAGGTGAATCGACCCGACCACGAGGACGAACCCGGCCATGTTCGCGCCGACCTGGATCAGGAAGATCGGCTGTGCGAGCCGGAGCGCAAAGATGCCCCAGAGGACGACGATCGCGAGCACGCCGTAGTAGACGACGCGCACGTCGCCGCCGCGCCAGTTGCGCAGGCGGCTGCTGCCCGTCCACAGGATGTCGGTGATGGCGCGCACCATCCCCTCGAGCTGATCGAGCTGCGTCTTGAACAGCACCCAGGCCCCGAGGAACGCAATCGCGCCGCCCAGGAGCGGACCGCCGGTCGCGACGATCGCCTGGGCGAGCGCCGCCGCGATGCCGAGCCCCTGGATGTCGCTGCCACGCGGCAGGAACGTCACGTAGAGGATCGCGGGCAGGATCATGCCGAGGATCGCGCCGGCGAAGAAGACGCCCCACTGGTCGGCGCTGATGATCCGCCACCAGCCGCGCCACCGGCGCATCTCATCCGGCGTGCCCTCGAACATGAAGCCGTTGTGCGCGAGATTCACCTTCTGGCCGCCGATCGCGCACGGAATGTACCCGGCGCGCTCGCTCATGCCGTAGCCGCGGTCGCGCGCCCAGTTCGACAGCACGATGTTGGTGACGCCCCCCGCGCCCGAGTAGGCCACCAGCGCGCCCAGGAGGAAGAGATCCACGCCCTCCGGGAAGAAGTCGAACTCCCCGCGCGTCAGGTCGAACCCGGCCATGCCCGCCACGCCGCCCGCCCACGTGCCGGCCGGCACGAAGAGCAGCGCGAGCACGAGAAAGCTGGAGAGGATGGCGGCGACGAGAATCCAGTTCAGCAGCTCCAGGGTCCGCTCGATGCGCCGCCCGAACGTCAGGATGGCCGCGCACACGAGGAACGTCCCGACGCCGATCAGATAGATCGTGTTGGCGTCTGCGGCCACGGCCAGCCGGCGCGAGAACATGAAGAAGATCGCGCCCGCCGCCGCGCCCGCCCACCCGGGCCAGCCGACGTGCAGGAAGTAGAGGATCGAATAGACCCACGCCCACAGCGTGGACGAGGGGCGTGTACGCATGAAGCCGGTGAAGACCGGCTCGCCCGTCGCGAGCGTGTAGCGCATCAGCTCGGTGTTGAAGATCGTCTGGAAGTAGACCGCGATCCCTACTACCCAGAGCAGTGAGAGCCCGTGCCGGACGAACGCGGCCGGCCCCAGCAGGAACTCGCCGCTGCCGATCGACACGCCGAGGACGATGATGCCGGGCCCGACCGCCTTGAACCACCCCAGGCCCTGCGGCGAGGGCGGCATGGGGAGCTCGGCGCGCGTCCAGGGATCGAGCCCCGATCGCGCTTCGACGGGAACGCCGCTGTACGTGGATGCAGTCGCCAAAGGGTCTCTATCCTAAACGAGAATCGGGCTAGACTGTCGGTATGCGCCGTTTCGGGCTGGCGGCCGTGCTCGCCCTCGCATGCGCCAGCGCGGCGCATGCCCAGTTCGGGCGCGGGTTCTTCGGATCCCGCGTTGCGACCGAACGCGACTACGACGGCCGCTTTCACTACTGCCGCCTGCTGTACCGGCCCGCGATGAACGGGTGGGGCGGCAGCTGGCGCACCGATTACCCCAACGCCGACATCAACCTGTCGGTCCGCCTGTCCGAGCTGACGAAGATCGGGGTCAGCAAGAACCCCGCGGGCGCGCCGAACCATCTGCTGGTGCGGCCGGGCGGCGAGGAGCTGTTCCAGTGCCCGCTCGTCATCATGTCGGCGCCCGGGAGCGCCTTCCTCGACGAGAACGAGGCGGCGCGGCTGCGCGAGTACCTCGAGAAGGGCGGATTCCTCTGGACCGACGACTCCTGGGGCACCTACCAGTGGCAGCACTGGGTGCGCGAGCTGCGCAAGGTGCTGCCCGGCGACGAATACCCCATCTTCGACCTGCCGATGGACCACGAGCTGTTCCGCACGCAGTTCGAGGTGACCGAGATCCCGCAGATCCCCAATATCGGCTTCTTCCTGCGCTCGGGCGGCCGCACGTCCGAGCAGGGCGCCGACAGCGCCGTCCCGCAGGTGAAGGGCATCGCCGACCGCGAAGGGCGGCTGATGGTGCTGATGACGCACAACACCGACATCGCCGACTCGTGGGAGCGCGAGGGCGAGGACCCGTCGTACTTCTATGCGTTCAGCCCGCGCGGCTATGCGTTCGGCATCAACGCCGTGCTGTACGCGCTGACGCACTGACCTGGCCGGTCGGCGGTAGAGGCCCAGCCCTCCCCGCGCGGCACAGAGACACGGAGGCACGGAAACCGGGCCTTGACGCTCCGCGCTTCAGATCCCGCCCGTCAGCGCAGCGTGCGCCTGGCGTCCGTCAGCATCGAGATCAGCGCGGCGCGCGCGTCGTCGGGCGTGCTCACCGGCCTGGGGAATGCGAGTCGCACGGGTCGCGGTCCCTCCGCGGTCGTCGCCGACATCTCGAAGCCGTACCGGTCAACGCCCGTCATGCTCGCCGCGGTGATCTCGGTCGCCCTCGAGAACGCCTTGCAGTAGAGCACCAGGGCCTCGGCGTGGTCCGCGTTCATGTGCGCAATCATGCCGGCGGCCGCGGGACCGAGGGGATCCGGCTCGGCGGCCTGCCACTCGACCTGGCTCACCCACGACATCCGTCCGTAGCCACCGATGTACCGGACCGACGACACGTGAAGCGTCCAGAACGCGAAGTCGCGGAAGTCGGCGTAATAGGCGGCGTTCGGATGCGCCGCCAGAAAGGCCGCGCGGGCGCGGCCGCCCTCCCCATCGACGCGCGTGCACAGACCGAGCAACGTCACACGGCCGTTGGCCAGCGGATCCGCGGAGCCGCTCTCGGCGACCAGCAGGGATGCGCGAGGATCCTGCTCCAGGTTCTTGGTGTGCTCGGCGAGTCTGCTGATCAGGAAGACCGGGTCGCCATTCTCGAAGGCGACGGTCACGAACGAGCCGTACGGGTAGCCGGCCGGCTCCAGCGCGAGGGTGCAGAGGGTTCCGGTCGGAATCCCGGCGACCAATGTTCGCGCGCGCTCCGCGTGCGTCGGGGTTGGAACGTTCGGGTCGTACAACAGCTCCGGGGCGTCGCCTGACGGCCTGGAGTGGGCATCCGCGCTCATGGGTCTCCCGCGCGCTACTTCCAGCCCGTCGACTTGCGCGTGAACCGCGCGGGCAAGGCCGGCTTCGACACCTCGGGCGCGGGCTCAGGCTCTCCCGCCGCGGCGCTGATCTCCCGTTCGAGCTCCTCCTCGTTGGGCAGACCCGCGAACTGGTCCGCGAACATCAGGGAGTGCTGCGACGGGATCTCGAATCGCTTGCCGCACGTCTTGCACGCGACCTCGTCGTCGAGGCGCAGCAGGTAGTCGCGCACTTTCGCGAACTTGGCCCGGTCCTCCTCGCTGGCCCCGGCCGGCAGCCTGTCCTTCTTCGAACGCCGCACCCAGCGGATGCTGTATTCGTTGGTACGCCGGCACTTGGGGCACTGATACCGCCCGGGGCGGGATTCCGCTCTTTCCGTGAAGAGGTCGCGTTCGTCGAGAGCCATGCCACCATGGTAGCAACGAACAGGTCGCCGGGGGTGCCTCGCCCGGCCGGCCTACCCCTCCCTTCCGCACGGAGCGCTCGACGCACCGTGCACCCGCCCGGGCCGCTCGAACGAAACGGCGACACGTTCTCTGCGATTGCGCCGACGCCACAGGACCGGAGCGCGGAGCGAGTCGAGTCGTTCTACCGCAAGTACAACGACGAGGTGCTGTCCTTCGGCTCGCCGCCGGCCAAGTACGTCAGGCGGGCGATGGGACTCTGACGCCGCGCCAGGCGGCGCGGCGTCAGACGCATGCGCTGCGTGCGGCTACTTCCTCAAATACTTCGTGAGTCCCCCCTCGGCGACCTTGCGCGAGATCGGCCCCTCGGCCGCGTAGACGTTGCCGTCGGCGTCGACCGCCACGCCCTCGCCGGCGGCGCCTTCGAAGTTCCCCGCCTCGTGCGGGGGAATGAACACCAGCACCTTGTCCTGCTTCACGCTGCCAATCCGGATCCCGGTCTTCCAGTTGGGATGCCGCACCGGGCTCGACTCGGAGTCGATCGCGTAGAGCATGTCGCTGCGGTCGATGAAGAGCCCGCTGATGCGGCTGAACTGGTGTCACGTCTCGAGGAGCGTTCCCTCCTGGTCGAAGACCTGGATGCGGTGGTTGCCTCGGTCGGCGACGAACAGGCGGCCGCGCGAGTCGAAGGCGAGCGCGTGGGGCGTGCGGAACTCGCTCGGGCCAGAGCCCATGCGCCCCCACTCCTTGAGGTACTTCCCGTCGCGCGAGAACTTGACGATCCGGCCGCCCGCGTTCGGCGGCGGGTTCGGGTTCTGCGCGCTGTGGCCGACCGAGACGAAGATGTCGCCGTTCGGCGCGGTGATGACGTCGTTCGGCTCGTTGAACGTGTCGGGGCCGTCGCCGGCCACGCCGGCGCGGCCGAGCGTCAGCAGCACCTTGCCCTCGGGGCTGAACTTGAAGACCTGATGCCCCTTCGTGCCGTCCTTGCTGCGCTGGCCGTCGGTCACCCAGACGTTCCCCTCGCGATCGACGTGCAGCCCGTGCGGGAAGGCAAAGAGGCCGCCCCCGAAGCTGCGCAGGAGCGCGCCGCTCGTCCGGTCGAACTTGAGGATCGGATCGAGCGTCGAGCCGTCGCACGAGTTGGCGCCGCACCGGTCGTACGCCCAGATGTGGCCGTCCGGGCCGACGTCGACGCCGGCCGTCGATCCCCAGACGCGTCCCTGGACCTTGCCCCAGTCTTTGACGACGGTCGGGTTGGGGTTCGGCGGCGGGTTGCGCGCCGGATCCGTGACCTCCTGCGTTGCGAGCTGCGCGCCGCACAGCACGACGGCGATGCCCGCCACGAGCGAACGTGACACGCGCATGGGAATGCCTTTTTCTCCTCGCTATCGCCTACCGGCTACCGGCTACCACCTACCGCCGCGGGTCCGTGGCCGCCCCGCGCCCGCCGCCCGCCGTGTTGCGGCCATCGGTCTGCAGGTCGGCTTTCGAGTCGGCCTCGGTCTTGACCGGCGTGACCTTGTCGGGGTCGATGCGGATCATCAGATAGGTCACGTGGTCGTCGATCCGCGTGAACTGATGACCCGTCCCCGCCGGGATGAACACCACGTCGCCCGCCTTGATCTGGTGCGCCACGCCGTTGCGGATCGCCTTCGCGTTGTTGCCGGGGCCGTTCAGCAGCCGCACCGTGGTCAGGTTCGCGGGACGCCGCTCCATGCCGACGAGATCCGGGCCGAGCACGAGCGTCGCCGACCCCGAGATCACGTGGTAGACCTCGCTGACCAGATCGTGCTCGGCGACCACGGCGTTCGGGTCGTTGATGCGCTTGCGGTGGACGACGGCCACGGCGACGTTCGACTTGCCGATGTCGACGTTGCGGACCTGCTGATCCGTGAGGTCGTTGGCGATGGCGCGCTTCACGTAGGCCTGGATCTCTTCGTTCGGCACGTACGTGCCCGGGCACATCTTGCACGTCGGCTGCGGCCCGCTGTCCTGGGCGCGAAGCCCCACCATCGCGGCGATCGCCACGAGCGGCACCGCTGCCGCAATCAGTCGCCTCAGGTTCGGGTTCATGTCCGTGGCTCCTCTCAGAATGTGGCAATCGGGTTGACCGGCGAGCCGGTGCCGCCGCGGAACGGCAGCGGTGCCACCGTCAGCAGAAAGTCCCAGCGCTTGCGGGACGCGGCAGCCTCGGCCAGCGCCTCGAGATCGCAGTTGTCGAACAGGTGAATGCCGAGGCTGACGAGCGCGAAGTCGTGCACGGCCCCGGTCTCGCCCTCGACGTCCGACGGCGACGTGCTCGGCGGCACGTCGCTGCCGAGCAGCGCCACGTCGCGCGCTTTGAGCCACGGGATGACCGAGGCGCCGGGGCCCGGCCGCATGTTGGCCGTGCGTCCCAGATCCCACGGCCCGGACGCGGCCCGCCGCGCCCAGCGTCCCGTGCGGATGAAGACCGCGTCGCCCGCGGTGACCGTGATTCCGGCGAGCTTCTCGAACGCCTCGATGTCCTGCCGCGTGATGATCGTCCCCGGCTCGAGGTACGGCACGCCCTTCAGCCGTGGAATGTCGATCAGCACGCCGCGGGTGAAGATGCCGGTCTTGAGGTTGACGATGGAGTTGCGCGCGTGGCCGTTGGCTTTCATCACGGCGTCGGGATCGGGCGTGTAGCCGTTGTAGAAGACGCCGTCGTAGTTGATGTGCGCGAGCGAGTCGAGGTGCGTGTGCGCCACGCCGTGGAAGGCCACGCCGAACCGATCCGAGCCGATGGCGAGCATCTGCCGCTCGTAGGGCTGCGGGTTGTCGATTGCCTTGGCGGTGTCGGCGTCGCGCGCGAGCGACACCGAGACGCCCTCCTTCACGAGCGCGGCGGCCTGCCGGCGCTTGGCGGGGGTGATGAGATTCATGGCGCCGATCTGGTCGTCCGTGCCCCAGCGGCCCCAGTTCGACAGCTCCGTCTTCCAGCGCTCGTACTCCGCCTTCGTGATCGGGCGCGCGCCGCCGCGCTCCTGCGCGGAGCCGGGCGCCGCCGGAGCCGCCGCCACGGCGAGCACGACGACCAGCGTGCCGAGAAGCATTCGCCTCATGTCATTCCTCCTCCGGACGCGCGTCGACCCACTCCACGGGCGCGCCGACCGCGATCTCCCCCTCGTCCAGGACCTCGGCGAACGCGCCGCCGTGCCACGGCGCGGCGAGCGCGCGGCGCAGGCCGTCATGCGCCTCGTCCATGTGGTGGCACGGCCGCGTCTCGCCGTTGATCCGCAGGCGGCAGCTCCCGATGCGGAGAATGCGCCCGCGGCTGCCCGCGAGCGACACGCCGCTCACCATCAGGTTGGCGCGGCGCAACGCCGGGTCGACGTGGTCCTGCAGCTCGCCGGTCACCGCGTCCCACGCGCCGCGATCGATGAGCGTCAGCTGCCGCCGGCCACCCCGATCCGCGTTGCCGACGAGGCCGAGCCCGGGCTGCAGCATCGCCCGCGCAACGGGATCCATCGGACCGCCGTGCAGGCGCTTGATCCAGATCGCCTCGAGCCGCCCGCGTGCGCTGCCGGCCGGCGCCTCAGCGGCCGGCGCGGTACTGTCCATCGCTGACCGGCCCATGCCACGTCGTCACGCCGAAGCTGACCGAGACCTGGCGCATCGCCTGATCCGGCGCCGCGCCGTGCCAGTGCCGCGTGCCGGGCGGCGTGTAGAAGACTTCGTTCGGGCGGTACTCGCGGATGGGCCCGCCTTCCACCTGCGCCAGCGCGACGCCCTGCTCGATGATGAGCGTCTGCCCGCGCTCGTGCGTGTGCCAGTTGCTGCGGGCGCCCGCCGCGAAGCTGTAGCGGTTCACCCGGATGTCCGACGTGGTGTAGCCGGTGACCCGCCCGGTGAAGTTGACCGGATCCGGAGTGGTTGCGCCGACGGTCGTCGGCTCCGGCGTCTGGCTCCACGCCACCGAGATGCCACCTATCACGATCAGCGTCAAGACGACGGCTCTTGTCATGTGGTGTCCTCGCCTTTTATCGGTGCACAGCATACCTGAGTCGGCGAAATGTGGTGTCCGGCTTCAGCCCGACCTCTCCTCCGCGAAGAACCGGCGCAGCCGCTCGCCGGCCTCGGCCAGCTCGGCCGGCGTCGCGTAACCGTAGGAGAGGCGCAGGCATCCCTCGCCGCTTCTGCCAAACGCCGCCCCCGGAATCGTGACGACATCGACGCGCTCGAGCAGGTCACGGGAGAGGCGCGTCGAGTCGGCGCAGCCGTCCACGCGGGCGAACGCGAACAGGCCGCCCCGCGTCGGCGTCCAGTGCAGCCCGGGTATCGAGGCGACTCCCTCGGCCAGGACCGTCCGGCGCCGCCGCAGCTCGTCGTGGAATGACAGCGGGTGCGACCAGCTCTCGCGCACCGCCGCCTCGGCGGCCATCTGCGAGATGGCGGGCGCGCAGATGATCATCGCGTCCTGCACCTTGACCGCCTGCTCGCACAGCGCGGCATCGGCCAGCAGGAAGCCGACGCGCCACCCCATCATCCCGAACGCCTTCGAGAAGGTGCCGACGACGACCACGTGTCCGCGCCAGCCTGGCACGGAGGCGGCGCTCCAGTGCGCGCCCTCGTAGACGAACTGCATGTAGGTCTCGTCGCTGATCACGAAGATGCCGCGATCCGCGAGCCGCTCGACAATCATGCGGCCGTCGTGCGCGTCGACGGGCGCCCCGGTCGGATTACTCGGGTTGCAGAGGACCACCGCCCGGGTGCGCGCGGTCACATGCGGCTCGATGTCGCTCCAGCAGACGGCAAACCTCACGCGATCCGCCACGGGCGCTTCGATGGCCACCGCGCCGGCGGCCACCACGGCCATCTGGTGGTTGGTGAAATACGGGGCGGGCAGAATCACCTCGTCGCCGGCATCGACGAGGGTCGTCAGGGCAAGCGTGAACGCGTGATTGCCCCCGGCGCTGATGACGAGGTCGTCGCCCGCGACGGTCGTCCCGATGGTCGCGGCCAGACGCTCCGCGAGAATCGCCCGCAGTGTCGGCAGGCCGGGATCGGTCACGTAGCGATGCACCTCGGGTCGGCCGAGCGCCTCGCGCGCGGCGGCCAGCGCCGCGGCGGGCGGCGGAAAGAACGGCACCGCCTGCCCGAGCGAGATGACAGCGTGGCCGGCGGCGCGCAGCTCCGCCGCGCGGACGTTCAGCGGATCGAACGGCGGGAGCTCGAGGCTGCGGATGCGCGAGCGGGCGGACGGCGGCGGCACCGCAGGCAGTCAGTCGCTGGCGGGCGCGTCGCCCCTGCGGAGCCGCTCGCGCGCGCGTTCGACGTCGCGGTGGAAGACGAACAGGCGATCGGCATTGCCGTCAGGGTCGGTGAAGTTGAACTGCCGCCCCTTCGGGAGCCGCACGCGCAGGTTCTTCGCGAGGTAATCCACCTCGAACGTCTCCAGATCCAGGAGCGGCGCCGTGAACGCGTCGTCGCGATTGGAGGTCTCATAGCGGATGCCCGCCGGGGTGGCGGTCAGCCGTCCGCGGCAGGACCCGATGCCGTGCCGGTGGACCACGTCGATTGACGAATCGAGCCGGACTTCACGGAACCGCACCGTCATCTCGCGCCGGCCGGCCGTCACCTCGATCGGCATGGCGATCCCCTCGTACCCCTCCGCCGACACGTTGAGCTGATGGCTGCCGGGTGTGAGGTCCTCCGCTGTCACCGGCGCGACGCCGATGAATCGCCGATCGATGAACACCCGCGCGCCGGGCACGTCGGCCTCGATGTGCAGCAGCCCCATCGTCGGCGACGGGGCAGGCGCGGCCGCGGGCTCCGGCGTCGGAGCCTCGGCGGCCGGCGCCGGCGCCGCATCGG
>Ga0194128_10000638_pt1 | contig 62777 bp, 50 predicted proteins | sample TA2KigCa65mmetaG_FD_148650 | JGI IMG/M metagenome (GOLD analysis project Ga0194128, IMG submission 148650) | Freshwater microbial communities from Lake Tanganyika, Tanzania - TA2015037 Kigoma Deep Cast 65m | ecosystem: Environmental > Aquatic > Freshwater > Lake | place: Tanzania: Lake...
ATTGGAAGTCAGAAAACCAAGTTCGCCGATTTGTGTAAATCCGGTACTGTTGCCGTCGTAACCCAGTCCGGCTGTCAATGTGTGCCGGCGCGCAAACCGCGACACCTGCGCCGAACCGCCAAAGTTGCGCTGCTGCGAGGCGCTTCGGGTCAGTAGGCCGTTGCATTTTTCGCCTGGTTCGTCGCGAAGCACGGCGTTGGCGATACAGCGCCAGTGCGGGAACGGCGTGTTGGCCGCCGATTCGCCGCTCGCCGGAAAACCCGTGAAACCGGCCGCAGTTAGCGCGGCCCGCTCGGCGGCGTTGGGTTGGTAGAGGGATTGATCGAGCGAGTCGTCATTCAGGTCGCCGTTGAATAATCGGGAACGCACGTAGCGGAAGTAGGCGTTTCCGGACAACGCGACGTGGGGCGAAAAGGTGTGGCGAAGTTGCAGGTTGAGCCATGGCGCCTTGTTGGCGGTGATGTCGGGGATCGTGTAGACGCTCGCGTACCGGCGCGCGAGCAAGGTCTGTTCCTGCAACGCGTTGCCGATCAGCGCGTTGTTTGCGTAGCCGGTCGAGAGCCCGATCGAGGTGCGATCGCGCCTCCAGCCGAGACGCCCGAAGAATTGGCGCACGTTGGTCGGCGAATAGTCCCGCCAGCCCTCTTCGAAGAACATGCCGCTCGCAAGAAACCAATCGATCGACCGCCGCGAGCCGCCGTGTTCGAAATCGGCTGTCTTGCGGCCGAAGCTCCCGCCACCCACCTGCAGCGCCGTTCCCGGAAACGCGGTTCCGTCCTTGCTGCGCATCGATAGCGCGCCGCCCAGGGTGTTCAAGCCGAATACCGGATCGGAGCCCGCAATCAGAGCAGTCTCGGCGATCGCAATCCGCGGAATCAGATCCCAACTTACGATGTCGCCGAACGGCTGGTTTTGCCGGACGCCATCCAAGAAAACCGAAATGCCCTGCGGCGTTCCTACCAGGGGCGATGCCGTGTAGCCGCGATAGTTCACGTCGGCCTGAAACGGGTTGCCTTGAATCTCATTGACGAACACACCATTCATGCGCCGGTTGAGGAAGTCCGATAGATCCAGCGCACCGCTGGAGCCGATTTCCCGATGGGTTGCCCCTTGCACCGGGGAAGGAATCTCCTCGACGGCGCGATCCAATCCTCCGAGAGGCGTTGCCGCGACCACGTTGAGCGAGTACGAGGCCGTTCCGACCAACATCTTAACGACCTGTCGCGCCGCCTTGCCCTCTTCGATGTCGAACACAACCGCCGGCGCGGCAAAACCGTCCGCCGACACGGTCAACCGGTATCGGCCGGCCTTGACATCTCCGGCGTCGAAACCGCCGTCGGCCGCCGTTTCAAACCGCGTGACCGCGCCGCCGCCCGCCGGCTCCAACACTCCTTTTGCTTTTATCCCCGCGCCCGATGGATCTTGCACGAACACGCTGAGCGCCACCGCCAACAACAATCCCATAAGACGAATATTCCTGAACGGCGTCCGTTGTTCAGGAATAATGGATTGATGGCCGAGAGCGTCCTCACATGGACCGAGTTATACGCGGAGTTGCGCGCGCCGCTGCTGCGTTATTTGGCAAAGCTCGGCCTGCCCGCCGCCGAAGCCGAAGACGTGGGACAGGACGTATTTCTCGCGCTCGGCGACCATCTACGGGCCGGCAAGCCGCGCGACAATCTGGCGGGCTGGGTATTTCGAGTCGGGCACAATCTGGGGCTGCGGCAGCGGACGCGGCTGCAACGCTCGGTTCCGGAGGTGTCATCGATTTGCCAGGCGCCGAATCCGGAACAAATCGTCGCGGCGAAGGCGCGGCGGAAGCGAATTCGCGCGGTCATCGACGCTCTCCCCGAGCGGGATCGCCGCTGTCTGGCGCTTCGGGCCCAGGGGCTTCGGTACCGCGAAATCGCCGAGCGCCTCGATATCTCGCTCGGTTCGGTCGCCGCGTCGATCGCTCGATCTCTCGACAAGTTGAGCCGCCATGCAGCATCCTAACGACGACATTCTTGTGATGTTTATCGACGGCGAGTTGGACGCGCAGACCGCCTTGGAGGTGGGCGCTCATCTCGGCGAATGCGATGTCTGCACGGCGCGGCGAAAGGCGCTCGCCGATGCCAGCGCGGCTTACTCGGAATCGGTGCGCCGGCGCCGCTGGCCCTACGCCGCGGCGGCCGCGGCTTCGGTCCTCGCCGCGGCGGGATTGTTGTTCGTTCCGCAACGGCCGGTCCACGCGGCTTATCTGCCCGACGCGCGCCTCACTCCCGGCGCCGCCAGCGCGCTGACCGCCGACCAGGTCTGCGTCGTTGAACGCGAAACCGAAATTCCCGAATCGCTCGCCCGGCGGGTCTTCGCGCAGTATCAAATTGACCGCCCCGCGCCGCGCGCCTACGAGGTCGACTATTTGATCAGCCCCTCGCTCGGCGGCGCCGACGACATCCGCAACCTGTGGCCACAACCCTATCGCGGCGGAGACTGGACGGCTAACGTTAAAGACGCACTGGAAGATCATCTGCGCGGCCTCGTGTGCTCCGGAAAATTGAGACTCACCGATGCCCAGCGCGATATCGCCACCGATTGGGTAGCGGCCTATCGGAAACACTTCAAGACGGACAAGCCACTTCCCACGCACATCGCGTTTCTTAAGGATCGCCCCTGGGAGTAGCCTCCGCTTCGTTGCCCAACCGGAAGTGCAATTTCGAGCGCGGCAGAAGCGCGCGGCGGTCTCCCTCATAGCGGGCCAAAACGGCAGCGCCACTTCCAGCTGCCCCAGTTCCATCAGCGCGCGGCTAAGCAACGGCGCCGACTCCACATCCGGCGGCGCCCGCCGCAGCCACTTTATCGCTGCAGCGAAATTCTCGAAAGAATACGCAGATCCTTCTATGTTCAGGACCTTCACTCGCAGCAAACTCGTGAATAGTCCAACTACGTGAGCCAGGAAGCGCAAGTCAGCAGAGTGTCATCGGGTAGGACACAAACGCGTTCAAGATACCAATATTGGATCGATGAAAAGCGAGGGTTGTCCGGTCCTCGTCAATTGGTCCCGCCGCTCCCGGCGTCCGCCAGCCGCAGCACTAGCGTCATCGGATCGATCGGCGACGCAACGAACCCGTGCGCCTCATAGAACCGCTCTGCACTCGCCGAAATCGCATGCACAATCAACGCGCGTACGCCGGCCAACTCCGCAGCCTGCAGCGTTCGCAAAATCGAATCCAGCAGCAGACCTTTCCCGAGGCCGTTCCCTTGAAACGATTTGTCGACCGCCAGGCGTCCGAGAATCAGCACCGGAATCGGGTCCGGCATGTTTCGGCGCACGCGGCCCGGCGCGCGTTCGTGCGCCAACGCACCGACGGCAAGGGAGTAAAACCCCGCAATGCGTTCGCCGGCGCGAACGACGTAAGTGCGCGACGCTCCGGTCAATTCGTTCTGCAGCGCGCGCCGGCGCAGCCAGTCGTCAAGGAGACTTTCTCCCGAGTCGAAAGAAGTCGCGTCGTGTTCAGGACGAAGCTTCTGCGGCGCGCTCAGCTCCGGCGCCATTATCGATCCCAAGGCGCCTTCGACCGCAGAAGCGCCGCTAGTTTCGGATTCGGTTTGGCCGGCCGGTCGAGCAACGCGGAGAACTGTTTGTACGCCTTTTCGGATAAGACGAAGAAGCGGCGGTCGAGCAGTACGTTCTCCGCTTCGCGGCATGCTGAGTCAAGCATAAATTCTGAACGGCTGCGGCCCTGCGCTTCCGCCGCTTGATCGATCAACGTCTTTTGTTTGCGGGTCGCTCGAAGGTTGATCGTGGCTTCCCGGGTGTGTACAGGCATGACGATTTCATTGTATACACAATTGGGATACAGGTCCGCGGACTATTCCTCCCTGTATCACCGCAACGAATCGCGACCTGTCTTCGAGTAGCGAAATATCGCCAATGACATCCCCATCGACGACGAGAACATCGCCCAGCTTCCCGGCTTCAAGCGTTCCCGTCTCCGCGCCGAGGCCCATAATCTCGGCGCCCGTCTTGGTCGCGCACTTCAGCACTTCAAGCGGCGATAACCCCACATACTTGACGAAGAACGTCAACTCCTTCGCATACGTGCCATGCGGCGTCCACGCGAAACCGTAATCGCCGCCCATGCCGAGGCGGCCGCCCGCACGCAAGATGCGCCGCGCGCTTTCGGCGCCGCCTTCGAGGGTTTCCTTGTGCCCGTCGATGACCCGCTGCGACATGCCGAACCCCTTGCCGTACTCGACGCTCGCCCACTCGAATTGCAATGCGGGCACGGCGGGTACATCGCGTTTGAGGAGCAGATCGAGACCTTCGTCGTCGATGAAAGTGGCGTGCTCGACGGCGTCGTAGCCGGAACGCAAGGCATTCTTGATCCCTTCGGTGGCGCGGCAATGCCCGGTGACTTTCAAGTTGTGATTGTGCGCCGTCGCGACGACGGCCTGCATTTCGTCGAAGGTCATGCAGAGCGCGTGATGGTCGTTGGTGTCGGGCGCGGCGGCGTCGCCGGTGGGATAGGTTTTAACCCATTCCACGCCGTCTTTGACAAGCTTCCGCACGGCCGCGCGCGCTTCGGTCGGACCATTGATGATCAGCACGAGTCCCTCCATGCCGATCTTTCGAAACTCCGGATTCCAGTCCATCAATCCGCCCGCCGAACAGATCTCGCGGCCGCTTGCCGCCAATCGGGGCCCGGCGGCGATGCCGTTTTCGATCGCTTCTTTCAGCCACACGTCGATGTTGAACAGGCTTCCGCCGCTGCGCGCCGAGGTGTAGCCGCACTCGAGCGCCAGCCGGGCGTTGGCGGAGGCGAGCAGTGTCACGTACTCGACCGGGTATTTGATGTCGAGGTCTTCGAGAGCGGCGACGTTGAAGTAGGTCGGGTGAAAGTGCGCTTCGACGAGGCCGGGCAGGATTGTACCGCCGCGCGCGTCGATGACCCACGCCCCTTCAACAGCGGGGGCGCCATCCGCGGCCCCTGCATACACGATCCGGCCGTCGGTAATTACGACGGCTCCATCGGCCACCGGCGCCGCGCCCGTGCCATCAACCAATTGACCGTTACGAATGAGAAGACTGCCGTTGCCGGATTTCATCGCTATCCAGCATACTAACCTCATGAAGAGGTCACTCATCGCCATCTGCGCGGCCGCGCTATTCGCGGCGCCGCTGTTTGAACGGAGCAATCTGATCGCGTGGTGCATTGTGCCCTTCGACGCCAATAAGCGCGGGCCCGAAGAGCGTGCGCGGATGTTGAAGCGCCTCGGCATTACGAAGTTCGTATACGACTGGCGCGAGAAAGACATTCCTCATTTCGACGCCGAAATCGACGCGTTGCAAAAACATGGCATCGCGCTACAGGGCTTCTGGACGCCGTTTCCCGCCGATCCCGCCAAGCCCAATCAGCTCGCGCCGATTCTCGATCTCATCAAGCGCCGCGGCCTACGCACGGAACTGTGGCTCTCGCTCAATATCGACAAGAACCTACCCGATGAAAGGAAGTTTGAACTCGCCTCGGCCGCCGTCGCGAAGGTAGCCGCCGAAGCGGCCAAGCTCCACTGCAAAGTCGGACTCTACAACCACGGCGGCTGGTTTGGAGAACCGGAGAATCAGATCGCGATCATCGAGAAACTGAAGCTGCCCAACGCCGGCATCGTCTACAACTTCCATCACGGCCACGATCACATCGCACGGTTCCCCTCGCTGCTCCGAAAGATGCTGCCGCATCTCTACGCCATCAACATCAACGGCATGAAGAGCGGGCAAATGATTCTACCGGTCGGCGAAGGCGAGTATGAACTCGCGATGCTTCGAGCGATCGCGCAAAGCGGCTACCGAGGCCCTATCGGCATCCTCGGCCATCGCGCGGAGATCGACGCCGAAGAAGCGCTGTCGCTCAATCTCCGCGGCCTCAAGAAACTCCTGCCCGCCGTCGGCAAGCAGTGAGATTCTCACAATCGATGGGCGGTCTTGGACCACGAATACACCTATAGATCTAGTTGGAGAATTCACACGCGGCATTGCTGTCGGCAAGCGCACTTGCCCACGCGCCCTCGACCACCGTTTTTGCAACCAATCTTGACAACCCGCGCGGCCTTCGCGTCTTTAGGGAACCTTAGCGTATGTGTAAACGGCGATTCGGCGAAATGAACATCACGGACGATGACCCCAAACCACCCTTGGGCGCCCGCGTCCTGCTTGACGGATTGCATGAAGTAGCGCTCTGTACTCCAACAGAACTCCGAAGCGAAGTACGAAGAACTGAGCAACGCCACGAGGATGTCCGGCTCTTCAATCTCGGCCGCGCGCTGGCCTCCAAGGTGAGGCGTTCGTACGTCTCCCAAAACCGCCCCAACGGTCCATGCCGTAAGGTCATCGATTTCTGGAGCGCCGCTCCGCACAAACTTTCTCGATCGGTCTGGTCTTGCCCTCTGAAAGTTCCTGTTCCAGTTCTGCAAGGAGCGGCATCCCTCGACCGCCCGGAGAAAAGTCCACCTCGATTTGCCGGTCCCACTCCAACTCAACAGTCCGTTCGGCAAACTGACGCCGCTCCTCGGCACTCAGCCGGTTGATTTTCGCTTTAACAACTTCGAGGCTCATAGTCACCGCAAGCCTACCCCAACACCTCCCGCACAACGCGCCCATGCACGTCCGTCAGCCTCATCTCCCGCCCGCTAAACGGATACGTCAGCCGCGTATGCTCAATCCCCAGCAAATGCAAAATCGTCGCATGTAAGTCATGCACATGCACGCGATTTTCGATCGCATAATACCCATACTCATCGGTCGCGCCAAACGTCAATCCCGCCTTCACGCCCGCGCCCGCCATCCACATCGAAAACCCGTACGGATGATGATCGCGCCCCACCGCCTCGCCCGAACCCTGCACGGTCGGCGAGCGCCCGAATTCTCCCGTCCACACCACCAGCGTATCCTTCAACAACCCGCGCGCCTTCAAATCCGTCAGCAACGCCGCGATAGGCTTATCGGCCGCCTTCGCATTCCGCGTATGCCCGCGCTTCAGGTGCGCGTGTTGATCCCACCGGTCCTCGCCATCCTGTTTTGGCGACAACAACTCGACGAACCGCACGCCGCGCTCAACCAACCTCCGCGCCATCAGGCACGACCGCCCGTACTCTTCCGTTTCGGCTTCATCAAGGCCGTACAACTTGCGCGTCGCTTCGCTCTCGCCCGAGATGTCGGTCAACTCCGGCACCGCCGCTTGCATCCGAAACGCCAGATCGTAATTGGAGATCGCCGCCTGCATCTCGCCGGCGCCGCCATAACGAGCCAGCGCGTCTCCATCGAATTCGCGCAGCAGATCGAGCTTCGCCTTTTGCCGCGACGGAGCTTCACGCGGAGCCAGATCTGCCAACGGCTGCGCGCCGCGCCGAAACAGTGACGCCTGATAACTCGCGGGCAGGAAACCGCTGCCGAAGATGTCGAGGCCGCCCGGCGGAATCATCCCGTTGTCAAGGACGACATACCCTGGCAGATTCCGTGATACACTGCCCAACCCGTAGGTCACCCACGCTCCCATGCTCGGCCGGCCCTGCAAACCCGACCCGCTGTGCATGAAGTAATTCGCGGCTGTGTGCTCGGAGTGATCGGCCACCATCGAACGAATGATGCAGAGATCGTCGGCGCACTTCGCGGTCTCTGGAAACAGGCTCGACACCGCCGCCCCGCTCTGCCCGTAACGCTGGAATGCAAAGGGCGACGGATAGATCGACGTACTCACGGCGCGGACATGCTTCGGCCTCTCCAGCGGCAGCGGCTGACCGGCTTCGGCTTGCAAACGCGGCTTCGGATCGAAGCTGTCCACGTGCGACACGCCGCCATCCATGTACAGCAGGATCACCGACTTCGCCCGGCCCGCGAAATGGGATGCGCGCGGCGCCAATGGATCGGTCACGCGCGTCTGCGCCGGCGCGTACTCGGCGTGCAGCGCCGCAAACGCTATTTGAAAAAAGTCTCGCCGCGTCGACATCCCGATCACCTCACAAACAAAAACTCTTTCGTATTCAGCAACACATGCGCGAACTCTTGCAACGTTCCGCCGCTGGCGAAAAACGTCGACGCACGATCGCGCTCTTGCGCTGTCGGCGGCCGCGCGAATGCCTCCTCGAACATCGCGTCCAACTGCGCGCGCGGCGTGTGGAAAGCCGAGGAAACGCGCGCCGCCCACTTCGCCGCCTGCTCCGCCACGAACTGATTATTCATCATGGTGAGAGCCTGCGCCGGCACGGTCGATACCAAACGCCGGCCCGCTGTCGATGTCGGCAACGGATAGTCGAAGGCCAGCAGCAGCGGTGTGATGAAATTCCGCCGCACTTCAAGATACACGCTGCGCCGCCCTTCCCCGTCCAACGCGCCGGAAACCGGTTTGCCGCGCCCGTCCTGGAACTCGCTGATGTGCACCTTCACGCTTGGGCCGTGCGTCTTGCGGTCGAGCGAGCCTGTCACCGCCAGAATCGAATCGCGCACCGCTTCGGCTTCCAGGCGGCGCACCGGCATGTGCGTCAACAGCCGGTTCTGCGGGTCTTTTGCCGCCGCTTCGGGCAGCGCCGCGCTATCGCGTTGATACGCATCGCTTAGCACCATCTCGCGATGCATCGCCTTCACCGACCATCCGCCGTCGACGAACTTCTTGGCTAAATAATCCAACAGCTCGGGATGCGTTGGGCGTTCGCCCATCTGTCCGAAGTTGTCGACCGTCCGCACGATGCCTTCGCCGAAATGCTGCTTCCACAACCGGTTCACCATTACGCGCGCAAGCAGTAGCGATTCGGTGAGCGATGCCGCTAGGCCATCCCGCCCGCTATCGGCGTCGAAGCGGCCCTTGGCGTTCAGCACGCGCAGGAATCCGCGCGGAACTTCCTCGCCAAGGTTCAGATGATTGCCGCGTTCGTGCACACGCATATTGTGCGGAACGTCTTCGTACGTCACGCGCCCAAAGGCCTCTACGGGGAATGTCGCGTTCGCGCCGGCGAGTTCGGGCAGCGATTCGGCAACATCGGGCGGCGGGGTCTTGTCGTCGGAGAAGATGATGTCGCCGACGACGATATGGCCGTCGCGCTGACGATCGGCAATCTCCAGATGGCAGACCTGATTGATCTCTTCATGGAGCGTGATCGTACGCCACCGGAGCGTTCTGTCACCCGCCCCCGCCACTCCCTTCGGATACCGGCCAGGCGCGAAGATCGTCACCGCCAGCAACGACGGCTCCTCGCGGACCGGCGCAAACTTCGTCCCCGCCACGCGCACGTGGATGTACTTTTTCTTCGGTACGAAGCTGCGCGAGACCATAATGCCCGTCAGCGCGTTCGACGCTCCGCGCGACGAATCCAACCAGCCGTTGCGCGTCTCGGCGAACGCCGCGCCCGTGCGGTAGAACAGCGACATGTCGAATCGTTCGTCACCTTTGCGTAACGATGTCGCGGGCGCCGCCGGCATCGGCTTTTCGATCGCGCGCAGCGAATCTTCAATCGCCTTTGTCACCGGCGCCGAGGCGATCGACCCTAGCGACGTTCGCGTGCTATCGAACACGCCCCCGAGCGCATAATAGTCCGTCGCCGGAATCGGATCGAACTTGTGATCGTGACAGCGCGCGCAGGCCACCGTGAGTCCGAGAAACGCCTTCCCGAACACATCGATCTTTGAGTCCCTCATCTCGGTCCGGACTTCTTCCAAGTCCGTCGCGCCGTTCCGTTCTTCGCCGAGTCCGTAGAACCCGCTCGCAATCGCCGACTCAACATACGAACCATCGCGCGACGAGCGCGACGGCGCACTGGCGCCTATATGCTCGCGCACGAACGTGTCGTACGGCAGATCTTCATTGAACGCACGAATCACGTAGTCACGATAACGCCACGCCTCGTATTTATAAAAATCGAATTCGTGGCCGTTTGTCTCGGCGAAGCGGACGAGGTCCAGCCACAATCGCGCCGAACGTTCGCCGTAGTGCGGGGACGCCAATAGCCGCTCCACAACCTTTGTGTAAGCGTTCGCGCCGCTGTCGCTCAAGAACGCCTCGATCTCCGCCGCGGTCGGCGGCAAGCCGGTCAAATCGAAGGTCACGCGCCGAAGCAGCGTGCGTTTATCCGCGAGTCCGGAGGGCTTCAAGCCCGCGCGCGTCCATCGCCCTCGCAACAGCGAATCGATGCTCCCGCCGCCCGGTCGCAACGGCTGAAACGCCCAATACTGTTTCGCCTTTGTCCAGTCGATCGACGACTGCACCGCCGGCGCCGTCTCCACGCGCGGATCATCCGCGCCGCTATCGATCCATTTCTTAATATCCTCAATGACGTTGGCGGGCAGCTTTCCATCCGGAGGCATCTTCAACATCGGATCTGCGTAACTCACGGCGCGATACAGAAGACTGCCCATCGCATCGCCCGGCCGCACCGCCGTCCCGCGCGATCCGCCGCGCTCCAGGCCGGCCTTCGAATCAACCGCCAGCCCGCTCGTCTTTTTCGCCGCCGAGTGACACCCCTGGCAGCGCGCGACCAATACAGGCCGTATGCGGCTTTCGAATAACTCGCCCTGCGCTAGCAACGCCGGCGCTAGGGCCATGAGCAGTAGCGGTCGCATGGCTCTCCGTGACGACGATACTATCAAATCGGCGCCCCCCCAATGCGGACATCCAGCGAAACTCCCCAATCACGTTTTTTTTCAAGCCGGGCATGATGGGAAATTCACCGCGATTTCACAATTCCAATTAACGGCGGCGGAATCGATAGCTCCTGCCTATCGACAGCCCGTGGCGAAAACGCTCTATCGGGAGTAAGATGTCCGCAGCCGAAGCAATTTACCACTCTAGGAGGTCGTTGTCATGCCGCAACTCAAGCCAGGTAATGAGAAGAAACCATCCCCGGCAACGTTGGTACCCATCAGTTACACACCGCCGAATAGCCTTGCGCACTTGATTGCGGATGGGGAGAACTGGCAGTCCCTTGCGGCTCGCTACGGAATGCCGGCCGTGGACATCATCAAGATGAATTTCAAGACGGCGGACCCTTATGAGATCAACTGGTATCTACGGGAGTACGTCAACTGCAACACGCCGACTGCGGACGGGCATAACTGGCGCTTTTCAACGTCGGCCAGGAACGGCCCGAGCCCCCGGGCCGGCAAGATCTTCGTGAACCCGAATTGGACGACGATCTTGCGGGCCGCCAAGGAAGCGACGCGGGACTCGGTGGCGGACTGGTTCCGGCAGATGTCGATCCGCGATGCAAAGGTGCTAGGCCCGGCGCTCACCATTCCTATGGGCTCCGTCAGTAGTGTGTTTATCACGCGGTGGCCATTCACGCAGCGTTTGCGCAACGGCGGAGCCTCCGATCAGATGGCCGAGAAGTGGGCCGATTTTCTGGAAATGACTCTTCGCTCGTACACCGGGTAGATTCACGCGAACGTTCCCGTCGCGTTTCCGCTGTACGCGAACTGGAACTTGCCGGGGCCTCCGCCTCCATTACCCGCTACGCCGTTTGCGTTGCTCCACGATATGGCGCCTGGACAAACCTTCGTGAGTCGCGGCTTCCTGCGACCGCAACTCCAGCAGTATTTGGGGAACGCGGGTGACCCGGCGGCGACGGCCATGGCGAATGCCTATGCGGTTTGGTTTGCCAACGGATTTGAGGCCATGCGGCCGGCGGCGAGGGTCACGTATATGCTGGCCACTGTGCACAACGCCCCCGGACGGATTGTTACCGGCACCGCATTCGCGGCGCCGGGTTCGATCACGATGCCCCCGATGCTCGTCTAGAGTATGGAGGGTCGCGCCGAATCCGTTACCACCCCACCGGTTGCCCCTTCAGCTGCTCATCCAACCACTTCTCCAGCGGCGCAAAGTAGTCCTTGATCGCGGTCGCGTCCATCTCGCGCTTGCCCGTAATCGCCTGCAAGGCATCGGGCCATGGTTTGCTCAGCCCCAACGCCAGCATATCGTTCAGCTTCTTGCCCGCTTCCTTTGAGTCGTAAATCGAGCAGCGATGCAACGGATCATTACATCCCGCCGCCTGGCTCAGTGCGCGGTGAAACTGAAACTGCAAAATATGCGCCAGGAAGTACCGCGTGTACGGCACATTCGCCGCCACATGATACTTCGCCGCCGGATCGAAATCGCCCTCGCCTCGCCCCGGCGCGTCGACCCCCTGATACTTCCGCCGCAACTCCCACCACTTCGCGTTGTAATTGGCCGGCGTGATCTCGCCGGAATACACTTTCCAACGCCACTGGTCGATCATCAATCCAAACGGCAGGAACGACACCTTCGCCAGCGCCTGCTTCAGCAGCAGTCCGATATTGCCGCTCGGATCGGTAGGCTTGTCGAGCAGCCCAACCTTCACCAAATACTCCGGCGTGATCGACAGCGCGATCGTATCGCCCACCGCCTCGTGAAACCCGTCATTGGCCGAATCACGGAACAGAAACGGCAACTGGCGATACGCCCGCTGATAGATGTTGTGTCCCAGTTCGTGATGAATCACCGCGAACTCTTCGCCCGTAATCTGAATGCACATCTTGATGCGCAGGTCTTCGTCGTTATCGACGTCCCACGCCGACGCATGGCACACCACTTCTCGATCCTGCGGCTTCACAAACAACGACCGCTCATAAAACGTCTTCGGCAGCGGCGCAAATCCGAGCGACTGAAAGAACCGCTCGCCGTAGCGCACCATTTCGATCTCGTTCAGCTTGCGCTCCTTCAACTTCTCGGTGAGATCGAAATTCTTCGCCGCATTCTTGGGCTCCAGTACATCGTAGATGTTGTCCCACGACTGCGCCCACATATTGCCCGTCAAATGCGCCGGAATCGGGCCGTTTGCGGGCACCACCGAAGCGCCGTACTTCTCGCGCAACCGCATCCGCGTGTAGGCGTGCAGCTTCACATAGAGCGGCCGGACCTGCTCCCACAGCCGGTCGACCTCCTTCGCGAACGCATCCGGCGTCATATCGTACTTCGACCGCCACATCGCGCCCATATCGGCAAAGCCCAACTCCTTGGCGCCCTTGTTGCCGAGCTCCACGAAACGCGTGTAATCCTTCCGCAGCGGCCGCGAAATGCGGTGCCAGCCCTGCCATAAATCGGCTAATTCCTTCGCATCGCGGCTGGTCGCCATGAGCGACGAGATCGCTGTCAGGTCCAGGCACTTGCCCTTGTCCGCCGCGGCGTCGCGGCAGTACTTGCCCGAACCGTAGGCCGATTCCATCTTCGCCACAAGCTGCGTCAGTTCCGTGGCCTCATTCCGGTTCGACGGCGTCGCCAGCGTCAGGCTGATCTTCAACAGCGTCATCTTCCGCGCCAACTCCGGCGGCAGTTTCAACTTGTCGAACTTCGTCGCGGCCTTCGCGTAGCCCTTCGCCGATTCGATGTAGCGCTCATTCGCCAGCGCCGCCTGCATTTCGCTGTCGGGATTGATGTAGGTCGATTGCAGCCACTGGGCGCGATTCAAGTAGTTGCTCTGCTTGAGCAGATCGGCCTCGGCGGCGTCGAGGAACGCCTTTGCCTCCTGCACCGTCTGTCCGAACAGCGCGGCGCCGGCGGCCGCCAGTAGAAGAACTCGCATGGCACTATTGTGCCGCGAATCAACCGAAGAATTTGGTAAACAATTTTTGCGCGCCGCTAACCACCCAATAGACCAGCCCCGCGCAAATCGCCACCATCACGCCCATGTGCAAGTTGCTTTTGTAATCGGGCCGCAACCCGAGCAGTTCGCACACGGCGGCCGCGGGCAGCGTTGCGATGCCCGACAGCATTACGTGCAGATTGATCCATCCTCCGCCCTGCGCATTCCGGTCGTCGTAGATGAGATACATCGCCACCACGACATAAACGGCCGCGAATCCTAAACCCGTTTTCGAGATCATGGTTCCAACTTTCTCACTCGATATCGATACGCATACCCGCCCGCGCCTTCGGTCCACACGCTCCAATCCTCTTCGCGCGCCAGCGGCAGGCGAAATTCTACGACCCGCAGCCCGCCGGCGCGAATGATCACAACAGGATCCGGCCTCGACGTCGCAAACGGGAGTTTCGCTGTCATCGAGCGCTCGTCGATCACTCGCAGCGCCCCCAGCGTCGCACGATCTTCGTCCCGACCGGCCGCGTTCATGCTAACATTTCCCTCGGCGACTGGACCCTGCAGCTCCACCTCAAGCCAGAGGTCGGGCGGACGATCCGCCGCCAGCCACGCCGCCGCCATCGCGACCACGGCCAGTCCAAGCACCAGTAGCCAGAATTTCGGTCCAGGCTGGCTTGTCAATCCGATGCCTTTCACGGGAGACACTGATCCACAAGTAGTCTTGCGCGGAACGCCGGCAAATGTTCTCACTCCCCTTGCTACAATTTCAACCAATGTTTCGCGTTGCCATTTTGATGACCTCTCTCGCCTGCACCGCGCAGGACGCCAAGCTCCTCAAGGGCCTCGATTTCCGCTCCATCGGCCCCAATCGCGGAGGCCGCGTCGTCGCCGTTGCCGGCGTCCCTTCGCAGCCGAATGTCTACTATTTCGGCGGCACCGGCGGCGGTGTCTGGAAGACCACCAACGGCGGCGTGAGCTGGCAACCGGTCTCGGACGGTCAACTCAACACGGGCTCGGTCGGCGCCTTCGCCGTTACCGACTCAAACCCGAACATTGTCTACGTGGGCATGGGGGAGCAGGCCATCCGCGGCAATGCCTCGCACGGCGACGGTGTCTACAAATCAACCGACGCGGGCAAGACCTGGAAGCATCTCGGGCTCGCCGACACCCGCCAAATCGGCCGCGTCCGCGTGCATCCTCGCAACCCCGACCTCGTCTACGTCTGCGCGCTCGGCCACATGTCCGGACCCAACGAACAGCGTGGAATCTTCAAATCCGTCGACGGCGGCAAAACCTGGAAACAGCCGTTCACACGCGGCCCCGAGGCCGGTTGCGTCGATCTCGCTATCGATCCCTCCAACCCCGACATCATGTACGCCGGCTTCTGGCAAGTCATCCGCCGCCCCTGGTCGATGGAGTCCGGCGGCAAAGGTTCCGGACTCTTCAAGTCCGTCGACGGCGGCGAAACCTGGAAAGAAATCGGCCACAATCCCGGTGCGCCGAAAGGCTTGCAGGGTAAGATCGGCGTCGCCGCTTCTCCCGCTAATCCCGAACGTCTTTGGGCCATCATTGAAGCCGAGGACGGCGGCGTCTTCCGCTCCGACAACGGGGGCGACACCTGGACCCGCGTCAACGAACAGCGTAGCCTGCGCCAACGCGCCTGGTATTACTCGCGCATCTACGCTGACCCGCTCAAGCCCAACACTGTCTACGTCCTCAACGTCGGCTTCTTCCGCAGCGACGACGGCGGCCGGACCTTCACCGCCATTCCAACGCCACACGGCGACAATCACGATCTCTGGATCGCGCCCAATAACAGCGAGCGTATGATCGAAGGCAACGACGGCGGCGCCAACGTCTCCACCGACGGCGGCCGCCGCTGGACCGAGCAAAATCAGGCCACCGCGCAGTTCTACCGCGTCTTCGCCGACAACCAGTTCCCCTACATCGTCTACGGCGCGCAGCAGGACAACTCGACCATTCGCATCGCCAGCCGCGGCAACGGCGGAGTCATCAGCGAGAAGGATTGGTGGGACGTCGGCGGCGGCGAAAGCGGTTGGATCGCCCCCGACCCCAAGGATTCCAACATCGTCTACGCCGGCTCGTATGGCGGCTATCTCACCCGCTACGATCACCGCACCGGCAACACCTCGCGCATCGATGTCTGGCCCGACAACCCCATGGGCTACGGCGCCGAAGGCATGCGCTACCGCTTCCAGTGGAACTTTCCGCTGCTGTTCTCTCCACACGATCCGAACACCCTCTATACCGCCGGCAACATGCTGTTCAAATCGACCAACGGCGGCCGCGTTTGGGAACCGATTTCCGGCGACCTCACCCGCAACGACCGCTCCAAACAAGGTCCCTCCGGCGGCCCGATCACCCGCGACAACACCGGCGTCGAATACTACTGCACCATCTTTACCGTCGACGAATCGAAAATCACCAAAGGCCTCATCTGGGCCGGTTCCGACGACGGCCTCGTCCACGTCACCCGCGACGGCGGCAAGAAGTGGGACAACGTCACCCCGCGCGGCATCCCCGAATGGATTCAGATCAACTCCATCGAAGCCTCTCCGCACGACCCCGCCAAAGCCTACATCGCCGCGACCATGTACAAGTCCGACGATCTTCGCCCCTATCTCTACCGCACCACCGACTACGGCAAGACCTGGACCAAGATCGTCAACGGCATCGACGGCGCGGCCTTCACGCGCGTCGTCCGCGAGGACCCCAACCGCAAAGGCCTGCTCTTCGCCGGCACCGAGACCGGCTTATATCTGAGCTACGACGACGGCGACAACTGGCAGAAATTCAACCTCAATATTCCCACCGTTCCGATCACCGACCTGGCCTTCCAAAAACGCGACAACGACTTAGTCGTCGCCACGCAGGGCCGGTCGTTTTGGATCCTCGACGACCTCCACCTCGTCCAACAACTCAAGTCCGACACAACCCTGTTCGCCCCCGAAGAGGCCCATCGGATCTCTGGCGGATTCCGCCGCCGAGGGTCCGCCGCCACGGGCGCCAATCCCCCCGGCGGAGTCGTCATCCACTACATGTTGAAGGACAAGGCCAGGGAAGAAGTCGTCATCGAAATTCTGGACGCCTCCGGCAAGCTCATCAAGAAGTTCTCGACCAAGGACAAACCCGCCGCCGGCGAAGGGGAGACTGCCCCGGCGGTTTCCAATGCCGCGGGCCTCAATCAATTCGTATGGGACATGCGCCATCCCGACGCGGCCACCTTCCAAGGCCTTATCTACTGGGCCGGCTCGAACCGTGGGCCAATCGCCACTACGGGCCGCTATCAGGTCAAACTCACCGTTGACGGCGTCTCGCACACGCAGCCGTTCGTCTTGAAGAAAGACCCGCGCGCGCCCGGCACGCAAGAGGACTTCGACAGGCAGTTGCAGCTTTCGATTCAGGTCCGCGACAAGGTCACGCAGGCGAACGAAGCGGTGTCGAGGATCCGCGATGTACGCAAGCAGATCGACGAGGAAGTGAAGCGCATGGCCTCGATCAAGGACGCCGCCAAGGCCATCGAGGCAGGGAAGAAGTTGTCGAAAGAACTCACGGTGATCGAGGAAGAGATCTACCAGACGAAACTCCAGTCGAATCAGGACCCCCTCAACTTCCCGATCAAGCTCAACAACAAACTCGCCGCGCTACTCAGCGTGATTCAGCAAAACGAAGGCGCACCGACGGCGCAGGTGAATCAGGTCTTCGAAGACCTCGCGACGAAGCTCAACGCGCAGTTGAAGAAGCTCGACGGCCTCCTCGCCGCTGACATCGCCGGCTTCAACAAACTCGTCCGCGACGCCCAAGTCCCCGCGGTCATCGTGAAGTAAATTTGGCGGCCATCCATCGCCCGCCACGTTCCAGCAGCGAGCCCGCGCCGTACACAAGAGGATTCGGTCTGCAACGGCCCGGAGCGGTCAAGGGCGCGAAGCGGCGCAGCTTCAACCTTGACGGCGAGGACCGCTGTGGAATGTTTGAGAACGAAGGAAGGTGGCGGCTAAAGAGAGAGCACTTGAAGCCCTGGGATCATTCGGAAGTGGCGGACGTTGCGGGTTCCAAGGGCGTAGCCGTAATGCAGAGCCGTGATTCCGATCAGCAGATCGGCGGTAGCGATGACGAGCCCTACCTTCTTCATGTCGGCGTCGATCTTGGCGGCGAGCACGCCCATCTCGCGCGTGAACGGTTCCACCGGCAGGATGGCTAGCACTTCATCGAGATAACGGCGGCGCTTGGCGGCGGCTTCGGGCGTGTTGGCGCGACGCCAGCCGTGTTCCAGTTCCATCACCGAGATGGAAGACAGCAGGAACTCGGTTTCGGAATGTTCAGCGGAGAGCGACGCGAGAAGCTGACTGACCGGGCGTTTCTCCCGTTCCGCCGCGATGAGCACGCTGGAGTCGAGGACTAGTCCCACACGTTAATCCCAAGCCGGCGGCTCGAACGAATCGCGGCGGGAGTCGATGCCCGCTTGCACGTCTTTGGCAAAGTCCTCGTCCGGGATGGGCGCGTAGCCGAACTTGGCTTCGTAAGCCTTCGCCATGGCGATGCACTCGCTGAGCTTGCGGCCTGGGCGTGTCGATGCGGACGGCTTCAGCACGGCAACGGGCCGGTGGTCTTGCTCGATGACGATCTCGACGCCTTGCTGCACCTTGGATCCAGGCATCCATCGATCGACATCTTCCTCGAGGCCGGCCACAGCTCGCAACTCATGGCCGAATTGGAGGATGGCTCACTGGACGTGGTCTTTCTGGTTTTGCGGCCCGGGACGGAGAAGAAGTTCGCCGTGGAGGGGTTGTGGAAGTTTGAGGTCAGTTTGGTAACCAGCCCGCGGCTCGCGCCACGGCGGCGTGTGTCGCTCAAGAGCCTGGCTCAGCATCCGTTCCTGCTGTACCGGCAGGAATCGTACTTCGAAGAGCAGATCGATCAGTACTTTCAGCGGCACGGCTTTGTGCCGAACGTTGCGATGCGCCTGGATAACGCGGAACCGATGAAGGCGCTGGTTCGGTCCGGTTTCGGGATTTCGCCGATCCCGCATTGGGCGGTCCGGAAGGAGATCGAGTCAGGAGAGCTTGTGGAGATCCGGCTGAAAGAATCGCCGCCCGTGAGCCAGCTCGCAATGATCCGCCGCCGGACACGCCATGTGCCGGCGCCGGCGGCGGCCTTCATTCAGTTGGCGGAAGAATGGATGGAACTAGCGCAGCTGTAGACCAATGTCTCCGTATCAGACGGGGTCATACCCTCGACCCCACGCAGGGGGATATTGCCACGACACCTGAGCCACAGGTACGGATCACCTTCTGCGAAACACATCGTAGATCCCTCAGTGTCCGGATCGTCGGCTACTCGGAAGTTACCCACTTCACCTGCGAACATGAACGCGCGCTCGCCGTTCTTCACGCGTTTTCTCCTCTACCTTATTGGGAGAACGCCTTCTCCATTTCCAACTGAACCGGAACACCACGTCGGCGCCCATCATGTATCGACCAACCCCGCCAATCGGGTGCTTGTCCACCCGCCGCGCCGCTCACGTCCGGGAATCGCCGCTTCCAAGCGCAACATCTTTCTCGTCCCTGGACCGAGTCGCATCGTCGAACACCCCGGTTCCGACATCGCCTAATTCTCGAAGCTGGCCAAAATCACCCCATCCCCAATCCGAATAACCGGGCGTCTTCATGCGGTTTAGCTCAACGAGCGTTTAACTCCCCAAAAACGGCACCGGCACCGGCTGCCCTCTCCTTGTCTCTGGCCGTTTTTGGCGAGCAAACCTTATCGTTCACAGCTCTCAAGAAATTATATCTCGTTTGTTTTCAACACGCGTATTCTAAAACCAATAAGAAAAATATTTACGAAATAATATAATAGTAATAGGAACACTTTATGCCAAACAAGCGCGCCAGTCAATCGAAAGAAAACGGGGCCAAGTCCAACGGCCCCACTACCCCCGAAGGCCTCGCCCTCTGCAAGGCCGCCGTTGCCATTGGCGGCCGCAAGCGCAAAGCCCACACCTCCGTCCTCCCCGGCGAATCCCTCGCCGAATTCGAGGCCTTCCGCCTCGAAAACCACGACATGTGGCAACCCGCCAACGTCCAGGAAATCCAACTCGCCGACGAGCTCCCCGCCATCAATTGGCAGATCAAACGCAAGTATTTCGTCCGTAATGCCGACCTCTCTGGCCACTACGACGCCGTCGTCCGCTCCCTCCAGCCCGGCGCCACCAACGAGGACCTCATCCTCAACATCGAGCGCCTCGGCGCCTCCGACGGCTCCCTCCAGCCCGTCTTCGACCGCGCCATCTCCAACGCTACCCTTACCCGCAACCGCCTCATCAACGCCATGCTCCGCTTGAAAAAAAGCGGAGAAAAACGTCCAAAACGGACTCCTCCGTTGCAAACAAAGGACTTACCCAGGACCCCTCAGGACCCTTCCTCCTTCGAGCCCGCCCTCGAGGACTCCGATCCACCCGTCCCCGAGCCCGCTCCGCTCGCCGACTCCTTCGAACCCGCCACCGCCGCGGACCAGGTCGACCTGTCCCAGTTCCCCGCACCGGTCGCTACACCTACACCGGCCGTCGAAGCGGATATCCTCCTCTGGGCCAAGCAGAACTTCGGCTTCACGCCGGACCCCCTCCAGGCCCAGATCATGACCGACAACTCCGGCCAGACCCTCGTCCTCGGCGCGCGCCAAACCGGCAAATCCACCGCCGCCGCGCTCAGGGTCCTCCACACCGCCATCCAGAACCCCGGCCAGATCATCCTCCTCGCCGGCCCCTCCAGCCGCCAGTCCGGCCACATCCTCGACAAAGCCCGCGCCGCGGCCATAAAACTCCTGGGAAAGAAGGTAAAGCCCATCGCCGAAGGCTTCGAATTACCCAACCAAACCCAGGTTATTGGCCTGCCGGACAGCGAGCCAACCGTTCGCGGATATTCCAATCCCCTTCTCATCGTTGTCGACGAGGCCGCCTTCGTCGACGACGACATCTACAAGGCCCTCCTCCCCGCCCAGGCCTCCGGCCGGACCAACATCATCGTCATGTCCACACCCAACGGCCAGCAGGGCTTCTTCTACGAGCAATGGGAGAACCACTCCGCCCCCTGGACCCGCATCAAGATCGATGCCGCCGACTGCCCCCGCATCACCGAGCAGTTCCTCGCCCAGGCGCGCCTCTCCCTCGGCCACGAGTCCTTCTCGCAGGAGTTCCATTGCCAGTTCCTCCTCGCTCCCGGCGCCATCTTCACCCGCGAAATGGTCCTCCAGTGCATCAAGCCAAACGTCGAAGCCCTCTTCCCCTGGGACGAGCAGGTGATGTCGTAACCATCCAAGGCTGACCGCGTCTTCGCGATCGATCGCCCGGTACAGCCAACAGTTCTTTCACAACCGAATATCCCCGTCACCAGCTACCCGCAATCGGCGGGTAGCCGCGGGGCGGAGGCCTGAAAACTCCCCGCGGTCAGCGCGAAGTAAGTTTGGCGGCCACCCATCGCCCGCCTCGTTCCAGCAGCGAGCCCGCGCCGTACACAATCAGAACCGACGTCAAATACATCGGAGTCCAGATGCGCAAGTCGCAGTTGCCGCCGTCCAGCTGAAACAGCCCGAAAATCGGCGCCGCGGGCAGTACGCCGATCGCCGCCGAGATGCCCGATAGCCCGGAGCACCCGTAGCGCATGGAGTCGTACAGCATGTAGAAGGCGAAGACACTGTAGCAGCCAGCAAGTAGCGCGCCGAGTCGTGACATAGTGTGACCGCCATTATGACGCACAATAGTAGATTCATGTCAGAAGTCCGCACTCGTTTTGCCCCCAGCCCCACGGGCATGCTTCACATCGGTGGCGTCCGCACCGCCCTCTTCGAAATCCTGATGGCCCACCACCACGGCGGTCAGGCCCTCCTTCGCATTGAAGATACCGATCGCGAACGCCTCGTCCCTGGCGCCATCCGCGCGCTGATTGAAGACCTCCGCTGGGTCGGCTTGCACTTCGATGAAGGCCCGTCGTTTGACGAAATCGAGCAGGCCGATTCCGCGCCGCCCGAAGGCACCGGCATCGGCGGCCCCGCTGGACCCTACGTGCAGAGCCTCCGCTTACCCAAATACAAGGAGGTCTCCGAAAGGCTGATTGCAAGCGGCCATGCCTATCGTTGCGACTGCACCGCGGAACGCCTCGCCGCCGAACGCGACGCGCAGACCGCCAACAAAGAACCGGTCGGCTACTCCGGATACTGCCGTACGCGCGGCGTACCTGCCGGTGTCCCGCACGTCGTGCGATTCATTATCCCCGAGGATCGCGCCGTCACACTGCGCGACGCCGTCAAAGGCGATGTCACCTGGGAAAAAGTCATCCTCCGCGACCCCGTGTTGCTCAAGAGCGACAACTTCCCGACCTATCACCTCGCCTGCGTCGTCGACGACCACGACATGCGCATCAGCCACGTCCTTCGCGCCGATGAATGGCTCTCGACAGCTCCCTTGCATCTGCTCCTCTATGAAGCCCTCGGTTGGACCGCCCCCGTCTTCGCGCATCTCCCGCCCGTGCTCGGCACCGATGGCAAAAAGCTCTCCAAGCGCCACGGCGCGACGTTTCTTTCGAACTTTCGCGAAGAGGGGTATCTCCCCGAAGCCGTGCTGAACTTTATCGCTCTGATCGGCTGGTCGCCCGGCGAAGGCGAAGAGCGCGAGATCTTTTCGCTCGGCGAACTCAAGCAACGCTTCACGCTCGAACGCGTCAACAATGCGGGCGGAGTTTTTTCCTACGAAAAATTGAAGTGGATGAACGGCATGTACATCCGCGCGCTCGCCCCGGACGAACTCGCAAAGCGCCTAACTCCATTCCTCGAAAGAGCCGGACTTGTTGTCGACAACGCCAAGCTGGCCCGCATCGCGCCGCACGTACAGGAACGCATGGAACTGCTGCCCGACGCTGTCCCGTTCATCGATTTTCTCTTCAAGGAATCGATCGAGCGCGACATGCCTTCCATGCTCAAGAAGGGTATGGACGCGCCAACCGCCGAGACAATCTGTACGAAGACCGCCGAGGCGCTTGAGTCGCTGCCAGCATTCGAAACACCGGCCATCGAAGCCGCCATTCGCGCGACCGCCGAAGCGCTAGGCCTGCAGCCTGGCAATGCGTTCCTAGTCATCCGCATCGCCATCACCGGCAAGAAAGTCACGCCGCCGTTGTTCGAATCGATCTACGCTCTCGGCGCGCCGCAAGCCATCGCTCGTCTCCGAGAAACCGCGGCGCTGCTTACGACGTAGTCTTTTTCTCCACCTTCGCCCAGGTATCGCGCAATGCCACCGTGCGGTTGAAAACGCCCGGCTCCTTGTCCGCGCAGAAATACCCCACCCGCTCGAACTGGTACTTCGTCAGCGGCGCGGCGTCCTTCACGCTCGGCTCGATCTTCGCCGCTTTCTTCTGCAGCGAGTTCGGATTGAACGCGGACGCCAAGTCGTCGGTGTCCTTGCCTTCCAGGAACAGCGTGTCGTAGAGCCGCACTTCGCAATCCAGCGCGTGCGCTGCCGACACCCAGTGCATCGTCGATTTCACCTTCCGTCCATCGGGCGCATTGCCGCCGCGCGTCGCCGGATCGTAGGTGCAATGGACCTCGACCACTTCACCCGCGTCGTTCTTCACCACGCCGGTGCAAGTAACCAGATAACCGTAGCGCAGCCGCACTTCGCGCCCAGGCGACAACCGGAAATACTGCTTCGGCGGATCCTCGCGGAAGTCGTCCTTCTCGATGTAGAGTACCTTCGAAAACGGCACTGTACGCGAGCCCGCCGATTCGTCTTCGGGATTGTTAACCGCGTTCATGTGCTCGACAAGATCGTCCGGATAGTTATCGATCACAACCTTCAGGGGGTTCAGCACGGCCATCACACGCAGCGCGCGCTTGTTCAGGTCTTCCCGCAGATAATGTTCGAGCAAGCCGAACTCGATGAGCCCGTTCGTCTTCGACACGCCGATGTTCGCGCAAAAAGTTCGAATTGCTTCGGGCGTATAACCGCGCCGCCGGAACCCGCAGATGGTTGGCATGCGTGGATCGTCCCAACCCGAGACATACTTCTCGCGCACCAGCGCCAGCAGCTTTCGCTTGCTCAGAACCGTGTTGGTCAGATTTAGACGATCGAATTCGATCTGCTGTGGCGCGTGAATGCCCAGGTTCTCGACATACCAGTCGTATAACAGGCGGTGGTCTTCAAACTCCAGAGTGCAAATCGAATGCGTGATGCCTTCGATCGAGTCCGACTCGCCGTGCGCATAGTCGTACATCGGATAGATGCACCACTTGTTGCCCGTGCGATGATGCTCGGCCCGCAAAATACGGTACATGACCGGATCGCGCATGTTGAAGTTCGGCGACGCCATGTCGATCTTGGTGCGCAGCGTGCGCGAGCCGTCGGGAAACTCGCCCGCGCGCATGCGTTCGAACAGGTCGAGATTTTCTTCGACGCTCCGGTTGCGGTACGGGCTCTCCTTGCCAGGCTCTTGCGGTGTGCCGCGATACTCGCGGACCTGTTCGGCATTCAGATCGCAGACATAGGCCTTGCCCGCCTTGATCAACTGAATCGCCCAGGCGTAAAGCTGATCGAAGTAGTCGGAGGCGTAGAACATCCGATCGTCCCAGTCGAACCCCAGCCAGCGGACATCCTCGATGATCGAGTCGACGTACTCGGTTTCTTCCTTCGACGGATTCGTATCGTCGAAGCGCAGATTGCACTTGCCGCCGAACTCTTGGGCAAGCCCGAAGTTCAGGCAGATCGACTTGGCATGGCCGATGTGCAGATACCCGTTCGGCTCCGGTGGAAACCGCGTATGCACGCGCCCGCCGTTCTTGCCGTTTTGGATGTCCTGAATGACGATGTCGCGAATAAAATGAGAAGGCCGCGCGGACTCGTTCTCCGCGTTGGAGACTGACTCGGAAGACATAAGTTTCAGTATAGCGGGACGCTTCGAGTTGACATCCGTGGCGGGGCGAGCGGTCGCGCTATATCGAAAGCGGCGCCGTCGTGCGAATCCGATTCCGCATCGATCCTGTCACCTCGTCGCCGCACATCTACAACCATGGCGTCGATGAGCACGAAGTTGCCGAGGTCCTGGAATTCCCAGGAGAAGATCGGCGAGGCCGCAACGGTTCCCGTATCGCGGTCGGGCAAACAAGCGCCGGCCGCTACCTTCGGGTCATTTACATTCCAGACCCAGAGCCCGACAGCATCTTCGTTGTAACAGCCTACGAACTGGACGGGAAACCACTAGTCGCCTACCGTCGGCGGCGCAAGAGAAAACTCCAATGAATCAAAGCAAATTTCCAATCGGGTGGGACGCTGCGCGCGTACAAAAGCTGATCGATCACTACGAGCAACAGACCGAACTCGAAGCGGTTGCGGAAGACGAAGCAGCACTGCGTGAAGAAGGTACGACGATGCAGGTCCCCGCCGAACTCGTTCCCCTCGTCCGCGAGTTGATCGCGAAGAGTAAGGCGTAGCTGGCAGCGCAAATCGTGACCAATTACGCAATCGTCATTGAACAAGGCCCGAACAACCTATCCGCATACGCGCCGGATCTTCCGGGCTGCATCACAACGGGCCGGACCGTCGCGGAAATCGAGCGCAACATGCTCGAAGCGATCGAACTTCATCTCGAAGGCCTCGCCGAAGACGCAACACGAAACCCTACGCCGCGGGCCGATACCGAGCAACCTTAATCAACTTCTCCCGCCGCTTCGCCTGCGCGATGTCGTAGGAATTCTGCATCCGCATCAACGTCTCCATCTCCAGCCCAAACGCTTTCGCGAAGCGCAGCGCCATATCGCCGGATAGGCTGGATCGCCCATTCAAAAACGTCGAAAGAGTCGGCCGCGACACACCCAACACATTCGCCGCTTCCGTCACGGAAAGTCCGTAGGCCTCGACGATCGCCGAGCGCAAGAACGGCCCCGGGTGCATGGGGTTCAACATCCGCCCTTCGTCGCCGCTAGTGGTAGTCTTCATAGTTCACGTCCTGTACTTCGCCGTCTTCGATTCGAAAAGTAAGCCGAAAGTTCCGCGTTACGCGAAAGCTCCATGTCCCTGCCCGATTGCCCGTCAGTTGATGAACCCGCCACGACGGGAACCGCGTGAACTCCGCTGGATCTTGCATGATCTGGAGAAACGTCATCATTTCGCGAAGCCTTGCCGCCGCGTCGGGCGGGAAGTCTCTGCCACTGTCCTCCGAGTAGAGCCTACGTAGGCCTCTATGGAGGAAGTTTCGAATCCTCAATCCACGAGTGTAGCCCCTAGCCTTACACATTGCAATCGGTGGCAGGTATATACTACCCCTCAAATGCGCTTCACACTCCTAGTCCTCCTCGCCGCCGCATCCGCATACTCTCAGAACATCACCGCCACCATCACCGGCATCGTCAAGGACGGCACCGGCGCCGTCATCCCCAACGCTTCGGTGAAAGCCACAAACACCGGCACACAAGCCTCTTTCTCGGCGGTCTCGTCCACCGACGGCAGCTACATCGTACGTACGCTCCCCGTCGGTATGTACACCGTCCGCATCGAAGCCCGTGGATTCCAGGCCTGGGAAGCGCGCGAACTCCGCCTGCAGGTCAACGAAATCGCCCGCGTCGATGCGACCCTCGGCGTCGCCTCCACCACCGACTCGGTCACCGTCTCGGCCGCGGTCGTCAGCGTCGACACCACCAGCGCAACGCTTCGCACCGTCGTCGACCAAAAGCGCATCGAAGAACTCCCGCTGAACGGCCGCAACGTCACCCAGTTGCTCCGCCTCGTCGCCGGCGTCGTCGCCGACCCCCGCGCCGACGTCACCAGCGGCACCACCTACCCCGGCACCGTTCCCGTCTCCGTCAACGGCGGCCGCGCCAATGCCACCAATTACGTCCTCGACGGCGCGCAGAATAACGATCTCTACTCCAACGCCCCCAACCCCTTCCCCAACCCCGACGCCCTGCAAGAGTTCAGCGTCCAGACCAACAACTTCTCCGCCGAGTTCGGCCGTCAATCGGGCGGTGTCGTCAACGCCGTCACCAAATCCGGCACCAACGAATTCCACGGCAGCGCCTTCGAGTTCGTCCGCAACCAGGCCCTCAACGCCACCAACTTCTTCTCGCCGATCATCCCCGGCACCCAATCCAAGCGCCAGGACGGCCTGAAGCGCAACCAGTTCGGCGCCACCATCGGCGGCCCCGTGCTCCTGCCGAAAATCTACAACGGCAAGGACAAGAGCTTCTTCTTCTTCTCCTATCAAGGTTCGATGCTCCGTGTCGTTCCCGCTTCGGTCCAGCGCATCGTGCCGACGACGCTCCAACGCGCCGGCAATTTCTCCGCGCTGAACCGCGCGCTGCGCGATCCGCTCAGCGGCCAGGCCTTCCCCGGCAACATTATTCCAGCCAGCCGCATCAGCCCCATCTCGCGCACTATTATCGACTCCTCGCTGCCCGACGGCGGCCCCGAGGGCCGCATCACCACAACCGTCTCGACGCCCAACAACGACCACCAGGTTATGGTCCGCGGCGACCACCAGATCAGCGATAGCAACCGGCTGTCCGGCCGCTACTACAAATCCTTCGCCAAATCGCCGGCCGTGCTGAACCTGTCCAATCTTCTGGAACAATCCAGCGGCGGAAACTGGTTCAACGAATCGATTTCGATCACCGACACCCACACGCTCACACCCACCATCGTCAACCAGTTCCTCTTCTCCATCAACCGCACCAACGGCTACTTCGAGCCCATTCAACCTGCCCGCAGCCTCGCCAGTCTCGGCATCAGCTATTACAACGACCCCCTCATCAAGTGGGACGTCAACATTGCCGGCTACTTCCGCATTAACACCGGCGATACCAACGGCTTTCCTCGCCGCGAAACGCAGTTCCTCGATACCCTCCGCTGGACCAAGGGCCGGCACAACATTACGCTCGGCGGTGAATACGGCCGAGGCGCCAACGACATCATCAACAACTTCCGCGCCAATGGCGTGTGGGACTTCAACAGCGTTGCCGGCTTCACCAACGAATCGCTCGGCGACTTCATGATCGGTAAGTTCAACAGCCTTCAGCAAGGCATAGGCGAATATAAGAACACCCGCTTCCACCGCGTCGGCTTCTTTGCGCAGGACTCGATGAAGCTGCGGAAAAATTTTGTACTCGACGCCGGCGTCCGTTGGGAACCGTTCTTCCCATTCACCGATGAGGTCGACCGCATCGCCACCTGGCACCCCGGCACTCGCTCGACGCGGTATCCCAATGCGCCCGTTGGTGTTCGTTACGCCGGCGATAACGGCATTCCGAAGGGAACCGTACCGGTCTTCTGGAAAAACATCGGCCCGCGCCTCGGCTTCGCCTGGGACGTCTTCGGCGACGGCAAAACCGCGGTCCGCGGCGCATACGGCATCTTCTTCGATTCGTTCAATTCCATCGCCACAAACAGTCAGGCCAATCAGGCGCCGTTCGGCACTGTCGTCACCGTCTTCGGCAACGCAACGAACAACTTCGCCAACCCTTGGCTCGGCACAACGAACCCCTTTCCCGGCCAGCGAAATCCACCGCGCGATGCCATCTTCCCGCAGTTCTCCACGCACTTCCTGAACTCGCACGACTTCCACAATCCCTACATCCAATCCTGGAACCTGACGCTCGAACGCGAGATCGGCGCTGGCTTCATCTCGCGGACCGCCTACGCCGCCTCGAAGGGCACGCGCCTGATGACGCTGCGTGAAATCAACGCCGCCGTTTTCGCTCCCGGCGCGACCACCGCCACCACCAATCAGCGCCGGCCTTTCGCTCCCGGCCTCGGCCAGACCACGCTCGTCGAGCCCGTCGGCAACTCGACCTACCACTCTTTCCAATGGACCATCGAGCGCCGCTTCAGTAAAGGCTTCAGCGTCTTGGCCAACTATCAGTTCTCCAAGTCGATCGACGATACCTCCGCCAACAAAGGCACCGGCCAAGTCCGAACCAACCCCAATAGCCAGGCCTTCGATAAGGGTCTCTCCGACTTCCACCGCGCCCACGCCTTCACGTTCTCGAGCGTTTGGGATCTGCCCGTCAAGTTCCAGAATCGCGCCGCCAATTTCGCCCTCGGCGGCTGGAATCTGAACAGTATCATGACGCTGTATGCCGGCCAGCCGATCAACATCGGCAGCGGCGTCGATAACGCCCGCACCGGTACGGGCGGACAACGCGCCGATCTCACCGGCGACGCCCGCCTCTCTACAGATCGCCCGCGCAACGACCTGATCACCGAATGGCTCCGCCGCTCTGCCTTCGCGCCCAACGCGCTTGGAACCTTCGGCAATCACGGCCGCAACATCTTCTTCGGCCCCGGCCTGGCCAATGTCGATCTCGGCCTCGGCAAGGAGTTCCGCGCCAACGAACGCTTCGGCGCCACGTTCCGCTTCGAAGCCTTCAACGCCTTCAACCGCGTGAACCTCGGCAACCCGACGACGGCGCAGAACAACGGTAACTTCATGCGGATCACCAACGCCGGCGACCCGCGGATTCTGCAGCTCGCGCTGCGGCTCGCATTCTAAGCCGCATACTGCGATAATCAAAGAGCCCATGAAAATTGCCGTTGGCGCCGATCACGCGGGGTTCGCTCTCAAGCAACGCCTCGTCGAAAAGTTGAGATCGGAAGGCCACGACGTTACCGACCTCGGAACCAATTCCACAGAGTCAACCGACTACCCCGACTACGCCGAGGCCGTCAGCCGCCGCGTGATCGACGGGAGCGCGGACAAAGGCCTGCTTGTCTGTTCCAGCGGCGTCGGCATGTCCATCGCCGCGAACAAGATTAAGGGCATCCGCGCCGCGCTCGGCACCGTGCCCGACGAGGTCATGTACACGCGCAAGCACAACGATGCCAACGTGCTTTCGATCGGCGCGAACTACACCACGCCCGAAAACGCCGAGAGCATGGTCGCCACTTTTCTGAACACCGAGTTCGAAGGCGGCCGCCACGCGCGCCGCTTGGAAAAAATCACGAAACTGGAGCAACAAGGATAGCGATGATGAAGTTCAAGACGTTGGCCCAAGCCGACCCGGAAGTTTACGAAGCGATTCAACAGGAGGTCGAGCGCCAAAACTCGCGCCTCGAACTCATCGCCAGCGAGAACTTCGTCTCCGAACCGATCCTTGAAGCCGCCTCCAGCGTCTTCACCAACAAGTACGCCGAAGGTTATCCCGGCAAGCGCTACTACGGCGGCTGCGAACACGCCGATACCGTGGAAAATCTCGCGCGCGACCGCGCCAAGAAGCTCTTCAACGCCGAACACGCCAACGTCCAGCCGCACTCCGGCTCACAGGCCAACGCCGCCGCCTACATGGCGCTGCTTAATCCAGGCGACACCATTCTCGGCATGGACCTCGCCCACGGCGGGCACCTCACGCACGGCCACAAGCTGAACTTCTCCGGCAAACTCTACAACGTCATCGGCTACGGCGTCCGCAAGGACGACGAGCAGATCGATTACGAACAACTCGCCGCGCTGGCCGAACAGCATAAGCCGAAGATGATCATCGCCGGCGGCTCGGCCTATCCGCGTATCATCGACTTCACCAGGTTCCGCCAGATCGCCGATTCCATCGGCGCGGCCTTCGTCGTCGACATGGCGCACTTCTCCGGTCTCGTCGCCGCCGGGCTCTACCCGAATCCGTGCGAACATGCCGACATCGTCATGTCGACCACCCACAAGACGCTGCGCGGGCCGCGTTCCGGCCTGATTCTTTGCAAGGAAAAGTTCGCCGCCGCCGTCGATAAATGCGTCTTCCCCGGCCAGCAGGGCGGACCGCTCGTGCACATCGTCGCGGCCAAAGCGGTCTGCTTCCTCGAAGCGTTGCAGCCCGAGTTCAAGACCTACCAGAAGCAAGTGCTCGTCAACGCCAAAGCAATGGCCTGCGCACTGCAAGACGCCGGTTACCGCATCGTCAGCGGCGGCACCGATACGCACCTCGCTCTCGTCGATGTCTTCGCCAAAGGCGTTCGCGGTAAGGACGCCGAGTGGGCGCTCGACGAAGCCTTCATCACGGTCAACAAGAACGGTATTCCGTTCGATGTGAATCCGCCGCTCAACCCCAGCGGCATCCGCATCGGCAGCCCCGCGGTCACCACGCGCGGCTTCGGCGAGAAGGAAATGCGCACCGTGGGATCGCTGATCGCCGATGTCGTCGATGCCGTCGCCGCCAGCGGCCGCGATGGCGCGCACGATGCCCTGCACGCCGTCCGCGCAAAGGTCGCTCAATTAACCGGCGAGTTTCCGCTCTACGAATGGAAGCTCCCCGCCGCGGCGCGAGCTTAAGTGTCACTGGTAGCGATCGATGTCCGCCACATTGGCGATTTCGGCTACGGCACCTACATTCGCAATCTCATCCGCGCGATCGGCGAACTCGAGCACGACCTCCAGTTCATCCTGATCGGCAAACCAAACGGCGCGGCCGAGCTCGGCCAGCTTCCGCCCAACTTTCGCACCGTCGAGTACAACCGCGAAGACTCCGCTCGCATCGAAAACCTCACGTTCCCGCTGTTCGTGCGCAAACTCAGGGCGGATCTGGTTCACCTCCCGCTCAACAATGTTCCCGTGTTGATGCCCAAGCCGTATGTCGTCACGATCCACGACATGAGCAGCCTGGTGTTCGACTTCGACGACGACACCGCCGACAAACTCCACCTCTGGCGCTTCCGCCGAGGCCTCTTGCGCGCCGACCGCGTCATCGCCGTTAGCGGCGCCACCCGCCGCGATGTTCTGAACTTTCTAAGCATACCCGCCGCGCGCGTCCGCCAGATCTACAACGCCCTCGACCCGGCCTTCTTCAATGTCGAGACCGACGAAAAGAAACGCCGAGAAGCGCTCGACCGCTATCAAATCGGCTACCCCTATCTGCTCTACGCCGGATCGGTCAACCCCCGCAAAAACGTAGCGCGCATCGTCGAGGCTTTTGCGCTGCTCCGGCAAGACCTCGGCGAGCACCCGCGATACAAGGACCTCCGGCTCGTCATCATCGGCGACCGGATGTCGAAGTATCCGGCGTTGCGCCGTGCCGTGCATCAATCACGCGTGCGCGAAGTCGTACGCTTTCTCGGCTTCGTGAAGAAGGACGAGCTGAAGGTGTTCTATCAATCCGCCGAAGCATTCGTGTTTCCGTCGCTGTATGAGGGCTTCGGGCTTCCGCCCCTCGAAGCAATGGCCCTCGGCACGCCCGTCATCACCAGCGGCGTCAGCGCGCTGCCGGAAGTGGTCGGCGACGCCGCGATGATCGTCAAGCCGGAGAACGTGTTCGATATTGCGCGGGGCATCCGCGAAGTTTTGCTCGACGCCGAGGTACGGTCCACTCTGATTGAACGCGGCCATCAACAGGTGAAGAAGTTTAGCTGGTACGACACGGCCCGCCAGGTTCTCGAAGTGTATCGAGAAATCCTGGCGAGCCGGAAAAAGGCTTAGTGTTCGTCGTGGTGATCGGGCTTGCCGCGCTTTTCGCCCGGCACCCAGAACACGTGTGTGATCACGCGGTGACCGTTGCCGAAGTCCTGCACGTAGAACTCGCCGTTGCCGTTGTTGTTGGTGGCGACTAGCTTGCCCCAAGTGCCAGGCTCGGTGAAGTCCATGTTTTGCATGGCCGGCGGGTGGGCGGCGCTAGCGGTAGAATTGGCGATTGTTGTGGTGCTATCCAGATGCGCGTAGATCGTTTCTAATTGGTCGTAGTCGTGCGCGTTCGGATGCTGATTGCTGTTCGGACTATTTGTGTAGTCCATGCACGTACCGAGATTGGGATTGTTGAATGCTTCGTCCTGGTGCGCAAGTCCGAACACATGCCCGACTTCCTGACACATAACCAAATTCCGCCATGCTGTCGTATTGTAGGTCGCGGTATTGAAATACGTGTCGTTCAATTTGACCGAGGCCTGCGTGATATGGTTGCCGCTGGCCCAGATCGAGGCAATACCAAGCCAACCGTTGTTCCCATACGTCGTATTACAGACCTCCACTTGGCCAGAAGTGGGCGTGCAGCGGCGCGCCGAGCTGTTGTTGGCCAACAATGCTCGTATTCAACACACTCGAGGCGGTCCAATCGGAAGATGCCGTTTGCAGATGCGAGTCCCAGACGGACGTCACCTTATCGCCCAGCTTGATGGTAAACGGATTCGCCGTCCGCGCCCAATGATAGTTCCCCCACGAATGGCTCGCCCGAACCGTCGTGGCCACGCCCAGAACCAACGCCAAAGCCGCGAAAGCAATCGCGGCTCTCCGGAATTTCTGATCAGTCATGATTTTGTGTACCCTCTCTGCACTATGCGGAAAAGCAGACGCATTCCCGTCAACTGTCCGGATTATAGCTTAGTTAGCCGGATACCGAACTCAGAATTCTACCCTAAGAAGTTCCATTACCACCCGGAAATGCTATCCGCAGTTAACGCCGCTCGCGCCAACAGGTCAGCCTTATCGGCCCGCCCCGTGCGGAAACGCCGGCTGGTGCAAGCCCGCCACGCCCTCGATCCACTGCTCGCGCGTCCAATTGCGATCCGCAACCAGCTTATCCGTCATTTCCGTGGCCGCATGAATGCCAAGCTGCCGGTAGCTCTCCAACTGCGATTCGTTGAAGAACTGATCGCCGGTCGATTGCTGCGGAAACTCCTCGTTCTGTTTTTTGTACTGCTGCACGTCGTAGGGCTCTCGGCCCGTGTAGGACGATTTCAAGTAGATAATCCGCCCCTTCGAGCGGTCTTCGTAAGTAATGTCGCCGACGGTCCAGTGGTTCGGATTTTTTTCTCCGGGCTTCGCCGGAACAATCGGCGACACGTCGATTTCGATCGTCGCGCCAAAGTCGATCCGACATTTGCGAACAGCCATGCCCAGCGCCTCGAACATGTACTTGTCGTCCTGCTCGCCGTCGCCAACGATGATTACCTTGCACTTGCGGCGCACAAGTTCATAGAGGCCCAGGTTTTCGAAGTGGCCGCCGTCGGAGAGGTTGACGTAGGCGTCGTCTGTCTCCGCGGCGCCGAAGAGTTCGAAAAAGATGTACGCGAAGTTGAAGTGCGATTTGAACCAGCCCCCAAAGCAGCGTAACCGCGGGGGGATCGCAAGCCACCAGCCGAGGCGCACATTGAAAAAAGTCAGCAGGAACGCGACTGGCGAGGACATGTGATAACCCATGTTGGGATTGGCGGCGGCGCCGGATGTCGCGATCAACGTGCCGAGGGTCACGTCGCCGGGGTTGCGTTCGGTCGTCAGCTTCGTCATGTCGAAGGCCCCGGTAGCGTCCGAATACGCGTGAAACGGCGTAAAGGCGAAGGACTGGGCGCGGCGTTCCTGCATGGCTGCGTCCTGGCCGCCCATGGCGTTGAGTGCGGTGTTGACAATGGGAACCGGCGTGATCGGCGACGTATTCAGATGCGCGGCGATGGCTTTCATGGGTAAGTCGTCGCCGAAGTCGAAACCGGTAATCGGATCGGGTTTGCGTACGCCCGTGCGGGCCGCGCCGAGGAAACAGCGCACCAGGCGGTTGCGGTAGAAGCGGTTAATGGAGAACTCGTTGATGTCGAGCCGGAACATGAGGAACAACGCTATCGCGGCGAGGGCGAACAACAAACTCCAGGTCAACCACCATTGATCGCGGATGGAGGTTTCCATGAACTGCCAGTGGAACTTGATGAGGTCGTCCGGCGAAGGCCATGCGGGACCGTTCCAGGACGCGGCGCTGGCGCAAGCCGGGCAATCCGAGAATTTGCTCGCCTCCGAGACGGCGGTGGCACGTTCGCCCAGCCCAACGCAGGCCGCGCAAATCTCGAACTTAGGAATCGCGGGAACGATGGAACAGGCCGCGGAACGCACGCTCAGGGTCTTATACACGAATGCGCCATGGATGGCCATGGCAACGCCGCAGAACAGAATCACGATGAAGAGCACCGGGCCCACCTTGGCGAAGAGCTCCAATTTCGAGCCGCCCGCTTTCTTGCCGCTGGTGTCGCCGCTGTTGGCGGCAAAAATGCTGAGCGCGCCGATGATCGCGGTCGCGGCGCCGCCGGAAGCGAGGACATAAGAGTTCCAGCTCACCCAGGCCCATAGGATCAACATCGGTCCGTAGATGCCGATGACGCCGACGAGGAGCAGCGCGGCGGTCAACATGTAGAGTTTCGCGCCGAGGCTGCTCCAGGCCTCGCGCACGATGTCGGGCATGGCGCGGCCGGCGATTCCGATTAAGACGATAATGCAAAGACCGAGGGTGGCGAGGAGGCCTGGAGCGGCGAAGAGCGCGTAGTTCCAGAGGTCATTGCTGGCGGCGAAAACGTCGCGGGTGTTTGCTAGCAAGGTAGTGTGGCGGGCCGCGTCACCGTGAAACGAAGAGGACAGATAGAGTCCGGCGACACTGACAATGCCACAAGCGGCCGCGGCTGCGAGACTACGGCAGATATCAACGGTTTTTTCGTGATCCTCGACAAGGAAGATGCGATTCCAGGCGACACCAATTGTCAAGGCCGCGATGGCCGCGGACATACCGATTCGCCGCCACATGTCGAAGTCGTGCAGCCCGAACGATCCGTCGCAAACGACGATCGACGCGAACGCTGTCAGAAAGGCCCAGAGTAGCCGTACCGGGCGTTTGGCACGCGGATGAAACCTGCGGCCAAAGCCGAGTGAAAAGAGAGCGAGATAGAACCCGCACGAGCCTAGCGTAAGGCTGAATTGCAGTTCCAATTCGGCGAAAGCGGGGCCACCGCCCCGCTCGAACGGCTTGAACGCGCCGAGGGCGAAGAAGGTTGCGCCGATAAGAGCAAGGCCCAGAACCACGGTAAAAACGCCGCGGATGTTGATGTCTTTTCGAGGAGGACTGGGAATGCCGTCAAACAGCGATCGCTTGGAAACCGGCGGATCGAAAGCGTTGATGAGCAGCGCGGAAACACCAACGGTAAAAAAGTGAAAGATGACGATCGCAATGGTGACGGCCCATTCGTCGAAAGTGGTTGATGTAAGATGCTCGCGAAGGAACATGCCCCAGATTCGCGGCAGCATGAGGAGGAATCCGAACACTGTCAACAAAAAGACTTGCAACAGGCTGGTATTACGGAACCAGACCATCATCATTGTCCAGGTGTCCGCGCTGAACGCCCCAAGCGACGGCGACAGATAGTTGGCGAAACTGCGCAAGTGCTTGAGCGGCGGATCGTCCTTGTCGCCTTTGATCTCGCGGTGATTCACGCGGTTGGCCATGACGTACCCGCCGATGTAGCCGCCGCCGGAAACGGTGGAGAGGTAGTCGGCCAGCTTCAAGAATCCCTTCGCTTCAAGGACGGTCAGAATGCCGAGATTGAAGATAGCGCTTCGGATGCCGCCGCCGGACATGCACATCCCGATGGGATCTTGTTCCTCTCCGCCGTGGCGGGTTTTCAAGAACTCGCGTTCTTCCGCAATCGCGCGGTTGATGCTTTCTCGGGCCTCGTCGCTCATCTTGTTGCTCCCGCGCCCGCCCGCGTGGCGCGCTACGAATTCAGCAGGTTCACGAAGTCGATTCCCATTCCAATGCGGTAGGTGTCTCTCGAACTCGGCCGCGACACCACCGCGACTGTCGGACTAAATAGTTGAACATTCGTTCCGGCCGGCTCCAGGGCAATTACGTCCAACGGCTTGGGCTTGGTCAACCGCAGATTCGCCGTACCGAACAGGAAAACGAACTTAAAGCGGCCGTCCTGCTTCCCAACGGGCAGGGGATAAAAAACATCGGCGCGCGCGACGACGTCTTTGAAGACGCCTTCGGTAATCAGTTGATCCCGGCCAAGCGTGAACATGTAGGTGGCTGGCGGCGAATAGGGACGGGCCAGTTCGAACGTCGACAAGCGCATGCCGAAACCGTATTGGCGATAAAAGCGTTCGCGATCCGGCGGGACAAAGCCGATGTGTTCCGGTATCGCACCTCCGGTTAGCCGGCGAATGTCCTCGCCGAAGTTGCGCTCGAAAATGCCGCGTTGAGGAGTTCCAACACCAGGAACTTTGTAGATCTGCGAACGAGTGCCCGGTTCGGCGAACGCACCGTTGGCGCCCCAGAACCCGACCGTTTCCAGCATTCGGATGCGATCACCCTGTTGCCAGTTCTTCAATCGCAAACCAAGACCCGTAAGAAACTCGCCGCTCTGCGCCAGTTCGTTGACCTTGAGACTTCCGGCATTGGTCGAAAAGTTCGCGACGAAATTCGCCACCGACGAGTCCACCTGCTGCGGCGAACTGGCAATCCGAACGTTTCCCCATACGTTCACCCGAGAGTCATAGACCTTCGCGTGATTGCCGAGGCCACGCATGATGTAAAAGTCGAAGAAGTAGTTCTGCGTCGACTCTGCGGAACTGGCGCCGGCTTGATGAAATCCGAGTACCGCACGCGCCTCCCATTCGCCTTCTTTATCGGAGTCCAGCGCCGGTTTTGCCGGAGCGGCGGGGGCGGCGGGAGGTTGCGCGGCGGGGGCTACGGGGACGGCCGGTGGCGCCGGAGGTTGCGCCGCGACCGGCGCAGCCGCGGTCGCCGACACCGGCAGTATCCGAACCGCCGGCGCGCCGATCGTTACATTGCCTGCGACTTGCGTCACCGTCCCTCGCGCCTTCGCCTCAATTGCATCAGCTTGGGCGCGCAGCGCCGCGGCCTGTTCCAAGAGCGCATTCTTATACGATTCCTGCGCCTCGCGCAGTGCGGCTTCGGCTTCGCGAACTTTCGCGGCCGCCGCGTCGGTGCTCTGGCCGTATACGGTCATCGCGGCCAACAGCGCGATGAGCGGCCGGGTGTGTTTCGCCATATTGATCCTCACTACGGTTAGCGTAGTCAACGCTTTGATAGTGACATTTCCCGCAAGGCCGTTACAGCGCCTTAATCGTTGAAATGCAGAATCGCGTTAAACAGCATGGCAAATTCCGCGTGGTTCTGCCACCGGTAGCAGGGGTTCGTTGCAAATAAGAGGACGCGCCCCTTGCCTGCCGGGACATCCAAAATCGCCGGCTTGTCTCGAATCTCGCCCGCACCCTTGAGTAACCCACTCAACTCCGTGCCCGTATACTTCATCAACGTCCACGCGGCCTTGTTCTTTTCGGGAACACTCAGGATCGGCCCGTTGGCATACCGCACCGGCAGCTTCTTCGCGTCGTAGCCATAGAACACCGGATGCGCCGCTTTTTCAATTTGCGTTTCGACAACCGGACCCGGCGCATAAAACGCGGCCGACGTGCGGCCGGCGTTGACATCGCGCGTTATGCCGAACTCCGCCGGGAACGCGCTCGACCCGCCGAGCGTGATCAACACGCCGCCTTCCTGCACGAACTTCTCGAACTCCAGCGCGCCCGCGATACCCATGCCTCCGGTGATGTCGTCGCTCTTTCCGTATCCGCCATCGTAGGCCAGCGGAACCTTCGCCGGATCGAGATCATGCACCAGCGCCTTCGCCGTCGACATCTGGTGCGGAATCAGAATCACGTCGAAGTCCCGCCGCAGCGAGCCCCGCTTCACGCGCTCCTTGAAGATCAACTCATACGGCACTTCGATCTGATCGAACGCGTGCCGCACCCAACCGACCGGCTGCGTCGCGCCCCAGGTGCTGAACATCGCCAGCCTCGGCAGGTCGACCGCGTGGCGCTTGCCCTCCGGCATCGCGTTCAGCGCCACCGCTCGCAAGGCAAGCTTTTCGATCTCACCGCGCAACCGCGCCGAATCGGCAACCAGATACGATCCCGCCGGCACCTTCACGCCATTCGCATCGAACTCTTTCTCGTTGGCCTCGAACACGACGTCCTTCATGCGATATCGCAACGTCGCCAGCCCATGCGCGCCGTTGTGAATCACGGCGACAATCGACCCGCCGTTCTTGATCTCGCCCTTCGGCGCGTAGGTGTCAACCGCCGTCACCGCCGCATCCAGCAGCGCCTTATCCGCGATCTCCTTCACTTCGATCCCCGCCGTCAGGCCCATCGTCCAACCCGTGTCGTCGTATGTGCGCAGATTCGCGTCCGGGAACGCCTGCTTTTCCAGCAGCGATTTCGCCAGCCGTCCATACGGTTGATTCCGCTTGATCACAAACGAGCCAGCCGCGAACGTCGTGTCCTTCAACTTGAGTTCGGCATTGAGCCGTCCAACTTCGATCCCCTGCAACCGCAGCGTATTCACCACCCACGCTACGCGCGTTTCATCCTTCTGCGCGGCGGGAATGACAAACCCATACGGCGCCGACTTCGCTCCATCTTCCACCGCGTGCAGCGACTTCTTGTAGAAGTTTTCGAGAATGACTTTCGGATGCGACGACGCCAATTCCAACGCCGCCAGCACGCCCGTCTGCCCATAATTCGTGTTGTTGCGTAGCGACCACAAGACCTCCTTCTCCGCCGGCAGCGGCCGATACCACTCGCGCTGCGTCGCCCCAAAGCCGGTAACCTTGCGCTTCATCGTGTTCGCGCCGCCGTTGCCGTAGACCTCATACATGCGCAACATGCCGTTGTGATTCGACGCCATGAAGCCGAGGTAGCCAACCGACCACATATCGACAAACGCGTGCGTCCACACACCGGGCATGCCGTAGCCGATCAACTTCGTCATCTCGTAGTTGGCGAACCATGGGAGCTCGGCGTAGAGAATCGGATCGAGGTTCGGATTCTGCGGCGCTTGGCCGGAGAAGGTGTAGAGGAAGGGCACCGACTCGTGGATATCGTGGACGATCGGCGGATGCCAATCGAGATACGCGCGCAGCCATTGCCGCATTGTGACCTGCGAGTAGTGCATGTCGCGGTTGTTGTCGTGGAAGATGTACTTGCCCCAGTAGGGCGGACCGGGAAGGCGGTCGTCTTCGTTTTCCTCGGTGACTTTGTACCGCCGATACCACTCGACGTAACGGTCGCGCCCATCGGGCTCGAGCATCGGCGTCATCATCACGATCAGATTCTTGCGGATCGAATCGTACAGCACGCCGTCTTCGGCGATGAGGCGATAAGCGAGCTCCATGATCATCTCCGGCGGGCCAGTTTCGCCGGAGTGCAGTCCGGTGGTGATGTGATAGACGGGCTTGGCGGCGTCGATGATCTTGCGCGCGTCATCGGCCGAGAGCCCACGCGGATCGGCCAGCTTGGCCAGATGCGCTTTGTACACTTCGGCACGGGCGATCGTCGCTTCATCGGCAATAATCACGGTCCAACAGGGACGGCCTTCGTCGGTGCGGCCGAGGTCGATGATCCGGATGCGCTTCGACGCCTTCGCCAGCGCGTCAAAGTACCGGCGGATGTCGGCCGATGCCGTCAACTTCTTCGGCGTGCCGATGTGATAGCCCAGTACGTCTTTCGGAGTCGGGATGCCTTTCACCAGCGGCAAATGATCGACCAGCGGAGAAGAAAACTCCGGCTTGGTGGTCCATTCTTTGACAGACTTGGCGAAGTCGACATCCATCGACGGCTGTGCGAACGCGGCGAGGCTGAGGAGCCCCAGGTAGAAGCGCATGGGTGTAGGGTAGCAGGAGTGGGGATTCAAGATTCAGCAGAATTTGGCGACCAAGTCGCGTAAGATCGATAGAGATGTCGGAGTTTGATCAAGAACGTCAGCCACCAACCGAACCCCGCGCTGAAAGTCTGACCCTGGAGCGCTTGGCCGGTTACTGCAACGAGCGCTTCCGCGAACTCGGATTCGAATCCGTCGACGACTACATCGATGCCGTCCGTGGAAGGTGATATATAAGAGTGACTCTATGCGAGTCTCTTTCCTGTTCGCCCTCGCCGCCACCGCCGCCGAGTGGCCCAGCTTCCGCGGCCCCAACGCTTCCGGCCAATCCGCCGGCACCGCGCCCCTCGAAATAGGCCCAGCCAAGAACGTCGCCTGGCGCATCGATCTTCCGCCCGGCAACTCTTCCCCCGTACTCTCCAACGACGCCATCTTCCTCACCGCCTCCTCCGCCAACGAACTGCTGACGTTGAAGATCGACCGCGCGACCGGTCGCATCGCCTGGCGCCGCGCCGTCCAGTCGCAGCGCGCCGACGCACGCCACAAGCTCAACAACGCCGCCAGCCCGACCCCCGTCACCGACGGCCGCAACGTCTACAGCTTCTTCGCCGAATTCGGCCTCGTCTCCTACGGCCCCGACGGCAACGAACGCTGGCGCCTACCCCTCGGCCCGTTCATCAACCTGCACGGCATGGCGGCATCGCCGATTCTCGCCGGCGACAAGATCATCCTCGTCTGCGATCAGGACAGCGAGTCTTTCGTGCTGGCCGTCAACAAGAACACCGGCAAGATCGAATGGCGCACCGTCCGCCCCGCCGTCGTTCACGGCTTCGCGACGGCAACGTTGTTCAACAATCAGATCATCGTGCCCGGGTCCTATCTATTGGCCTCCTACGCCCTCAAGGACGGCAGCGAGTTGTGGTCGGTGCGAGGCCTGTCGTGGCAGATCAAAGCCACTGCCGTAGTCGATGACGACACCATTTACGCCACCGGCTGGGCGCCCGGCGCCGATCCGGGCCAAGCCAAGCCGATTCCAGGTTTCGACGAAGCCGCCAAACAAGCCGACGCCAACAAGGACGGCAAACTGCAAAACGCCGAACTCCCCGAACCCTGGAAACACGGCGGCAGTTGGACCGCCATAGATCTCGACAAAGACGGCGGGCTCGACCGCCACGAATGGGGCTTCTACCGCGCCCGCCGCGAAGCCAACAACGTCACCATTGCCGTCAAACCCGGCAGCGCCCGCGGCGATATCACCGACACCCACGTAGTCTGGAAACATCAACGCATGGTGCCCGAAGTGCCCTCGCCGCTCCTGCTCGACGGCTTCTTGTACACGATCAAGACCGGCGGCATTCTCACTTCAATGTCGGCCAAGACGGGCGAGATCTTCAAGACCGCCCGCGTTCAAGGCGCCATCGACGCCTACTACGCTTCCCCCATCGCCGCAGGCGGACGAATTTTTCTCTTCAGCGAAAAAGGCAAAAGCGCCGTGATCAAACCCGGCGCGCAGTGGGAGACCGAATCGGTCGTCGACTTCGATGAACCGGTCTACGCCACACCCGCCGTCGGCGACGGCGTGATGTACCTGCGCACCGCCACCGCGCTTTATGCCTTCAAGTAGGTGAGCACGGTTGCTATCCTAGTAGGTTCGGAGTCCCTCACTTGTCCCGCATCGGTAACGCATTCAGCAGTTTCTTCGGCATCCTCTTCGGCGGCGAATTGCCCGCCGAGGTCGCGCAGGCCTATGGCTACACAAAAGCGAAAGCGGTCGAAACGCCAAAACCCGCCGCGCCCAAGGCGCCCGAGATCAAACACGCCGACGGCGCGATGCAGCTCCTCGGCATCCTCCAACGCGATGCCCGCCTGGTCGACTTCCTCATGGAAGACATCGCCGCCTACTCCGACGATCAAGTCGGCGCGGCCGTCCGCACCATGCACGAACAGTGCGGCGCGGCACTCAAACGCTGCGTCACGCTCAACCCGATCATCGACGGCGTCGAAGGCACTTACTCAAAAGCCGTAGCCGCCGGCGCCGACGCCAAGCAGGGCCTCAAGTTCATCGGCAATGTCCCCGCCGAAGGCCGCGCGCCCGGCGGTCTCCTCCGCCACAAAGGCTGGAAGGCGTCCAACGTCGATCTGCCCAAGGTCAATCAAGCGGTGAATCTCGCCATCATCGCCCCGGCCGAAATTGAAGTCGAGTAGCCAGTGGGGGTAATTGGGATCGACCTCGGCACGACCAACTGCGCTGTCGCGCGCGCGGGCGAAATCGTCCCTGTCCCGCAACTCATCGGGCCCGGTGAACTGCGCGCCGAAACCCTCTTCCCTTCGTCGCTCTACATCCCCGGCGCTAAGGAATTCCCGGACGGCGCGCTCGCTTTGCCGTGGGACGAAAAGCCCAAGTGGATCCTCGGCGAGTTCGCCAAACGCCGTGGCGTCGAAAATGCCGCGCGCCTGGTGCACTCGGCCAAAAGCTGGCTCTCGCATAGCGGCGTCGACCGCAGCGCGCCCATCCTCCCGCTCACCGCGCCGGAGATTTCGCCGCTCGATGCGTCGGCCGCCTATCTCGCTCATCTCACGCACGCCTACGACGGCGCCGAGCAAGTGCTGATCACCGTGCCCGCGTCCTTCGACGCCGGCGCGCGCGCGCTAACCGAAGAAGCCACGAACCGCGCGGGAATCGCCAACGCTATCCTGCTCGAAGAACCGCAGGCCGCCTTCTACGCCTGGATCGAACGCCACGCGGATTGGCGCGAGCGCGTCGGCGCCGGCGATCGAATTCTCGTCATCGACATCGGCGGCGGCACGACGGATTTCACGCTCATCGCCGTCGGCGAATCGGGCGGGGAATTGACCCTCGAGCGCGTCGCCGTCGGCGAACACATCTTACTCGGCGGCGATAACACCGACTTAGCGCTTGCGCGCACCGTTGAACAAGGTCTGCCGAAGCTCGACGCGCTGCAACTCCACATGTTATGGCAGCGTTGCCGCGCCGCGAAGGAAAAGTTGCTCGCCGAAGGCGCGAAGCAAAAGGAAGAACCCGTCACCATCTTGGGCCGGGGTACGGGCCTGATCGGCGGAACAATCAAGGCCGCGCTGAAACGAGAGACTCTCGAGAGCGTTCTCCTCGATGGATTCCTGCCCCTCCTCGGCAAAGACGAAGCCCCGGTAAAGGCCCGCCGCGCCGCGCTGCAGGAAATCGGACTCCCTTACGCCTCCGACGCGCGCATCACCGCTCATCTGGCTGCATTCGTCCGCCAAGCCGGCGCGCCAACCCACGTCCTCTTCAACGGTGGCATACTGCGCTCCGGACTCGTCCGCAATCGCCTCCTCGAATCGCTCAATAGCTGGCTTCCGAAGCCCGTCGAAGTACTCACCGGCGAGGACCTGATGCACGCTGTCGCTCGCGGCGCGGCGTATTACGGACTCGCCCGCCAAGGCAAAGGCGTGCGCATCCGCGGCGGCGTGCCGCGTACTTATTACATCGGCATCGAATCGTCGATGCCGGCCGTTCCCGGTTTCCCCGCCCCGATGAAAGCGCTCGCCGTTGTTCCGTTCGGCCTCGAAGAAGGTTCGAAAGTGACTCTGCCGCGCAATGAATTCGGATTACTGACCGGCGAGCCCGCCGAATTTCGTTTTTATTCCAGCGTCTCCCGCCATGACGACAAACCCGGCGACATTCTCGACCCCATTCCCGATGGCGTCGAAGAGCTCGCCCCGGTCGAAGTCTCCTTGCCAGCCGACGCAGACTCCGTCGCGCGCGTGACCTTGGAAGCCGAAGTAACTGAAACCGGCGTGCGGCAGCTTTGGTGCGCGGGCTCCAACCAGCAGCGCTGGAAACTCGAATTCAACGTTCGCGAGCAGAAGAAATGAAGATAGGGATTGACTTAGGCACAACCAACTCGGCCATCGCGTGGATGGACCCATCCGACGACGATCTCTCCATTCACGTTTTCGAAATACCTCAATTCGTCGCCGCCGGCCGCGAAGAAAAACTTCGCACGCTGCCGTCGTTTTTGTATCTCGGCGATCAAACCTACGTCGGCGCGTTCGCCCGCGAACAAGGCGCACTCACGCCCACCCGGTGCGTGCACTCCGCCAAGAGCTGGCTGTCGAACTCCGACGTCGATCGCACCGCCAAAATTCTCCCTTGGGATACCCAGGAATCGGCCCGCGAGTTAAGCCCCGTCGATGTCAGCGCGGCCTACCTTGAGCACATGCGTAAGGCCTGGGACGCCGCCCACCCGGAAGCGCCCCTCGCTCAGCAGGACATCGTCCTCACGGTGCCCGCGTCTTTCGACGAAGAAGCCCGCGAACTCACCGTCGCCGCCGCCAAACAGTCGGGCTTTGAAGATCTCACGCTGCTGGAAGAGCCTGCCGCGGCATTCTATAGCTGGATCGCCAATCACCTCGCCGAATCCCGCAAGCAACTGTTCGACGGCCAGACCGTTCTGATCTGCGACGTCGGTGGCGGCACCAGCGATTTTACACTTATAAAGGTAAGTCGCAAGGAAGACGTCGTCGAATTTACACGCACCGCCGTCGGCAAGCACATACTCCTCGGCGGCGATAACTTGGATCTTACTCTCGGCTGGTTAGTCGAGGCCAAGTTAGGGAAACAGCTCAGCCTGCGCCAACGCAGCGCGCTCCGCCGCCAGTGCGCATCGGCCAAGGAGCGCATGTTGAATAACCCGGCGGTCGACAAGGTCGAAATTACCGTGCTCGGCGCGGGATCGTCGCTGATCGGTGGTTCGCTGCGCACCGAGATTCTCCGCGCCGAGGCTCTGGAACTCGCCCTCGACGGCTTCCTACCGAAGTGCGCGCTCACCGATCGCCCCAATGACGACAAGCGCTCGGTCTTCCGCGAACTCGGCCTTCCCTACGTCTCCGACCCCGCCGTCACGAAGCATCTGGCCGCCTTTCTCGCCGGCGCCGGAGATGCCGTGCCCGACGCAATCCTCTTCAACGGCGGCTTTTTCATCCCCGATATTCTCCGTCAGCGCGTCGCCGATGTTCTCGAAAGCTGGTTCGGCAAGCGGCCGATTATTCTCGAGAATCGCGATCTCGATCTCGCGGTCGCCGTCGGATCGGCGTATTACTCCTACGCAAAGACGACAGGTAGCGGCGTGTTAGTTCGCGGTGGACTGCCGCGAGCCTATTTCATCGGCGTCGATCAGGAAGCTGATTCGATCAAGACCGTCTGCCTCGCCCCACGCGCCGCCGAGGAAGGCTCATCGGTTAGTCTCGACTTAGAAGGCTTGCAGTTAGTCGCCAATAAGCCGGTAAGTTTCCGCCTGTACAGCAGCCTGACTCGCACGGAAGACAAACTCGGCGATGTAGTTACTTTCTCGAAAGACGACGACCTCCACGCCCACGCCCCGCTCAACGCGCTCATCCGTTTCGGCAAGCCGCAGGGCGAGCGCCTGGTACCGGTGAAACTAGGCGCCACGCTCACCGCCGTCGGCACCATTGAAATCTACTGCGACTCGAAGATCAGCGACAACCGCTGGCGCCTGCAGTTCGAACTGCGCAAACAAAAGGCCGCGACAGTGAGACGCGCCGCCGCTGTCATCAGCGACGAAGCGCGCGCCAAAGCGGTCGATCTCGTCGCCGCGACGTTTTCACCCAGCGGGACAAGAGCCCCCGAAGAGCTGCCCGCCCAGTTGGAACAGGCGCTCGGACTCGGCCGCCTAAGCTGGCCGCTGGATCTGATTCGCACGCTGGCCGACAAGTTCCTCGAACACGCCGAAGGCCGCAAGAAGTCCGCGGCGCACGAGGCCCGCTGGCTGAATCTCTGCGGTTTATGTCTCCGGCCCGGTTTCGGTTCTCCCGGCGACGACCTTCGCATCGAACAGTCCAGAAGGATCTACGCCGGCGGCCTGACTTTCGGAAATCAGGTGCAGTGCGAGATCGAATGGTATATCTTCTGGGGCCGCGTCGCCGGCGGGCTAAATCGTAACCAGCAGGCCGACGTCTACCAGCGTGTCGCGCAGTATCTTCTGCCCAAGGGCAATAAGAAACCGCAGCGCATCAATTCAAGCCTCCACCGCGAAATGTGGCGGACGTCGTCCAGCCTCGAGTTACTTCCCGCGGGCACACGCACCGAGTTAGGCGACGCCCTCGTCAAGCGCGTGAAATCGGGCGACGGCGGCGCCTCCGAGATATGGTGCATCGCCCGCCTCGGCGCGCGCAAGTTATTCTATGCGCCGATTAACCAAGTGCTCCCCGCCTCCACGGCCGGCCGCTGGGCTGAAAATCTTCTGAAAGCGCCGAACGCCGGCGAAACACTCGCGCGCCTCTGTCAGAAGACGGGAAACGTAACTCTCGACGTCTCTCTGCAAACAGTCAACCTTGTCACCGCGCGCCTGGCGGGCGACGACGAGTTACTCGCGCTCATTAACGGCGAGTCCCAAGGCGACATGGACCGCGTCTTCGGCGAGGAGCTTCCCGGCGGCTTAGTGCTTGCACCGGTCGAGAATCAGCAGTAACATTCCGCCCAGCGCCATCAATGGTGTGTACGGCTCCGGAGTCTTGGTGGTATGAAGAGAAATAATTAGTCCTAACTTCTGTTAGGTATAGGGCTCTACAGCTTCGTCGATCCCGCCAGCTCGATCGCCTTCCGGCACGCTTCGAGCTGCGCGTCGATCCCGCTGACCGCCCCGCGGTCCTCTCCCGAAAGCTGCCCCTGCTTGCTCAGCGCCTCAAACATCCCTCGCGCCTTCTTCAACTCCGCCTCCGCCTCGCGCCACTTAGCGCCATCTAACAGCGTCCTCCCCAGCACCCACTGTGCCACGGCACGGTCCCGCTGAAAAAGCACATTCAGCTTTTCTTTCTCCACCAACTTCTCGAGCAGCCCATTCGCCGATTTCGCATTGTCGACACCGTTCGCTCCCAGTGCATCGGCCAGCTTCAGCTGCGCCACGGCCAGCATATGGCTCGCGTAGGAACTACCCGGGTCCTTCGATACCCACTCGCGCGATGACTGCACCATATCCCGGAACCAGTCGGCCGCTTCTTTTGCCTTGCCGCCCTTCATCATCGCGGTGCCTACCCGCTCATACGCAAGCGCCAAGTCGCGCCTTGCCAGGATGTTACCCGGATCCAGCGCAGCCAGTTGCCGGAACGACTCCAACGCGTCTTCGGGCGATCCATTTTTCATCAGCGCATACGCCAGGTCCCGCCGCGCCTGTATGTTCTGGGGATCCGATACCGCCAACTCCCGCCGCAGCCGCAGCAGCCGCTGATAATGCAAGCCGGGATCGCTCCCGGCGCGCCGCAAATAATCGCCGTAGTCCTCAAGCGCGTACGAAAACTCCCGCTTGGCCCGCGCACTCAACGGATCCGAAGCGCCCAATTTTTCGTGCAGCTGCTGCGCCTCCCGAAAGTGTTCCGCCGCCCCCCCCACATCACCCGCACGGTCGAGCACAATCGCCAGCTTGCCGTGACTGATCGCCTGCTGCCGCATCGCGTCCGTCCCGCTCAACCCCATCGCCAGTTGATGCGCTTGTGTCACCATCGACTTCGCCTCGGCCAGCGATCCAGACGCCGACAACGCCACCGCCAGGTTCTGCAAGCTCGCCGCTCGCGCCGCCGGCGCCGCACCTGACTGCTCCCGCAACTGCACCGCTCTCCGCAACGCCTCCAACGCGCCGGCCGAATCGCCGCCGACGGTCATCATGTCCGCTAGTGCCTCCAGCGTCCCCGCCAAGTCGTTCTGGACCCCGGCATTCTTCGGCTCGGCCGCCAAGATCTGCTCCTGCAACTCGCGGGCTTTCTTATAACTGGCCGCCGCGCCGATCGCATCGCCTAAGTTCGCAAAATTTGGATTTCCCTGTAAGTGCCCGACGCGCACATATCCCGCCGCTAATTCGCGTTGCAACGAGTTATCACCGCTCGACTCTTTTGCCAGGTTCGAAAGATACTCCAGCGCCTTCTGTACCAGTAACCGCCGCGCGGGAGTGGTCCCCGGCAGCGGCGCCAGAGCGTCCTGGACATCGAACAGCAGCGCGTTCGACATCTTCCGCACTTCACCGAACCGCGCCTCGGCCCGTATGCGCTGCTGCCTCGCCAACGATGCCTGCCATAACGCAAACACCGCTACCGAAATCAGCATCAGCACCGCCGTCGTCGCGGCCAACGCAATCGTTTTGTTGCGCCGCAAGAACAGCCCGAATCGCTGGCCTGCCGATTGCGTCCGCGCCATCACGGGCATCAGCGCCAGATGATTTCGAATATCGTCGGCTAACTGCGCCGCCGATTGATACCGCTCTTTCGGATTTCTCCGCAGCGCCCGCAGCGTGATCGCATCCAGATCCCCGCGCAGCCGCTTCACTAAATTCGACGGCTCGGCGTTCCGCGCAAAGCTGACGATGTTGATATTGCGCGTCACCTTCTTCGCGCCCTCCATCGTCAGCGTCTCTTTAACGCGAAACAGGGCTTCACTTGGCCGTTGCGGCTCGCTCAGTGATACGGCCCGCACCACCTCCATCGTCGCCTGGTCCTTCACCTCATACGGCCGGTGCCCTGTTAGTAACTCATAGAGAACGATGCCGAGCAGATAGACGTCCGACGCCGTCGTCACCGGGTCGCCCTTCCCCTGCTCCGGACTCGCGTATTGCGGCGTCATCATCCGCATCGACGTCGCCGTCCGTTCCGCCACCACCGAGCCGAGGTCCGCGTTCATCAACTTAGCGATGCCGAAATCGAGTAACTTCGCCGTCGCATCCGAACGCACTAGTATGTTACCCGGTTTGATGTCCCGATGAATAATCAGGTTCTGATGCGCGTAGTGAATCGCATCGCAGACCTGCAGAAATAGCCGCAGCCGCTGTTCGATCGACGACCGCCGTTGATCGCACCATATGTCAATCGGTTGGCCATCGACAAACTCCATCACGAAGTACGGACGCCCATCGGCCGTCGCTCCGCCGTCCAACATGCGTGCGATGTGCGCGTGATCGAGCGATGCCATGATCTGCCGCTCGCGCCGGAATCGCTGCAGGATGCGATCGGTCTCCATGCCTTTGCGGATGACCTTGATCGCCACCTGCTTGTCGTAGCTCTTGTCGGCGCGCACGGCCAGATAAACGCGACCCATCCCGCCGCTGCCGATCGGCCGCTGTAACGCATACGGGCCAATCGTCGCCGGCATCTTGTCGTCGGCTTCCGACGCGGCCTCTTCCATCAACTTCGAAATCGGTGTAATCGCCGGCTTATCGAGAAAGTCTTCCGACGTCGAATCGGACTGGATCAATTCCCGCACGCGTTCATATAGGTCGCGATCGGCGCCGCAAGCGCGATCCAGGAACGCCGCGCGCGATCCAGACGGCTGTTCGAGCACGAGCTGAAAGAGGCTTTTTACCTGGCTGTACCGCTCCGGCGTCATCACCGTCATTCTCGCACTCCACGAAAAAGGAAAACGAGGCCGGTTCAAGGGGCCGACCTCGTCGCCTCCGACAATGCGAGCTCTGGAACCGCCAAGCAGTTCGGCTCTCACTAACTAGCGCGCAGCTGACGGGGGAAAGCCGTCATTTTTTCTTACGTCGTTCTATCGTCCAGCCGTCGCATCAGAAGCCACGTTACCGCCCCACGCCCCGCAGCCCCAACTCCCGTAGCGCCTCCACGCCCTCCGGCTTGTTCAACTCCCAATACTTATTCCTCACCGACGCAATCCGCTTCGCCTCCACGCCTTCCGACGTCGAGTACGAAACCACGCGGTGCGGCGCCGCCTTCTCCACGAAGTACGTTCGCGTCCGCCCATCGCTCAACACCGCCGTCGCCTCTTCAACCTCACCCTTCGCCACGCGCGACAATTTCACCGTCCCCCACTGCGACGGTCCCTTCTTCTGCCGCGAATGCTGCAGCGCCAGCAACACCGGCGCCTCCCGCGTCTCCCCCACCGCCACCACCGGCCAGGTCATTCCGCGCGCCCACAACAGCAACGCGTCCTCGCTTAGCACTGCCGCCCCCGGCGACGGAGTCGTCTGCTCCTGATCCCCCTCGCCATCGAAGTAGCTGTGGCTCACGACATGCACATTCCCATCGTCGAACCGCGCGATCTTGAACAGATTTCCGCACCACTCCTGGCTCGACCACGCCACCTTCGCCGTCACACCCGCCGGCCGGCCATGCACTTCGGCCAGCGCCACAAACGTCTGCAGCATCAGCTTGTAGTCGTAAATCCCGGTCTGAAAGCTTTCGACCAGATTGAGTTTCATCACCGGAAACTCATCATCCTTGCCGCGCACGCCCGGATCGCTCTTCACGCCCAACGACTTCGCCATCGTTTCCGTCACGAAGATCGAAACCGCCGTCCCTTCCCGCATTGCTCCGTAGCGTGGATACTTCAACGCATACGATGTCACCTCGGCTTGCCCGTCGCCCCACGACTTCCAGAACGCGGCGTCATAGGTGGGCGAGGCCTTGTCGACAACCGGTTTCTCCGCCTTCTTCGTATCCGAACAAGAGGCCAATAGCAGCAGAACAGCGAGGTAACGCATTCCCACAGAATCTCATGCTCTAATGTCGGTCATGTGGCTCGCCCTGCTGGCCAACGCCGCGCCGGTGCTCGGTTTCGTGCTGTGGCTGACACCCTTCTCATTCACCGGCGGCGGTTGGGACTTCCCCAAGGTGTTCTCAATCGGTATTTACATGGCGTTCGCTGGGCTCGTGGTTCCCGTGCCCATTTGGGCCGTGGCCGCTCCCGGCCTTGCTAAAACTGAGGCGCTCGCCGCCATCAAATTTCACGCGTTGATCGCGGCGATCGTACTCGCATTTGTTCTCGCCGTCCTCATCGCTTCGCACTTCGATCCGCCAAATCCGACGCTCGCCAACCAGCCGCAGAACTTCCTTGCCGGCCTGACACTCTTCTTCGCCGCCGCGACGTTCGTATTGCCCGTCGTCGAACTGGTGCGCGCCGCTACTGGCGTGCGGCGCGTGCTCGCCGCAGTGTCGAAACTCTAACCGCGCAGCTTCCAAAGCATCTGCCGCAACATCCCCTGCACGGCCATCGCGTCCTTCTCCGAAAGCCCCATACGCCGGATAAGCTGCCGGATCTTCCTTTCCTGGGAGACTCCGCCGGCCTGTTTGGCATACCCGCTCAACGTCAACGCTTCGATGAGAAGTTCTCCGATGCGTTCGTTCGACCCTGCCGCCGCTTCCACCACAGGCTTCTCGGCCAGCGGCTCGGCGCCGGTTCGAATCAATTCGTACAGCGTCACCGCCACCGCCTGGCCCAGGTTCATCGCCCGGTGGTCCAGCCGCGTCGGAATGCGCGTCAGCAGATGGCAATGCGACATGTCGTCGTTGGACAGCCCGAACTTCTCGGAGCCGAACAACAATGCCACTTGGCCCTTGGATCGCCGCATCTGCTTTGCCGCGTCGATCAAGCTCTTGCAAGGCATCTCGACGTCGCGCGGGCCGAGCGCCGTTGTCCCAATGACCAAATGACAGTCGGCGACAGCCTCCGCCACCGACGAAAAATCGCGCGCCTGTTGCAACACCGCGTCCGCCTTGACGCCGCTTCGCGCCTCTTCCGCCGCCACCCGATACGCTTCGACAAGCCGCAAATCGTCGAATCCAAAGTTCGACATCGCGCGAGCCGCCGCGCCGATATTCAGCGAATTGCGGGAACGGACAAGAACGACGGCCAGGCTCATCTATTCGCTGACCAAAACCGACATTGCGTTGCCAAAAATCTCCGCCGACCCGGCTGCGGCGATCCCGCGCCTCCGGTACGCCGCCTGCATTCGCGGCGCTGTTCCGCTCAGCCGGATTTCGATCATCCGCCGCCCGCCCGCCGGCAATCGAATTTCGCCGGAAGCCTTTCCAAGAGACGATTGTGGATACGCCGCCGCCGCGGGCGCCCCCAGGATTTCGATCACGCTGGCATCGGGGATAAGGATCGGCGTCGTGCCCCCGGCAATCAACTCAACCCGCGCGACGTTGCCAGTGCGCCCATCCCACCGCACGGCGAGCGTTTGCACCGGGGTCGCGGACGCCTCTTTCTCCGCCTGTTCCAAAGCGCGCGTAAATCGCGGCACCTTCGCAAGCACACCGGCGTCATGAATCAAGCGCAGTTGCTTCGGGCCCAGCGTCAACAGATGATTCGGCATGCCCGGCGCCAGCCGCGGACCCGCCGGCGCCTGCGCCGGAAAGTTCTTGATGAGCGCGTCGCGGACCGCGGCTGAAATCCGCCCGCTAAATACGCCGATCGCGCCGTCGCCCTTCGCAGCAGCCTGGCGCACCAACGTCCCGCGATCGCCCTCGATCTTCAAACTGGAATGCAGCGATGCCGGTCCGTCGAAAAACTCGTGGGAAAAAGTGAAATCCATGGCGCGGCCCTCCGCCGTAAGTATCAGCGCGACGAAACTCCTGCGTCGCATCAGGCGCCCACTTGGAACGAGAGCTCTTGACTGAAGACGGCGCCGCGCAAGCGGGCCACACCGGCGATCGTGTCCTCTCCGAAATAGTTCGAATAAACCGCGCGGGCCAGATATTCTCCTGGCTCGGGGCAATCGACTTCCGTTCTTAACTCGACCGTCTGCGACCCGCCCGGCGCCAGCCATACGAACTGAATGCCGCTCTCCTCCGGAGCAAGAAGCGGCATCTCCTGCACTTCGATCGGCAGCGGCGTCACGCCTTCTTCGAGCTTCGGCCGGCGGCCGTAATAAAGCGAACAGCGCTCGTCGTAAACGGTCTGATTCAGCGTCCGCGGATGGGGGATCCAATACGGCTCGCGGCCTGTGTTGACAAACCGCAGTCTCGCCGGAATAATCTGCCGGCCCGGAACCGGCGCCGGCATCGAAAGTTCAACCGCAAGCGAACGGATCGGATTCTGTTTCGCGCGCTGCTCGATTTTCTGTAAGCGGTCAAGGAACGGAAACAAAGGCTCGAACAACTCGGCGTTGTTGCCGCCGATGAACTTCACCAGTTGCATTCCCCCCAACATCAGCGTGATGCGGATCCGCATGTCCATCGGCTCCAGCCGCACGGGCGGAATTTCGAACAGTCCGACCGCTTCAAGCAGATCGAGAAGTTCCGCGATCTCTTCCTTGGTCACCTGTCCGGCGAACTGCCCGATCGGATCGCCGCTGGCATCGGAAATGGAGCGCACGGTGGCGAAGTGGACCTCGCCGTTGCCAGTGATCGAGAGCCGCTCTTCATAGGCGCGGCCCGACGGCGCAAGCCCGGCGCCGTAGACGACATACCGTTCCAGACCAAAGCCCGCGAGCAGGGCGGGGTGCCCGGCCCGCGCCGCCGCCATCGCCTTCTTGAATATCGGATCCATCGTTAGTCGATCGCCTCGTAGACGTAGTCTTTGCCGTACTTTTTCTTGATGATACGCTTCGTCATCTCCACGATGCCATGGTAGTGGCGTTTCTTGACCAGCTCGGTGCTGTTCATGATCGTGGTCGCGTCGATGCCGTTCACCGCGCCGTCGGTGTTAATTGTCGGATCCACCGCGCCGCCGGCGTATTCATCGGGATTGTCCAGATGGTGTCCCGCCTCGTGAGCGGCCATCTTCAGATCCGGATCGTCGAACGCGAAGTTGCCCGCATCCGAACGCCAGCCGCCAGGCGCCATGTAGATGACATCGTCACCCGAGGTCGTCACCTCCGTGATTGTCATCGTCAGGTCGGTGTCGTACAAGCAGCAGCGAACGCCGTCGTCGGACCTGCACTCCTTGCGCTTGATCATCAGCGCATCGGTCCAGACGTCGTGCGCTTTCTGGCACCAGTCGGCTCGCTTCTTCACGTACTTGGCGTCGTTGAAATCGTAATCGGCGAAGGTCTCGGGCCACGTGCCGCCATACCGGGCCACGAACTTGGTTCCAGACTTCACGAACGTAGCGCCGAAATAGTTGGTTGCGCCCGGTGCAAAGCCGGCGGGCAGTGCGACCCAGGCGTTGCCGTCGTAATACTGGTCGGGCTGCATATGATTCAGATTCAGCGCGCGGCCCCACCGATGTCCGTTCTCCGGACAGCCGCCCGCCTTGCCGTTAACGAAACCGGTCAGGTTGATCTTCGTCGCGCCCCAAGCTTTTCGTGCCTTGAGCGAAACCGTCACCAGGTTCTTGAAATTCTCGATCTTCTGGTCCCACTTCGGGTCCATCGTGAATCCGCTCCAGTTACGGTGCGCGGTGAATGTCTGCTTATCGCCTTTGATCAACCCATCGACGCGCAGCTTGGCTTCGGCGGTCCCGCCGCCGCCGGTCGCGATCGCCTTGAGCTCCTCGAATTCGAGAAAACTATCGTCGCTCTTCTGGAAACCGATGTTCTGGACTTTCCACTTCCACGAGCCCTTGCCATCGGTAAGCGCGATGTCGACCGCATCCGGCGGTGAATTCATGTCGACTAGAACCGCCGTGAACTCCACATGCGCCGAGTCGATGGGCAAGGACGTCTCGACCGTCAACTCGACCTCATCCCCGCAGACCGCCTTTTCCGGTTTCCACTTGACCAGAATCGATCCTTGCGGCGTGATTCCGCCCGGCCGTTCGCACGGCGATACCTCGGCCAGGCGATGATAAAACCGGCACGCGAATGTGTCGCCCGTCTAATCGAACGTACGCGGATTCGCTTGCGGATTCCGCCGCTTCTCGCCGTCGCTCCAGAAACGCCCCTTGCACGCCGAGACCCCTTCGGAAACGCGCGGGCAGGGCCAGTCGGAAGGCATCGTCGAGCCGGCCGGAAAGAGATACGCGAGCACGCGCCGGTTGACCGAATTGCGTTCGTTGCGTTGGCCATGCTTGGCCGGCTGTTGCAACGTGGTGTTCTCAGAAATCGAAAACACCATCGTCGGGTTAAATTCACTGCACCCCTGGATGTCGCCTTTGCCGCCCGAGTCGGCCCCCTTGTTGAGGAAGTCGGACTTGGTGCACGCTGCCGGCCACAGGTAGGCCATGTAGTCCGGGATTAGCGCCTTCCGCGTGTTGGCGCCCGCGGAGCCGTCCGCCGTCAGTCCCTTGGATTGTTGAAAGCTCTTGATCGCGTCCGTCGAGGTCGCGCTCGCTGATCCCGATGTTCCCCCGGTGTCGAAACCGAGGGCGGTCAACATCATCTGCGTTTCCCGCAGACCCCACGTTTTTCCGGCCGGTGCGGCTGTGAAAAACTTATCCCACGGCGCCGGGTCGCGCAGAAGGATAGCGTAAATAACCTCGGCGCGACGGCCGCTCAGCGACTTGTTATACGTCTCGTCGCCGGTCGGATCGGCGTGACCGAACAGCGACATCGGGCAGCCCGGATGAGCGGCCCGAAGCGCGGCCAGCTCGGCGAGTTCGGCCTTGGCTTCCGGCCGGACAAAGCAGGAGTCGAAATCGAAACGCCCATCGTCGAGCTTCCAGCATGCCTCCGGCCGAGGCTGTCGCATGATGACGTTCTTTTCGCCTCTGGTTGTTGGTGAAAGGTAGACTGTTTGGTTCGGACGTGCGGGGTGACTTGCGGCGTGCCCGGCTTCGAGTTTCTTGTCTCCGTATGCCATACCATCAACTGCCGTGCACTTCCTTCAGTTTGCCTTGCGTGTTCGGTCCGCATATCCCATCGACGCCGAGACTGTAGTCGCACTGAAACTCTTCGACCGCACTGCGAAATTTCATATCGTTTGGATCGCCCTTGTGTCCCGGATCGTAGCCTAGGTTCTCAAGCCGGCCTTCCTGCCCGCTGATCTCCTCCACCGGATCCAAATGCCCCAGCCGGACTTCGATTTCCTGCCCGTTCACAACCATCTTGCCGATCCGCTCGCAACTCGGATCGATATTCTTCTTCACGCTCCCGTCGCCGGCCGTGCGAATCTTTTCGCCCTTGTCGACCTGCAAGTCGAGTTCGATGTCCGGAAGCGGATTGCCCGCCCAATCCAGTATGACGATCTTTAATTGCAACAACTCGCCAATCGTCTGAAACGTGTGATACTCGCCGGTCGGAACGCTCTCTTCCTTCTTCTGCTTCGCGGGGATTTCCACGACGTCGCCCGGAAACAGAACATTCCCGTTGCGTTTGCCTTTCAGCGAGGCGTTCTTGCCGTCGTCCCAAATGGTCTTCCATAAGACGAACCCCGCATCGTGCGCGATCGCGCTAATGTGGTCGCCCTGCTTCACCGTGTATGGGCCGGCCGGAATTTTCGGAGCGTGTTTGAAAAGTTCGACCGACTTGCCTTCCGCGAAACTCCCGGACTTGGACCACTCCTTGCCGCAGAGATCGGGGAACTTCACTTTGCAGGTGCCTGGGTCGATGCCGTCCTTGCGCACAACACCTTTGTCGTTCAGCGCCGTTTCGACGACCGTTCCGTCCGGCAGTGTGAGTACGACCTTCGTTCCTTTGACCGGACACTTCTTCGCATCGATCAGTTCGATCTCAATCCAGGTCTTCTTCGAGTCCTGCGACGGGTCTTTCTTCGAAGATGAACTTCCGCCCGCGCCAGCCGCTTTCTTCGCCGCTTCGATCGCGCCCGCCAAATCGAGCGTCGTTGTTGTCTGCGGCGCCGTTACAACCGACATCGTCCAGCGGCCCGATTCGACGCGCTTGGCGACTTCTTCCATTACATCGGCATCGCGGTATCGCGCGACGATCGGGCCGGCGTCCCTGGCCAACAATTCCCGCAATCGCTGTGTCGAGACGGGATCAAATCGCGACCGCCGCAGCATCGACGCATTCCCAGCATCCCCGCCGCCCTGACGCGGCATCGCGCTGATGTGCGCCAACATACCACCTATCCGAATACTGACTGTCATGTTGTCTTTTCGAACTTCGCGGAATCCGCTCTATTGTCCCTACGCTATCAAAAGCGCGGACGCGGGGCAATTTCCATCAAATGCTTTTTTCGAAATTTCCACAACCCGGGATTTCGATTCCCCGGAACCGACTGTAACACAATTGTCGGATTCCCGGCGGGGGTGTCAGGCGATCGTCACAGAATAGAAACAATTTCGATTGGAAATGTTTTCTCACTGAAAACAAGGGAGTTATTGTTCTTCGTGGTGCTTGTATTAGATCCCGGCGTCTGTGTTATTCTAAGGTTCCGCACCGCTGTTCCACTCAGCTAAATTGGGGGGTCTCCTCCCAGCTCTCACCAGTGGAACATCCTCTGCCAACAAACTAATCCACTGGTTTTTTCACAGCTGTGGAAAACTTGTGGTATTCGTTCGTCTTCACTGCATTTGAACAACTATGACCACCTGGGATCAGATCAAACAACAACTCGCGCGGAACGTGAGCGCCGAGAGTTTTCAAAACTGGATCGCGCCGACCGAACAGCGCGAAGAATTTGGCGGAACCGTTGTCGTCCGTGTTCCGAGCGACGCCGCCAAAACGTGGATGGAACAGGAGTACGCCGAGAACATCCATTCGGCGATCCGGGCGATGCAGTTGAACGTAAAAAGTGTGGTCTACGAAGTTGGCGCGGCGCCCGCGCCGCTTGCGAATCTGGTTGCCGATCGCCCGCAGAGCGAAATTCAGTTTTCACCGGCGGCTTCGCTGCTCAACGCCAAATACAGCTTCGCGAACTTCGTCGTCGGGTCGTGTAATCAGTTTGCGCACGCCGCCGCCCGCGCGGTTGCCGATAAACCGGCCGAGCGCTACAACCCGTTGTTTATCTATGGCGGCGTCGGAATGGGAAAAACACATCTGATGCACGCAATCGGACGGGCGTTGATGGAACGGTCCCCCGGGTCGCGCGTGGTTTACACATCGAGCGAACGGTTTATGAACGAGATGATCGCCTGCATCCGCACTGATCGCATGAGCCAGTTCCATAAGCATTACCGAAAGGCTGACGCGCTGCTGGTCGACGATGTCCAGATTCTAGCCGGCCGAGAACGGACGCAGGAAGAGTTCTTCCATACTTTCAACGAGTTACACGAACACGGCAAACAGATTGTCATCTCGTCCGACCAATCGCCGAAGAACGTACAAGGCTTGATGGACCGGCTTCGCAGCCGCTTCGAGTGGGGACTGATGGTCGATGTGCAGCCGCCGGATCTCGAAACGAAAATGGCGATCCTGGACAAGAAGGCAGAGGCGGAAGGCGTACGTCTGCCGGAGGAGGTTCGCATCCACATCGCGACGAAGACGAAGTCCAACGTCCGCGAGCTCGAAGGCGCGCTGGTGAAGTTGATCGCCTACTCCAGCGTGACGGAATCCCCAATCACGTTGGCGATGACGCAGCAGGTATTAAAGAACTTGAGCGCCGGATCGGAACGCCGCATCACAATTGAGGCCATCGTGAAAGCGGTAGCAGATAAATTTGGCATGCAGCCGGCGCAACTCAAGTTAAAGACGAACGTGCAGAACATCGCCTATCCACGTCAGATCGCGATGTACCTGGCCAAGGAACTGACGCCGGCGTCGTTGCCGGAGATCGGCCGGCACTTTGCCAACAAGCATCACACGACGGTCCTGCATTCGATCCAGAAGATCGAGAAGCTCCGGCAGCATGATAGCGATCTGAACAGGCTTATCCACAGCGTGATCGATGCGTTTTGAGAGACTTAGGCGTGGTTTCCACAGCCAGGGTCGATTTGGGGTTGAGGAAGCTTGTGGAACAGTTGAGGCGCCGAAATCTTCCGCAACTTCCCTCAACAAAATCCGCAGTCGTGTGTGGCGGGAAGCACTTTGGTTTTGTATAATTTAGAGAGAATTCAACATATCCACAACTCCTACGATTCCGGTACAGTAATTGTTCTCTTCATTCTCTACTAAGAAACCGGAAGAGCAGAGCAAAGGCGGCAACAATGGAATTCACAATCAATCGAGCGGACCTGGTGCGCGAACTGGCGCTCTCGCAAGGCGTTGTCGAGAAGAAGTCCACGATTCCAATTTTGTCGAACGTGCTGATCGAGGCTGAGGAGGATCGCATCGTCCTCACCGCCACCGATCTGGAGCTTGGCATACGCACGGCCTGTCCGGCGAAGGTGAAGAAGGCGGGGTCGGGTACCATCCCGGCCAAGAAACTGATGGACTACGTCCGCCTGCTTCCGGAAGGCGAGATCGTCGTCAAGTTCGGCGATAACCAGTGGGCGTCGTTGACCTGCGGCAAATCGAAAACGCGCATCGCCGGCATGAGCCGCGAGAGTTTTCCCGAGTTGCCGGAGATGCCCGCGCTGATCGCGCAGCTTCCCGTCAAGGTTCTCGCCGGCATGATCCAGCGAACGATCTTTTCCATCTCCGCGGAAGAATCGCGCTTCACGCTAAATGGCGCGCTGCTGCTGGTCCGGCCCGAGGGTCTGGTGATGGTTTCGACCGACAGCCACCGCCTGGCGGCCGTCGAGGCGCCGCTCGAGCTGCAGCTGCAAAATAACGAACCCTTCCGCGCGCTGCTTCCGCGCAAGGCGATGAACGAGCTAATGAAGGTCGCCGCCGAATCGGCCGAAGGAACGATGATGTCGTTCGCGGGCGACGAGAACCACCTATTCTTCCAGATCGGCGACCGCCTGCTGATCGGCCGCAAGCTGACCGGCAATTTCCCCGACTACGAACGCGTCCTGCCGAAAGAACACGCCAATGTCATCGTGCTGGCCAAGGACGTCCTGCGCGGCTCGCTCGAACGCGTCATGCAGTTCTCCGACGAACGTTCCCGCGCCATCAAGTTCCGCGCGGCCGATGGCGAGGTGACCTTACACTCGTCGCTGTCGGAGACCGGCGAATCGGAAGAGACGATTACGGTCGACTACAACGGCGCCAAGGTCGATATCGGCTTCAACGCCCAGTACATTCTCGATTTTCTCCGGGCCATCGACGAGCCCTCAGTGACTTTCCACTTCAAAGATTCCGGCGCGGCCGGCGAACTTCGCCCCGCCGGCGACACCAACCTCAAATACCGGTATGTCGTCATGCCGATGCGGATCTGAAGCGTTACCTAGGAATAAACCACATTGAGCACCTCTAGCAGCAACCCGAACGAATACGGCGCAAGTAGCATCAAAGTTCTCGAGGGTTTAGAAGCAGTCCGTCTGCGCCCCGCCATGTACATCGGCTCGACCGGCGACATGGGCCTGCATCACCTCGTCTACGAAGTCGTCGATAACTCGGTCGACGAATGCATGGCCGGCCATGCGTCGAAGGTCGTTGTCGTCATCCGGTCCGATAATTCCGTGATGGTCGAGGACGACGGCCGCGGTATTCCCGTCGACATCCACGAGGAAGAGGGCGTCTCGGCGGCGCAGGTGGTGCTGACGAAGCTGCACGCCGGCGGCAAGTTCGACTCGAACAGCTACAAGGTTTCGGGCGGTCTCCACGGCGTCGGGGTAAGCTGCGTAAACGCGCTCAGCGAGGCGTTTGAAATCGAAATCTGGCGGCAGGGCTATACCTGGACGCAGGAGTATTCGCGCGGCATTCCGCTCGCGCCGTTGAAGCAAGGCGGCAAGGCGGGCAAGAAGACCGGCACGCGCGTCACATTTCGGCCCGATCCGACCATCATGGACGCGACGGTCTTCAACTTCGACACGCTGGCTTCGCGCCTGCGGCAGTTGGCGTTCTTGAACAAGGGCCTGACGATCACGCTCACCGACGAGCGCGCCGATCCGGTGCACTCGCAGGAGTTCCACTACGAGGGCGGCATCGCCGAATTCATCAAGCACCTCAACAAGAGCAAGAACGTCCTGCACGACAAGCCGATTTACTTCGAAGGCGAGCGCGATCTGCCGAACGGCGGTTTGCTGACGATCGAAGTCGCGTTGCAGTATAACGACTCCTACTCCGACATCATTTTCACATTCGCCAACAACATTCACACCGTCGACGGTGGCACGCACCTGACCGGTTTCCGCACCGCGCTGACCCGCACGATCAACGTGTACGGCCAGAACGCCGGCCTGTTCAAGGACGTGAAGGAAAACCTCTCCGGCGACGACGTGCGCGAAGGTCTCACCGCGGTGATTAGCGTGAAGATTCCGCAGCCGCAGTTTGAAGGTCAGACCAAAGGCAAGTTGAACAGCGATGTGTCCGGCGACGTCGCCAAGCTGATCAACGAAAAGCTCGGCGAGTACTTCGACCGCAACACGACCACAATGAAGAGGATCGTCGGCAAGGCGATCGACGCGGCCCGCGCTCGCGAAGCCGCCCGCAAAGCCCGCGATCTGACCCGCCGAAAAGGCGCGCTCGATTCCGGCGGTCTGCCCGGCAAGCTGGCCGATTGTCAGGAGAAGGATCCCTCGCGCTGCGAGTTGTATCTGGTCGAGGGCGAAAGCGCCGGCGGCACCGCCAAGAGCGGCCGCGAGCGCAAATACCAGGCGATTCTGCCGCTCAAAGGCAAGATCCTCAACGTCGAAAAAGCCCGCTATGACAAGATGCTGGGCCACGACGAAATTCGGGCGATGATCACCGCGATCGGCGCCGGCATCGGCAAGGACGACTTCGATCCTGCCAAGCTGCGCTATCACAAGATCATCATCATGACCGACGCAGACGTCGACGGCTCGCACATCCGTACGCTGCTGTTGACGTTCTTCTTCCGCCACATGCAGGAGCTGATCACGCGCGGCCACGTCTTCGTGGCGCAGCCGCCACTCTATCGCATTAAGAAGGGCAAGGACGAGAAGTACATCAAGGACCAACGCGAGTTCACGCGGGAGATCCTGCAGCGCGCGACCAAAGGCGTAAAGCTCGAGTTCGGGCCCGAGAACGATCGCCAGTCGATCGAAGGCGCCGAGTGCCGCAACTTCCTGTTCTCGCTCGACGACTTCAACAACTACTACGAAGGGTTGAGCAAGCGGCTGCGCGAAGCGCGCGTGGCCGACGTAATGACACGGCCGGAACTGGTGCTCGATTCGAAAGCCGACTTCCAACTGAAGGCAAACGTTGAAGCGCTGGTGGAGCTACTGAAGCCGCTGCATGTCGATGCGACCTTGGTGGCCGATGAGTTGCACGATGCCTGGAGCGTGTCGTACAAGGATCCCACCGGTATGGAGCGGTCGCTTGGATTTGAGCTTGCCGGCCAAGGCGATTATCGCCGTCTGCGCCTGTTGGCGAAGCAGATTGCGAAGTACAACCAGCCGCCCTTCGTCGTTGCGCGCGACGAGCGCAAGGATACGAAGGCGTCCTGGAGCGAACTGCTGGCCTACGTCAAGGACGAAGGCATGCGCGATGCGAACGTGCAACGGTACAAAGGGCTAGGCGAAATGAATGCCGAGCAGCTTTGGGAGACGACGATGAACCCGGAGAAGCGGTCGCTGTTGCGCGTGGACTTGCAGGATATAACCGAGGCGGATCAGATCTTCTCGACTCTCATGGGCGAGGATGTGGAGAACCGGCGGAAGTTTATTGAGACGAATGCGTTAGATGTGAGGAATTTGGACATCTAACTGCGCTCCGGCTTGTCATGGGTCGCCTAGCCATGTCTAATTACGGTTCGTACAATTTCCAGGAGTGCGAGTCGAGCCTCGTTCAAGTCCTCGCGCAAGGCGGGGAGCGGAACTCCCGAGTGAGACCTGTTGCCGACTATCGGTTTGTGTGCGACGTCCAGTGGGCGAATTGCGCGAATGCCCCGCACTGGCAACTGTACGACCGCATTGTCCGAAGGTATTGTTCCTCGCATTCGCGTCTCTTTCGCACTTGAATATTTGCCCCAGTCCACGGACATATTATCGCCCTGTATCCTGAACACGCCCGGTTGCAGATCGTCGTCTCTGAACAACCACCGCCTGAAGGCGGTGGGGTCGATGGGCGACTGAAAGTCGCAGGACGCGGCTGAAGCCGCTCCAGATTCCGGCTTTCGCTGCCCCGTTGTCAGTCATTCGGCACCGTGACCTTGAA
>Ga0194128_10000639_pt1 | contig 62710 bp, 64 predicted proteins | sample TA2KigCa65mmetaG_FD_148650 | JGI IMG/M metagenome (GOLD analysis project Ga0194128, IMG submission 148650) | Freshwater microbial communities from Lake Tanganyika, Tanzania - TA2015037 Kigoma Deep Cast 65m | ecosystem: Environmental > Aquatic > Freshwater > Lake | place: Tanzania: Lake...
GCGCTCTTCGCCGTGACGCTCGCGCTGCAATCGGGCCGCGAAGCGCCGGAATCGCCGCGCGCCGCGCGTTCGACGCCTCCCGCCGAGGCGCCGGCCACCCCGACCGCGCCCGGTGAGCCGGTCCGCGCGATGCCGGGCACGCCCCCGGCGCCCGCAGGCGCGCCGAAGTCGTGCCCCAGCCGCCGCGCCCTCCGGGCTATCGCCTGGTCGCGCGCACGCTCGAGCCGACGTGGATGCGCGTGAGGACGGAAGACGGCAAGACGACGGAGGAGACGATTCCGCCCGGCCAGACGCGCGAGTGGTTTTCGACCGGACCGTTCACGCTCACGGTCGGGAACGCCGGGGGCGTCGCGCTCGAGCTGAACGGCCGCCCGCTTCCGCCGCTCGGAGCGAGCGGGGTCGTGATTCCGCGTCTCGTCCTGCCGACCGAAACACAGTGAGCTTCTTCTCCGGCCTCAAGCAGCGCCTCACCGACGGCCTGCGGCGCTCGCAGGAGTTGCTCTCGGCGGAGCTCAAGACCGTCTTCGAGCCGGACCGTCCCATCGACGACGCGCTGTTCGAGGAGCTCGAGGAGATCCTGATCGCGGCCGACATCGGGGCGGCGCTCGCGGCGGATTTCAAGCATCGCGCGAAAGAGGAGCAGATGTTCGGCACGGTGACGCGCGCCGACCAGCTCCGCCCGCTCTTCCGGCGCTTCCTCGTGGACACGCTCGCGGCGACGACCGGCACGCTCGACCTCGCGCACCAGCCGAGCGTGCTCCTCATGCTCGGCGTCAACGGGGCGGGGAAGACGACGACGTGCGCGAAGCTCGCCGCGCAGCTGAAAGACGACGGCAAGAGCGTGCTGCTGGCCGCCGCCGACACGTTCCGCGCGGCCGCGATCGAGCAGCTTCAGACGTGGGGCGCGCGGATCGGCGTCGACGTCATCCACCAGGCCGCCGGCTCGGATCCCGCCGCGGTCGTCTTCGACGCGGTGAAGGCGGCGACCGCACGGCGCGTGGACGTGCTGATCATCGACACTGCGGGGCGCCTGCACACGAAATCGAACCTCATGGACGAGCTCGTGAAGCTGAAGCGCGTCGCGGAGCGCCAGCTTCCGGGCGCGCCGCACGAGTCGCTGATGGTCCTCGACGCGCCGACGGGCCAGAACGGCTTCGCGCAGGCCGCGATGTTCCACCAGGCGATCGGGCTCAGCGGCCTCTGCCTCACGAAGCTCGACGGCACCGCGAAGGGCGGGATCGTCGTCCGGATCGTTCGCGAGCTCGGCGTCCCGATCAAGCTGATCGGCGTGGGCGAGAAGGTCGACGATCTCGGCCCGTTCGATCCGGCCCGCTTCATCGACGCGCTGGTACCCGAAGCATGACCGATGACGAACGGTTCATGCAGCGCGCCCTCGACATCGCCGCGCGCGCGCGCGGCCTGACCTCGCCGAACCCGATGGTCGGCGCCGTCGTCGTGCGCGACGGCGCGATGCTGGCGGAAGGCTTTCATCGCGCCGCCGGCGAGCCGCACGCGGAGATCGAGGCGCTCGCCGCGGCGGGCGGCGGCGCGCGCGGCGCGACGCTCTACGTCACCCTCGAGCCCTGCGTGCATCACGGCCGGACACCGCCGTGCGCGCCCGTCGTGATCGCCTCCGGCGTCCGCCGCGTCGTCGTCGCGACGACCGATCCGAATCCGCTCGTGTCCGGCCGCGGCGTCACCGCGCTGCGCGACGCCGGTCTCGAGGTCGCCACGGGCGTGCTCGCTCCGCAGGCGTCGAAGCTCAACCGCGTGTTCCTCACCGCGATGCGCGAGGGCCGGCCGCACGTCACGCTCAAGGCCGCGACGACGCTCGACGGGAAGATCGCGGACATCCACGGGACGTCGCAGTGGATCACCGGCGAGGCGGCACGCCTCGAAGGACGGCGGCTCCGCAGCGAGGCCGACGCCGTGGTGGTCGGGGTCGGCACGGTCCTCGCCGACGATCCCGCGCTCACCGTGCGGCTCGACGGGCCGTGGCCGCGACAGCCCCTGCGCGTCGTGCTCGATTCGAAGGCCCGCACGCCGGCGTCGGCGAAGCTGATCCAGGGCGATCCGCCGGATCACGCGGTCATCGCGGTCGGCGCCGACGCGCCCGAGGAGCGCGTGCGCGCGCTCGAAGCCGCGGGCGCGCGCGTGGTGCGGTGCCCCGGCGCCGACGGCCGGGTCTCGCCGGCGGCGCTCCTCGCGGCGCTGTTCGCACGCGAGGTGCGCGGCGTCCTCATCGAAGGCGGCGCCGAGGTCAGCGCCTCGTTCCTCGACGCCGGGCTCGTCGATCGCGTGGCGATGTTTCTGGCGCCCCGCCTGCTCGGCGGCGTGAAGGCGCCGTCGGTCGTGGCCGGCGCGGGCCGCGAGCTGAAGCGCGCCGTCGCGCTCGAGGGCGTCGAGGTCCGGCGTATCGGCGACGACGTGCTGATCGACGGTGACGTGAGGCGCGGCTGATGTTCACCGGCATCGTCGAGGAGCTCGGCACCGTGCACGCGCTCGATCGCAAGGGCGACACGGCGCGTCTCGCCGTCGGCGCCACGCTCGCGCGGGACGGCAGCGACCTCGGCGCGAGCGTCGCGGTCAACGGCGTCTGTCTCACCGTCGTCGATCGCCCCTCCGACGGCCTCGTGTTCGAGGTCGGACCCGAGACGTTGCAACGCACCGCGCTCGGACGACTCGTGCCGGGCCGTCGCGTGAACCTCGAGCGGCCGCTTCGGTTCGGCGGCGCGCTGGGCGGCCACCTCGTCCTGGGCCACGTCGACGGCATCGCCACCGTCGAGCAGGTCGAGCGTGTAGAATCGACGGCCAGAGTGCGGATCGCGCTGCCCGATCGCGAATTGGCCCCGCTGCTGATTCCGCAGGGCTCGATCGCCATCGACGGCGTCAGCCTGACGATCGCCGCGCTGGCGGTCACGACGTTCGAGGTCATGGTGATCCCGCACACGCTGGCGGTGACGACGTTCGGCACCCTGGCGGGTGGTGAAGCGGTGAACGTGGAGACCGACGTGATCGGGAAATACCTGCAGCGATCGCTCGCGCTGAGAGGGACCGTATGACGGGGTTCGCGACGATCGAGGAAGCCCTCGAGGAGATCCGCCAGGGACGGATCATCCTCGTCGTCGACGACGAGGACCGCGAGAACGAGGGCGACCTCGTGATGGCGGCGGACAAGGCGACGCCCGAGGCCGTCAACTTCATGGCGAAGCACGGCCGCGGCCTCATCTGCGTGCCGATGCTCGGCGAGCGCCTCGACGAGCTCGAGGTCGGCATGATGGTGGCGAACAACACCGCGCCGATGCAGACCGCGTTCACGGTCACGGTCGACGCGCGGCGGGGCGTGACCACCGGCACGTCGGCGTACGACCGCGCGGTCACGATCCGCACGCTGGTCGATCCCACGATGGGCGCGCGCGACCTCACGGCGCCCGGGCACATCTTCCCGCTGCGCGCGATGCCCGGCGGCGTGCTGCGGCGGGCGGGGCACACCGAAGCGGCCGTCGACCTCGCGCGTCTCGCCGGCTGCTATCCCGCGGGCGTCATCTGCGAGGTCCTCGACGAGGACGGCGGCATGGCGCGGCTGCCGCAGCTCCTCGAGGTCGCGAAGACGTTCGACCTCAAGATGATCACCATCAAGGCGCTCATCGAGCACCGGGTCCGGAAGGAGAAGCTGGTCCGCCGCATCGCCACCGCGAAGCTGCCCACGGAGTTCGGCGAGTTCACGGCGTACGCGTACGAGGCGAGCGTCGAGAGCTGGGCGCCGCTCGCGCTCGTGATGGGCGACGTCGCGGGCGACACGCCGGTGCTCGTGCGCATGCACTCCGAGTGCCTCACCGGCGACGTCTTCAGGTCGGCGCGCTGCGACTGCGGCGATCAGCTCGAGAAGGCGATGAAGATCATCGCCCACGAAGGCAAGGGCATCATCGTCTACCTTCGTCAGGAGGGGCGCGGCATCGGTCTCATCAACAAGGTGCGCGCGTACGAGCTCCAGGACCAGGGGCACGACACGGTCGAGGCGAACGTGGCGCTCGGGTTCGCGCCGGACCCGCGCGACTACGGCATCGGCACGCAGGTGCTCGTCGACCTCGGCGTGAAACATCTGAGGTTGCTCACGAACAACCCGCGCAAGCGCGTCGGGCTGCAGAGCTACGGGCTCACGATCGTCGAGCAGATTCCGATCGAGATCCCCTCGAACGACACGAACCGGAAGTACCTCCACACCAAGCGCGACAAGCTCGGTCACCAGCTCTCCTCGCTGACGGACTGATCCATGGCCGGCCGCGCGCCAGCCCGCTCGCTCCGCCCGCGCCGCGGGCGCGGGCGCTTCGCGATCGTCGCCGCGCGCTTCAACGAGCCGATCGTCAAGAAGCTGGTCGACGGCGCGCTCGAGGCGTTCGCCGCGGCGGGCGTCGGGCAGGGATCGGTGGATCTCCAGTGGGTGCCGGGCTCGTTCGAGCTGCCGCTCGCCGCCCAGACGCTCGTGCGGAGCCGCCGCTACGCGGGCATCGCGTGCGTCGGCTGCGTGATCAAGGGCGAGACGCCGCACTTCGATTTCGTCGCCGGCCAGGCCGCGGCGGGCATCCGCGAGGTCGGGATGTCGACCGGCGTGCCGGTGACGTTCGGGGTGATCACCGCGCTGACGGAAGACCAGGCGTGGGCGCGCGCCGGCGGCCCGGTGGGCAACCGCGGCGCGGAGGCCGCCGAGGCGGCGATCGAGATGGCCGACGTGCTTCGGCAGCCGAGCGGGCGGCGCCGGAGGCGCCGGGCGCCCGCGAGTCCAAAGTGACGAAGCGCAGGAAGGCCCGCGAGGTCGCGCTGCAGTTCCTCTATCAGCTCGACCTGCAGGGCGAAGCCGATCCCGCGCCGCACGGCGCGGAGTTCTGGGCGCGCCACCCGCTCGACGAGGACGTGCACGAGTTCGCCGACGCCATCGTCCGCGGGACCAAGACGAGGCAGGACGAGATCGACACGATCATCGCGCGCTTCACCGAGCACTGGGACCTCGAACGGATGGCGGTTGTCGACCGGAACATCCTTCGCCTCGCCGTGTACGAGCTCGGCTGGCGGGCGGACACGCCGCCGAAGGTCGTGATCAACGAGGCCATCGAGATCGCCAAGAAGTTCGGGACGCGCGAGTCGAGCCGGTTCATCAACGGCATCCTCGATCGCGTCCATCGCGAGCTGCGGCCGGCGTCCTAGCCGCCGTGCGGTACGCGGTCCTCTCCGACATCCACGGCAACCTCGAGGCGCTGAGCGCCGTGCTCGCGGACGCCGCGGAGCACGTCGACGACGTGCTCTGCCTCGGCGACGTCGTGGGCTACGGCGCCGATCCCGGCCCGTGCGTCGACCTCGTCGGGGCCAGAGCGCGTGCCGTCGTCGCCGGCAACCACGAGCACGCGGTGGTCGGACGGCTCGATCTCTCCTGGTTCAACCGCTACGCGCGCGCGGCCGCGGAATGGACGCGCGAGCGGCTCGACGGGGACTGCGCGAGCTATCTCGGCGCGCTGCCGCTCACCGCGGTCGTCGGCGACGCCACGCTCGTCCACGCCTCGCCGCGGCAGCCGCAGGAGTGGGACTACCTCGTCACCGAGGAAGACGGGCTCGCCGCGTTCGCGGCGTTCGACACGCGCCTCTGCTTCGTCGGCCACTCGCACGTGCCCGCCGCGTGGTCGCTCGGCTCGTCGGGCCCGGACTACGCGCGCGGCGAGGTGAGCGTGACGCTCGATGCCGGCCGGCGCTACATCGTCAACGTGGGCAGCGTGGGTCAGCCGCGCGACCGCGACCCGCGCGCCGCGTACGCCGTCTGGGACGTCGACGCGAAGCGCGTCACGGTGCGCCGTGTCGCCTACGACGTCGCGACCGCTCGCGCCAAGATCGAGGCCGCGGGGCTGCCGCGCTTCCTCGCCGACCGCCTCGCGGCGGGCGCCTGAGAGGCGCGAGGACGCGCCTGCCCTTGCGCGAGAGCCTCATCACGGCCGTCGGCGTGATGGCCGCGGGCGGCGTGCTCGCGCTCGCGTTTCCGCGCACGAACTGGGACGGCGTCGCGTGGATCGCCGTCGCGCCCCTCCTCGTCGTGGCGCTCCTCCGCGGACCACGGGCGGCGTTCTTCTGGGGCTGGCTCGGCGCGACGACGTTCTTCCTCGGACTCCTGCAGTGGCTCAACTTCACGTTCATGACGTTCAGCGCGATCCCGTTCCCGCTCACGTGGCTCCCGACCCTCGCGCTCGCCGCCTACTGCGGGCTCTGGGTCGCGCTCGTCATGGCGGCGACTTCGTGGGTGGGCACGCGGTCGACCGGCTGGGCACTCGTGCTGGCGCCGTTCGCGTGGGTCGCGGCGGAGTGGGGACGCGGCCATCTCTTCGGCGGCTTTCCCTGGGGCCTGCTCGGCTACACGCAGCACGCGCAGCTGCCGGCGATCCAGATCGCCGAGCTGGGCGGCGTCTACGCGGTGTCGTTCGTCGTCCTCGCGGTCAACGCCGCGGTCGCGGGCGTCGTGCTGTTACCGTGGCGGCACGCGGCAGCGGGCGCCGTCCTCGCCGGCGTCCTGCTCGCGCTCTCCCTCGGTTTCGGCGTGTGGCGCCTGCGGGAGCCCATGACGGAAGCGACCGCGCGCGTCGCCGTGGTGCAGCCGTCGATCGAGCAGCCTCTCAAGTGGGATCCCGACCACGCCGCGGCCACGCTCGGCATCTACGTCGCGCTGTCGCGGCGCGCGGTCGAGGACGCGCCCTCGCTCCTGGTCTGGCCGGAGACCGCGACGCCGACGCCGCTCGCGCGCGACGCGGGCCTCGTCTCGCTCTTGCGCGGGCTGGCGACGAGCCTGAGGGCGCCCCTGGTCGTGGGGTCGATCGACGTGGAGGGAGCCTCCCCGGTCGTGCTCCGTAACACCGCGTATCTCCTGACAGAACGTGGCATCGAAGGCCGCTATGATAAGATGCATCTCGTACCGTTCGGCGAGTACGTGCCGCTGTCGGGAGTGATCGGGTTCGTCCGGGGCTGGGCCGAATTCATTTCCGAGCTGGAGCCCGGCACCAGGACGGTCGTGTTCCCGGGTCCGCCAGCCCCGTTCGGTGTCGTGATCTGCTACGAAGGAATCTTTCCCGAGCTGGTACGGGACTTCGCGAAGAATGGGGCACGGCTCATCGTGAACATCACCAACGACGCCTGGTTCGGCCGGACGAGCGGCCCGCTGCAGCATCTGGCCATGTATCCCTTCCGCGCGGTCGAGCACCGGACGTCGGTCGTGCGCGCGGCGAACACCGGTGTCTCGGCGTTCATCGCGCCGACCGGGCAGATCCTCGGGCGTCTGTCGCTCTTCGAGCGCAGCACGCTGACCTCGGCCGTGCCCCTGCGCGCGCGCACCACGCTCTACACGAAGCTCGGGGACTGGGTCGCGTACGCCGGCATCGCGGTCACCGCGGTCGGCCTCGGCGTCCGCGCGCTCCGACGAGGGATTCCACGATGATGCCGGGCGAGCTCAAGCGCGAAGTCGGCGAGCTGGCCCGGCGGGTCGACGATCTCCGGAGGCACCTTTGACATCCCGGGCAAGGAGGCGCGCCTCGCCGCCCTCGACACGGAGATGGGCGCGCCGAGCTTCTGGGACGACAATCGGCGCGCGCAGGAGCTGATCCGCGAGCGCACCGAGCTGGCGCGCGCCGTCGCGCGCACGCAGGAGCTCGGGACCCAGGCCCAGGACCTCGAAGTCCTGCTCGAGCTGGCGGCCGAAGCGGACGACGGGTCGCTCGACGCCGAGATCACCGAAGGCGTCGCGACGCTGAAGCGCGAGCTCGACGAGTTCGACCTGAAGGTCATGCTCTCCGGGTCGCACGACGCGAAGCCCGCCATCCTCTCGATCCATCCGGGCGCCGGCGGCACCGAGTCGCAGGACTGGGCACAGATGCTCATGCGCATGTATCTCCGCTGGTGTGAGCGCGCGGGGTTCAAGGCCGAAGTCGTCGACCTGCTGCCGGGCGAGGAAGCGGGGATCAAGTCGGTCACGATCGAGGTCACCGGCGACAACGCGTACGGCTACCTGCGCGGCGAGACCGGCGTGCATCGCCTGATCAGGATCTCGCCCTTCGACGCCTCGAAGCGCCGCCAGACGAGCTTCGCGTCGGTCGCGGTCGCGCCCGAGGTCGACGACGTCGAGGTGAGCGTGCGGGACGACGAGCTGCGCATCGACGTGTTTCGCTCGTCGGGCCCGGGCGGGCAGGGGGTGAACACCGCGGACTCCGCCGTCCGGATCACGCATCTGCCGACGGGGATCGTGGTCTCGTGTCAGAACGAGCGCTCGCAGCTCCGCAACCGCGACACCGCGATGCGGATCTTGAAGGCGCGGCTCTACGAGATCGCCGAGAAGAAGCAGCGCGAGGAGCTGAGCGAGCTGACCGGCCAGAAGAAGGAGATCGCGTTCGGCAGCCAGATCCGCTCCTACACGTTCCATCCCTACCAGCTCATCAAGGATCATCGGACCGGGCTGGAAGCGGGGAACGTCGAGGCCGTGATGGACGGCGACCTGGACGCGTTCATCAAGGCCTACCTGCTCTGGTCGCGGGAACGCGCCGCGTGAGCGGCGACGGCGGCCCGATCGAGCAGGCGATCGCCAAGCGCGACGCGCTCCGGCAGCGGGGCATCGATCCCTACGGGCGGCGCTTCGACGTCTCGCACTGGGCGGGCACGCTGCACGAGCAGTACGACGCCGCGGACGAAGGCACGCTGAAGAGCGCCGAGCCGGTGCGTGTCGCGGGCCGCGTGATCACCATGCGGCACCACGGCAAGACCTGCTTCCTCCACCTGATGGACTACACCGGCCGGATCCAGCTCTACGCGCGCGCCGACCAGCTCGCCGACTTCGCCGACTACGTGAACGTCGACGCGGGCGACTACATCGGCGTGGCGGGCGAGCTCTTCCGGACGCGGACGGGCGAGCTGACGATCGCGGTGCGGGAGTGGACCTTCCTCGCCAAGCGGCTGCGCCCGCTGCCCGAGAAGTGGCACGGGCTGAAGGACGTCGAGACCCGCTATCGCCAGCGGTACGTCGACCTCGTCGTCAACCCGGAGCCGCGCCAGGTCTTCCTGCTGCGCTCGCGGGTGATCAAGGCGCTCCGGGACTTCCTCGACGCGCGCGGCTTCATCGAGGTCGAGACCCCGATGATGCAGCCGATCCCCGGCGGCGCGACCGCGCGGCCGTTCGTCACGCACCACAACGCGCTCGACATGGATCTCTTCCTCCGGATCGCGCCGGAGCTCTACCTGAAGCGGCTCGTGGTCGGCGGCCTCGACCGCGTGTACGAGATCAACCGCAACTTCCGGAACGAGGGGGTGTCGACGCAGCACAACCCCGAGTTCACGATGCTCGAGTTCTACCAGGCGTACGCGGACTACCAGGACCTCATGACGCTGACGGAGGAGATGTTCGTCGCGCTCGCCGATCGCCTGCTCGAGAAGCGCGCGCTGGCCTGGAGCGGCGAGACGATCAACCTGTCTCCGCCGTGGGCGCGGCTGCCGTTCTTCGACGGGCTCTCGAAGGCGCTCGGGACGACGGTGACGCCCGACACCGACGTCGGGACGCTGCGCGCGGCGGCCGAGGCGCCCGCGGTCAGGGCCGCGCTCCACGAGGCCGGGGTCTCGCTCGACCTCCGCGGCGACGAGCGCAGCAAGCTCTGGAAGGAAGTCTTCGAGGGGCTCGTCGAGCCCGGGCTCGTGCAGCCGACGTTCGTGATCGATTTCCCCGTCGAGCTGTCGCCGCTCTCCAAGCGGAAGCGCGACGACGCGCGGCTGGTCGACCGCTTCGAGCTCTTCATCGGCCGGCGCGAGCTCGCCAACGCGTACACGGAGCTCAACGACCCCGAGGAGCAGCGCCAGCGGTTCGAGGAGCAGGAGAAGGAGCGCGCGCGGGGTGACGACGAGGCGCAGTGGCTCGACGAGGATTACATCCGCGCGCTCGAGTACGGCATGCCGCCGACGGCGGGCGAGGGCGTGGGCATCGACCGCCTCGTGATGCTGTTCGCGGATCAGCCGTCCATCCGCGAGGTGATCCTCTTTCCGCACCTGCGCCCGGAAAAGCGGGACGAGGCGCCGGAGTCGTGAGGGGCGGGCTGCCGTTCGAGCTCTTCATCGGCCTGCGCTACCTCGGCGCGCGCGGCCAGCGCGCGGCCCTGTCGCTCTTCGTGTGGATCGGCGTCGGCGGCGTCTTCCTCGGGGTCGCCGCGTTGATCGTCGTCCTCGCGGTGATGACCGGCTTTCAGGACGGCATCCGCGACCGGATCATCGCCGCGAATCCGCACCTGCTCGTGTTCCAGGCCGGCGGCAAGGCGCTCACCGACGCGGACTCGGTGGCGGGCCGCATCCGCGAGGTGGCCGGCGTTCGGACGGCGACGCCGTTCGTGCTGCAGCAGGCGCTCTTCACCGCGGCGAGCGGCGCGACGCACGGCGGTCTCGTGCGCGGGATCGACCTCGCCGCGCCGGGGGTCCGGAACGACGTCCGCACGCAGATCCGGTCCGGTAGCATGACGCCGGTGGCGGAGGGCGAGCCGTCGATCCTGCTCGGGGCGGAGCTCGCGCGCACGCTCGGCGTGGTGGTCGGCGATCCCGTGACGGTGATCTCGCCGCAGGGCGCGATCACCGCGGTCGGCATGGTGCCGAAGATGCGGCGGTACACGGTCGCGGGGACGGTCGAGGTGGGGATGTTCGAGTACGACTCCTCGCTCGCCTACCTCGCGCTGCCGCTGGCGCAGGAGTTCGCGGGGCTCGGCCAGGGCGTGACGGGCGTGGAGGTGAAGCTCGTCGACGCGTTCGACGCCAAGCGCGTCGGCCGCGCGGTCATGGGCCGCCTCGGCTTTCCGTTCTGGGTGCGCGACTGGATGGACATGAACCGCAACTTCTTCGCGGCGCTCCAGCTCGAGAAGCTGGCGCTGTTCGTCATCGTCACGATCATCGTCCTCGTCGCCGCGTTCGCGATCATCGGCCACCTGGTCCTCCTCGTCGCGGAGAAGCGCAAGGAGATCGGGATCCTCAAGGCGATCGGCGCCTCGAACCCGAGCATCAGCATGGTGTTCTTCACGGTCGGGATGATCATCGGCGTCGTCGGCACGGTCGCCGGCAGCATCGTCGGGCTCACGCTGATCTGGCTGCAGAACACCTTCAAGCTCATCCGGCTGGCGGGCGACGTGTACCAGATCGATCACCTGCCGATGAAGCTGAGCACGGGGGACTTCATCCTCGTCGTCGGCTCGACGCTGGCGATCTCGCTGATCGCGACGATCATCCCGGCCCGGCGCGCGGGCGCGCTCGCTCCCGTGGACGTGCTCCGTTATGAGTGACGCCACCAGTCATCTCATCGTCGGCGAGGATCTCGAGAAGAGCTACGCGAGCGGCCCCGAGGTCGTCCACGTGCTCCGCGGCGCGTCGATGCACGTCAACGCGGGCGAGGTCGTGGCCCTGGTGGGCGCGTCCGGGGTGGGGAAATCGACGCTGCTGCATCTGTTTGGCGCGCTGGACAGACCGGACCGGGGACGAGTCGTGTTCGACGGCGCTGGTCTCTTCGAGCGCCCGGAGGCGCAGCTCGTGCGCTACCGCCGGCACGATATCGGATTCGTCTTCCAGTTCTACAACCTGCTCGGCGAGATGTCGGCGCTGGAGAACGCGATGATCCCGTCGCTGCTCGCGCGGCGCCCCACGAATGAGGCGCGCGCGCGCGCGACCGAGGCGCTGGTCGAAGTCGGCCTCGCGGATCGCATGCGTCACCGCCCGGGCGAGCTGTCGGGCGGCGAGCAGCAGCGCGTGGCGATCGCCCGCGCGCTGGTGAACGGCCCGCGGCTCATTCTCGCGGACGAGCCGACCGGCAATCTCGATCCCAAGACCAGCGAGGTCATTTACGACCTGTTCCTCAGGCTGCAGGCGGAGCGCGGAATCGCCTTTCTCATCGCTACCCACAACCCGGACCTCGCCCGGAAGGCGGAGCGTGGGTATCGACTCGTGGAAGGCCGGGCCAGGCCGATGGAATAGAGAGGGGAATTCAGCCGCTTGGGGCCCGACCGCCTAAATTCACTGGCGGGCCTTACCGTACGCGGGCTATACTGATCCCAACTAGGCGTCCGGGAAGCAAAAACGGCACCGAAGCTGCACTGGGAAGGGGTGGGGGGACACCAGTGTTTGAACGATTCACAGAGCGCGCGCGACGAGTCATCATCCTGGCACGCGAGGAAGCGGGCAGGTTCCGCCACGATTTCGTGGGAACCGAGCACGTCCTCCTCGGCTTGATCCGGGACGGAGAAGGCATCGCCACCGCCGTGCTGCAACGGCTCGGGCTTCGTCTCGAGACCGTGAAGGCGGAGGTCGAGCGGGCTCTTGCGGGGTTCCCGAAGACACTGACGTTCGGTGAAGTCCCCTTCACGCCTCAGGCAAAGCGGGTGCTCGAGCTGAGCATCGAAGAGGCGCGCCAGCTCGGTCACAACTACATCGGCACCGAGCATCTGCTGCTCGGGCTGATGAAGGAAGGCCAGTCGATCGCCGCGAAGATCCTCGAGTCGCTCGGGGCGCGGCTCGACGAGGTGCGCCAGGAAACGCTGGCCCTGCTCGGGGACCAGTACTACCCCCGGCCGAAGAAGCGCTCCCAGACCCCCGTCCTCGACGAGTTCGCGCGCGACCTGACCCAGCTCGCGCGCGAGACGAAGCTCGATCCCGTCATCGGACGCGAGTCCGAGATCGAGCGCGTCATCCAGATCCTCGCCCGCCGGACGAAGAACAACCCGGTGCTCATCGGCGAGCCCGGCGTCGGCAAGACCGCGATCGTCGAGGGGCTCGCGCAGAAGATCGTGAGCCACGACGTCCCCGACGTCCTCCTCAACAAGCGCCTGCTGCAGCTCGACCTCGGCGCGCTCGTGGCCGGGACCAAGTACCGCGGCCAGTTCGAGGAGCGGCTGAAGGCCGTCATGAAGGAGATCCGGCAGTCGGAGAACGTCGTGCTGTTCCTCGACGAGCTCCACACGCTGATCGGGGCCGGCGCCGCCGAAGGCGCGATCGACGCGTCGAACATGCTGAAGCCGGCCCTCTCGCGCGGCGAGATCCAGACCATCGGCGCGACCACGCTCGACGAATACCGCAAGTACATCGAGAAGGACGGCGCCCTCGAGCGCCGCTTCCAGCCCGTGATCGTGAAGGCGCCGAGCGTCCCCGAGGCCATCGAGATCATCCGCGGGCTGCGCCACAAGTACGAGGCGCACCACCGGGTGAAGATCACGGACATCGCCATCACGGCGGCCGTGAACCTCGCGGACCGGTACATCACCGACCGCCAGCTCCCCGACAAGGCGATCGACGTCATCGACGAGGCCTCGTCCCGCACGCGGCTGATGGCGCTCACCCCGCCCCCCGAGATCAAGGAGATCGAGAAGGAGCTCGAGCGCGTCATCCGCGAGAAGGACATGTACCTCGAGGCCCAGGAGTTCGAGAAGGCGGCCTCGCTGCGCGAGAAGGAGAAGGTCCTCCGCGCCCGCGAAGAAGAGCTGAAGCGGGAGTGGGACAAGAACAAGGGCAAGGGCACGCAGTCGGTCAACGAGGAGGACATCGAGTTCATCGTGTCCCGGTGGACCGGCATCCCGCTCGCAAAGCTCGAGGAGAAGGAATCCGCCAAGCTCGCGCGGATGGAAGAGGCCCTGCACGGCCGCATCGTCGGCCAGGACACCGCGGTCGCCGCGGTGTCGCGCGCCATCCGGCGCTCGCGCGCGGGGCTGAAGGACGCCAAGCGTCCGGTCGGCTCGTTCATCTTCCTCGGCCCGACCGGTGTCGGAAAGACGGAGCTCGCGCGCGCGCTCGCCGAATACCTCTTCGGCGACGAGAACGCGCTGATCCGCGTCGACATGTCGGAGTACATGGAGAAGTTCTCGGTGTCGCGCCTGCTCGGCGCGCCGCCCGGGTACGTGGGCTACGAAGAGGGCGGCTACCTCACCGAGAAGGTGCGGCGGCGCCCCTACTCCGTGGTGCTGTTCGACGAGATCGAGAAGGCGCACCCGGACGTCTTCAACATGCTGCTGCAGGTCCTCGACGACGGCCGTCTCAGTGACTCGCTCGGCCACGTGGTGGACTTCAAGAACACCATCCTGATCATGACGTCGAACCTCGGCACGAGCCTCATCGGCAAGCGGGTCTCGCCCGGCTTCCTCCAGGAGTCGGACGATGCCGGCTACGAGAAGATGAAAGAGAAGGTGATGGAGGAGCTCAAGCGGGCCTTCCGGCCGGAGTTCCTCAACCGGATCGACGAGGCGGTCGTGTTCCACAAGCTCGACAAGCCGCACATCCACCAGATCATCCAGCTGATGATCAAGCGCATCAACAAGCAGCTGGAGGAGAAGGGGATCGAGCTCATCCTCACGGAAGCGGCCGAGCAGGCCCTGCTCGACAAGGGCTTCGACGAGCAATACGGCGCGCGCCAGCTCCGGCGCACGATTCAGCGCTACATCGAAGACCCGCTCGCCGAGGCTATCGTCCGCGGCCAGGTTGCGGAGGCGGGCCGCTTCGAGATCCATCCCCCCTCCCCGGACGGCGGGGACATGTTCGTTTTCCGCGAGGCGCGGCCGGCGGACGCGCCTCTCGAGCTTGCCCAGCACTAGGTTCCCGCGAGCCTGACGACCAGTGCGCACCTGGGGGCGGGTGTGTGTCTCGCTGTTCGTGCTGGGCTGGGCGCTCGCCGTGGCCGCAGGCGTGGGCGCCCAGCCCCGCCAGGCCCCGCAGCGTCCGATCGTCATCCGGGATCTCGTCATCGAGGGGAACCGCCGCGTTCAGGAAGCGGTCATCCTCGGTCGCATCCAGAGCAAGCCCGGGAGCGCCTTCAATCCCAGCCAGCTTTCCGAGGACGTGCGCGGGGTCTTCGGCCTCGGGTTCTTCGACGACGTGCGCACGCGCGTGGAGGACTTCGAGGGCGGGGTCAAGCTCACGTTCCAGGTCGTCGAGCGGCCGTTCGTCCGCGACGTCGAGTTCAGCGGGGACCGCCGGATCAGCAGCGAGACCTTGCGCGAGAAGATCGATCTCAAGCTCGGCGTCGTCTACAACCCCGTCGAGGTCCAGCGCGCGCGCGAGAAGCTGAAGGACCACTACGAGGAGGAGGGCTACTTCGAGGTCCAGATCTCGCCCGAGACCGAGGCGTTCCCCGACGGCGACGTGAAGGTCGTCTTCGCGATCGTCGAGGGCCGACGGATCACGATCGACAAGATCGTCATCCGGGGCAACCGCGGGCTCTCGGACGGCAAGATCAAGGACGTGATGCAGGTCCAGGAGCGGCAGTACTTCATCCTCCGCGGCACCCTGCAGCGGCAAAAGCTCGACGAGGACGTCGAGCGCATCCTCGCGCTCTACAACGACCACGGCCACGTCCAGGCCCGCGTCGAGGCCACCGACGTGGCCGTCGATCGCGACCGCGCGGCCGTGACCATCACGATCCGCGTGGTGGAGGGCCCGCAGTACCGCGTCGGCAAGGTGAACGTCACCGGGGCCACGCTCCTGCCGCCCACGGAGATCATGCGGCAGATCAAGTTCAAGACCGGCGACGTGTTCGCGCGCTCGAAGGTCCAGGAGGCGCTCAGGAACATCCGCGACCTCTACAGCACGATCGGGCGCGCGTCGGCGGAGGTGAACCCGCGCAGCGAGCAGCTGCCGAACCCGCCGCGCGTTGACGTGACCTTCGAGGTCGTCGAGGGCCCCGAGGTGTACGTGGAGCGCATCAACATCTCCGGGAACGTCCGCAGCCAGGACAAGATCCTGCGGCGCGAGATCCCGCTGAGCGAGGGCGAGCTGTTCACGCTGCAGAAGATGCAGCGCGCCCGCCAGCGGCTCATCAACCTCGGGTTCTTCGAGACCGTCAACGTGACGACCGCGCCCGGCTCCGACAAGACACGCATCGTCGTGAACGTCGACGTCGTGGAGCGCCCGACCGGTCTCTTCTCGATCGGCGGCGGGTTCTCCTCGGTCGACAGCTTCCTCGGCACCATCGACATCTCGCAGCGGAACTTCCTCGGCCGCGGCTGGGAGGTCTCCGCGCGCATCCGCGCCGGCGCCCGCACGCAGCAGGGCATCGTCAGCTTCACCGAGCCGTGGTTCCTCGACCGGCCGCTCGCCGTCGGCTTCGACCTCTACGACACGATCCGCCAGTACCCCGAGTTCGAGCTCGACTCGCTCGGCTTGACGCTCAGGATGAGCCACCCCTTCGCCGACTTCTGGCGCTGGCTGCTCCAGTACCGTGTGACGCGCGACAAGATCAGCGACATCGACTCCCGGGCGTCGGCGGATCTTCTCGTGGAGGAGGGGTCGCGGATCACCTCGCTGGTCGCGGGCACGCTCGTCCGGGACAGCCGCGACAACACGCTCGCGCCGACCAAGGGCAGCAATGTGACCCTCTCCGCGGAGCTGGCCGGTCTCGGCGGCGACTCGAAGTTCTTCCGCACCATCGGGAGTGCGTCGACCTTCTACCCGCTGTGGCTGAGCCACGTCATCTCGGGACGGGTGGAGGCCGGCTACGGCTTCTCCCTGGATAGCGGGCGGTTGCCGATCTTCGAGCGGTTCTATCTGGGTGGTCCGAACACGATCCGCGGCTTCAAGTTCCGCCGGGTCTCACCGGTCGACGACGCGGGTGTCAGGATCGGCGGCGACACCGAGCTCCTCGGCAACGCCGAGTACATCGTGCCGCTGCCGCTCAACATCCGGCTCGCGGGCTTCTTCGACACCGGCAACGTCTACGGCTTCGGGGTCAAGTTCGACCCGACGGATCTGCGCTACGCGGCCGGGGCCGGCGTCAGGTGGCTCTCGCCCTTCGGGCCGATCCGGCTAGACTATGGCGTCAACCTCGATCGGCGGACGGGTGAGGATTTCGGTGCGTTCCATTTCTCGGTGGGTTCACCGTTCTGAGGGGGTTTGGCGCCCTGAGCTGCGGGCCCCGTGGTCAAGGAGGGGTAAGCGTATGAAGGGATGGATGAGCGCGGGTCTCGTGGCCGCCGGCATGTTCGCGGCCGTGACGTCCGCGGTGGCGCAGGCCCCTGCGCCCGCGGCCGCTCCGTCGGCCGGGACCTTGGTGCGGGTCGCCTACGTCGACGTGCAGCGCGTGCTCGCGCGCTCCGCCGCCGGGGTCGCCGCGCGCGAGCAGCTCGAGCGCGAGAAGGCGGCGATGCAGCGCGAGATGGACGCCAAGCGCGTCGAGCTCGAGAAGCTGCGCGAGGAGATCGAGAAGAAGGGGCCGCTCATGACCGCCGACGCCCGGCGGGACAAGCAGGACCAGTTCGACCGCAAGCGCCGCGACGCCGCCCGTCTCGCCGACGACTTCCAGAAGGAGCTCGAGAAGAAGGAGCAGGGCCTGCTCGCCAAGGTGCTGCAGGACGTCTCGGGCGTCGTGGAGCGCGTGGGCAAGCAGCGCGGCCTGCAGCTGATCGTCGAGCGCCGCGGCGCGACCGTGCTCTACGGCGCGGCCGAGGCCGATCTCACCGACGAGATCATCCGGGTCTACGACCAGGAAAACGGAGCGAAGAAGAAACAGTGACGCGCTTCACCCTCGGGCAGCTCGCCGAGGCCCTCGACGCCAAGCTCGACGGCGACGCGACGCGCGTGGTGACGGGCTTGGCGCCGCTCGACGCCGCTTCCGCCTCCGACATCTCCTTCCTCACCGACCCGCGGTACGAGAGCGCCGCGCGCGCCTCGCATGCGGGGGCCTTCGTGGCGCCGATCGGCACGCGCGGCCTGCCGGGGCCCGTGCTCGAATGCGCCTCGCCGCAGCGGGCGCTGATCGACCTCCTCACGCTCTTCTTTCCCGAGCCCGCGCCCGCGGCGGGCGTCGATCCGAGCGCGCTCGTCGCCACGGACGCGCTCGTCGATCCGAGCGCCTCGATCGGCCCGCTCGCCGTCGTGGATCCGGGGGCACGCGTCGGCGCGCGTGTCCGCGTGCACGCGCTCGCCTACGTCGGATGCGGCGTCGAGATCGGCGAGGACTCCGTGGTGCATCCGCACGTCGTGCTCCGGCAGGGCGTTCGGCTTGGACGCCGCGTGATCGTGCACGCGGGCGCCGTGCTGGGCGCCGACGGCTTCGGCTACGCGCGCGACGGCGCGCGGCACCGAAAGATCCCGCAGGTCGGCGGCGTGATCGTCGAGGACGACGTGGAGATCGGCGCGAACACGACCGTCGACCGCGGCACCCTCGGCGCGACGATCGTCCGGCGCGGCGCGAAGATCGACAACCTCGTGCAGGTCGCGCACAACGTCGAGGTGGGCGAGGACGCGATCATCGCGGCGCAAACCGGTATCGCGGGTTCCTCGCGCGTCGGCCGCGGCGCGATCGTGGGCGGCCAGGTTGGCATCGGGGATCACATCACCATCGGCGAGGGCGCCATGCTCGGGGCCCAGAGCGGGTACGCGCAGGACGTGCCGCCCGGCGCGAAGCTCACCGGAACGTGGGGCCGCCCGATCATGCAGGCGCGCCGGATCTGGGTCGCGCAGGCCGAGCTGCCCGACATGGTGATCCGGATCAAGAAGCTCGAGCAGCGGCTGGCCGAGCTCGAGGCGCGGCTGCCGCGCGACCGGCGCGCATGATCCATCCCACCGCCGTCGTCGCCCCGGGCGCGCGTCTCGGCGCCAACGTGCGCATCGGGCCGTTCGCGATCGTCGGTCCCGACGTCATCCTCGGTGACGACGTCGAGGTGGCCGGCCACGCGGTGCTCGAAGGCCGCGTCGTGCTCGGCCCGCGCGTCCGCATCGGCCACGGGGCGGTGCTCGGCGTGGAGCCGCAGGACCTCAAGTTCAAGCGCGAGACGCCGACCGGTGTCCGCGTCGGCGCCGGCACGGTGATCCGCGAGTACGTCACCATCCACCGCGCGACCCAGCCGGAAGGCTGGACGGAGATCGGCGAGCGCTCGATCTTGATGGCGACCGCCCACGTCGCGCACGACTGCCGGATCGGCGACGACGTGGTCGTCATCAACTACGCCGGGATCACGGGCCACTGCGAGATCGGCGACCGCGCCACGGTCGGTGGCCTCGTGGGCATGGTGCCGTTCACGCGCGTGGGGACGTTCGCGTACATCGGCGGCTGCTCGAAGGTGAATCGCGACGTCCCTCCGTTCATGATCGTCGACGGCAACCTCGCCACCGTGCGCGGCGTCAACGTCGTCGGGCTGCGCCGGGCCGGCGTCGGCCCCGCGGAGCGGCGCGCGCTGCGCGACGCGCATCGCCTCCTCTATCGCAGCGGGCTGGCGCCCGGGGCGGCGCTCGAGCGCCTGCGCCGCGAAGGCGCCGCGACGCCCCAGGTCAAGGAGCTGATCGCGTTCATCGAGTCCGCGAAGCGCGGCGTCCTCGGCCCTGCCGGCGCGGCGGCCTCGGACGACGAGAGCGGGGACGTGTTCTGATGGCGCTCGGGGGCGGGCGCGTGCGTGCGGCGGTCGTGGGCGCGGGCCACATGGGCCAATACCACGGCCGCGTCTACGCGGAGCTGTGGGACGTGGACTTCGTCGGGGTCGTCGACATCGATCCCGCGCGCGCGGCCGCGGTCGCCGCGCAGTACGAGGCCGCGGCCTTCAGCGATCATCGCGAGCTCATCGGCCGCGTCGACGTCGCGAGCGTGGCCGTGCCGACGGAGCAGCACTTCCACGTCGCGCGCGAGCTCCTCGAGGGCGGCGTGAGCGTGCTCGTGGAGAAGCCGATCACGCCGACGCTCGCCGAGGCGCGCGAGCTCTACGCGGTCGCGCGCCGCGCGGGCACGATGCTGGAAGTCGGGCACGTCGAGCGCTTCAACGGCGCCGTGCAGGAGCTCAGGAAGATCGTCGACCGGCCCATCCTCATCGAGTCCCGGCGGCTCGGGCCGTTCGTGCCGCGCGTGCAGAAGGACACGGTCGTGATGGACCTGATGATCCACGACCTCGACATCGTGCTGGCGCTCGTGGACGCGCCCCCGGTGCGGATCGCGGCCTTCGGCTCGACAGTGCATTCCGAGGCGACGGACGTGGCGACCGTCCAGATCGCCTTCGCCTCCGGCACCGTCGCCACGATCACCGCGAGCCGCGCCACCGAGGAGAAGATCCGCACGCTCGCCATCACGCAGCCGGACGCGTACATCGTCCTCGACTACACGGATCAGGACATCCAGATCCACCGCCGGGCGGCGCAGGAGTACACGCTCAACCGCGAGTCGATCCGCTATCGCCAGGCCTCGTTCGTCGAGCACCTCTTCGTCCACCGCGACAACCCGCTGAAGCTCGAGATCCAGCACCTGATCCAGTCGATGCGGCGCACGCGGGCCGGGGAGGACGTGCCGCTGGCCGAGGCGGACGACCTCCGGTCGCTCGCGATGGCGCTCCAGATCGAGCGCATGATCCGCGACGGAGTCGTCGAGGAGGCCGTGCCGTCGTGAGGGCAGTCGCGAAGGGCCGGGATTCACTCCCGACCCGAAGCGGGGGGGGCTTGGGGGCGGCGTCTCGCGCCCCCCAACTCGAATGTCCCAGAAGCTCGGGCTGATGTGCGGCGCCGGCGTCCTGCCGGCGCGCATGGCCGACGAGGCGCGACGCCGCGGGTGGCGCGTGCTCGCGTTCGCGTTCGACGACGCCCCCTCGCTCACGGCACGCGCCGATCGCGTGATCCCCGCGCGCCTCGACACGCTGGGTCCGGTGCTCGCGACGCTGCAGGCCGAGCGGATCGGCGCCGTGCTCTTCTCCGGGCGCTTCTCGATGGGGGAGATCGTCCGCGCCACGCACGCCGACACGTTCACGCGCGCGGTGGGCGAGCGTGCGGGCTCTCGGATCGACGCCGCGCTGGCCGGGACGATCATCTCCACGCTCGCGGGCTTCGGCATCGAGGTGCTCGACCAGCGGCCGTTCTTCGGCGACAGCCTCGCCCCCGCGGGCGCGTGGTCCCGGCGCGCGCCGACGGAGGCGGAGACGCGCGACCTCCGGCGGGGCTTCGAGGTCGCGCGGACGATCGCGGACGCGCGCGTGGGCCAGACGGTGGTCGTCCGCCACGGCGCGATCACCGCGGTGGAGGCGGTGGAGGGCACGACGGAAGCGATCGGCCGGGGAACGGTGCACGCGGGCCCGGGCGCGGTGATCGTGAAGGCCGTCGCGCGTGACCACGACTACCGCTTCGACGTCCCGATGATCGGTCCGGAGACGCTGCGCGCCGCCGTCGCGGGCGGCGCCGCGGTGCTCGCGGTCGAAGCGGGCCGCGTGGTGGTGCTGGAGCGCGACGTGCTCGTGCACGAGGCGGATGCCGTGGGCGTCGCGCTCGTCGGCCTGAACGCGGATGGGGGGGGTGGGGGGCGCCCGGAGCCCCCCAACTCCGGATGAACATCATGTTGGTCGCGGGCGAGGCCTCGGGCGACCTGCACGGTGCCGCGCTCTGCAAGGCGCTCCGCGAGCGCGCGCCCGCCGCGCGGCTCTACGGGATGGGCGGCGCGCGCATGGCCGCGGCCGGGATGGAAGTCCTCGAAGACCTGACGGCGCGCGCGGGTGTCGGCACCACGGAAGCGGCCGCGGGCGTGCTGCCGCTCTATCGCGCGTACCGCCGGCTGCGCGCGCGCTTTTCCGGTCCCGAGCGGCCGCACGCGCTCGTGCTCATCGACTTCCCCGAGTTCAACCTGCGCCTGGCGCGCGCCGCGCGCCGCCATCGCATCCCCGTCGTCTACTTCATTCCGCCGCAGATCTGGGCGTGGCGCGGCTGGCGCGTGCACGCGATGCGCCGCCTGCTCTCACTCGTGCTCGCGGTCTTTCCGTTCGAGCCGCCGCTCTACCGGCGCGCGGGCGTGCCCGTCGCGTACGTCGGCCACCCGCTGGTCGACGCGCTCGCCAACGCGCCGACCCGCGCCGCGGCGCGCGCACGGCTCGGGCTCGCGCCCGACGACGTCGTGCTCGGCCTCCTGCCGGGGAGCCGCCACAGCGAGATCGAGCGCGCGCTCCCGGTGATGCGGGACGCGGTCGCAGCGATCACCGCGCAGCGTCGGCACACCCGCGTGCTGCTCGCGCTGGCACCGACGGTCGACGGCACGCACGTGGAGTGCGTCTTGGCTTCGGCACCCGCCGGAGGGCGGACTTCACGTCCGCCCGGAGGCGCTGGGGGGCTTGGGGGGAGCCCGGAGCCCCCCAAAGTTCAGATGTCCCGCGCGACCTACGACGTGATGCGCGCGGCCGACGTCGTCATCGCGACGTCCGGGACCGTGACGCTCGAGGCCGCGCTGCTCGGGACGCCGATGGTCGTCTGCTACAAGGTGTCCCGCCTCACGGCATGCATGATCCGGAGCCTCGTCCGCGTGCCGTGGATGAGCCTCGTCAACATCGTCGCCGGACGCGCGGTGGTGCCGGAGCTGTTCCAGGACGACGCGACCACCGAGGCGCTCGCGGATGAGGCGGGGCGCCTGCTCGACGACGCGAGCGCGCGCGACACGCAGCGCGCGGCGTTTCGCGAGCTCGCCGGGGGCCTCGGCGAGCCCGGCGTGGGCACCCGCGCGGCCGGGCTGATCCTCGGCGCCGCGCGGAGAGCCTCATGAGCGCGCTGCCGCCCGCGGCGCTCGCGGCGGCCGGCGCGCTGGCGGTCCGCGCGCTCGGTCTCACGCTGCGACTCACGATGATCGGACTCGATGCGCTTCAGCCGGCCTGGCGCGAGCGCCGGCCGCTGATCTACGCGCTGTGGCACGGGCGGCTCCTGATGGTTCCGTGGGTCGGCACGCGCCTGGCGAGCGTGCGCGGTGCGCGCGACATCCGCGTGCTCGCCAGCCGCTCGCGCGACGGCGAGCTCATGGCGCGCTTCGTCCGGCGCTTCGGGCTCGAGGCGGTGCGCGGCTCGTCGTCCCGCGGCGGAGCGGCCGCGGTGCGCGCGCTCGCCGCCGCGCTGCGCGCGGGCGACGACGTCGTGCTGGCGCCGGACGGACCGCGAGGGCCACGCCAGCGCGTACAGCCCGGGCTGGCAGCGCTCGCGGCGCTGACCGGCGCGCCCGTCGTGCCGCTCGCGTTCGCCGCGCGCCCCGCGCGACGACTCCACACGTGGGACGCGTTCCTGATCCCGGCGCCGTTCGCGCGATGCGCGGTCGTGTTCGGCGAGGCGGTCTGCGTCCGCCGCGACGAGGACCGCGCGGCGGCGACTGAACGGCTGGAGCGCGCGCTCGAGAGCGTGACCACGCGAGCCGATACGGCAGTCGCGGAGGGCGGGGATTCACTCCCGGCCCGCAGCGAGGGGGGCATGGGGGGTGCGTCTCGCACCCCCCATGTGAAATGATCCTGCGTCCGATCTACACCGGCGCCGCTCTGGTCGCGCTCGCGACGGTCTACGCGCCCGCCGCGGCCGTGCGCAAGCTCACGCGGCGCGTCCCCATGCACCTGCGTGCGCGTCTGGGGCACGTCGGGCCGCTGCCGGGCCAGGGGCCGCGCGCCTGGCTGCACGCGGTCTCGGTCGGCGAAGCCATCGCGGCGACGCCGCTGGTCGAAGGGCTGCGGCGGCGGTACCCGTCGCTGCCGCTCGTCATGACGACGGTGACCGAGACGGGCGCGACGGTCGTGCGCGACCGGTTCCAGGAGCACGCGACGCACCGCTTCTTCCCGCTCGACCTGCCGCGCCCCGCGCGGCGCGCGGTCGCCGCGATCGATCCCGCCTTCCTCATCTGCATGGAGACCGAGCTCTGGCCGAATCTCTTCCGGACGCTCGCGCGCCGGCAGATTCCGGTGATGATCGCCAACGGGCGGATCTCCGACCGCTCGTTCCGCCGCTACCAGCTCGTGCGCGGCTTCATGAAGGACGTGCTCAACGACGTGACGGTGTGCGCGATGCGCTCCGCCGAGGACGCGCGACGCATCATCGCGCTCGGCGCGCGCCCCGAGCGCGTCTTCGTCACCGGGAACGTGAAGCACGAGGCGGGCGACGATCCCGCCGGCGCCGCGGATCTCTGGCGCCGCCTGCTCGGTGTGCCCGACGGGCGGCCGGTGTGGATCGCGGGCAGCACGCACCGGGGCGAAGAGGAAGCGGTGCTCGACGCGCACACCGCCGCGCGTCGCCGCTTCCCGGACCTGACGCTCGTGCTGGCCCCGCGCCACCCCGAGCGCGTGCCCGAGATCGTGGAGCTGCTCACCGCGCGCGGCGAGATCGCCGTCCGGCGCAGCGAGCTGCCGCGGCCCAAGCGGTCGGACGCCGTCATCCTCCTCGACACGGTCGGCGAGCTCGCGCAGCTCTACACCGTCGCCGACGTCGTCTTCGTGGGCGGCTCGCTCGTGGAGTCCGGCGGCCACAACATGCTGGAGCCCGCGGCGCGCGGCAAGCCGGTGCTGCTCGGGCCGCACAACGAGAACTTCCGCGAGTCGGCGGAGCTCCTGCTGGCGTGCGGCGCCGCGACGAACGTGCGCAATGCGCTCGAGCTCGGCGGCGAGCTCACGGCACTCCTCGCCGATCGCGACCTGCGCGAGCGTCTGGGCACGTCGGGCCGCGCCGCGGTGGCCTCGCGTCACGGCGCCGTCCGCGAGACGCTCGACCTCGCGGCGAGGTTCCTCGCGTTTCCCGAGCGCGCATGAGCACGCGCGGTGCCGCCGACCGTCTCGTGGCCGGCTGGGACGAGGGCTTCGGGGGCGCCACTGGAGTCGCGCTCGGGGCGGCCGCGGTCGCGTATCGCGGTCTCGTGCACGCGCGCGGCTGGCTCTACGGCCGCGGGGTCTTCCGTCCGCGCGAGCTGCCGTGCCCCGTCGTGTCGCTCGGCAACGTCACCGTCGGCGGGACGGGGAAGACGCCCGCGGTCGAGCTGGCCGTGCGCACGCTCGCGGAGCAGGGGCACCGGCCCGCGGTCGTGAGCCGCGGCTACGGCCGCAAGAGTCGCGGCGTTCACATCGTCGCCGACCTCGCGTCGATCCGTCTCAAGCCGGAGGACGCCGGGGACGAGCCGTTTCTCCTCGCGCGGCGGCTCCCGGGCGTGCCCGTCGTCGTGGGCGTCGACCGCTGGGCGGCCGCGCGCAGCGCGATCGACACGTGCGGCGCGACGGCGATCGTGCTCGACGACGGCTTCCAGCAGCGCACGCTCGCGACGACGCTCGACGTGGTGACCGCGCGCGCGCGCCGGCCGTGGGGCAACGGCCGCCTGCTGCCTGCCGGCCCGCTGCGCGAGCCGCTGCGCGCGCTCGCGCGCGCGGACCTCGTGGTCGCCGTCGGCGCCGCGACCACGGATGAAGTCGGCCCGGCGGTGGCGCGATGGGCGCCGCACGCGCCGATCGTCACCGCGACGCTCGAGCCGGTCGCGTGCTGGGAGGCGCGGCGCATGGAGGCCGTCCCGTTGACACGGCTCTCCGGCGCGCGCGTGGTGGCGTTCGCCGGGATCGCGGCGCCGGCGTCCTTCGCCGAGACGCTGCGCGAGCTCGACGTCGTCGGCGACGTGGTCGCGTTTCCCGATCACCACTGGTACACCGCGGACGACCTTCACGCGCTCGAGCGCCGCGCGGCCGGCGCGGACGCGCTGGTGACGACGGAGAAGGACTGGGTCCGGCTGCGGCACCTTCGTCCCGGACTCCCGCTGTACGTCGTCAGCGTCGCGCTGCGGCTCCTCGAGGGCGCGGAAACCTGGCGGCGCGCGTTCGAGCGATGTCGGTGAAACCCTCGGGCCGCGTGATCGTCCGCCTCCCGAACTGGCTCGGCGACACCGTGATGGCGGTGCCCGCGCTCCAGGCGCTGCGCGGAGGATGGCCCGACGCGAGCGTGCTGCTCGCGGGGCCGTGGGCCGGCGTGCTCGCGGGCCAGGGGCTCGGCGACACGCTGGTGAGCTATCCGCGCGCGTGGCGCGGACGGCTCGCGACGGCCGACGCCGGGCGCGCGTTTCGTGGCGAGCTCGCGCTCCTCCTGCCGAACTCGTTCGAGGCCGCGCTGACCGCGCGGTACTGGGGCGCGCGGCGCCGCGTCGGCTTCGCGGTCGGCGGCCGATCGCTGCTGCTCACCGACCGTGTCGCGCCTCCGGCGCGTCTTCATCAGGTCGACGCGTACGCGCGCCTCGTCGAGCATCTCGGGCTCGCGGTCGCGACGCGCACGCCGTCGCTCGGGCCGCTGCCGGCGGACGGCGAGGCACGGACGCGCGCGCGTGCGCTGCTCGACGGCGCCGCTGCTCCGGCCGGTGGACCTCGAGTGGGCATCCATCTCGGCGCCGACTACGGGCCCGCGAAGCGGTGGCCGGTCCGCCGAGTGATCGAGGGATGCCGAGCGCTCGAAGCGGCCGGCCTCTCGCCGGTGCTGCTCGGCACGCCGCGCGAAGTCGCCGTCGCCGACGTGATCGCCGGCGCGACGGGCGCGCCGAGCCTCGCCGGGCGCGACGAGCCCGCGCTCCTGCCCGCGCTGCTGGTCGAGCTCGACGTGATCGTCGCGGGGGATACGGGTGTCGCCCACCTCGCGGCCGCGCTCGGCACGCCGGTCGTCGCGCTCTTCGGTCCGACGGATCCCGCGCTCACCGCGCCACGAGGCCCGGCGTCGGTGCTGACGCACCCGGTGCTGTGCGCGCCGTGTTTCTATCGCACGTGTCCGATCGAGCACCCGTGCCTCGACGGCATCACCGCCGACGAAGTGACGAAATCCGTGATTGGGGGGCTCGGGGGGCGCGGTGGTGCGGGCGGCGCGATTGGGGGGCTCGGGGGGCGCCCGGAGCCCCCCGACTTCAAATGACCGTCCTCCAGCTCGCCGCGAACCGCTGGTGGACCGGCAGCGCCGATCCCGTGATCCACCTCGTGACGGGCCTCTCGGCGCGCGGCCATCGCGTGCTGCTCGGCGTCGTGCGCGGCGATCGCTTCGAGGCGAAGGCGCGCGAGGCGGGCATCGAGCCGCTCGCGGGACTGGATCTCCAGCCGCGCGGGTGGCCCGTCCCGATCGTGCGCGATCTCGCCCGCCTGCGCGCGCTCGTCGCGCGGGAGCGCGTCGACGTCGTCCACGCGCATCACTCGCACGACCACTGGCTCGCGCGGCTCGCGACCCTGGGCCAGCGGCGCCGCGTGCCCCTCGTCCGCACGTTCCACAACGCCCGCGCGGTCAAGAGCGGCGCCGCGGCGCGCTGGCTGTACGGCGGCACCGCGGCGGTCTTCGCGGTCTCGCATGCCGTCGAGGCGCGATGTCGCGAGGTCGGGTTTCCCGCCGATCGCGTGGTGTGGACGCCCGGCGTCGCCGACACGGTGAGCTTCGGCCCGAACGGCGACGGCCGCGCGATCCGTGACGAGTTCGCGCTCGGGGACGCGCCCGTCGTCGTCACCGTGTCGCGGCTTGCCGCCAACCGCGGCCACGAGGCGCTCCTCACCGGCTTCAAGGCCCTGCTCGGGCGCCTCCCGCAGGCCCGCCTGCTCCTCGTGGGCAAGGGGGAGACGCGGCGGCACCTCGAGCATCTCGTCGACGATCTCGGGCTCGCGGGCGCCGCGATCTTCACCGGCTATCGCGATCGTGACCTGCCGGCCGTGCTCGCCGCGGCGGACTGCTTCGTGCTCATGGGCGCCGGTTCGGACGAGTCGTGTCGCGCGGCGCTCGAGGCGATGGCGGCGGCGCGCCCCGTCGTCGCGCGCCGCGTGGGCGCGCTGCCCGAGACGATCGTCGATGGAGAGACCGGACTCCTCCTCGCGGACGACGGGGCGGAGGCGATCGCCGGCGCGCTCGCGCATGTCCTCGGTGATCGAGCGAAGGCGCGCGCGATGGGGGCCGCGGGGCGGCGACGCGCGGAGCAGACGTTCAGCGCGGCACGCGCGGTGTCGATCGTCGAGGACGTCTACCGGGCGATCGCGTGAAGATCCTCCAGCTCGTCTCGTGTCGCGGCTGGTCGTCGGACGCATACTGGGCGGCCCGCGTGACGCGCGAGCTCGAGCGGCGCGGTCACGAGGTGACGCTCGGCTGCCGCGCGGGCACCGAGGAGCGCGTCGCCGCGCGCGCGCGACGTGAAGGCGTCACGCGCCTGGCCACGTTCGATTTCGCCGGCGGACTCACGCCCCGCCGCGATGCCGCGGACGTGCGCCACCTGGCCCGCGCGCTGGCCGCGACCGACGTCGTCCACGTGCATCGAGGCAAGGAGCACTGGCTCGCCGCCGTCGCCAACCGCATCGGCCGCGCGCGCCGCCCGCTGGTGCGCACGCGGCACATCGTGCAGGCGGTACGCCCGCACGCCGGCAACCGCTGGCTCTACCGGCACGCCACCGACCTCGTGGTGACGGTGAGCGAAGCGATCCGCCGTCAGTACGTCGCCTCGCGGCTCGTGGCGCCGGGCCGGGTGATCGCGCTGCTCGGCGGCGCGGACGCCGAAGCGTTCCGGCCGCATGCGGCGGACCCGGCGCTGCGCGCGCGTCTCGGGGTCAACGACGGCACGCCGCTCATCGGCATGGTCGCCGGTCTCCGCGTGATGAAGGGGCACGCCGTCACCGTGGATGCCGCGGCGACGTTGAAGGCGCGCGGGGTCGACGCGCACATCGTCTTCATCGGGCAGGGACGCTGGGAGGAGCGCGTTCGCCGCATGGTGAAGGAGCGCGGCCTCGACGAGCGGGTGACGCTCGCCGGCTTCGTCCCCGACGTCCCGGCGGCGATGGCGGCGCTCGACGTCGCGCTCTACGTGCCGCTGGAATCCGACGGCATGTCGCGCGTGGTCTTCGAGTATCTCGCCGCCGGCCGCGCGCTGGTCGCGGCGCGCACCGGCGTCGTCCCGGAGATCCTGCAGGACGGCGCGCACGCGCTGCTGGTTCCCGCGGGCGACGCGGCCGCGCTGGAGCATGCGCTCGGGCGCCTCGTCGCCGATGCGGCATTGCGCAACCGTCTCGGCGCGGCGGGGCGGCAGCTGGTCGAGTCGGAGTATTCTGGCGCGCGGCTTGCCGAACGCTTGGAAGAGCGCTATGCGGAACTACTCGATCACTGAGAAGGCAGAGCCCCCCTCAGAGTGAACCGCGAAGCCCCCCTCCGGGTAAGTGTGCTCACCTTTGATTTTTCCGACAACGCCACCGGCCGCGCCGACCTCCTCGCGCGGCTGCTCGCGCCGCGCTACGACGTGCACGTCGTCGGCCCGCGCTTCGGTCCGGCGTTGTGGGGCCCCGCGCGCGCCGCGAAGATCGAGCGCCGCGAGGTCGAGGGCGCGCGCTATCCGCGCTTCGCCGGCCGGCTCGGCGCGCTCGCGCGCCTCGCCGACGGCGACATCCTCTACGCCTCGAAGCCGCGCGCGACCAGCTTCGGCGTCGGGCTCCTGGCGCGCCGGCAGCGGCGGCGGCCGCTCGTGCTCGACATCGACGATTGGGAGCTCGGCTTCTTCCTCCGGTCCGGCGCGTGGGGCACGGCCGGCCGCGCCGTGAACGTCTCCAACCCGAACGGCCTGCCCTGGACGTGGCTGATGGAGCGGCTCGTGCGGCGCGCCGATGCGCTCACGGTCGGCTCGCGCTTCCTCGAGCACCGTTTCGGCGGCACGTTGCTGCCGCACGTGCGCGACACCGAGGCATGGGATCCCGCGCACTACGACCGCGAGGCGACGCGCGCCATGCTCGGCGCCGGGAACCGGCGCGTGGTGATGTTCCTCGGGACGCCGCGCGGTCACAAGGGTGTCGACGACCTCGTGGCCGCGGTCGCGACGCTCGGCGCCGACGTCATGCTCGCGATCGTGGGCGCGGACCCGTCCGGCGGCGCCGCGCGCGGCTGGGCGAGCGTGCCCGCGGTGCGTGTGTTCGGGGAGATCGCGTTCGACGACATCCCGCGGTGGCTGATCGGCGCCGACATCGTCGCGATCCCGCAGCGGGAGACCGCCGACACCGTGGGCCAGGTGCCCGCGAAGATCTTCGACGCCATGGCGCTCGCGCGCCCGATCGTGTCGACGCGGGTCTCGATGATCCCCGAGATCCTGGAGGACTGCGGCGTCGTCGTCCCGCCGGGCGACGTCCCCGCGCTGGCGGCCGCGCTGCGCCGGCTGCTCGACGACCCCGCGGAGGCGTCCGCGCTCGGCCGTCGCGCGCGCGCCCGCTGCGAGGTCGAGTACAGCTTCCGCGCCGCCCGCGCGCGCCTCTTTCCGCTTTTCGAGCGCGTCGCGAAAGGGCGGCGGTGAAACTCCTCGTCATCGCGCGCCCGATCACGTTCCACGGCGGCGTCGAGCGGGCGACCGCCGGACTCCTCGGCGGCCTCGTCGAGCGCGGCGATGCGGTCCATCTCCTCAGTCCGGGTCCCGATCCGCGCCTGCCGGGCGTGACCCACCACTCGCTCGCCGTTCCTCCGGCCCCGCCACCGTTGCGGCCGCTGGTGTTCGCCTCGGCCGTTCGCCTCGCGCGCGGCCGCTCGTGGGACGTCGTGCAGAGCCACGAGCGCACCCTCGGGCAGGACGTCTACCGTGCGGGCGAGGGGTGTCACCGCGCCTGGCTCGCCGCCCGCGGCCGGCGCGGGCGCGGCGTCTACAACGCGGTCGTGCTCGCGCTCGAGCGGCAAGTGTTCGCGCGGACCCCGCGCATCGTCGCCATCGCGCGCCTCGGCAAGACCGAGATCGAGCGGCTGTACGGCGTCGAGCCGGCGCGTGTCCGCGTCATCTACAACGGTGTCGATCACGGCCGCTTCGAGCGCGCGGCCCGCGAGCGGCGAGCCGCCCGCGCCGCCGCCGAGATCGCGGAGGACAGGACCGCGCTCCTCTTCGTCGGCAGCGGATTCGAGCGGAAGGGCCTGGCGACGGCGATCGAGGCGCTGGCGCGGCTCCCGGACGACGCGCGCCTCATCGTGATCGGCAAAGGCGACATCGCGCCGTACCACGCGCGCGCGGAGCGTCTCGGCGTGGCGAAGCGCGTGGTGTGGCTCGGTGCCCGGCCCGACGTCGAGCGATGGTATGCGGCGGCCGACGCCGTCGTGTTGCCCACGACGTACGAGCCGTTCGGTAACGTGCACCTCGAAGCCCTCGCGTCCGGCGTCCCGATCGTCACGACCTCGCGCGCGGGCGGCGCCGAGATCGTCACCGACCAGTGCGGCGCGATCGTCGAGCCCGGCGATGCGGGCGCCGTCGCCGCCGCCGTGGAACGTCTGCGCGCACAGGACCGCGCGGGGCTCGCGGGCGCCTGCCGCGCCGCCGCCGCGCCGTACACCCACGCCGCTCAGGCCGCCGCCTTCCACGCGCTCTATCGCGGTGCAAGCGGGTGATTTTCCTTGAGAAAAGGCCCCAACGGCGCGTACACTCGGCCGGTGGGTTCGCGGCCCGCGGTCTTCATCGATCGTGACGGGACGCTCACGGAGGAAGTGGGGTACGTCAACCATCCGAAGCGCCTGCGTCTGCTGGCGCGCTCGGGGGAGGCGATCCGTCGTCTCAACGCCGCCGGTGTCCCCGCCGTCGTCGTGACGAACCAGGCCGGCATCGCGCGGGGCTACTTCACCGAGGACATCCTGCACGCCACCAACGCCGAGCTGCACGCCCTGCTGCGGGCGGAGCGCGCCCATCTCGACGGCCTGTACTTCTGCCCGCACCATCCGACCGCGGGGGAGCCGCCGTTCCGGATGGCCTGTGACTGCCGCAAGCCGAAGCCGGGCCTCCTCCTGAAGGCCGCCGCGGACCTCGATCTCGACCTCCGGCGCTCGGTGATGATCGGCGACAAGGGCTCGGACCTCGAGGTGGCGCCGGCCGTCGGCGGACGGAGCGTGCTCGTGCTCACCGGGTACGGGCTCGGCGAGTGGGAGTACCGGCGCGATCTGCTTCCCGTGACGCCCGATCACGTCGCCACCGACCTCCTCGATGCCGTCGAGTGGGCGCTGAAGGCGCAGGCCGCGTGAGCGCGCGGCTGCGGGACGTCGTCCGGCACTTCGCCGGGCGTACCGTCGTCGTCGTGGGCGACCTGATCGTCGACGAATACCTCTTCGGGCGGCCCGCGCGGATCTCGCGCGAGGCGCCGGTGCTCATCCTCCGCTTCACGGAGCGCGAGATCAGCCTCGGCGGTGCCGCGAACGCGGTGAACAACGTCCACGCGCTCGGCGCGCGCGTGATTCCGGTCGGCATCGCCGGCGGCGATCCCGCCGGCACGGAGCTGTTGGAATTGCTCCGGGCCACGGGGATCGAGAGCGACGGGATCGTCGTCGAGGATCGCCGGCGCACGCCGGTGAAGACGCGCGTGATGGCCGGCGGCTACCAGGCGACGCGCCAGCAGGTCGTCCGGATCGACCGCGAGCCGGTGACCGAGCCGCATCCCGCGACCGAGGACGCGCTCGTGGAGCGGGTGAGCGCGCTCGCGACCCGCGCCGACGCGGTGATCATCTCCGACTACGGCTACGGGACCGTGACCGCGCGCGTCCTCGAGCGTGTGCGCGACGTCGCGCGGCGCGCCGGCGCGATCGTCACCGTCGACAGCCGCTACGAGCTGCTGCGCTTCACCGGCCTCACCGCCGCCACGCCGAACGAGGCGGAGCTGGAAGCGCTGGCCGGGATGCCGGTCGACGACGAGCGGAGCGTCGAGAAAGCCGGACGCCACCTGCTCGAGCGCCTCGACGCGCGGCTGCTCCTTGTCACGCGCGGCAGCCGCGGCATGGCGCTCCTCGAGCGCGAAACATTTGACGGCCATGGGCCGTCAAGGTCCGGCGGCGGCAGCGCGTTCATTCCGATCCACGGCACCGACGAGATCGCGGACGTGACCGGCGCCGGCGACACGGTCATCAGCGCGTTCACCGTGGCGCTCGCCGCCGGGGCGACGCCGCTCGAAGCCGCGACGCTCGCGAACGTCGCCGGCGGTCTCGTCGTCATGAAGCGCGGCACGGCCACGGTCGCCGTGGCGGAGCTCGCGCAGGCCCTGGTGTCTTGACGGTGCCGGAGGCGGTCGCGCTCGCCGGGCGGCTTCGCGCCGCGGGGCGACGCATCGTCCTCGCCAACGGCTGCTTCGACCTCCTCCACGTCGGCCACATCCGCTACCTCGAGGAAGCGCGCCGGCTCGGCGACGTGCTGTTCGTCGGCCTCAACTCGGACGCGGCGGTCGCGCGGCTGAAGGGGCCGGGGCGCCCGCTGATGCCGGCGCAGGAGCGGCTCGAGATCCTCGCAGCACTGCGCGCGGTCGACCACGTGGTCGTGTTCGACGACGACACGGCCGACGCGCTGCTCCGCGCGCTGAAGCCCGACGTCCACGCCAAGGGCACGGACTACACGGTCGAGTCCGTCCCCGAGCGCGCCACCGCGCGCGCCATCGGCAGCGCCACCGCGATCACCGGCGACCCGAAGCGGCACGCCACGCGCGACCTGATCGCGACGATCGTGGAGCGTTTCCGGCGGTGAGGTCGCCCGAATGAGAGTCGCCATCGTCAAGCTCTCGTCGATCGGCGACGTCGTGCACGCGCTGCCCGTCGCGAGCGCGCTCAAGGAGCGGTGGCCGGCGGTGCGCGTGACGTGGGTCGCGGAAGCGCGGGAGGCGACGCTGCTCTACGGCCACCCGGCGATCGACGAGGTCATCGTCGCCGACACCCGCGGCTGGCGCCGCGAGCGGGCGGGGCGCACCGCGATGCGCGAAGCGATGGCCGTCGCGCGTGCGCTGCGCGCCGGCAGCTTCGCGATCGCGCTTGACCTGCAGGGCCTGCTCAAGAGCGGAGTCCTGACGGCGTTGACGCGCGCGCGCCGGCGCGTCGGCTTCGCCAGCGGCTTTCGCCGCGAATGGATGAGCGGGATCTTCGTCAACGAGCGTGTGCGGCCGCCCGCCGGCGCGCGGCACGTGGTCGAGCAATACCTCACGATTCTCCGGCCCCTCGGCCTCGAGAATCCCCGCGTCGAGTTCGCCGTGCCGCACGACGTGCCCGCCGACCTGCGCGTGGAGGAGTTCCTCTCCGCGCACGGCATCAAGCCGCACGATCGCCTGGTCCTGCTCAATCCCGGCGCCGCGCACGCGGCCAAGCGCTGGCCGACGGAGAACTTCCGCGCGGTGGCGCGGCGGCTCGCCGACGAGCCGGGCGTGCGGGTCGTCGTCCTGTGGGGGCCCGGCGAGGAGACGGATGCGCGCACGATCGCGGAAGGCCCCGGAGGCGCGGTGGTCGCGCTCCCGACGAGCCTGCGGGACGCCATCGCGCTGGCGCGGCGCGCGCACCTCATGGTCGCCTGCGACACCGGCCCCTTGCACCTGGCGGCGGCCGTCGGCACGCCGTGCATCGGCCTCTACGGCCCCACCTCGGGCGCGCGCAACGGCCCGTACGGGGAGGCCAACCGGGTGATCCAGAGCCCGGACGGGCGGCTCGCGTCCATCCCGGTCGCGAACGTGCTCGCCGCCGTGACGGCGGCGCTGGAGGCGACCGCGTGAGCGTCTCGGTCGTCGTGATCACGCTCAACGAGGAGGATCGGATCCGCGAGTGTCTCGCGAGCGTGGCGTGGGCCGACGAGATCGTCGTCGTCGACGCGGGGTCGGACGACAAGACCGTGGCGCTCGCGCGCGAGTACACCGATCACGTGGTCGTGCGGCCGTGGTCCGGCTTCGCGGCGCAGAAGAACTACGGGATCGACCGCGCGACCGGCGAGTGGATCCTGTCCCTCGACGCCGACGAGCAGGTCGAGCCCGAGCTTCGCGCGGAGATCGCCGCGGTGCTCGCCAATCCCGGAGGATTCGCGGGCTTCCGGCTCGCGCGGCGGAACATGATGTGGGGGCGCTTCATCCGTCACGGGCGTCTCTATCCGGACTGGCAGCTCCGGCTGTTCCGGCGCGGCCGCGGACGCTTCGCGGAGCGTGCCGTGCACGAGTCGGTCACGGTCGATGGGCCGGTGGGACGGCTGGGCACGCCGCTCCTCCATCACAGCTACCGTGACGTGAGCGACTTCCTCCGGCGCGCGGACCGCTACTCGACGCTCGCGGCCGAGGAGTGGGCGCGCAGCGGCCGGACCTTCCACGCGAGCGAGCTCGTGTCGGCACCGCTCGGCCGCTTCCTGTCGATGTACGTCCTCCACCGGGGCTTCCTCGACGGGTGGCGAGGCTTCCTGCTGGCGGTGCTCTACGCGTACTATGTCTTCGTTCGCTCCGCGAAAATCTGGGAGAAGAGCCACCGATGAAAGACCGCGTGCTGTCGGGCATGCGTCCGACGGGAAACCTGCACCTCGGCAACTACCTCGGCGCGCTCGCGAACTGGGTGCGGATGCAGGACGCCTACGAGTGCTTCTACTTCTCCGCGGACTGGCACGTGCTCACCGACCACGCCGAGGACCGCGGCGACGTCCCCGCGCAGACGATCGAGATGTTCGCCGACTGGCTCGGCGCGGGCCTCGATCCGCAGCGCTGCACGCTGTTCGCGCAGTCGCTCGTGCCCGAGCACGCGGAGCTGCACCTGCTGTTCTCGATGGTGACGCCCGTGGGCTGGCTGGAGCGCGTGCCGACGTACAAGGAGCGGATCGAGCAGCAGGAGATCGCCTCGCCGTCCTACGGGCTGCTCGGCTATCCGCTCCTCCAGTCGGCCGACATCCTCATCTACAAGGCGAGGTGGGTGCCGGTCGGCATCGACCAGGTGCCGCACGTCGAGCTCACGCGTGAGGTCGCGCGGCGGTTCAACAACACGTTCGGCCAGGTCTTCCCCGAGCCCGACGCGAAGCTGACCGAGATCCCGAAGGTGCCGGGCACCGACGGCCGCAAGATGTCGAAGTCGTACGGCAACGCGATCTATCTCTCCGACACGGCCGGCGACGTGGTGAAGAAGGTCAAGCCGATGATGACGGACCCGGCGCGCAAGCGCCGTGCGGATCCCGGCAACCCGGACGTCTGCCCCGTGTTCGACCTGCACAAGATCTTCACGACCGACGGCGACCGCGAGGCGTGTGCGACCGGCTGCCGCACGGCGGGCATCGGCTGTCTCGATTGCAAGGACGTGCTCCTGAAGCACATGCTCCCCGCGCTCGCGCCGATCCGCGAGCGCCGCCAGGCGTTCGTCGAGAAGCCCGACCGCATCGTCGACATCATCCATGACGGCTCGCGCCGCGCGCGAGTGGAGGCCCAGCGCACGATGGACGAGGTGCGATCGAAAGTGCGGCTCGCGCCGTGACGGGCATCACTCCGGCGTCGGATGATCTCACGCTCCGGGTCGGTGACTTCGAAGGCCCGCTCGACCTCCTCCTGCATCTCTGCCGCACCAACGAGATCGATCTGGCCGCGCTGCCGGTGCGGACGATCACCGACCAGTACCTCGCGCACCTCGAGGCGGTCGAGTTCCGCGACCTCGAGACCGCGGGCGCCTATCTCGTGATGGCGGCCACGCTCATCTACCTGAAGTCCAAGCTGCTGGTGCCGCCGGACGAGAACGCGGTCGAGGAGCTCGACGACGACGCGCTCGCGCTCAAGCAGGAGCTGGAAGAGCGGCTGCGCGAGTACGCGCGCGTGAAGGCGCTGGGCGGGCTGCTCGCCGAGCGCGAGGCCGCGCAGGCGCTCTCGTGGGGCCGGCCGGGCAGCCAGCTGCCGTCGGCGGACGACATCCCGCTCGAAGACCTGAGCGTGCACCTGCTGGAGCGCTCGCTCGCGCGTCTCATCGAGGAACAGGCACGCCGCAAGCCGCGCGAGATCGAGCCCAACCCACCCTCGGTCCTCGAGCGGATGACCGAGATCCTCACGCTGCTGCGCGACACGTGGTCGATGCTGTTCTCCACCCTCGCGGGCGGCGAGCGCCGGCGCGCCGACGTGGTGACGACGCTCCTCGCGGTGCTCGAGCTCGTGCGTCAGGGCCGGATCCGCGCGCAGCAGACGGAGCTCTTCGGAGAAATCGTGCTGGAACGCCAGCAGACGGAGATGTCCTTCCCGATCGAAAACCTCGAGACCCTTGGCAGTCGCGGAGGGTCCGGATTCACTCCGGACCCGGAGCGTGGGGGGCTTGGGGGGTCCGTCTCGGACCCCCCATAGGAGCCAGAATGGCGGAACAAATCGACGTGGTCGAGGCTCTCTTGTTCGCGTCGGACGCGCCGCTCGAGGCCGAGCGCATTCGCGAGGTCCTCGACCTCGAGCACGTGGCGGCGGCGCGCGCGCTCGTCGACGAGCTCAAGACCCGCTACGAGGAGCAGAACCGCGCGCTGAGCATCCAGGAGGTCGGCGGCGGCTACCGCATGGTCACGCGCGCGGAGCTGGCGCCGTGGCTCGTCCGCCTCGCGCGCGCCCGCACGCGCGTGCGCCTCTCGCGCGCCTCGCTCGAGGCGCTCGCGATCGTCGCGTACAAGCAGCCGGTCTCGCGCCCGGAGATCGACGCGGTCCGCGGCGTGAACTCCGAGGGTGTGCTCGAGAGCCTCATGGAGCGGCGCCTCGTCCGCATCGGCGGACGCAAGGAGGCGCCGGGCCGCCCCTTCCTCTACGAGACGACGCGCGAGTTCCTGGTCGCGTTCGGGCTGCGCGACCTCGGCGACCTGCCGAAGGTCGAGGGCGAGCTCCTCATTCCCGCGCTCGAGGGCGGTGCCGATGGCAAAGCTCCGGCTGAACAAGGTCCTGGCCCAAGCGGGGCTGACGTCACGGCGGGGGGCTGAGCGCCTCATCACCGAGGGCCGCGTCGCCATCAACGGGGTCGTGACCCGTGAGCTGGCGACGCTGGCCGATCCGGACGTCGACGTCGTCACCGTCGACGGTCGCCCGCTCCCTCGCTCCGAGGCGCTCCGGTATCTGCTCCTCCACAAGCCGCGCGGCTACGTCACCACCGTGCGCGATCCGCAGGGGCGTCCCGTCGTCACCGACCTCGTGCCCGGCGACGTGCGGCTCTATCCCGTCGGCCGTCTCGACGCCGACGTCGAAGGCGTGCTGCTGCTCACGAACGACGGAGCGCTCACGCATCGGCTGATCCACCCGCGCTACGCCGTGCCGCGCGTCTACGAGGCGGAGGTGGAGGGCATCGTGCGTCCGGGCGATCTCCCGCGGTGGCGCCGTGGGGTCACGCTCGACGACGGGCCGGCGTCACCGCTGGCCGTCGAGCCGCTGGGGCGCGGAGAGCGCGGGACCACGCGGCTCTCGCTGACGTTCACCGAGGGGCGCAAGCACGAGGTGAAGCGGTTCTGCGAGGCGCTCGGGCATCGGGTGGTACGACTGCGGCGCGTCGCTTTCGGCCCGATCGCGCTGGGCCGCCTGCGCCCCGGGGAGTGGCGGGTCTTGACCCCCCGCGAGGTGGCGCAGCTGCGGACGGGGGTTGTATAATGCCCCATTCCCAAGCGACAGGCCGGCAGGAGTCCTCATGGACCTGGACGAATGGCGTTCCAGGATCAATAACCTCGACAACCAGATCCTCCACCTCCTCAACCAACGCGCCGAGGCCGCTCTCAAGATCGGAGACCTCAAACGGCACTCGGGAGCGCCTGTCTATTCGCCGCAGCGTGAGGCCGAAGTGCTCCGGCGGGTCGCGGAGGGCAATGCCGGGCCCCTGACCGAGGAGATGGCCCGCGCGATCTGGCGCGAGATCCTCTCGGCGTGCCGCGCGCTCGAGGCCCCGCTCACCGTCGCGTTCCTCGCCCCGCTCGCCACGTTTACCCACCAGGCTGCCCTGCAGCGCTTCGGCGAGTCCGCGGTGTACCGGCCGTGCCGCTCGTTCAACGAGGTGTTCGACGACGTCGAGCGCGGCCACGCCGAGTACGGCGTCGTGGCGGTGGAGAACAGCACCGAGGGCGCGGTGAACGTCACGCTCGACCGGCTCGTCGACTCCGACGTCGTGATCTGCGGCGAGTGCTACCTCGACATCGCGCAGCACCTACACTCGCGCGCGAGGGACCTCGGCGAGATCAAGCGCGTGCTGTCGCATCCGCAGGGGCTCGCGCAGTGCCGGCGGTGGCTGGCGGAGCACCTGCCCGACGTGTCGACCGAGGAGACGACGTCGACGGCGGCGGCGGTGGAGATCGCGGCGGGCGACCCGTCGGTGGCGGGGATCGCCTCGGACCTGGCCGGGAAGATGTACGGCGTGCCGGTGCTGCGCGCGCGCATCGAGGACAACCGGTCCAACGCCACGCGCTTCCTCGTGATCGGCCGCCGGCCTGTCGGCCCGACGGGTCGCGACAAGACGTCGATCCTCTTCGCGATGCCGAACACGCCCGGCGCCCTGCACGCGATCCTCGATCCGTTCGCGCAGCGGGGCATCAACCTGACCAAGATCGAATCGCGGCCGGCGCGCCAGCGGCCGTGGGACTACGTGATGTTCGTCGACTTCGAAGGACACCGGGACACCCCCGCCGTGGAGTCCGCCCTCGCCGACGTGCGCGGGCGGACGCTGTTCCTGAAGGTGCTCGGGTCGTACCCCGCGGCGTAAGGAGAGGGCATGCACACGCAGTGGGAGGCGCTCGCGAACGATCACATCCTCGGGATCGCGCCCTACGAGCCCGGGAAGCCCGTCGAGGAGCTCGAGCGGGAGCTCGGCATCCACGACGCCATCAAGCTCGCGTCCAACGAGAACCCGCTGCCCCCCTCCGATCGCGTGCAGCAGGCGATCATCGCGGCGCTCTCGCAGCTCAACCGCTATCCGGACGGCAGCGCGTTCTACCTCCGCCAGGCGGTGGCCAAGAAGCACGGCTTCACGCCCGACCAGGTCATGCTCGGCAACGGCTCGAACGACCTGATCGAGCTGGTGGTGCGCGCGTTCATGCGCCCCGGCGACGAGGCCGTGGTGCCGCACCCGTCGTTCGTCGTCTACCCGATGATCGTGCAGGCCGTCGGCGGCATCCGCGTGATGGTGATGCTGCGCGACTCGCGAATCGACCTGGAAGCGATGGCGCGCGCGATCACGCCGCAGACGAAGATCGTCTTCATCGCCAACCCGAACAACCCGACGGCGACGATCGTGACCGCGGACGAGGTCGACCACTTCATGGCCCGCGTACCCGAGCGCACCATCGTCGTCTTCGACGAGGCGTACATCGAGTTCGCGCAGGGCCGCGACTTCCCGGACACGCTCAACCAGGTGCGGCAGGGCCGCAAGGTCATCGTGCTGCGGACGTTCTCGAAGGCGGCGAGCCTCGCGGGGCTGCGCATCGGCTACGGGATCGCCGACGCCGACGCGATGGCGCTGATGAATCGCATCCGCCAGCCCTTCAACGTGAACGCGCTGGGCCAGGCGGCGGCGCTCGCGGCGCTCGACGACGACAACCACGTGGTCGAGTGCGTGCGGATGATCGAGGCGGGGAAGGCCTACCTCTACGAGGAGTTCAAGACGCTGGGCGTGAAGTACGTCCCGTCGCGCGCGAACTTCATCCTCGTCGACGTCGGCCGCAGCGCCGCCGACATCTACCAGAGGCTCTTGCACGAGGGCGTCATCGTGCGCCCGCTGACCCCGTTCGGGATGGAGACCGCGCTCCGCATCACGATCGGCACGCCCGACGAGAACCGCCGGCTCATCAAGGGCCTGCGCGCCGTGCTCGGAGGCAAGCGCGCGTGATCCGGCGCCTCGCCATCGTCGGCGTCGGTCTGCTCGGCGGCTCCGTGGCCAAGGCGGCGCGGGCGCGCGGAGTCGCGCGCGAGGTGATCGGGATCGGACGGGACATGGGGCGCATGCGGGCGGCGGTCGACGACGGCGCGCTCGATCGCGCGACGACCGACCTCGCCGACGGGCTGCGCGACGCCGACTTCATCATCCTCGGCGCGCCCGTGCGCGCCATCGAGACGCTGCTCGAGCGGATCTGGGACGACGTTCCCCGCGACGCGATCGTCACCGACGTGGGCTCCTCGAAGGGCGCGATCGTGCGGGCCGCCGACGAGCTCGCGCGGCGCGCGCCGCGCACGTTCGTGGGGAGCCATCCGATGGCGGGCTCGGAGAAGAGCGGCTACGCGGTCGCGCGCGCCGACCTCTTCCAGGGGGCGCTGGTCGTCGTGACGCCGGGCGAGGCGAGCGGGCATGGCGCGGTGAAGACCGTGACCGCGTTCTGGGAGCGCTGCGGCGCGCGCGTGATGGAGCTCCCGCCCGACGCGCACGACGCCGCCGTGGCTGCGGTGAGCCATCTGCCGCATCTCGTCGCGTGCGCGCTCATGGACGCCGTCGCGCGCGAGGCGGCGGGCGCGCTTGCCGTCGCCGCGCGCGGATTCCGGGACACCACGCGCATCGCCGCGGGCGACCCCGTGATGTGGCAGGAGATCTTCCTGACGAACCGCGCGCCGCTGCTCGAGGCGGTCGCGGCTTTCCGCCGCGCGCTCGACGACCTCGAGCGTGTCATCGAGGACGGCGACCCGGCGAAGGTCGAGGCGGCGCTGGCCCGGATCAAGACCGCGCGCGAGACGCTGCCGTCATGATCGAAAAGTCGGGACGGGAGCCCGTGGTGACGATCGACGGGCCCGCGGGCGCGGGCAAGAGCACGGTGGCCCGCCTGCTCGCGGCGCGGCTCGGCTATCGGCTGCTCGACACGGGCGGGATGTATCGCGCGGTCGCGTGGAGCGTCGCGCAGGCCGGGATCGACGCCGACGACGCGGCGGCGATCGCCCGCCACCTGAAGTCGGTCACGGTCACGGTCGACGACGACCGGTTCCTCGTCGACGGGCGCGACGTGACGTCGGAGATCCGCAGCCCCGAGATCGGCGCGTTGACGTCGCGCATCACGGCGCTCGCGCCGGTGCGCGAGGCGATCACGCCCTTGCAGCGGCGGCTCGCGTCGGCGGGCGGCGTGGTGCTCGAGGGCCGGGACACCGGCACCGTCGTGTGTCCGGACGCCGAGGTGAAGTTCTTCCTCGACGCGTCGATCGAGACGCGCGCGCGGCGGCGCCAGATGGAGCTGGCGGCGGCGGGCCGCACGGTGCCCCTGGACGCGGTGCGCGCCGAGATCATGGTGCGCGACGCGCAGGACCGCACACGCACGCTGGCGCCGCTGAAGAAGGCGGACGACGCGATCGAAGTGGACACGTCCGAGCGGTCGACGGACGACGTGGTGGCGACGATGCTCGAAGCCGTGGAGCGGATCCGGTGCTGTACGCGATCCTGAAGCCGCTCGTCGTGGCGCTGTTGCGCCTGCTCTTCGGCCTCGAAGGCCGGGGTGCCCCGCACATCCCCGCGCGCGGGCCGGTGCTGATGGTCGCGAACCATTCGAGCTTCCTCGACCCGCCGCTCGTGGGCGGGATGTCGCCGAGGCCGCTCTCGTTCATGGCGAAGGAGGAGCTGTTCCGCGTGCCGCTGCTCGGCCCGCTGATCCGGCGCCTCAACGCGCGTCCGGTGCGGCGCGAGGGCGCGGACGCGAGCGCGCTCCGGACGGCACTGCGCATCCTCCAGGAGGGCGGCGTGCTGCTGATGTTCCCGGAAGGCACGCGCGGGCCCGAGGGCTCGCTGCGCGAGCCGAAGCCCGGCGCGGGCATGCTGGCGGTCCTGAGCGGCGCCCCCGTGGTGCCGGTCCTGATCCGGGGCGCCGGCCGCGCGTGGCCGCGCGGCCGGCGCTTCCCGCGCCCGACGAAGGTCGTGGTGACGTTCGGGCCGCCGATGGTTTTCGAGCGCAGGGACGCGGAAGGGCGTGAGACGGACTATGAGGCGGTCAGCCGCGAGATGATGGCGGCCATCGGCCGCTTGATGGGCCAACAGCAGCACGTGATGCACGTTCGGTAGCAAAATACTGTCTGGAGGAACGCGCGGCATGGCGGAGAAGGATGAACGGAAACCCCTCGGCAACCTGCGAAAGGAGGGTGGCCACGAGCAGGCCGAGGAACGCATGGAAGACTGGTTCAGGGAAGGCACCGCCACCAACGAGTTCGAGGAAGGCGAGGTCGTCCGCGGCCGTGTCGTGCACGTGGGCACCGGCGAGGTGCTCGTCGACGTCGGCTACAAGAGCGAGGGCACGATCCCCGTGGACGAGTTCCGCGGGAACCTGCCGAAGGTCGGCGAGGAGATCGAGGTCTACCTCGAGGCTAAGGAAGACAGCGAAGGCCTGATCGTCCTCTCGAAGGACAAGGCCGACAAGATCAAGGTCTGGGACGCCATCACGCGCGCGTACGAGAAGGGCGCCCCCGTGGAAGGTCGCGTGATCGAGGTCGTCAAGGGCGGCCTCGCGGTGGACGTCGGCGTCAAGGCGTTTCTCCCGGGCTCGCAGGTCGACCTGCGCCCGGTGAAGAACCTCACCTCGATGGTCGGCCAGAGCATCCGCGCCAAGGTCATCAAGCTCAACCGCCGCCGCGGCAACGTCGTGCTCTCGCGCCGCACCGTGCTCGAGGAAGAGCGCGAGGAGAAGAAGAAGCACACGATGGAGGTCCTCGCGGAGAACATGACCCTCAGCGGCACCGTGAAGAACATCACGGACTACGGCGCCTTCATCGACCTCGGCGGCATCGACGGCCTGCTGCACGTGACCGACATGAGCTGGGGCCGCGTCGGCCATCCCTCGGAGATCTTCAACGTCGGCGACCAGGTCGAGGTCGTGGTGCTCCACTTCGACCGCGAGAGCGGCCGCGTCTCGCTCGGCTACAAGCAGAAGTCGTCCGACCCGTGGGAGCGCGTGGAGCAGACCTACGCCCCGGGCACGAAGACGACCGGGCGCGTGGTGAGCCTCACCAACTACGGCGCGTTCGTGGAGCTCGAGCCCGGCGTGGAAGGGCTCGTGCACGTCTCCGAGATGTCGTGGAGCCGGCGCGTGCGCCATCCCTCGAAGATCGTCAACGTGGGCGACGAGGTCGGCGTGATCGTGCTCGACGTCAACAAGCGGGCCAAGCGCATCTCGCTCGGCATGAAGCAGGTCGAGCCCGACCCGTGGACGACGATCGAGGAGAAGTACCGTCCCAACACGCAGGTGGCCGGGCGCGTGCGCAACCTCACCGACTTCGGCGCGTTCATCGAGCTCGAGGCCGGCGTCGACGGCCTGCTGCACATCTCCGACATGTCGTGGACGCGCAACGTCGCGCATCCCTCGGAGATCCTCAAGAAGGGCCAGGACCTCGACACGGTGATCCTGTCGATCGACCGCGAGAACAAGCGCATCTCGCTCGGGCTCAAGCAGCTCCAGCCCGACCCGTGGTCGACCGTCTCGCAGCGCTTTCCCATGGGCTCGCGCGTGACGGGCAAGGTCGTGCGCCTCACCGACTTCGGCGCCTTCGTCGAGCTCGAGCCGGGCGTCGACGGGCTGCTCCACATCTCGCAGATGTCGCACCGCCCGGTGAACCGGCCGGAAGACCTGGTGAACGTGGGCGACGAGCTCACGCTCCTGGTCATCCGCGTGGATCCGAACGAGCGCCGCATCGGGCTCAGCCTGAAGGAGCTCGCGCACGCGGCGGCGATGGAGCCGCCCGCGGACTTCGGCGGCGCCGGCGGACGCGGGCGCGGCAAGCGCGGCAAGAGCCGGGAGTACGACTACGACGATGAAGAGTAGGGCCGCCAGGGTCCTCGCGGCCACCGTCGTCATCTACGTCGGCGTGGCCGCGCTCTTCCTCATGCTCGGTTCGGCCCGACGCGGGGACGCGGGCGGGCAGGCGCTCTTCGGGCCGCGAGTGGCGATCGTCGAAGTCGAAGGAATGATCCTCGAGGTCGACGACCTGGTCCGCGAGCTGCGCGCGCACCGCGAGAATCCTCAGATCAAGGCCGTCGTGATCCGGATCAACAGCCCCGGTGGCGTCGTCGGCCCCACGCAGGAGATCCACCAGGCGCTCATGCGCGTGCGCGAGGCGGGCAAGCCCGTGGTCGCGTCGCTCGGCTCGGTCGCGGCCTCCGGCGGCTACTACACCGCGGTCGCCGCGGACCGGATCTTCGCGAACCCCGGCACGCTCACCGGCTCCATCGGCGTGATCATGCAGATGGCGAACGTCGAGAATCTCTTCAAGAAGGTCGGCGTCGAGTACGTCGTCGTGAAGGCGGGGAGCTACAAGGACCTCGGCAGCTTCTCGCGCGCGATGACGGCGGAAGAGCGGCGCGTGCTGCAGACGCTGCTCGACGACGTCCACGCGCAGTTCATCGACGCCGTCGCGCAGGGGCGCAAGCTCGACCGCGCCGACGTGGTGAAGTTCTCCGACGGCCGCGTGTTCTCGGGCGTGCAGGCGAAGGACCTCAGGATGGTCGACACGCTCGGGAGCCTCGAGGACGCGGTGAACGAGGCGGCGAAGCTCGCGGGGCTGCCGCTGCCGCCCGCGGTGATCCGCCCGACGAAGCGGTTTTCGATCTTCGACCTCGTGCGGAGCCAGATCGGCTTCCATCTGCCCGGTCTAGGGGCGGCGCCCGGCCTCCCGACCTTCCGCACGCTCTTGTACCTGATGGATTGAGCCGACCCGGTGGCTTGTAACTCCTTGCTCCGGTTGACATTCTCGACGGCGGCGTGCTAGCGTGCCCCTCGGTTGCCCGCCTCGGGCCACGGAGCCGACGATGACGAAAGCGGATCTGATCGACGAGGTCTCCAAGCTCTCCAATCTGACGAAGAAGGAGACGGAGACCATCCTCAACACGATCTTCGACAACATCACCGACGCCCTGGCCAAGGGCGACAAGGTGGAGTTGCGCGGCTTCGGCAGCTTCCGCATCCGCCACCGGAACTCGCGCAAGGGCCGCAATCCGAAGACCGGCTCGAGCGTCGACGTTCCGCAGAAGCGCGTTCCCTTCTTCAAGGTCGGCAAGCGCCTGCGCGAGCTCGTGAACGCTTGAGGGCTGAGTCTCACGGGCGCGCCTCCGGCGCGACGGCGTGAGACGCCTCTGGGCGCCGTGGCGCATGGCCTGGGTCGGCGCCAGCAAGGCCCCCGCCGGCTGCGTCTTCTGCGACGCGTCCACGACCACCGACGACCGCGCGCACATCGTCCTGAGCCGCGGCGCGCACGCCTTCGTCCTGCTGAACGCGTACCCCTACGCCTCCGCGCACCTCATGGTCGCGCTGACGCGGCACGTGGGCGCCGTGACCGACGCGCGCGTTGAAGAGCTCGCCGACGCGATGACGCTCGTGCAGCGCGCCGTCGCCGCGATCGACGCCGAGTACCGGCCGCAGGGCTACAACATCGGGATCAACCAGGGTGCGGTGGCCGGCGCGGGCATCGCCGAGCACCTGCACATCCACGTCGTCCCTCGCTGGGCCGGCGACGCGAACTTCATGACGAGCGTCGGCGAGACGCGCGTGCTGCCGGAGACCATCGACCGGACGTGGGAGCGTCTGCGGAGCCGCCTCCATGCCTGATCCCGCGCTCACGCCGATGATGACGCAGTACCGCGAGCTCAAGCAGCGGTATCCCGACTTCATGCTGCTGTTCCGGCTCGGCGACTTCTACGAGCTGTTCCTCGAGGATGCCGAGCGGGGTGCCAGGATCCTGTCGATCACGCTGACCTCGCGGCAAGGCGCGCCGATGGCGGGCATCCCGCACCACGCGGCGGAGAGCTACATCGCGCGCTTGATCCAGGCGGGGCAGAAGGTCGCGATCTGCGAGCAGATGGAGGCGCCGGGCAAGGGCAAGAAGCTCCTGCGCCGGCAAGTGGTTCGCGTGGTCACGCCGGGCACGGTGACCGACACCGCGTACCTCGCGGGCGGCACGAACAACTTCCTGCTCGCGGTCGTTCGCGCGCGTGAAGGGACGGGCGTCGCGCTCGTCGACGTCTCGACCGGCGAGTTCTGGGCGGGCGAGGACACGGCCGCGGACGACGGCGTGCTCGCCGCCGCGCTGCTGCGCCGGCCGTCCGAGATCGTGCTGCCGGAGTCGCTGCGCGAGGCGACCGACCTGCTCGCGCGGCTCACGGCGACCGGCGCGACGCTGAGCTTCACGGACGCCGCGAGCTTCGGCGGCCGCCGCGCCGGTGCCGAGCTGTGCGCACACTTCGGCGTGAGCAGTCTCGAGCCGTTCGGCGTCGGCGGGCTCACCGTCGGGCTGCAGGCGGCCGCGGGGGCGCTCGGCTATCTCCGAGCGACCCAGGGCGACGCGCTCGGGCACCTCACGCGGCTGCAGCGCCTGCACACCGGTGACGCGCTCGCGCTGGATGCGACGGCGGTGGTGACCCTGGAGCTGATCGAGGCGAGCGCCGGCGGTGCGCGCGGCTCGCTCTTCGGCGTGCTGGACGAGACCGTGACGCCGATGGGCGCGCGCCTCCTCCGCCAGTGGATGCTGCGGCCGCTCCTCGATCCGGATGCCATCCGCGCGCGACAGGACGCGATCGCCGCGCTGGTCGAGGCGCCCGCGGTGCGCGACCAGCTTCGCCGCCTCCTCCGCCGCGTCGGCGATCTCGAGCGTCTCACGAGCCGCGCGATCCTGGGCTTGGCACACGCGCGCGACCTGGTAGGCCTCCGGACGTGCCTTGACCCTCTGGACGACATCCGAAGGGCGTGCGCTGCGCTGAGCGGTCCCATCGGTAACGCCCCGGGCGGGGCGGTAGCGGGGGCGGCGGATCGGGAGGGCGGGTCGGCGACAACCGCAGGCTCTGCGAGGACAGGAGCCGATACGCCCTCCCGATCCGCCGTCCCCGCCACCGCGCTACTCGAGACGGCACGCGAAGAGATCGCACCGCTGGCCGACGTGCGCGCCCTGCTGAACGACGCCCTGGAGGACGAGCCGCCGCTGACGCTCCACGACGGCGGCTTGATCCGCGAGGGATGGGACGAGCGCCTCGGCGCGATCGTCACCGAGGCGCGCGAGGCGCGCGAGTGGATCGCCGGCCTCGAGGAGCGCGAGCGCGCGCGGACCGGCATCGGCAGCCTCCGCGTCCGGTTCAACCGCGTCTTCGGCTACGGCATCGAGGTCACGCACGCGCAGGCGGCGCGCGTCCCCGACGACTACGTGCGGCGGCAGACGCTCGCGGGCGCCGAGCGCTACGTGACCACCGAGCTGAAGGAGTACGAAGCGAAGGTGCTCGGGGCGGACGAGCGCCGCCGCAGGCTCGAGTACGACCTCTTCGACGACGTGCGCCGCCGCGTGGCCGGGCACGCGGTCGCGCTGCTCGCCACCGCGCGCGCGCTCGCGCGCCTCGACGTGTTCGCGGCGCTCGCGGAGGTCGCCCACGTGCGCGGCCACGTGCGGCCGGTGGTCGATCGCGGCGACGCCCTGGTCATCACCGAGGGGCGCCATCCCGTACTGGAGGCGCGCGCCGAGGCGCCGGTGACCGCGAACGACCTGGCGCTGGACGACGCCGCGCGGATCGTCATCCTCACGGGCCCGAACATGGCCGGCAAGTCCGTCTACCTCCGTCAGACCGGCCACATCGTGCTCATGGCGCAGATGGGCGCCTTCGTCCCCGCGCGCGAGGCGCGCATCGGCGTGGTCGATCGGCTCTTCACGCGCGTCGGGGCGCAGGACAACCTGAGCCGGGGGCAGTCGACCTTCCTCGTGGAGATGGTGGAGACCGCGACGATCCTCAACAACGTCACGCCGCGCAGCCTCGTGCTGCTCGACGAGGTCGGCCGGGGCACCTCGACCTTCGACGGGCTCGCGATCGCGTGGGCGGTGGTGGAGGCGCTCCACGATGCGTGCGGTGGTGGGCCACGCGAGCGGGCGGCGGCAGAGCCGCCGGGAGCCCGCGAGTTCATGGACCGCCCCGGGCCCGCGAGTCCAAAGGTCCTCTTCGCGACGCACTTCCACGAGCTGACGCAGCTCGCGGATCGGCTCGCCGGCGTCCGTAACTTCCACGTCGCCGTCCGGGAGTGGAACGACGAGATCATCTTCCTCCACAAGGTCCGCGCCGGATCTACCGATCGGAGCTACGGAATCCAGGTGGCGCGCCTCGCCGGGCTGCCGGCGCCGGTCATCGCCCGCGCGAAGGCGCTCCTCGCGGAGCTGGAAGCCACCGGCAACCAGCGCGCCGACGTCGCCGACGCCGAGCAGCTCGGGCTGTTCGTCGCGCCGCGCGACCCGATCGTGACCGAGCTCGCGCACCTCGACCTCGCGCACGTCACGCCGATCGAGGCGTTGAACCTGCTCGCGAAGTGGCAGGCGCGACAGACATGACGATCGGCCGCATTCGGAGGCTGCCGGAGGCGCTGATCAACAAGATCGCTGCCGGCGAGGTCGTCGAGCGGCCGGCGTCCGTCGTCAAGGAGCTGGTCGAGAACGCGCTCGACGCCGACGCGCGCGCGATCACCGTGGAGCTGCGTGACGGCGGCGCGACGCTCGTGCGCGTCACCGACGACGGCTTCGGCATGAGCGCCGAGGAGCTCGCGCTGGCGCTCGAGCGCCATGCGACCTCGAAGCTCGCCACGGACGAGGACCTGGACGCGATCGCCACCCTCGGCTTCCGCGGCGAAGCCGTGCCCGCGATCTGCGCGGTGTCGCGCTTCACGGTGACGACGCGCGCACGCGGCGGTGGCCAGGACGGCACACGCGTGGCGGGGGAGGGCGGCGCGATCACGCAGCGCCTCGGCGTCGCGTGCGACGCCGGCACCGCGGTCGAGGTACGCGACCTCTTCTTCAATACGCCGGCGCGCCTGAAGTTCCTGAAGGCGGGGCCGACGGAGGTGGCGGCGTCGCTGCGCGTGATCACGCAGCTCGCGGTCGCCCAGCCCGAGGTCCAGTTCCGCGCGATCAGCAACGGACGCGCGGCATTGACGGCCCCGCGCGCGGCCGACCTGCGCGAACGGCTCGGCGCGATCTGGGGCTACGACGTCGCCGGCCGGCTGCTCCAGGTGCAGCGCGACGAGCACGGCATCACCGTGCACGGCTGGGTCAGCCCGCCGGATCTCACGCGCGGCGGGCGTGAGGAGGTCATGCTCGCGGTGAACGGCCGCCCCGTGCGCGATCCCACGCTCTTCCAGGCGGTGCTCGCCGCGTATCGTCCGCTGCTGCCGCGCGACCGTTTCCCGTTCGTCGCGGTGTCGATCGCGCTCCCGGCCGCCGACGTCGACGCGAACGTGCACCCGACGAAAGCGTGGGTGCGCTTCCGTCACCCGCGTCTGGTGCAGGAGATGCTCGTCGCGGCCGTCGGCGCGGCGCTGCGGCGCGACGCGGTCATGCCGTCGCTGCGCGCGCCCGAGAGTCCCGCCGCGGCCGCATCCGCGCCGGCGACCGCCTTCGAGACCGGCGCGCCGCAGCCCGCGCTCTTCGCGGAGACGCCGACGCCGTACACGCCCGCGCGCTTCGGCCGCGTGCTCGGCCAGGTGCAGGACACGTTCATCGTGGCGGCGAACGACGAGGAGGTGTTCTTCCTCGACCAGCACGTCGCGCACGAGCGCGTGCTGTTCGAGCGCCTGCAGGCGGAGCTCGCGTCGGGCCCGCTGACCTCGCAGACGCTCTTGTTCCCCCAGCCGCTCGAGCTGGCGCCCGCGGCGCGCGCGCTCCTCGAGCGGTGGCGCCCGCCGCTCGAGCGCCTCGGATTCGCGCTGGAGGGCTTCGGCGGCGAGGCCGTGCTCCTCCGGGCGGTGCCCGTCCTGCTGAAGGGGGACGAGCCGCGCCGGGTGATCGAAGCCGCGCTCGACGAGCTCGCCGGCCCGAAGGTCGGCGAGCCCACGGTGGATCGCGCGCTGGCGTTCGTCGCCTGCCGCGCGGCGATCAAGGCCAACACGGAGCTCGCGCGCGAGGAGATGGAGCGGCTCGTCGCCGACCTGGGCGCGACCGCGACGCCGTTCTTCTGCCCGCACGGCCGGCCCGTGGTGAGCCGGATTTCCCTCGCGGACGTGCGGAAGGAACTCAAACGCACCTGGTGAACGGTTGGTACGATCCAAGGACCGGATGACGCTGCCGCTGCTCGTGATCGCGGGACCCACCGGCGTCGGGAAGACCGCCACCGCCGTCGCCCTGGGCCGTCGCGTGCCGCTCGAGGTCGTCAGCGCCGATTCGCGCCAGGTCTACCGGTTCATGGACGTCGCCACCGGCAAGCCGTCGCCCGAGCAGCGCGCGGCGGTCCGGCATCACCTGATCGACGTGGTCGACCCGGACGACCGGTATCAGGCCGCCCGCTTCCGCGAGGACGCTGCCGCCGCGATCGCGGACATCCACCGGCGCGGCAAGCTCCCCGCGGTGGTGGGCGGCACCGGGCTCTACATTCGCGCGCTGCTGCGGGGGCTCGACCCCGCGCCGCCGGCGGACCTCGCGTTCCGTCACGAGCTGACCGCCGTGGCCGCGCGCGAGGGACGGGGAGCGCTGCACGCGCGTCTCGCGCGGACGGCGCCGACGGTGGCGCGCCGGCTGCATCCGCACGACGACGTGCGGGTGATTCGCGCGCTGGAAAAGCTGCGCGCGGGCCATGGCGTGGAAGCGCGCGCGTGGAGTCCGGCGCGTGACACGCGCGCGGACGGCTACGACGTCGCGTTCGTCGGGCTCACGATGGAGCGGGGCGCGCTCAACGCGCGGCTCGAAGCGCGCGCGGCGGCGATGGCGCGCGGCGGGTTGATGGACGAGGTGCGGGCGCTGCTGGCGCGCGGCTACGACGCGCGACTGTCGGCGCTCCAGGGCATCGGCTATCGGGAGTTCGTCCGCGTGGTGCGCGGCGAGCTCGCGGAAGCCGAAGCGATCCGGCTCATGCAGCGCGACACCGTGCGCTACGCGAAGCGCCAGCACACGTGGTTCGCGCGCGAGCCGGAGGTCGCGTGGCTGGACGTGACGGGTGACGAGGACGTGGAGACGAGCGCGACACGCATCATGAGCGTCTTGAACCAGAGGGGGTTTGGGGGTCCTCAGTTGTGTGGCCCCCATGTCCAGGGAGGACTCATCTGAAGAACGGGCGGAACGGGCACGAGACGGGGCGGCGCGGACGAGAGCGGGCGGTGATCGGCGCGGTGCGGCTGCCGAAGCAGCGGCGGTTCGAGGTCGAGGAATCTCTCTCGGAGCTGGCGGCGCTCGCGGGCGCGGCCGGCGCCGACGTGGTGGCGCAGGTCGTCCAGGAGCGCCCGGCCCCGACACCGGCGCTCTACTTCGGCCGGGGCAAGATCGAGGAGATCGGCGAGCTCGCGAAAGCGAAGGGCGCCAACCTGTTCGTGTCCGACGACGCGCTCTCGCCCGTGCAGGAGCGCAACATCTCGGAGGCGACCGGCCTGAAGGTCATCGACCGGACCGCGCTCATCCTCGACATCTTCGCGCAGCGCGCGCGTACCGCCGAAGGCAAGCTCCAGGTGGAGCTCGCCCAGCTCACGTACCTGATGCCGCGGCTGGTGGGCCAGTGGAAGCACCTCGAGCGTCTCGGCGGCGGCATCGGCACCCGCGGACCGGGTGAGACGCAGCTCGAATCCGACCGCCGGATCATCCAGCGCCGCGTGATGAAGATCCGGCGCGACCTCGAAGGCGTCTCGATCCACCGGCGGCTGCAGCGCAAGGGCCGCCGCCGTAACGGCGTCCCCGTCGTCGCGATCGTCGGCTACACGAACGCGGGCAAGACCACGCTGATGAACCGGCTCACCGGCGCGTCGCTGCACGCCGCCGATCAGCTCTTCGTCACGCTCGACCCCGCGGCGCGGCTGGTGGAGACCGGGTTCCACACGCCGTTCATCCTCACCGACACGGTCGGCTTCATCCGCAAGCTGCCGCACGAGCTGGTGGCGGCGTTCCGCGCGACGCTCGAAGAGCTCGCCGAGGCGGACGTGCTCCTGCACGTGGTCGACGCGAGCCAGGGGGCACTCGAGGAGCACCTCGCGGCCGTGGAGAGCCTGCTCGACGAGCTCCAGGTGCGCGACCGGCCGACCATCCTCGTGCTGAACAAGATGGACCGCGTGGAGTCGGACAAGAGCGTCGAGCGCCTCATGGTGTCACGCCCGCGCGTCGTGCCGATCTCGGCGGCGACGGGCAAGGGGATCGAGAGCCTGCTCGCGGCGATCGAGACCGCGCTGCGTCGCTCGGCGACCGTCGCGGTGGCCAAAGCGGAGTAGACTCGAAGGACTCCCATGGGACTCGCGAACTGGCTCACGGTGCTCCGGATCCTGCTCGTCCCGGTCTTCGTGACTCTGCTCGCCTACCGCAAGCCCGGGCCCGCCATCCTGGTGTTCGCGGCCGCGGCGTTCACGGATCTCCTCGACGGGTGGTGGGCGCGGCGGCACGGGCTGCAGAGCCGGCTCGGCGCGTTCCTCGATCCGCTCGCCGACAAGATCCTCCTCACCGCGTCGTTCATCATGCTGACCGTCCTCAAGGTGATCCCGTTCTGGATCACCGTCGTCGTCCTGAGCCGCGACGCGATTCTCGCGCTCGGCACGCTGCTCATCCACATGGTCGGCGCGCGCGTCTTCCCGCGGCCCACGCGCGCCGGCAAGATCACGACGTTCGTCCAGGTCCTCACCGTGCTCGTCGGCCTCGTCGGCTACTACTGGGGTGTCCGGCGCGTGACGGAGCCGCTGCTCTGGCTCACGGCCGCCTTCACGCTGATCTCGGGGCTGCAGTACCTCGTGCAGGGCATGCGATTCCTCAACGCCGCCCAGGACGCCGAGCGCGAGGAGTCGCATGAACGCCTCTACCTGCGGTAGCGCCGAAGGCGTCGTGGTCGCGGCGGTTCGTGCGGGGAGCGACGCTGCCGCGGCCGGTCTGCGCGCGCAGGATCGCGTGCTCGCCGTCAACGGGACGCCGCTGCGCGACGCCATCGACTTCCAGTTCCACGCGTCGGACGGCGTGCTCCGGCTCGACGTCGAGCGCGAGGGACGACGCCGGCCGCTGACGGTCGTCCGCGCGCGCGGCGATCTCGGCGTGGAGCTGGTGCCGCCGCGTCCCGGCGACATCGCGACCTGCGCCAACACGTGCGTCTTCTGCTTCATCCACCAGCTGCCGAAGGGCATGCGGCGCAGCCTCTACGTCAAGGACGACGACTACCGGCTGTCGTTCCTGCACGGCAACTACATCACGCTCACCGACCTCGACGACGCCGCGTTCGACCGCATCGTCGAGCAGCGGTTGTCGCCGCTCTACGTCTCGGTCCACGCGACCGAGCCGGCACTCCGCCATCGGCTGCTCGGTACTCCGCGCCGCGCGGCCGAGATCCTGCCGCGGCTCGAGCGGCTGGCGAAGGCGCGCATCCGCGTGCACGCGCAGATCGTGCTGTGTCCCGACCTCAACGACGGGCCGCACCTCGCGCGCACGATCGGCGAGCTGGCGCCGCTCCATCCGCACGTCGCGACGGCGGCGATCGTGCCGGTCGGGCTGACGCGTCATCGCCAGCGGCTGCCGGAGCTTCGCGTGCTGACCGCCCGCGAGGCGCGCGCGCTCGTCGACACGGTGGACGCCTGGCAGCGCGACTACGCCGCCACGCTCGGCAGCCGCTTCGTGTTCCTCGCCGACGAGGTGTATCTGCTCGCCGATCGTCCGCTGCCGCCCGCCGGCGCGTACGAAGGATTCCCGGTGATCGAGGACGGGATCGGGCTCGTGCGCCGGTTCGAGGACGGCTGGCTGCGCTCGCTGGCGCGCCGCCGGACGCGACGCGTCGTCCGCGACGTGACGGTGGTGACCGGCGAGATGTTCGCGCCGCGACTCGGAGCACTCGTCGGCACGCTGGAGGACGGCGGTCGGGCGCGCGTCGCCGCCGTGCCGAACGACTTCTTCGGGCGTGGGATCGGCGTCGCCGGCCTGCTCACCGGCGTCGACATCCAGCGCCATCTCGCGGCGGGTGGCGACCTCGGCGAGGCGGTGCTCATCCCCGCGGTCACCGTGCGGGACGGCGACGGGGTGTTCCTCGACGACGTCACGCCCGCCGACCTCGCGCGCGACCTCGGCGCCGCCGTCACGCTCGTCGCGCCGGCGCCGGGGGCGCTGCTCGACGCGCTGTGCCGGTGAGTGCCGGCGGCCGCACGCTCGTTCGTCCCGTCATCGCCATCGTCGGGCGCCCGAACGTGGGCAAGTCCACGCTCTTCAACCGCCTGGTCGGGCGGCGCCAGTCGCTCGTGCGCGACGTGCCCGGTGTCACGCGCGATCGCCTCTACGGGCAGGTGACGTTCGAGCGATGGCAGGCGACGGCGATCGACACCGGCGGCTTCGACCCCTTGTCCACCGAGCCGCTGATCGAGGCCGTGCGGCGCCAGGTCGACGCCGCGATCGCGGAGGCGGACCTCGTGCTGTTCGTCGTCGACGCGCGTGCCGGGGTCACCGCGCTCGATCTCGAGATCGCCGGCCTGCTCCGGCGCTGCGGGCGTCCCGTGATCCTCGTCGCGAACAAGGTCGAGAGCGACGCGCAGACGGCCGCGCTCGCGGAGCTCTTCACGCTCGGCCTCGGCGAGCCGGTGCCGGTGTCCGCCGAGCACGGCCGCGGCGTCGGCGAGCTGCTCGAGATCGCGCGCGACCGCGCGCCGCGCGCCCCGCTACGGAAGCCGGAGCAAGGCCCTTTGGACATGGGGCCCGCCTCTGAACATGGGGCCCCACACCTGAAGGACCCCAAACCCCTCTCGAGGACCCCAATCCCTCATGTCGCGATCATCGGACGGCCGAACGCCGGCAAGTCGTCGCTCGTCAACGCGATGGTCGGCGGCGAGCGGGTGCTCGTGCACGAGGCGCCCGGCACGACGCGCGATGCCGTCGACACGGCGATCGAGGTCGACGGCCGCCCGTACGTGCTCGTCGACACGGCGGGGATCCGGCGCAAGGGCCGCGTGAGCGAGGCGCTGGAGAAGCTGTCCGTCGTCATGGCGCTGAAGAGCCTCGAGCGCTGCCAGGTCGCGCTGATCGTCGTCGACGCCAGCGAAGGGCTCGCCGCGCAGGACGCGCACATCGCGGGGTACGCGCACGAGGCCGGGCGCGCGAGCGTGATCGTCGTCAACAAATGGGACCTCGTCCCGCCGGGCATGGTGCGCAAGGCCGAGGTGATCGAGCAGATCCGCGAGCGCCTGTCGTTCCTCGACTACGCGCCGATCTGCTTCACGTCGGCGCTGCGCGGCGAGGGGCTCGACGATCTCTTCACGACCATCGACGAGGTCGCGCGCGCGGCGCGCCGCCGCGTGCCGGCCATGGACGTCACGCGCGTCGTGCGCGAGGCGATCGACCGGCGGCCGATCTCGGTGGGTGGCGCGCCGCTCACGCTGCAGGCGGCGGCGCAGGTGAGCGTGGAGCCCCCGACGTTCGCGCTGCGCGTGAACCGCCCCGACGAGGTGCACTTCTCGTACGAGCGCTATCTCGTGAAGTCGCTGCGGCGCGTCTTCGACTTCACCGGATCGCCCGTGCGCCTGTCGCTGCGCAAGGCGACCGGGCCGCGCGCGCGGAGGGTCGAGCGCTGAGGCGCCGCCGGGCGCGCCGCCGCCGGATCCGGCTCGCCGTCACGCTGGTGCTGGCGGCGGCCGTCGTCGGCATCGTCGTGCTGCTCTCGGCGAGCCCGCGCCATCGCGCGTTCTATCTCGGACAGCTGGGCGGCGCCGCCGCGCCGCGCGACGGGCTCGCGACGGAGCCGTCGCCGCGCGCGGGTCGCACGCCACGCGCGCGCACCACCGTGCGGGTGACCGTGCCGACGCAAGACGCGGAGGGACGCGTCCGCGTTCCCGTGAGCGACAACGTGCCGTTCGCGCTGCCCGCGGAGGGCGTGCCCGCGGGGTGGGAGCTGAAGGAGTTCGCGGGCAAGCCGGAGATCGAGCTCGTCCGCGCCGACGGACGGCTCGCGCTGCGGCTGCGCAGCCAGGGGAGCGCGTTCGCGCTCTATCGCGACGTGGTCGTCGACCCGTCCGTGCAGCCGCGCCTCGCGTGGTCGTGGAAAGTGACACGGCTGCCCGTCGACGGCGACGCGCGCGATCCGCTCCGCAACGATCACGCCGTCGGCGTCTACGTCGTGTTTCCTCGCTGGCCGTCGCCCGTCTCGAGCAGCGACGTGCTCGGCTACGTGTGGGACACCGCGGCGCCCGTCGATACGGTGATCACGCTCGCCTCCGCGTCGAACGTGCGCCTGCTCGTGGTGGCATCGGGCCGCGAAGGGCTCGGGCAGTGGCGCGAGCACGAGCGCGACGTCGCGAAGGACTACGCCACGGTCTTCGGCGGGCCCCCGGGGCGGGTGGGGAAGCTGGCGGTCATGGCCGACACCGACCACACGCGCGGGCTCACGGAGGCCCTGGTGACCGACCTTCGCTTCCAGCGCCGCTGAGTGTGCTGGAAAGCCTTGGAAACGCTGACCTCATGCTGCTAAGATGGCGCGCGTGAATCGTACTGAAGAACCCGACGACGACTACGAAGAAGAGGAAGAGGCGCCGCGGTCGATCTTCCAGGCCGCGTGGTTCCGCGTCGTGCTCGTGCTGCTCGTCATCGGCGTGATCGGCGCCGTTGCCGTCCCGTACGTGCTCGACGTCGTGAACGCGCCGGAGCCTCCGCGCCTCGCGCCGTTGCCGGCGCCGAGCCCGCCCGCGGCCACGACCGCATCACCGGCGCCGAAGCCGAGTGCTCCGGCGACGAGCGCGCCTGTTGCGTCCGCGGCGTCGCCCGCGCCGAGCATGCCGCCCGCCCCGAAGATGGCGCCACCCTCTCAAGGTGCGACGGCGTCGAAGCCTGCCGCGCCGTCGACGCCGCCGAGCGCGCCGGCGACCGCACCCAAAGCGCCCGTGGTCGCCGAAGCGCCCAAGGCCGAGCCGAAGCCGGAGCCAAAGCCTGTCGCGAAACCGGCCGCGAAGAAGGCGCCGACGGCCGGCGCCGGCGGCGACTACTTCGTCCAGGTGGGCGCGTTCCGCGAGGAGTCGACCGCCCAGCGCGTCGCCGCGCAGCTCCGCGGGCAGAACTATCCCGTCGACGAATCGGTGAAGCGCGTGGGCAGTGGCGGCTCCGCCGCTCCCGCGCCGCGCGCCGACGCGCGGACCGCGATGTCAGGCACCGACCGCTACGACGTGATCGTCTCCGGCGGCTCGCCGGCCGAGATCAACACGCGCCTCGCGGCGAAGGGCCTCGCCTCCGAGCCGGCGGGAGACAGCGTGCGCATCCGCCCGAGCCTGCCGTTGCGCGATGCCGTCGCGCTGTCGAAGGATCTCGGCAGCGAAGGCTTCAAGGTGCAGGTCCGCCGCGGCACCGGCGGTGGCGGAAGCGCCGAGCCTGCGCCGTCGGCCGCGGTGACGTCGGAGCCCGGCGGTGGTCAGACGCTCTATCGCGTGCGCGTGGGCGGCTATCCGGACCGTGCCTCCGCTCAGGCGGTGCTGAAGGAACTGCAGGACAAGGGCTTCCAGCCCTTCATCGCGAAGGGCCGCGAGTGATCGCCGGGAGGAGGTGAGCGTTCACCGTGACGAAGAACGATCTGGTCAACGCCGTCGCCGCGCACGGGCTGTCGAAGCGGCAGTCGTCCTCGGTGGTGGAGTCGGTGTTCGACATCATCTTCCGGTGCTTCGAGAAGGGCGAGGACGTCAAGATCGTCGGCTTCGGTCATTTCCGCATCCGCCGCAAGGCCTCGCGCCGGGGCCGCAACCCGCAGACGGGTGAGTCCATCGAGATCACGGCGCGCCGTGTCCTCACGTTCAAGCCGTCGAAAGGGCTCAAGCAACGGATCAATACCGCGACGTCGTGACCGACGTGGTGACCGACACCGCCGAGAAGCTGTACTACCGCATCGGCGAGGTGGAGTCGCTCACCGGCGTGCCCGCGTACGTGCTGCGCTACTGGGAGTCCGAGTTCAAGCTGCTGCGTCCCAAGAAGAACCCCGCGGGGCAGCGCGTCTATCGCCAGCGCGACCTCGACCTCGTTCGCCGCATCAAGACGCTGCTCTACGACGAGCGGCTCACGCTCGAGGGCGCGAAGAAGCGGCTGCTCGGAGAATCGCGCCGCGGCCCCGAGCAGCTCGACCTCGGGCTGCGCGAGACGCAGTACGCCGAGGCGCTCCGGCGCGTCCGCGACCGTCTCGTCGCGCTCCGCGCGCGCCTCGCGCCTTGAAGGGCCCCGGCCTTTCTGCGACAATCCGTATCGTCGTGCCCGGGGCGTAGCGCAGCCTGGTAGCGCACCGGACTGGGGGTCCGGTGGTCGCTGGTTCAAATCCAGTCGCCCCGACCATCACTGAGGGGCATGTACGCCGAGGGGCTGCATGCCCCTTTCTTTCTCCGCGCCGCTTTCTTGGTCGGCCTGCGATTATAGACGCGTGCCGATCCGTCTCGTGCCTCGCTGGGTCACGGTGCTGCTGATGGTCGCGTCGGCGGCCGCGGCGGACGAGGCGCGGTCCGCGACGGCCACCGAGCTCGTCATGCGCCACCTCGCGGCGCTGCGGGCGCACAACTTCGCCGCCGCCTACTCGCTCGCCTCGAAAGAGGCCCGCCGCCACTTCACCCGCAGCGAGTTCGAGTGGATGGTGAAGCGCGCGCATCCGGAGATCGCGAGCTCGGCCTACGCGTTCGTCGTGCGCACGCACGAGGCCGACGGCTACCTGTACGTCACCGTGAAGGTGCACGGCCGCAACGGCAAGGACGTCGAGGCGCTCTACGAGCTTGTGCTGGAGGGGAACGACCTGAAGGTGAACGCGCTGTCGTCGCGGCGCGACGACGGAGTGCTCTGAGCGTGCCGCTGATCCTCGTCACGAACGACGACGGCATCCACGCCGCGGGCCTCGCCACGCTCGCCGAGGCGCTCGCGGAGCTCGGCGAGGTGTGGGTCATCGCGCCCGAGCGCGAGCAGAGCGCGTGCGGTCACGCGCTGACCCTGCATCGCCCGGTCCGGCCCGTCGAGATGGGCGAGCGGCGCTTCGCCGTCAACGGTACGCCGTCCGACTGCGTGAACCTCGGCGTGCTCGGCTTCCTGCCGGAGCCGCCGGTCCTCGTCGCGTCCGGGATCAACCACGGCGGGAACCTCGGCGACGACGTGACGTACTCGGGCACCGTCTCCGCGTCGATGGAGGCCACGCTGCTCGGCGTGCCGTCGATCGCGGTCTCGCTCCTCGACGGCGGGAGCCTCGCGGACGCGGCCGCGGCCGCGCGGCTCGTCGCGATGCGCGTGCTCGTCGCCGGGCTGCCGCCGAAGACGCTCCTCAACGTCAACGTGCCGCCGCAGTCGCCGCGTGGGATCCGCCTCGCGCGCCTCGGCCATCGCGTCTACAGCGACAAGATCGTGGAGCAGCGCGATCCGCGCGGGCGCAGTCACTACTGGCTCGGCGGCGGCGAGCCCGTGTGGGCGGCGCTCGAAGGCACGGACATGGGCGCCATCCACGAGGGCTACGTGTCGGTGAGCCCGGTGCAGCTCGACCTGACGAACCACGCGGCGGTCGCGCGGCTCGCGGACTGGGGCCCCGCGCTCAGCGCGCAGCTGAAGGGAGCCGGTGAGCGCCGGCGGCAGTAGCGCCGCGTTCGAGCGCGAGCGCGCGCGCATGGTCGACGACCAGCTCGCGCGCCGCGGGATCACCGACGAGCGCGTGCTCGCGGCGATGCGCAAGATCCCGCGCCATCTCTTCGTCGACGAGGCGCTCCGCGACCGCGCCTACGGCGACCACGCGCTGCCGATCGGCGAGGAGCAGACGATCTCCCAGCCGTACATCGTCGCGCTGATGACGTCGCTGCTCGGCCTCACCGGGCGCGAGAAGGTCCTCGAGATCGGCACGGGCTCCGGGTATCAAGCGGCGGTGCTCGGCGAGCTCGCGCGCCGCGTCTGCTCGATCGAGCGCCTGCCGCGCCTCGCGCAGCGGGCGCGCGCGCTGCTCGACGGCCTCGGCTACGCCAACGTCTGGGTGCGCGTCGGGAGCGGCACGCTGGGCTGGCCCGACGAAGCGCCCTTCGACCGCATCCTCGTCACGGCCGGCGGCCCGGCCGTTCCGCCGCCGCTCTTCGAGCAGCTCGCGCCCGACGGGCGGATGGTGCTGCCGCTCGGCGACGCCGAGGGCCAGACCCTCACGGTCGTCGAGCACGCGGGCGGGACGATGAAGCTCACGCCGCACGGGGACTGCAAGTTCGTCCGCCTCGTCGGGAAGTACGCCTGGGAGAACGGATGAGCGCGGGGGGAACCGGGAGTTCCCCCCGTGTCGGAATGGTCGGGGCGAGAGGATTTGAACCTCCGACTTCACGGTCCCGAACCGTGCGCGCTACCAGGCTGCGCTACGCCCCGTCGGCCGCCGTATTGTACCTCAGCGTCCCAGGACCCCGGCCGTGAGCGCCGGGCCCGACGCGGCCGCGGCGGAGATCGTCGTCGAGGGACGCGTGCAGGGCGTGGGCTTTCGCGAGTACACGCGGCGATGCGCGGAGCGCCTCGGCGTCGTCGGCTACGTGATGAACACGCACGACGGGCGCGTGCGCATCATCGCGGAAGGCACGCGCGCGGCGATCGAGGCGATGGTGCCCGAGCTGCGGCGCGGCCCGCGCCTCGGACACGTCACGCGCGTCAGCGTGGCGTGGCGGACTCCGCGCGGCGAATTCGGCGGCTTCGGCATCCGCTATCCGGCGCGCGACGCGTGAGGGCCCGCGCGTTCGTGGCGGCGGGGTTGCTCCTCACGTTCACCCCGTCGCTGCTCGACGCCGCGCCGGCCCGAGCCTTCGTGCACGAGGTTGCGCGCGGCGAGACGCTGAGCGCGATCGCGAAGCAGTACAAGGTGACCGTGGCGTCGCTGGTGATCGCGAACCGCCTGCGCGGCGCGCGCGCGCGGCTCGTTCCCGGACAGCGCCTGACGATCCCGCGTCCCGGCGCGGCGCCGACGTTCCGCGCGCGCCGCGGCCCGGTCGACGAGGTCCAGCCGGTCAGTCTCGTGCTCGGGCTGCCGGAATTCGACGACGCGCCGAGCTTCCTGTGGCCCGTCGCCGGACCGGTGACGTCGACGTTCGGCCGCCGCAAGCGGAGCTGGCATCGCGGCATCGACATCGTGGCCGAGCCCGGCACGCCGATCGTCGCCGCCGCGGCCGGCGTGATCGTCGCCAGCGGCTTCGAGCCGCGGTATGGTCAGATGGTGAAGATCGAGCACGGGGGAGGCTTCGTGACCGTTTACGCCCACAACGAGCGCAACCTGGTCGAGGTCGGCCAGGACGTGGCGGCCGGGCAGCCGATCGCGATCGTCGGCCGCACGGGGCGCGCGTCAGCGGAGCACGTCCACTTCGAGATCCGCAACGACGGCCGTGTCTACAATCCGCTCTACCTGCTGCCGCTCCCGCCGCGGTCGGTGCAGGTCGAGGTCACGGCCGACGGTCCGCACGAGGACGATGACTGAAGAGATCGACGAGGCAATCCCGGACGAGCCGCTCGACGTCCTCGTCGACGCCGAAGACACGGAGGTCCGCGACGAGACCCGCGAGACCAGCCGCGCGAACCTCGGCGTCTACCTGACGGAGATCTCGCGCATCCCGCTGCTGTCGCGCGAGGAGGAGCAGGCGCTGGCGCGCCGCGCGCGGGCGGGGGACCCATCGGCGAAGGAGCGCATGGTCGAGGCGAACCTGCGCCTCGTCGTCCAGATCGCGCGCCGCTATCTCAATCGCGGCCTGCCGCTGCCGGACCTGATCGAAGAGGGCAACCTCGGGCTCCTCCGGGCGGTGGAGAAGTTCGAGCCCGAGCGCGGCCTGCGCTTCTCGACGTACGGGACGTGGTGGATCCGCCAGGCGATCGTGCGCGCGCTCGCGAACCAGGCGCGGACGATCCGCCTGCCGGTCCACGTGGGTCTCCTCCTCGGCCGCTACCAGCGCGAGCAGCAGCGGCTGATGCAGGCGCTCGGGCGCGCGCCGACGGTCGAGGAGATCGCGAAGGCGATGAACACGAGCGTGGCCGACATCGAAGAGCTCGAGGAGATCCGCCAGCAGCAGACGCTGTCGCTCGAGACGCCGGTGGGCGACGAAGACCAGGGCCGCCTCGCGGATCTCGTCCCCGATCCGTCCGCCGATCCGAACGAGACGCTGACGACGCTGTTCCGCGACCGCACGGATCTCGTCTCGGTCCTCGACGACCTGGCGGCGAACGAGCGCACGGTCCTGCGCCGCCGCTTCGGCCTCGAGGACGAGCCGCCGGAGACGCTGGAGACGATCGGCCGCCGCCTCGGCTTGACGCGCGAGCGCGTCCGCCAGATCGAGGCCGCGGGGCTCAGGAAGCTGCGCAATCTCCTCGCCGCGCGCGGCGTCGACCCGTCGGACTTTCTCTAGGGCGCGCTACAATCGGGTGGTCGTCCCGCCACGGGCCCCCGTAGCTCAGGTGGATAGAGCAGCAGTTTCCTAAACTGCGTGCCGGGTGTTCGAGTCACCCCGGGGGCACCA
>Ga0194128_10000643_pt1 | contig 62549 bp, 71 predicted proteins | sample TA2KigCa65mmetaG_FD_148650 | JGI IMG/M metagenome (GOLD analysis project Ga0194128, IMG submission 148650) | Freshwater microbial communities from Lake Tanganyika, Tanzania - TA2015037 Kigoma Deep Cast 65m | ecosystem: Environmental > Aquatic > Freshwater > Lake | place: Tanzania: Lake...
CATGACGATCCCGATGGCCGAGGGCGCTGGTGAGACGCTCAACATACGCGGCAAATCGCTGGGCTCGAGCCGTCGCGGCGTTGGGCATGCCTCGATCCTGCCAGCGTACCCCATGACTTCCCTAACTCTTTTAACACAGTAGTATTAGGCGCTTCGGTCGCCGTGAGTGCCGTACGACATCGAGTTCGATGAAGCCGTATCTGGTCATCTCGACCACCTGACCGCCCGTGAGCGGTCGCTCGTCTTCGATGCAATCGGCGCCCAGCTCGTGCACCAGCCGCTCGTTGAAACGCGGAATCGCAAGCGCCTTCGCCCGAACCCGTTGGCGGAGTGGGAGCTTCGCGTTCAGAATCTGAGAGTCTTCTATGAAGTAACCGCCACGAACGTGGTTCGGATCACGGGGATTGGCCGGAAGCGCGGGAACGTCGTTATCATGGGCGGCAAGGAGCTACGGTTGTGGAACAGATGACCCTTTCGTCCGCAGTGAGGCCGCTCGCCGAGTACGTTGCCGAACTCGGAGAGGACGTCGTCGTCCTGACGAAGCGCCGCCGACCCGTGCTCGCCCTCGTCCCGCTCAGAGGTGTGGATCGCGAGACCCTGGCGCTGAGCTGTAACGCTGACTTCATGCGCATGCTCGCGAGGTCGCGTGCTCGATTCGCGGCGGGGAAAAGGCTCTCGTTGGACGAGATGAAGCGCAGGTTCTCCGGGAAAACCAGGGCGAAGCGCCGCAAACGGCTGGCCACGGCGTACGGACGCTGACGATATGAAGCGCATGGAGCTCTCGTCGACCGTCGAACCACTGACGTCCTATGCCGCGGGCCTGGGCAACGAGATCCTCGTCGTCACCAAGGGCCGACGGCCGATCGCTGCCGTCGTGCCGCTCGCCGAGATTGGCTGGGAGTGGGTGGCGCTTAGCCAACACCCCGATTTCAGGAGCCTGCTCGCGGCACTGCCGGATTCGCCCTCGGGTCGCCGGAAGCGACCGCCGAAACGCCGAAAACGATGAAGATCGCGTATTTTCTGGACCCGACACCCTCTACATCGCGTTGAAGGCTGAGGGCATCGTCGAGACGAAGGATTTCGACGAGGATACGCAGCTCGACGTCGATGCCGAAGGACACATCTGTGCGCTCACGATCGAGCACGCGCGCGAGCGAGCCAATCTGCCCTCTAAGACAAGGGCTGTATCAAAAGAGCACTCTAGCGGACCTGCGCGGCGGGTGGCAGACTCCGCCGCGGTGATCGACGACAAGCTGATCGTCTTCTCCGAGCACGTGCTGGCCTACGCCGACAGCCGCGGCGTCACGCTCGACGAGATCATCGCCGCCATCCGCACCGAGAAGTGGCACCGCCAGATCCCCGGCCGGGTCGAATGCCGCAAGAACTCTCCGTGCCCCAAGCGCGCGGGCGGCGACACCAAGCAGGTCCGCGTGGTGTTCTTCGACGAGCCGACGGCGCTCGTCGTCGTGACGGTGTACGGCTACCTCGTCAGGACGAAGCCGCTCGACGACGCCGTCGCCGCATGAAGATCACCTACGACGAGCGCGTCGATGCTCTCTACATCCGCTTCAAGGACACGCCGGTCGCGAGCCGCCACGTGCATGACGACATCGCGCTGGATTACGACGCGCACAATCGACCGGCTGGGATCGAGATCCTCGAGGCGAGCGCGATGGTCGCGGATCCGGCCGCGCTTCGCGGCGCCACGTTCGAGCGGCTGTGACGGAGACCCTCCCTAGCGCGGGACGGTCTTCAAGATGGCGGCCAGCGTGTCGAGCACCACGGGCTTCTGTAAGACGTGGGCAAACCCGGCGTCCGGCTGCACCTCCGCGTCACCGGCACCGGTCAGCGCGACGACGGGCACCGACGGATTCCAGTGACGCACCTCCGCGCGCATGACGAGGCCGTTCTCACCGGGCATGTAGACGTCGGTGATGACGAGCGTGGGTCTGAAGGTCGTCAGCATCGGTCGCGCCTCGGCCACCGACGTCGCGGTCGTCACGTCGGCGCCCAGCGCCGCCACCATGTCGGCGAACACTTCGAGGACCACGTCGTCGTCGTCCACGATCAGGACCCGCATGCCGCGGCCGGGATCGCTGTCGTCGTCCACCATTCGAGCTCCTCATTCGGCGAAGGATGAAGATCGAGCGCGCGCGGCGCCCGGCCTCAGCCTTCGTCGGATGCGGAAGCGTCCGGCGGAAGACGCCGGATGACGTGGAGCGGAGCGGGCGTGAAGGGCCCCCGCGGCACGCGCCCGTTGTGGAAGGCGGCACGCGAGACACGCGGCAGCGGGACGCCCGGCTCGGGCAGGGCTGCCAGCGTGCGCGGCATCGCCGACGGCGTGCGCTGGAGCCGGACGACCTCGACCGAGTCTTCGGGGTCGACGCTCACGGCGCCGGGCAGGCCGGGGTGGGTGACGTCGAGCACGAGGTACAGCATCACCAGGGCGGTGAAGAGCACCTTCATCGCGGCTGGGATACTACCCTATGATCTGACGCATGTCCCGCTACTTCTGCCACGACCATCCCGACGTGCTCTCGCTCGACACCGCCATCCTCGCGGCGCGGCCCGGCGCCGTCGTGCTCGAGCGGAGCCCGTTCCACCCGGGCGGCGGCGGTCAGCTCGCGGATCGCGGGCGGCTCGCGTGGGCTTCCGGCGAGACGCGCGTGACCGGCTTCGAGACGATCGACGGGACGCTGTGGCACCTGCTCGCCGAGCCCGTCGAGCCGGCCGGCACGGTGCAGACGACCGTCGACGCCGGCTTCCGGGCGGCGCAGACCGAGCTCCACACCGGCGCGCACGTGCTCAACGCGCTCGTGTATCAACAATTCAACGGCGCGCTGCTCACCGGCGCCCAGCTCGGCGACGACGGCACCGCGCGCTGCGACTTCGATCTGCCGGACGTCGACAACGATCGCCTCCGCGCGCTCGAGGGCGCGCTGAACGACGCCATCCGCCAGGACTTGCCGGTGCGCTACGCCTGGGTCCCGCGCGCCGAAGCCGAAACGCAGGCCGGTCTCCTCCGCAGCCGTTCGGTCGCGCCGCCGCCGTCGCCGGACGGGATGATCCGCATCGTCGAGATCGTCGGCCTCGACCGGCAGGCCTGCGGCGGTACCCACCTCGCGTCCACCGGACGCTCGCGTCCGCTGCGCATCCTGAAGATCGACAACAAGGGCCGCCACAACCGCCGCGTGAAGTACGGCGTCGCCTCTTGACGGCCACACGCGGAGTCGGAAGGCGGCTCGTCGCAAAGGAGGCCGTATGGCGACCGTGCTGTTCATCGTGAAGGCCACGATTCCCGCCGACAAGGACGCCGCGTTCAACACGTGGTACAACGACGAGCACTGCCCGCAGGCGCTCCAGTTCCCCGGCATGGTGAGCGCGCATCGCTACAAGGCGCTCGACGGTGAGGACAAGTACCAGTACATGGCCGTCTACGAGGTGCAGGACGAGGCCACGTATCGACGCTTCATCGCCTCCGACCACATGAAGACGCTGCGCGCGGAATACGACGCGCACTTTCCGATGAGCGAGCGCGCGCGATTCGCCTACACGCAGGTGTGGCCGTAACATCGTTCCCATGGCGCAGGCGCCGCGTCGCTTCCGCGGCATGGGGCATGGACGCAGGCTCCGCCGCACGCTGAAGGCCGGCGGCAGCGGCGCCGGCGGCCGGCTCAACACCGCGATCGGCGAGTGGCCCGGCGTCAAGATCACGCCGATGTTCGGACGCTGGGGCTACTTCCTGGGCGAGCAGCTCTTCGCCTGCTTTCCGCTGCGCGAGAAAGAGCACGACCTCTGGATCCGGCTGAGTCCCGTCGACCAGGCGCGCGCGCTGCGCGAGTCGGGGTTGAGACCGCACCGCCGCTTCGCGAGCCGCGGGTGGATCGAGATGGACGTGGACTCGCCGGAAGATGTCTCGCGCGCGCTGCGGTGGCTCAGGCGCGCGTATCACCATGCCGAGCGCTGGGAATCGAAAGGAGAGTCGACCGATGGCTGACGTGCTGACGGTGGTGGCGAAGCTCCGGGCGGCGAAGGGGAAGGGCGACGCGCTCGCCGCGCTGCTCAGGGAGCAGGTGGCGGCGGTGCGGAAGGCCGAGCCCGGGTGTCTCGTGTACCGCCCGCATCGGTCGTCGAAGGATCCCGAGGCGTTCATGTTCTACGAGCAGTACAAGGACGACGCCGCGTTCGACGCCCACCGCAAGAATCCGATCCTCGCGGAGTACCGCGCGCGGCGCGAGAAGGAAGGTCTGGTCGAGGGCGCCGTCGAGGTGGAGATCTACCGCTCGATCACGGACTGACCGTGGGCGCGATCCGCGACCTCGCCGGGAAGTTCTGGAGCGGCGAGGTCGATCCGCGGGAGCTCTGGAAGCCGACGGGGTCCTCCGAGGAGCTCGCCCCGGGCCTCGTGTTCCTCCACGCGTTCGCCAACGTGTCGGTGCTGCGCACGGGCGCGGGGCTGGTGCTGATCGACACCAGCAACTACCAGGCGCGGGCGAAGACGTTCGCCGCGGTCCGCACGATCGATCCCGCGCCGGTGCATGCGGCGATCTACACGCACGGCCACGCCGACCACGCGTGCGGGATGCCGCCGTTCCTCGACGAGGCGCGCTCGAAAAGCTGGGCGCGGCCGCGCATCGTCGGGCATCGCGCGGTCGCCGCGCGCTTCGACCGCTACAAGGCGACGGCGGACTGGAACGCGCAGATCAACGCGCGCCAGTTCTCGATCCCGCCGACGTGGCCGCGCGAGTACGACTATCCGGACCTCGTCTACGACGACACGCTCCGGTTCTCCGCCGGCGACGTCACCCTCGAGCTGGTCCACGGGCGCGGGGAGACCGACGACCACACGTGGATCTGGTGGCCGGCGCACCGCGTGCTGTTCACGGGCGATCTCTTCATCTGGGTGTCGCCGAACGCGGGCAATCCGCAGAAGGTGCAGCGCTACGCGGCGGAGTGGGCGGCGGCGCTGCGCGCGATGGCGGCGCGCGAGCCCGAGATCCTGGTACCCGGCCACGGCGTGCCGATCTTCGGCGCGGCGCGTGTGCGGCAGGCGCTGGACGACACCGCGCAATGGCTGGAGCACCTGGTCAACGAAACCGTCGCGCGCATGAACGCCGGCGCGACGCTCGATCAGATCCTCGCGGAGGTGCGTCCGCCGGCGCATCTCGCCGATCGTCCGTACCTCTCCGCGGTCTACGACGATCCGGAGTACGTCGTGCGCAACATCTGGCGGCTCTACGGCGGCTGGTGGGACGGCGTGCCGTCGCATCTGCAGCCGGCGCCGCACGCGTCGATCGCGCGCGAGGTGGCCTCCCTCGCGGGCGGCGTGGATGCGCTGGTGGCGCGCGCTCGCGAGCTGGCCGAGGAGGGCGACCTCCGTCTGGCCGGCCACCTCATCGACTGGGCGGCGGCCGCCTCCGACAACCGTGCGGTCCACGTGGCCCGCGCCGAGATCTACGACCGCCGCGCGAAGCAGGCGAACGCGCTGATGACCCGCGGCATCTTCTCGGCGACGTCGAAGGACTCCTCGACTCGCGCCTCGGGATAAGCTCCGAGCTACTCCGCGCTGTGCCGGGCGATGAGCTCGCGTACGGCCGGGACGAGTTCCACCGGCACGGCCATCATGGTGTGTGTCGTCGATTCATACGCAGCTTCGTCCTCGGCAACGGCCTCGGCTTCCGACTGCCCTTCATAGTGCTCGAGGACGCGGCGCACTCGCTCTTCGTCCCATCCCGGAGGAAACCTGGATACGGTCACGACCCTCTCCCGTGCCGTCGGCGCAACGCGCGCACCACCTTGAAGCTCACCGGATACGCCGTGATCACGAACGCCGACCTCCTTCCCTCGTCCGGAACGTAAACCACCCGCAAGTACCTTCCTGTACGCGTGTGGCCGAGGGCGACGTGCGCCATCGCGCCGTGCCCGATCCTCCAGAGGGTCGCCGAGTACATCCTCGACATCTTGCTCCTCGACATCATGCTTGTAAATGTGCGGCTCTCCAGTTTCCGGATCGATGTAGAACCGCAGCTCCATTTACGCACTGTAGAGATAGCCGAGAGTGCTGCCAATGCCGTGAATGAGATACAGTCACCCGGACTCTCACTCCGCGTGCACGGCGGCCGGGGCGGACGCCTCGCGCGCCGACGTGCGGCTCGGCGGCAACATCCGCACGCGGCGGAGCAGCGGCAGCAGGAACAGCGACGTGCAGAACAGCACGAACAAGAGCCAGAAGACGTCGGCCACCGCCAGGAGCTGGGCCTGCTGCGTCACCTCGTGATAGAGCGCGCCGATCGCGCGGCGCTCGGCCGTGAAGCTGTCGGCGCCCTGCGCGGCGAAGTGGGACGTCCACGCGCGCAGACGCTCCATCGTCTCGGCGTCGCCGGCCTGGACGTGCGCCACCATGGCGCTCTGGTGCCCCTGACCGCGGCGCGCGAGCAGCGTGGCCATCACGGCGACGCCGATGCCGCCGCCGAGGTTGCGCACCACGTTCAGCAGCACCGTCGCGTTGCCCATCTTCTCGCGCTGGATGTTCGCCAGCGCCACCGTGTTCAGCGGCACGAAGATGAAGCCCACGCCCACGCCCTGCACGAAGCGCGGCCACGCGAGTGACCAGTAGTCGACCGTGATCGTCACCTCGGACATCCACCACGTGGACATCGCGTTCAGCACGCAGCCGAGCGCGAGCAGTGCGCGCTGGTCGATGCGCGTGATGAGCCGGCCGGCGATGAGGAGCGAGATCAGGTTGCCGACGCCACCCGGCGCCAGCACGAGGCCCGACGTCCACGCGTCGTACCCCAGCACCTTCTGCGTGAAGAGCGCGAGGAGGACCATGCTCGAGAAGAACCCGACCATGACGACGAGCATGATCAGGCTGCCCGCCGCGAAGTTCCGGTCCGCGTAGACGCTCAGGTCGAGGATCGGCTCGTCGGTCGTGAGCTCGCGGATCAGGAACGCGAACAGCGCGGCGGTCGCGCTCAGCGCCAGCGCGATGATCGCCCACGATTCGAACCACTCGTTGCGCTCGCCCTGGTCGAGGAAGAGCTGGAGCGACAGGAACCCGATGGCCATCAGCACGAGGCCGGGCCCGTCGACGCGCAACGCGCGGCGCAGGTACGGCGGATCGAAGAGCACCGCGCTCGAGACGAGGAACCCGATGAAGCCGATGGGGATGTTGACGTAGAAGATCCACCGCCACGACCAGTTGTCGGAGATCCAGCCGCCGAGCGTCGGGCCGAAGATCGGCGCCATCATGATGCCCATGCCCCACGCGGCCATCGCCATCCCGCGCTGCCGCAGCGGAAAGATCTCCCACATGATCGCTTGCGAGAGCGGCATCAAGGGTCCGCCGCCGATGCCCTGCAGCATCCGCGCGATCAGGAGCGTGGTGATGTTCGGCGCGAGCCCGCAGAGCACCGACGCCGCCGTGAACCCCACGGTGCAGATCAGGAAGAAGCGCTTGCGGCCGAGGCGCTCCGCGAGCCAGCTCGTGGCGGGGAGGATCACGGCGTTCGCGGCGAGATAGGAGGTCAGCACCCACGAGACCTCGTCGACGCCGGCGGAGAGCGAGCCCTGGATGTGCGGCAGCGCGACGTTCGTCACCGTGACGTCGAGCACCTGCATCACGGTGACGAGCATCACCGAGGCGGTGGTCGTCCACTTGCGGAACGCGCTGAGCTCGGCCTCGGGCGCGGGGGCTTCGTCGATCGCCACGTCAGTGAGCGGCGGGGACGGCTTCGGGCGGCGGCCCGGCCAGGCGCGCGCGGCCCTCGATGGCCGGGATGTTGACGAGCGGGACGAGCAGCCACGCTGCGGCGGTCATCGCCGCCGAGATGAGGACCAGCGGCGTGTAGCCGATCTTGTCGTAGAGGAAGCTGCCGGTGATCTGCGAGCCCTGCACGCCGAGGTTGTAGACGGACATGAGCAGCGCGAAGAACGTGCCCTCCGCATTCTCGGGACAGGCCTTCGCCGCGAGGTCCAGGAACGCGAGCTGGATGATCATGCTGACGCCGCCGAACGTCACGTCGATGATGAGCGCCGACTTCCAGTCGTTGTAGAGGAGGTAGGCGAGGGTGCCCACCGTCGCGACGCCGATCGAGACCACGATGATGCGCTGGAGCGAGTAGCGGCGCGAGAGCGGCGCGTAGCCCAGCGAGCCGACGATCATCGCCGCCGCGGCCGACGAGCTCAGCATGCCGATGAACTGCTGGCTGAACTTCAGCGTGTCGGTCTGATAGTAGAAGAGCGGAATCCCGATCGACGGGCTGAACGCCCAGAAGAAGATGAAGCCGGCCACCACCCACATCGTGCGGTCGGTGACCGCCCGCCTGATGCCCGTCCACGCCGCGTGCAGCTCCTCTCGCCGCGACTTCGACGGCGCCTCGTGGACGAAGAAGGTCATCATGAGCAGCGCGACCAGCGGGAAGATCGCGGCGACGAGGAACGCGCCCTGCGGGTAGCGCTGCTGCGCGAAGTAGCCGCCGGCGAGGCCGACGATGATCGACGAGGCGTTGATCGCCGCCCACTGGATCGACTGGAACGCGCCCGTGAGGCCGAGCGGCTTGCCGTTCTCGACCATCATCGCGTCGGTCAGCACGTCGGTGAACGCCACGCCCAGTGCCATCAACGTGACGAACACCGCCAGTGTCCAGTAGGTCGGCGTCGGGTCGGCCGCGAGCGTGAGTCCCGCGACCGAAGCCAGCGACGACATGATGATGAAGTAGCTCTTGCGCCGGCGCCGGAAAAGCGGCACCGCGTCGGACAGGAGCCCGTAGACGGGCTTGATGACCCAGGGAATGAGCGTGATCGTCCCGAACGTCGCGACCTGGGTCGCCGTGAGACCGAGGCGCTCCTTCAGCGTGAGGTTCAGCGGCTGGACGATCACGTAGTACATGCCCTGCGAGAAGTAGACGACGGCGAAGAGCACCGCGAGTCGCCGGGCGGCGGGCGACCGGAAGGGGCTGAACAGACGGGGCACTCACGCATGATAACGTACCGGCGACGATGCTCTCCGTGTGCCCGCACGATTGTCCGTCGGCGTGCTCGCTCGTCGTCACCGTCGAGAACGGCCGGCTCGTCGACGTCACCGGCAACCCCGAGCATCCGTTCACGCAGGGCGTGATCTGCGGCAAGGTGCGCGAGTACGCCGAGCGCGTGCACTCGCCGCTCCGTGTGCTGCGTCCGCTGAAGCGCGTCGGGCCAAAGGGAGTTTGGGGGTCCTCCGGGAGTGGGGCCCCCATGTTCAAGGGACGCGGCGACTTCGTCCCGATCTCGTGGGACGAAGCGCTCGACACGATCGCCACGCGGTGGCGGTCGATCATCGCGGAGAGCGGCGCCGAGGCGATCCTTCCGTTCTCCTACGCGGGTACGATGGGCCAGGTGCAGTACTTCGCCGGGCATCCGCTCTTCAACGCGCTCGGCGCCAGCCGCTTGCATCGGACGATCTGCGTGGAGACCGCGTACGCCGGCTGGCGCGCGACCCTCGGCACGGTGACCGGCAACGACTCCACCCAGATGGTCGGCAGCGACCTCGTCGTGCTGTGGGGCATCAACGCCGCCTACTCGTCGATCAACGTGATGACGCTGGTCAAGCAGGCGCGCGCGCGGGGTGCCTATGTCGTCTGCATCGACCCCTACCGCACGCCGACGGCGGAGCAGGCGGACGAGCACGTGATGGTCCGGCCCGGCACCGACGGCGCGCTCGCGCTCGCGATGATGCACGTGCTCATCGCGGACGGCCTGATCGACCGTGCCTACATCGAGCGCGCGACGCACGGCTTCGCCGAGCTGGCGCGGCACGTGCGTGACTTCACGCCGCAGTGGGCCGCGAAGATCACCGGCCTGTCGGCGGACACGCTCGTCGCGTTCGCGCGACGCTACGGCGCGACGAAGCGCTCGTTCATCCGGATCGGCATCGGCATCTCGCGCCACGACAACGGCGGGATGACGTGCCGGACGCTGGCGTGCCTGCCCGCGCTGACCGGCGCGTACGCCGATCCGCACGGCGGCGCGCTGCTGTCGTCGAGCAGCGCGTACACGTTCAACTTCAACGTCCTCATGCGCGAGGACCTGGCGCCGAAGGGCCGCGCGCCGCGCAGCGTCAACATGATCCAGCTCGGCCGCGCGCTGACGGACCCGGAGATGGCGCCGGCGGTTCGGTCACTCTACGTCTACAACTCGAACCCGGCGGCGGTGTGTCCGAACCAGTCGCTCGTGCTGAAAGGCCTCGCGCGCGAGGACCTCTTCACGGTCGTGCACGAGCAGGTGCTCACGGATACCGCGCACTACGCGGACATCGTCCTGCCCGCGACGGTGTCGCTCGAGCACCTCGATCTCTACGAGTCCTACGGCCAGTTCACGCTGCAGCTCGCGCGGCCCGTGCTGCCGCCGCCGGGCGAGGCCCGCTCGAACTGGACGGTGTTCGGCGGCCTCGCGCGGAAGCTCGGCGTCGCGACGGAGCACTACGCGCAGAGCGAGGAGGCGCTCATCCGGGAGTTCCTCGCGAAGAGCGGTGCGTACGTCCGGGGGATCAGCTACGAGCGGCTCGAGCGTGACGGCTGGGCGCGCCTCGACATCCCCGACCCGTATCTGCCGTTCGCCGACGGGGCGCCGACGCCGTCGGGCAAGGTGGAGTTCTTCGTGCCTCGGCTGGAGCGCCGCGGGCTGCCGGCGCTGCCGACATGGGTGCCGCTCAGCGAAGGCCCCGCGAACACCGAGCTCGCCGCGCGCTATCCGCTGCAGTGCATCGTGCCGCCGAACCGCTTCTTCCTGAACTCGTCCTTCAGCCAGTCGGACCTGCTCCGCCGCCGCCAGCAGGGGCCGCGCGTGTTCATGGCGGCGCATGATGCCGCGCGCCGGGGACTCGCGGAGGGCGATCGCGCGCGCGTGTTCAACGACCGCGGCAGCGCGCTCTTCGCGGTCCACGTGACGGACGCGACGCAGTCCGGCGTCGTGGTGATCGAGGGAATCTGGTGGCACCGTTTCCAGCCGGGCGGCAGGAACGTGAATGTTCTGACGAGTGACCGCGTGGCGGATATGGGGGGCGGCCCGGCGTTCCACTCCAACCTGGTCGAAGTGGAGCGCGCCGGCGAGGCCTAGCGGGACGTGGCGGCTTCGCTCGTCTCCACGCGCGGCGCGGGCGGCGGCGGCGCGTGGGGCGTGGGCATCAGACGGAGCACCGCCGGCAGCACCGCGAGCGACGCGATCAGGGTCGTGACGATCCCGATCGTCAGCAGCAGGCCGAGCCCGAAGATCCCGCGGTGATCGGCGACCATCATGCTGCCGAAGCCGGCGATCGTCGTGAGCCCGTTGACGAGCACGGCCATGACGGTGCTGCGGGAGAGCAGCGGCCCGCCGTGGTCGCGGTCCTCCATGAAGCGCAGCACGACGTTGAGGCCGAACTCCGCCGCCGTGCCGATGATGAGCGGCAGGCCGAAGATGTTGCCCATCGTGAACTTCAGCCCGAAGAGCGGCATCAGCCCCATCATCCACAGGAGCCCGAGCGCGAGCGGGATCACCGAGAGCAACGTCTCGCGCACGCGCCGGATCATGAAGTAGTTCACCGCCACGACCAGGATGATCGCGTAGATGGTCGCCTGCCGGTACGAGCGCTCCATCAGCAGGATCGTCTCGTACGTGATGACCGGCGTGCCCGTCACGTCGGGATCGACGCCGCGGAGCTCGCGGACGAAGCGGCGCGCGCCCTCGAGCTCCCAGATGTCCACGGCGGGATTGATGCGGAGGAGGAACAGCCCGCTCGGCGCGACGAACTTCTTGCGGATCTCCTCCGGCAGGTCGTCGAACCCGACGTCGCGCGGGTAGATGTTGTCCTGCAGCCGCTGGAAGTTCCCGACGAAGTCCCGGTAGAGCTGGTACTGCAGGAGTGACAGGGGCGGCGTCGTCTGCGCGCGGTCGCTCTGGCGCAGCTTGAGGATCACCCGCTGGATGTTGGTCGTCGTCGTGATGAGCTTCGTCTTGGCGGCGCCCTCGGGCGCCTCGTTCGCCGCGATGCCGAGCCGGCGGTGCAACGTCTCGAGCGCCTGCGTGAGCCGCTCGATGTCGACGGGCCGCGGCCGCCCGACGCGGACGGGCGCGATGATCGGCGCGATGTCCGCGATGATCTTGCGCTTCGCCGGCTGCTCGTCGGGAACGAGCAGCAGCGCCGAGTCGACCTCCGACACGCTGCCGAGCTTCGAGAACGCGGTGTGCTTCGCGCGCAGCTCCTCGAGCGACCCCGCGCTCGCGAGCGCGGCGAATCCCGAGCGGCCGGCGGTCTCGAGAATCCGCCGCTCCCACACGACGGACTCGGTCCGCTTCGACTGGAGGTTCAGGAGGTTGTAGTCGAACCTCACGTAGCTCGCGCCCCAGAGCGCGAGCGCCGTCAGGATCACCGCGAGGGTCAGCACCGTCCGGCTGTGGCCGGCGACGTGCTCGAGCAGCGGGACGCGGACGTGCTCGAGCGACATCGCGCGCGGCATGGTCCGCCCCACGCGGTCCCCGCGGCGCCGGTCGATGAGGATCACGAGCGCCGGGAACACCGTCATCATCGCGATCCACGACAGCAGGATCGCGATCCCGGCGATGAAGCCGAGCTCCTGGAGCCCGCGGAACTCCGTCAGCATCAGCACGAAGAACGTGCCGGCCGCGGTGAGGGCGCCCATGAGCATGCCGGCGCCGCTGCGGCGTGCCGTCGTCTCGATCGCCTCGCGCACGCTCCGGCCGAGGAACACTTCCTCCTCGTAGCGGAAGAGGAAGTAGATCCCGTAGTCGATGCCGATGCCCGTGACGATCGAGATGAACATCACGGAGAAGAGCGTCAGGTGCCCGACGCAGAGCGTGGCGAGGCCGATGGCCCAGCCCATGCTCATCGCGAGCACCGCGAGCATCACGAGCGGCTTGAGCGGCCGCACGAACGCGATGAGCAGCAGGACCAGCGTCAGCGCGAACGAGAGGATGCCGGCGATCTCGCTGTCGCGGAACGCGGCGGTCATCTCGTCGCTCGCCAGCGCGGGCTTGCCCGTGACGCCGACGCGCACGCCGGGGAAGTCCGGGGCGATCGCGCGGACCGTGCGCCGGATCGATGCGATCGCTTCCCGGTTGCCCGTGAAGCTCCCTTCCTCGGTCCGCGGGCGGGTGAGGATGAAGAGCAGCTTGCGGTCCTCGGACAGGAAGTACCCGGCCGCCGTCTCGTCGATCCCGCCCACCGTGAACAGGGCGCCGAACGGCGAGCGGTACGGGGTGGGCCGGTCGAGGCGGGAGCCGATCTGGTTGACGAGGTCGTCGATGAAGCGGAGGTCGACCGTCGACTTCTGATCGCTCAGGCCGATGTTGAAGAAGCTCGCGACGAAGGCGTTGGCGATCTGCGTCGCGATGCCGTCGACGAGCTGGTCGAGGCTCGGCCGCGCCGCGAACGCCTCCATGAACTCCTGGTAGTCGAAGACCTTCTCGCGGATCTCCGTGAGCCGCTCCTTCGACAGGTAGAGGAGCTCGCGGCCCTCGAACTGCTTGAGGTCGATCTTGTACGTGAGCTGCGTGAGCGGCGCCGAGCGCACGCGGAGCTCGTGGACGAGCCGCGCCGCGTACGCCTGGGCCTCGGGCAGCGAGCGCGCCTCGACCACGATCACGAGGTCGTCGAGGGCGCCGAACTCCCGCTCGAAGTGGGCGTAGCGCTCGATGAAGGTCGTGCGCGGGAGGAGCTCGGACTGGTCGGTCTTGAAGCCCATGTTCCGGACGCTGTACGCGACCGAGAGCGCGGAGAGGAGGAGCGCGATCAGCACGGTCACGCGCGGCCGGAGGCAGCAGAGGCGAACGATGCCGCGCAAGGCGCGGCCGAGCTGCGACATCAGCGACAACGGGGAAGGATCCCTATTCTTCGCCCGCGATGAAGCGCTCGAGCCGGACGCGGGCCACGTCGTCGGCCCACTGCTCGGGCGGTGACTTCATGAGCCAGGCCGACGGCGCGCGGAGCGCGCCCTTGAGCCCGCGGTCCAGCGCGATCTTGCAGGTGCGGATGGCGTCGATCACGACCCCGGCGGAGTTGGGGGAGTCCCACACCTCGAGCTTGAGCTCGACGTTGATGGGCTGATCGCCGAAGCCTCGTCCCTCGAGGCGGATGTGCGCCCACTTGCGGTCGGCGAGCCACGGCACGTAGTCGCTCGGGCCGATGTGGACGTCGTCCGGCGGCAATGCGTGGCCGAGCTGCGAGCGCACCGCGTCGGTCTTCGAGATCTTCTTCGACATGAGACGCTCGCGCTCGAGCATGTTGTAGAAGTCGGTGTTGCCGCCGACGTTGAGCTGGCTCGTGTGGTCGAGCCGCACGCCGCGCTCCATGAAGAGGCGCGTGAGGACGCGGTGGACGATCGTCGCGCCCACCTGGCTCTTCACGTCGTCGCCCACGATCGGCAGCCCGCGATCCTCGAAGCGCCGCTGCCAGTACTCCTCGCGCGCGATGAACACCGGGATGCAGTTCACGAACGCGCAGCCCGCCTCGAGCACCTGCTCGACGTACCACTTCGTCGCCATCTCGCTGCCGACGGGCAGGAAGTTGACGACCACGTCGGTCCGCGTCTCCCGCAGGATGCCGGAGATGTCGGCGGTGCTGCCGGGCGCCTTCGTGATCATCTGCGCCAGGTGCTGGCCGAGCCCGTCGTGGGTCATGCCGCGATGGACGGGGACGCCGAGCGCCGGGACGTCGGCGAAGGTCACGGTGTTGTTCGGCTTCGCGAAGATCGCCTCGGAGAGGTCGCGCCCGACCTTGTTCACGTCGATGTCGAAGGCGGCGGAGAACTCGATGTCGCCGACGTGATAGTCGCCGACGCGCGGGTGCATGAGGCCGGCGATGAACGCGTCTTCGGGAGCCGAGCGGTAGTAGTGGACGCCTTGAACCAGCGCCGAGGCGCAATTGCCCACGCCGATGATCGCGACTCGAACGGATCCCACGGGGGGCCCCTCCCTTGCGTGGTGAGCTACGTCGGGATTGCGCGAGGGCCAGTGTAACATGCGGTTCCATGCCGACTGCCTTGCTGCCGCCCGTCGCCGACGAGATCGCGCGCACGCTGGCCTCGCTCGACCTCGGCACCGTGCGCGCCACGTACCTCGCGCAGAACGAGTTCGTGTACTTCGAGCGGCTGTTCCCCGACTCGGTGATCGCGCCGATGGTCGAGGAGGTGCGGCAGCAGCGCGCCGCCGTCAACCGCAACTACCTGCCCGGGCACAAGAAGGGCGGCTCGGTCAGCTACTACACGCTGCGCGAGCACGCGCCCGCGATCCTGACGCTCTATCGCTCGGGGGCGTTCCTCGACTTCGTGCGCACGGTGACGGGCGCGCCCGCCGACCGCTGCCCGGAGAACGATCCGCACTCGTGCGCGCTCTACTACTACACGGAGCCCGGCGATCACATGGGCTTCCACTTCGACACCTCGTACTACAAGGGCGCGCGCTACACGGTGCTGGTCGGGCTGGTGGAACGCTCGTCGAGCCGTCTCGTCTGCCAGATCCACAAGGACGATCCCGCGCGCCGGCGCGAGTTCACGATCGCGACCGAGCCGGGCACGCTCGTGCTCTTCAACGGCGACACGCTCTGGCACAAGATCACGCCGCTCGGCGAGGACGAGGAGCGGGTGAGCCTCACGCTCGAGTACGTGACCGATCCCGGGATGCACCCGGCCAAGCGCTTCATCTCGAACATGAAGGACGCGGTGCTCTACTTCGGCTTCCGCTCGGTCTTCGCCCGGCGCCACCCGGAAAGAACTACCTAAAGGAGGGTCGTTTCCGTGCCGAACAGACGAGCATGGCACCCACCGTCCTGCTCGTCGAAGACAACCCGGACCACGCGGTCTTCACGCTGAAAGCCCTCCGGAACGACCCCCCGCCGCCCAGGTCGTGTGGGCGAAGGACGGGGCCGAAGCCCTGGCGTTCCTCGACCGCCACCAGGCCGCGAAGACTCCGCCGGACCCCCGGCCCGAGCTGATCCTCCTCGACATCCACCTCCCCAAGGTCGACGGGCACGAGGTGCTGCGCCGGGTGAAGGGCGACGAGCGACTCAAGACGATCCCGGTGATCATGCTCACCACCTCGGAGCGCGCCGAGGACATGGCCGCGAGCTACGACTCGGGCGCGAACAGCTACATCGCGAAGCCCGTGTCCTCGCAGGACTTCCTCGCGCACATCAAGGCGGTGAAGGAGTACTGGCTCCTCACCAACACGGCGCCCGCCGCGTAACCTCACGCGCCGCGCGTGAGGCGGTACAGCACCCGGCCCACCCAGTACGCGTGAGCGCCGGCCGCGACGAGGATCATCAGCCAGGGCAGCGCGTCCGGCCGGAGCGCGTGCACGAGAATGAACCCGATCAGCATCGCGTAGAAGCCGTCGCGGTTGCCGACGCCGGCGATCGCCGCGCCGAGCCGGTCCGGCATCGCGAGCCCCGGCCAGATCTTCATCACCACCGCGCTCGCCACGATGCCGAGCGCGGCCGCGATCCCGAGCCCGATGCCCTGCCCGGTGACGGCGGCGCTCGTCGCGCCGAGCGCGAGCACGACGCCGGCGTGGATGACCGTGTCGACGACGATGTCGAGCCACTCGCCGATCGCGGACTCGGTCAGCGTCAGCCGCGCCACCTCGCCGTCCGCGTGATCGAGGATCACCGCGATCGCGTAGACGACGAGGCCGGCGGCGGCCTGGAGCGGCGTCGCGCGCCAGAGGATCGCGGTCGCCATGAGGCCGACGAGGAGGCTCGCGAGCGTGATCGTGTTGGGCGTGATGCCGAGCGCGACGGCGAGCCGGCTCACGTGGCGCGAGAAGCGCCGGTGGAAGGCCGTGTCGAACGGCGTGTCGATGGCGCTGCCGAGCGTGGTGTAGAGGCGCCGCTCGCCGACCTTCGCGGAGTCGGCATCGTGCACCGCGTGGACGAGCGACCGATCGTCCACGCGTGTCACCGCCGCGGCCGAGAGCGCGTCGTCGAGCGCGGAACCGACGGCCGCGCCGGGGGCGAGCAACGGCCACAGCGCGTCGATGAAGCGTGCGGATGCAGCGACGATGGGCATGCCGGCCTCGCGTGCGGCCTGGTGGACGACGGCCGCCTGCGTGGCGCGCGCGCGTGCGGCCATCACCGCGGTGATCGCGCCGGGGCCGGCGACCGCCGTTGCCGGGATCAGGAGGGCGTCGCCGGGCGGCGGAGTGGTCGCGTCCGTCCACTCCACCGCGCGTGTGACGCGCGGGGCGGAGGCGAACGCGGGCGTCAGGAGCTCGCGGAAGGCCACGGGAACGAGCACGCGATCGGCCCCCGCGCGCACGGCGCCGGCGATCGCGCGAAAGACGACGGGACGGCCGGCGACGGTGAGCGACGCGGCGTCGAGAGCGGCGGTGCCGGGGAGGTAGATGACGGCGGTGTGCGCCGTCACCGCTCCTGGTCGAGCGCGCGCACGCGCGGGAGGACCTGGTCCTCGGCGCGGTGGAGGTCTTCGACGAAGTCGATCTCCGTCCACGGCAGGCCCGTCACGTCGACCCAGCCGACGTGCACGCGCTGCAGGAGGATGTGGAGCGCGTCCTCGTACTCGTTGAGCCCGTCGCCGGTGGCGATGACGTGCTCCATCGCGCTCACGAACTCGGGCCCCGCGGCCGCGCCGCACTTGAAGAACCCGACGCCCTCGCCGACGGACTCGAAGGCCTCGGGCACGGTCTTCTTGCCGAGCGCGATGACGCGATCGCCGCGCGTGTAGAGCTTCACTTCCTCGCCGGTGTCGTTGAACCCGCGGTCGATGAGCAAGGCGCTCGGCGCGGGGATGGCGAGGAGCCGGCGGATCATCTCACGCGGGAACAGCACGTCGGCGTCCATCACCACCGCGGGCTCCGCGAGGTGCGCGCGCGCCGCGTAGAGCGAGAGCCCCGAGCCCTTCGTGTACTGCGGGTTCTCGATGTAACGGATCGCCATGCGCCCGAGGCGCGTGCCGCCGATCGCGCGGACCTGGTCGGCGCAGTGCCCGACGACGATGACGGTCTCGCGGATCCCGGCCTCGGTCAGCGCGGCGAGCATGCGCGTGAGCAGCGGCCGCCCGCCGACGGGCAGCAGGGCCTTGTGCGTCGTGTCGGTCAGCGGCGCCAGCCGGCGCGCGACGCCGGCCGCGAGAATGATGGCGTTCATGCCGAGGCCGCGAGGCTCGCGCGGAACCGATCGCGGATCTGCGCCGGCGTGTGCGCGATGCGCGGCGCGTCGGCTTGCTCCGGCGTGACCTTCGCCAGAATGAAGTGCGGCCCGTCGGAGGCGAGCGCCGCCACCATGGCCGCCGCGACTTCATCTTCGGTGGTGACAGCGCTCACGGTCCGGTACCCCGCCGCCAGGGCAACGTGATCGAGTCTCACGCCGGGCGCCGGCGACCCCTGATTCCCGGTGGACCCGTACACTTCGTTGTCGAACACGACGTGCACGAACCGCGAAGGCTGTCGCGCGCCCACCATCGGAAGAATCCCGAGGTTCATGAGCAGGTTCCCGTCGCCATCGAACACAACCGTGCTTCGCGACGCCGCCGTCGCGGCGGCTGTTGCCGGTGCGGATGCCGACGACGCCGAAGGCGTCAGCGCAGTCGCGACACCGAGCCCAATGCTCGAGGCCAGTCCCATCGAGCCGATCATATAGAAATTCTGCGGCCGATCCGCGACCGCGTGCGCCTCGCGCGCCGTGACCGCTGGCGAACACGCCGGGGGGCACGAGCAGCGCGACGGGCTGCGATCGCGCGTCCATCTCGCGCGCGGCCCACGCGACGTCGTCCGCCGCGAACGACGCGCTGAGGACGCGATGGGGAATGCCGAGCAGATCCAGATGGCGAGGCGTGATCGCACCCGTGAGGATGTGCTCGGGCGCGTCCTTGCCCTCGTACCCGCGCCACGTGACGACGAGGAGCGTCGGAATCCCGTACATGAGCGCCATCGACGCGAGCGCGTTCATGCTGGTCCCGAGCCCGGAGTTCTGCATGAGGACCACGGGCCGGCGTCCCGCGAGCCACGCGCCCGCCGCGAGCCCGACCGCGACGTCCTCGCGCACCGCCGGCACGTAGGGCAGGCGCCCATCGCGCTCGAGCGTGCTGATGAGGTCTTCGATCAGCGAGCAGGGAACACCGCTCGCAAAGGCGAAGCCCTGCTCGTGGAGCAGTGCCGAGAAGCCGGCGCCGGTCAGCACGTCACGACTTCTTCGTGGACGCCTCGATGAACTCGTCCTGCTTGACCTTCATCCTCTTGACCAGCTCGGCGTAGGACGAGGTCTGGATGATCTTGTTGAACTGCGTCCGGTAGTTCGCGACGAGGCTCACGCCCTCGATGATCACGTCGTAGACGAGCCACCGCTCGGCCTTCTTCAGCATGCGGTACTCGACCGGGATCTCCGCGCCGCCCTTCGTGAGGATGCGCGTGCGCACGAGCGCCTGGTCGCCGTCCGTCTGGTCGCCGAGGTACGCGATCTTCTCGCCGCCGTACAGCTCGATCTTCGAGATGTACGAGCGCTCGAGGAGGGCGGCGAAGAGCCGGACGAACTCGTTGCGCTCCGCCGCAGAGCGGGGCTGCCAGTGCCGGGCGAGCGAGCGCTTGGCCGTCTCCTCGAAGTCGAAGATCTCGTCCGCCACCTTGCGGACGGCCGTGCGCCGATCCTTGCCGCGCCCGTCGCGCTTGAGCTCCGGATCCTCCAGGAGCTTGATCACGCGATCGATCTGCGCGCGCAGCTGATCCAGCGGCGGACCCGCCTTCGCGTGGGTGGCGAGCCAGGGACCGAGAAGCAGACCCAGGCCGAGCACGGCGACGACCATTGCCCTCATGCGATCCTCCGTATTGGGGGTGCGCGGCGCACCCCCAAGCCCCCGCGCTCCGGGCACGGCGAAGCCGCGCCCTGCGCGAGTGCCGAATCACACCTTGCCGAAGATGTATTTCGAGATCAGCTCTTCGAGGTCTACGGGGGCCTCGACCTCACGGATCTTGCCTCCCGGACCGACGAGCTTGTCCGACGCTCCCGGGCTGATCCGTACGTACTTCTCGCCGATCAGGCCCTTGGTCTTTATCGACGCGATCGCGTCGTCCTGAAGCTTGACGTCCGAGTTGACCCGGATCAACACCCGCGCCTGGTAATCGACCAGCGCGATCGATTCCACGCGCCCGATCTCCACCCCCGCGATCTCCACCGCCGACCCCGCCTTGAGGCCGCCGGTGCCCGGAAAGTCGACGGTGACCACGTAGCCGCCACCGCCCAGGAACGAGACGCGCCCGAGTTTAATCGAAAGGTAGCCGAGGGCCAAGATGCCGAGCACGACGAACAGTCCCACCGCCACGTTCACGCGGGTCCGTTCCATATCCTCTCCTCAGAAGGACGGCTTCTCGTCCGGCTCGCCCGTGATGAATTTCTGGACGACGGGGTTGGTCGAGCTCTGGATCGCGTGCGGCGGCCCCGTCTCCACGATCCGGCCCTCGTACAGCATGGCGACGCGGTCCGCGATCTCGAAGATCTCCGGGATCTCGTGGCTCACCATCACCGCGGTGAAGTGGAACTTGCGGTGCAAGGTCTGGATGAGGCGGTGGATCGTGTTGACGAGGATCGGGTCGAGGCCGGTCGTCGGCTCGTCGAAGAAGACGATCTCGGGCTCGCTCACCAGCGCGCGCGCGATCGCCACGCGCTTGCGCATGCCGCCCGAGATCTCCGCCGGATACTTCGGTCCGACGCCCGTCAGCTCCACCTGCTCCAGCGCCGCGTCCACGCGCACGCCGATCTCCTTCGCCGACAACCGGCTCTTCTCGCGGAGCGGGAACGCGACGTTGTCGTAGCAGGTGAGGGAGTCGAAGAGCGCGCCGCTCTGAAAGACGACGCCGTAGCGGCTGCGCACGGGCTCGAGCGTGCGCCCGGTGAGCCGCGTGATGTCGACGTCGTCGATGAAGATCCGGCCGCTGTCCGGACGCAGGAGCCCGATCAGGTGCTTGAGGAGGACCGACTTGCCTCCGCCGCTGCGGCCGATGATGATCGTGATCGAGCCCTTGGGCACCTCGAGGTCGACGCCGCGCAGGACGCGATTGCCGCCGAACGACTTGGTGAGGCCCTCGACCCTGATCACGGCAGCACCGAGCCCATGAAGTAGTCCCACACGAGGATCAGCACCGACGCGAGCACGACCGACTGCGTGGTGGCGCGCGCGACGCCCTCGGCGCCGTGGCCGACGTGGAACCCCTTGTACGTGGCGACCCACGTGACGATCACGCCGAACGACAGCGATTTCCAGAAGCCCGTCATGATGTCGCTCATGTCGACGAACGTCTTCATCTCGCCGAAGTACGTGCCCTCCGAGAGGCCGAGGAGCTGCACGCCGACGAGGTAGCCGCCGAAGATCCCGACGGTGTCGAAGAGCGCCGTCATCATCGGAAACGTGACGAGCCCCGCGAGGAGCGACGGCACCACGAGGTAGCGCATCGGGTTGAGCGCCATCACGGTGAGCGCGTCGATCTGCTCGGTGATCCGCATGATGCCGATCTCGGCGGTCAGCGCCGAGCCCGCGCGGCCGGTCACCATCAGCGCCGAGAGCACCGGGCCGAGCTCCCGGATGATCGAGAGCGCGACGGCGGGCCCGAGGTACGCCTCGGAGCCGAAGCGGGAGAGCGTGAAGTAGATCTGCAGCCCGAGCACCATGCCCGTGAACGTGCCCGTGAGCAGGATGATCAGGAGCGAGTTGAACCCGATGTAGTGGATGCGCGAGACGAACGCGCGGAGCCTGAACGGCGGCGTGAACGCGAGCGCGACCGCCACGCCGAAGAACGCGCCGAAGCGCCCGAGCGCCTCGACGATCTCGAGGGTGCGCCGTCCGATCGCTTCGAACGGGCGAAGCGCTGGGGCGATGCCTTCCGTCATCGACGGGCGCGGCGATACACGCCGAGCGCCCAGAGCGGGAAGTACTTCGCGTAGAGGTGGTACTTGAGCATGAAGACGCGCGGGAACCCGGTCCCGTTCCAGAGGGGATCGGTCCACGCGCCATCCGCCTCCTGCGTGTCGAGGAGGTACTGGACGCCGCGGTCGACCGCCGGGCTCCGGCGGCCGACGGCCAGCAGCCCGAGGATGGCCCACGCGGTCTGGCTCGGCATCGAGCGCCCGCGGCCCGCGAGCGACGGATCGTCGTAGCTCTCGCACGTCTCGCCCCACCCGCCGTCCACGTTCTGATGACGCTCGAGCCAGCGCACGGCGCGCTGGATGTATTCCTGACGGGGATCCTCACCGATCGCGCCGAGCGCGCGCAGCACCGACCACGTGCCGTAGATGTAGTTCACGCCCCACCGCCCGTACCACGGGCCGTCGTGGCGCTGCGAGTGACGGAGGAACTCGATGGCGCGGCGCACGGGCTCCGACTCGCGCGAGTACCCGTACGTCGCGAGGCACTCGAGGCCGCGGCCCGTGAGGTCCTCGGTCGACGGATCGAGCAGCGCGCCGTGATCGGCGAACGGGATGTGGTTCAGGTAGAGGCGATTGTTGTCGGCGTCGAACGACGCCCAGCCGCCGTCCATGCCCTGCATGCCGAGCACCCAGCCGAGGCCGCGCTCCTTCACCGTGCGCGCGCGGTCGTCGTCGAGGCCCTTCACCTTTTCGAGCGCCATCAGCACGACCGCGCTGTCGTCGACGTCCGGATAGTGCGGGTTGTCGTACTGGAACGCCCACCCGCCCGGCTGGACGTGCGGCCGCTTGATCTGCCAGTCACCGGGCGTGAGCACCTGGCGCGCCATCATCCACTCGCCGGCGTGCTTCATCGCCGGATGATCCGGGGGGTGATCGCTCTCGGCGAGCGCGTTGACGGCGAGGCTCGTGTCCCACACGGGCGAGAGGCACGGCTGGCAGCGCAGCTCGTCCGCGTCCTCGATGACGAGCGCTTCGATCTCCTTGATCTGCCCGCGCACGAGCGGATGGTCGTCCGGATAGCCGAGCGTGCGGAGCGCGAGGATCGCGTTCGCCATCGCCGGATAGATGCCGCCGAGCCCGCCGGGCGCCGGCAGCCGCTCCTCGAGCCAGCGGCGCGCCGCTTCGAGCGCGCGCTTGCGCAGCGGACGCGGCGAGAACCGCTCCCAGATCTTCAGGCCGTCGTCGACCGTGATGAACCACGTCTTCCAGAAGAGCGCGCGCCAGCCGAACGGGCGCGGCCATCGCGGGAAGCGCAGGCTCGCCTCTTCACGCGCCACGGGCCAGAGCTCGTCGAGGGAGTGGTCCGGCGGAAGGAACTTCACCGGCTTGCGGTCCATCAGGATCAAGAGCGGCACGATGACCGTGCGCGACCAGTACGAGACCTCGTAGATGTTGAAGAAGAAGGCGCGCGGCGACAGCAGGATGATCTCGACCGGCATCGCCGGCACGCCGTTCCAGTCGTACTCGCCGAAGAGCGCGAGCAGGATCTTCGTGAAGACGTTCGCCTTCACCGGCCCGCCCATCGCGTGGATGTGCGCGCGTGCGCGCACCATCGCGGGATCGTCGATGGGGACGCCCGCCAGCTTCATCGCGAAGTACGCCTTGATGGTGACCGACAGGTTCGTCGGGCCGTCTTCGAAGAGATTCCATCCGCCGTCGGCGCGCTGACGCCGTCGCAGATACCGCACGGCTTTGCGCTCGCGCTCGCGGTTCACGCGGTCGAGCATGTGACCGAGCAGCAGGTACTCGGCGGTGATCTCGGGAGGAGACTCGGCCTCTCCGACCCAATGCCCGTCAGGGGCCTGGAGACCGAGCACACGAGCCTGGGCGCGGGCGATCGCGGCATCGAGCGCGGTCACGACGCGTCGGATGGTAACATGCCGACTCTCCGTGGAACACAGCGCGTCATGAGGCTGTTCGTCGGCAGCCTGCTCCTCCGGCCGTACGTCTTCCTCTTCCTCCTGGCCTTCCTGGCGGCCGGCGTCCGGGACCTGGGGGTGGGCCGGACGCTGCTCTTCCTGGCCTGGGTGTGGCCGCTGGCGTTCGTCGCGGAGTTCTCATCCACGCGAATCGGCATCCCGTTCGGGCTCTACCACTACACGCAGACCACGCGGGGCGAGGAGCTCTTCATCGCGGACGTCCCGTTCTTCGATTCGCTGTCGTTCACGTTCCTGGCGTACGCCTCCCTCTGCCTCGCTCGCGTGGTACTGGCGAGCCGGAACCGGCTTGCGATCGCGGGCCTCTCGGGGGTGCTGATGATGCTCCTCGACGTCGTGATCGACCCGCTGGCGGTCCGCGGCGACCGGTGGTTCCTCGGCCGGATCTTCTGGTACCCCGAAGGCGGCGTCTATTTCGGCGTCCCGCTGTCGAACTTCGCCGGGTGGGTCGTGGTGGGCGCGCTCGGGGTCGGCGGTTATCTGCTGCTCGCCGGCGCGCGCGCGATCGGAGAGAAGCCGTGGCCGGGCGTCGGTTTATACTACGGCGTGCTTCTGTTCAACCTGGCGTTGACGGCGTGGATTCAGGAGTGGTCGCTGCTCGCCGCAGGCATCGCTCTCCACGTGATTCTCGCCGCCGCACTCGTGACGACCTCCCGGCGTCCCCGGATGGCGTAGGCCGTGGCCGTTCCGCTGTCCCAGATGTGGACGGTCGCGTCGTACGTGCTGGGACAACGCCTGCGCGGGCGCACGCGCTACCCGCTGGTGCTGATGCTCGAGCCGCTGTTCCGCTGCAACCTCGCGTGCGCGGGCTGCGGCAAGATCCAGTACCCGGCGCAGATCCTCAAGAAGCATCTCACCGTCGAGCAGTGCCTCGCGGCCGTCGAGGAATGCGGCGCGCCGATGGTGTCGATCCCGGGCGGCGAGCCGCTGATGTATCCCGACATCAGCCGGCTGGTGAAGGAGCTCGTCGCGCGGAAGAAGTACGTCTACCTCTGCACGAACGCCATCTTGCTCAAGGAGAAGCTCGAGGCCGGCTGGTTCACGCCGTCGAAGTACCTCTCGTTCAGCATCCACATGGACGGGCCGCGCGACGCGCACGACGAGGCGGTATGCCGCGACGGCGTGTACGACGTCGCGGTGGCGGCGATCCGCGAAGCGGTGCGGCGCGGCTTCCGCGTGACGACGAACAGCACGCTCTTCGACGGCACGGATGCGCCCCGGATGCGCGACTTCTTCGACGACATGATGGAGCTCGGCGTCGAGGGCATGATGGTCTCGCCAGGCTACAGCTACACGAAGGCTCCGGACCAGGAGCACTTCCTCCGGCGCCAGCGCTCGTTCGAGCTCTTCCGCACGATGCTCGAGCGGCCGAAGCCGCGGTGGAAGTTCAACCAGTCGCCGCTCTTCCTGCGCTTCCTCATGGGCAAGCAGGACTTCGAGTGCACGCCGTGGGGGAATCCCACCTACAACCTCTTCGGCTGGCAGCGGCCGTGTTACCTGCTCCAGGAAGGGTACGCGGCCACGTTCAAGGAGCTCATCGACGACACCGCGTGGGAGCGGTACGGCCGCAGGAGCGGCAACGACAAGTGCCGCGACTGCATGGTGCACTGCGGTCACGAGCCGAGTGCCGTCGACTACACGTTCAGCTCGTGGCGTGGGTTCCGTGACACCGTCGTCGCCACGGTGACCGGCCGGCTGTGACGACGGGCCCCGAGGCCCCCTTTGAACATGGGGGCCCCACGATACACAGGCCCGCCTCCGGCGGGACGGACCCCCAAACCCCCTTCGAGGGCTGGGTGCCCGGTCCCGACGTCCCGCTCGCCGAGGTCATCGACCGCGCCTTCGACTATCGCGGCAACGTCACCGTCGACCTGCGCGACGGCGGGGCCGTGAGCGGCTACCTCTTCAATCGCGACGCGCGCGCGCGCGATCCGTTCGTCCAGATGTTCGACGCCGCGGGCGACGGCCCGATCACGATCCGCTACGCCGAGATCCGGACGATCCGCTTCACCGGCAAGGACACCGCCGCCGGCAACTCGTACGCCGCCTGGCTCGAGCGCAAAGCCGCGGCGCAGGCCGAGGGCCGCCCCACGCCCCAGCGGTGAGGACGCTGCTCATCCTCACCGCGATCGACGTCGAGGCGCGGGGCCTCGCGCGTCATCTCGGTCTGTCGCCGGTGCCCGGCGCGTCGTTCCCGCACTTCCGCGGCGGCCCGCTCGAGGTGGCATGCGTGGGCCTCCGCGCCTCCGCGCTCGCCGCCCGCGCGCCGGCGTTCACGTCGCGCGCGGTTGCCTCCGCGGCGCAGCCGCCGTTGTTCGTCGTTTCCGCGGGCGCGTGTGGCGCGCTCGCGCCCGAGCTTGCCGAAGGAGCGCTCGTCGTGCCCCAGGCCGTCGTCACCGAAGACGGGCAGCGCATGGCCACCGCGTCGCTCCGTGGCCTCGAGAGCCGCGGCACGCTTGTGAGCGTCGCGCGCGTGGTCACCACGGCCGCCGACAAGGCGCGCCTCTTCGTCGAGACCGGTGCGATCGCGTGCGACATGGAATCCGCCGCCATCCTCGCGTGGGCCGCATCGAAAGGTTTCGCGTCCGCGGTGGTGCGCGGCGTCTCCGACACCGCCGCCTCCGCCGTTCCCGCCGATCTCGTCGCGTCGGTCGGGGAAGACGGCCGCGTGCGCACCGTGACGGCGGTGCGCGCGGCGCTCTCGCGACGCGGCGCGCTCCGTGACGCCCTCGCGCTTCGTCGCGGCACCAACGCCGCGCTCGCCGCCGTCGCCGCCGCGCTCGGCCGCGTCGCGAGATCGTCGTGAGCGTCGCGCTCGTCACCGGCGGCACGGGCTTCGTCGGCGCGAACCTCGTGCGTGAGCTGCGCCGCGACCGGCGCGACGTGCGGGTGCTCGCGCGCGCGGGCGGCGATCGGCGCGCGCTCGCGGGGTTGGCGATCGAGATCGTCGAGGGCGATCTGACCGACCCGCCGTCGCTTCGCGCGGCGCTGCGCGGGGTCACGAGGGTGTTTCACGTCGCCGCGGACTATCGGCTCTGGGCCGCCGACCACTCCGTCCTCTACCGCGCGAACGTCGAGGGGACCCGCAATCTCCTGCAGGCGAGCGGCGACGCCGGCGTGGAGCGCGTCGTCTACACCTCGACCGTCGGCGCGCTCGGGATTCCGAAGGACGGCTCCCCGGGGACCGAAGAGACGCCCGTCACCCTCGACGACATGGTGGGCCCATACAAGAGGTCCAAGTTCATGGCCGAGCAGGTGGCGGTCGACTTCGCGCGCGGCGGGCTGCCGGTCGTCATCGTGAACCCGTCGGCGCCCATCGGGCCCTGGGACATCAAGCCGACGCCGACGGGGAAGTTGATCGTGGAGGCGCTGCAGGGGCAGCTGTTCGCGACCGTCGACACGGGGCTCAATCTCGTGCACGTCCGCGATGTCGCCCGGGGGCACATCCTCGCCGAGGAGAAGGGCAAGCTCGGGGAGAAGTACATCCTCGGTCATCTGCGAGGCAACCTCACGCTCGCCGAGACCGGACGGCTCATCGCGGACGTCAGCGGGTGCCGGGCTCCGACGCTCCGGATTCCGCACGCCGTCGCCTGGTGCGTGGCCGCGTGCTCGGAAGGCGTGGCGAAGGTGACCGGGGGCGTGCCGAAAGTGCCGCTCGACGCCGTGCGGATGGCGCGCAAGCGCATGTTCTTCAGCGCGGCCAAAGCCGTCCGCGAGCTGGGGCTGCCGCAGACGGACGTGCGCGAGGCGGTGGCCGACGCCGTCCGGTGGTTTTTCGAGCATGGCTATGTCAGTCTGGGCGCCATGACGCGGGTTCCTCCGCCATGAGCGTCGCCGAGCTTGCGTCGCGGCTGACCCGCCGCAGCCGGTCCAACTTCTATTACGCCTTCCTCACGCTGCCGCGGCCCCGCCGCGAGGCGCTCTACGCGGTGTACGCGTTCTGCCGGATCGTCGACGACATCGCCGACGTGGGCGTCGACGGCGCCATCGACCCCGCCACGCAGCAGGCCGCGCTCGGGACCTGGCGCGACGAGGTCGCGCGCTGCTACGAGCCGGGCGGGACGCCGCGCCACCCGATCGCGCGGCAGCTCGCCGCCGCGGTCCGCGCGTACAAGATCCCGCGCGAGGCGCTCGAGGCGATCATCGACGGCGTCGCGATGGACGTCGACGGCGCGGTCTTCGAGACCGCGGACGACCTGCTGCCGTACTGCTATCGCGTGGCGTCCGCCGTCGGCCTCTGCTGCATCGAGATCTTCGGCTACACGCAGGCGAGCGCACGTCAGTACGCGGTCGACCTCGGCACCGCGCTGCAGCTCACGAACATCCTGCGCGACGTCGGCGCCGACGCGCGCGGCGGCCGCGTCTACCTGCCGCGCGCCGACATGCGCGCGTTCGGGATCAGCGCGGACGATCTGAAGCGCGGCCGGCACGACGACGCGTTCGTCGGCCTGATGCGCCAGCAAGCCGCCCGCGCGCGCGAGTTCTACCGCCGCGCCGAGACGGCGTTCCCGCGCGTCGACGCGCGCTCGCTCGTGCCGGCGCGCATCATGGGCGCGATCTACGCCGCGCTCCTCGACCAGGTCGAGGCGAGCGGCTTCCAGGTCTTCGGCGACCGCATCACCGTCCCCACGCGACGCAAGGTCGCCATCGCCGTCCGCTGCTGGGCGGGCGCGCGGCTGCGCTCAGCGGCGTGAAGGCCGCCGTCCTGCGCGAGGCGGGGCGCCTGGGCCCCGAGACGGTCGCGCGCCCGGTCATCGGCCAGGGCGACCTGCTCCTCCGCCTCCGCGGCTGCGGGCTCTGCGGCTCCGACATCGCGAAGATCGGCGCCGCGGCCACGAAGGTGCCCGTCGTCCTCGGCCACGAGGTCGTCGGCGACGTCGTGGAAGTCGGCGCCGGTCTCTCGGGATCGTCCAGCGCCGCGTTCGCGGTCGGCGAGCGCGTCGTCAGCGCGCATCACGTGCCGTGCGGCGTCTGTCACTATTGCCTGCGCGGCAGCGAATCGATGTGCGCCGCGTTCAAGACCAGCAACCTCGATCCCGGCGGCTTCGCCGAGTACGTCCGCGTGCCGGCCGTGAACGTCCGTCACGCGACGTTCAAGATTCCGGCGCACGTGAGCGACGAGGCGGCCTCGTTCATCGAGCCCCTGGCGTGCTGCGCGCGTGCCGTGCGCCGCGCCGACGTCCGGCCCGGCGACACGGCGGTCGTGATCGGCCTCGGCTCGATCGGCTGTCTGTTCGTGCAGCTCGCCCGGCTCGCGGGCGCGCGCGTCGTCGGCGTGGATCTGCTCGCCGCGCGCGGCGCGCTCGGCAAGCGCCTCGGCGCGGAGGCGGCGGGAGCGCCGGAGGCGATGGCGCCGCTCGTGCGCGAGCTGAGTGACGACCGCGGCGCCGACCACGTCATCGTGACGGGCGGCGGGACGGGCGTGCTGCCGTGGGCCGCGCGCGCGGTGCGCGACGGCGGCGCGGTCCATTACTTCGCCGGCGGCCCGGGCGACCACCTTCCGCTGCCGCTCGAAACCTTCTACAAGCGCGAGCTGACGCTGACGACGACGTACTCGTCATCCCCACGCGACCTGCAGTCCGCGTTCGCGATGATCGCCGAAGGCGAGATCAGCACGGACATCCTCATCAGCCATCGCCTGCCGCTCGATCGGCTCGACGAGGCGGTCGCGCTCATGCGGCGGCAGGAAGCGCTGAAGGTGTTCGTCACGCCATGAGGGCGCAGGTCTTCCACGGCCCCGGCGATCTGCGCTTCGAGCAGCTCCCGATCCCCACGCCCCAGGCCGGCGAGATCGTGCTGAAGATCGACGCCGCGCTGACGTGCGGCACCGACGTGAAGACGCTGCGCCGCGGCCATCCGGTCATGATCCCGCACGTGCCGACGGTCTTCGGCCACGAGTTCGCGGGCACGGTGTCGGCGGCCGGCGCCGGTGTGCGGCGCGTGCGCGAGGGCGACCGCGTCGTGGCCGCGAACTCCGCGCCGTGCGGCAACTGCCGTCTCTGCGTGGTCGGCCGCCCGAACCTGTGCGAGGACCTCCTGTTCGTCAACGGCGCGTACGGGGAGTTCATCGCGCTGCCGCCGCGGCTGGTGGACCGCAACGTGGTGCCGCTGCCGCGCAACGTCCCCGCGGCGCGCGCGGCGTTCGTGGAGCCGCTCGCCTGCGCCATGCTCGGCATCGAGCGCGCGCGTGTCGAGGCCGGCCACACCGTGGCGATCTTCGGTCACGGCCCCCTCGGCTGCCTCCTCGCCATGGTCGCGGCCAGCCAGAAGGCGCGCGTGATCATCGTGGGCAAGGCGGGCTGGCGCTTCGAGAGGGTCCGGGCGCTCGGCCTGGGCGAGTGTCTCGACGCGACGGCCGGGGACGTCCTCGCCGCGCTGCGCGACACGACCGGCGGCCATGGCGTGGATGTTGCGGTCGACGCGACCGGCCGCCCCGAGGTCTGGGAGCAGGCCGTGAAGGTCACCGGACGCGGGGGCACCGTGCTATTCTTCGGTGGCTGCGCCCCGGGCACGTCGATCCAGCTCGACACGCGCCAGGTGCACTACGAAGAGCTGACGCTGGTCGGGGCCTTTCATCACACACCGGACCTCATCCGGCGGGCGGTCGAGCTGATCGAGAACGGCGCGGTCGTGCCCGACGGACTGCTGACGCATCGAATGCCGCTCGAGAGCGTGCCGCAAGCGCTCGCGCTGATGACGAAAGGAGAGGCGTTGAAGGTGCTCATCGAGTCATGACCACGCTCGCGGCCGCGCTGGTCCTCCTCGTGCTCGCCGTCAGTCCCGCACTCGCCTTCGACGCCAATCAGACCTTCAAGCAGGGCAACACCGTGCTCTCGATCGAAGGAGGCGGCGGCACGCAGAGCAACCTCCAGGGGCATCGCGTGCAGACCGACCTCGACGCCTGGTACATCGGCCTCCGCTACTCGCTGCTTCCGCTGCAGCCGGCGGGCCCGAGCATCCTGCGCGGCTCGCTCGAGCTCGGTCTCGAGCCGACGTACGTCAATTACTCCGGCGGGCGGGATGCGTACTGGGCCGGCCTCTCGGCGCGCGGGCGCTGGCACTTCCTCTCGCTCGGTCGCGTCGTCCCCTACGTCGAGCTGGGCGCGGGGGCGGGCGGCACGGACCTGCGCGCCATCGAGATCGACTCCTCGTTCGCCTTCCTCCTGAGCGTGGGCGTGGGCGCGTCGTTCTTCATCACCGATCAGGCGGCGATCTACGCGGGCTACCGCATGCTCCACGTGTCGAACGGCAACACCGATCGTCCCAACCGCGGCTTCGAGCTCGACACGGGCGTCGTCGGGTTCTCCTACTACTTCAAGTAAGCGCCGGGGGCCGGACGCCACGGCATCCGCCCCGGGGGTTCCCGCCGCCTGTACCATGTCCGGGGGAGTGCTCATGACCATCACGCGCATCGCGCTCATCGGAATCCTCGCGCTCGCGGCGTGCGGCGGCATCGCCGCCGCGGATGCGTCGGGGGACAAGACCTTGTTCGAAAACGACCAGGTGCTCGTCATGGAAATCGTCTTCCCGCCGGGCTTCAAGGGGGACGAGCACGAAGCGCCGGTGAACGAGTTCGCGTACGTCCTCGACGGCCAGTTCACGGTCGTCACCAAGGGCAAGGGCAAGACGCTGGTGAGGAAGGGTCAGGTCGAGTGGGCGCCCAGGGGCACCATGCACTCCTCACTCAACGAAACCAAACGGCCGGCCCGCGTGCTGGTCGTGTATTTGAAGGAGCGCTGAGCCATGCGTCTCGTCACGTTCCGCAAGGGATCCTCGCGGCCGCGCGTCGGCGCGCTGGTCGCCGACGCCATTCTCGATCTCGGCGGGCTCGCCGCCGACCTCGCGCGCGAGCGCAATACGGTCCGCAAGGGGCGCGGCGGATTTCCGAAGACCATGCACGACCTGATCGCGGCGGGCCCCGACGTGCTCAGCGAGGCGCGCGAGGCGCTGGCGCACGGCGAATCGCTGCTCAAGCGCGACGGCATCGCCGCGCTCACCGAGCGGCGGCTCGGCGTCGCCGCCGACAGGGGCCGCCTCGAGGCGCCGATCCCGCGGCCCGCGCGCAACGTGTTCTGCCTCGGCCGCAACTACAAGGAGCACGCGGCCGAGCGCGGCGCCGAAGCGCCGCCGCATCCGGTGTACTTCACGAAGGCGCCGGAGACGGTCGTCGCGCCCGGCGCGAAGGTCATCCACCACGCGGCGACGAAGGAGCTCGACTACGAGGTCGAGCTCGCCGTCGTCATCGGCAAGGAAGGCAAGGACATCCCGCGCGAAGAGGCGCTGTCGTACGTCTTCGGCTACACGATCGTGAACGACGTGACCGCGCGCGATCTCCAGAAGCGCCACCAGCAGTGGTTCCACGGCAAGTCGCTCGACACGTTCTGCCCGATGGGCCCCGTGCTCGTGACCGCCGACGAGATTCCCGATCCGCAGACGCTCTCCGTCGCCATGCGGATCAACGGCGAGACGCGGCAGTCGAGCCACACGTCGAAGATGATCTTCCCCGTCGACGAGTGCATCGCGGTCCTCTCGCAGGGCTTCACGATCCGTCCGGGCGACGTGATCGCGACGGGCACGCCGGAAGGCGTCGGCGCCGCGCTCGGCAAGTTCCTGAAGGCGGGCGACAGGATGGAAGCCGAGGTCGAGCGCATCGGGATCCTCGCGAATCGCATCGCGAAGCCCTGACGGGTCAGGCCGGAGGGACGTCGCACCCCTCGGCCGATGAACGACGAAGGGGAAGGCCATGCGATTCCGGGAGCGCATCGTGATCGTGACCGGCGCGGCGCGAGGGATCGGCGCGGTCACCGCCGAAGCATTCGCACGTGAGGGCGCGCGCGTCGCGCTCGTCGATCTCGACGGCGCCGGCGCGGAGTCGACGGCCAAGCGCCTGCGCGACACCGGCGCCGACGTGCTCGCGTTCCGCGCCGACGTCGCGGCGGCGGCGGACGTCCAGGCCATGGTCGATGGCGTGCTGAGCCGGTGGCAGCGCGTCGACGTGCTCGTGAACAACGCGGGCGGCTTCGCGGCGATGCGCGCGACCGAGGACATCCTCGACGCCGAGTGGGAGATGATCCTGCGCGCCAACCTCACGAGCGCGTTCGTGTGCGCGCGCGCCGTGCTCCCGGCGATGAAGCGTGAGCGCGCGGGCCGGATCGTGAACGTGTCCTCCGTGGTCGCGCGGAGCGGCAACGTCCGCACGACGGCGCACTACACGGCAGCGAAGGCCGGTGTCATCGGCCTCACGCGGCATCTCGCCGTCGAGGTCGCCGAACACGGCATCACCGTGAACGCGATCGCGCCCGGCACGACGGCGACGGAGCGCGTGCTCGCGCTCCGCACGCCGGAGGAGACCGCGCGCCTGGCCGCCGCGGTCCCGCTCCGGCGGCTGGGCGAGCCTCAGGACATCGCGGACGCGATTCTCTTTCTCGCCTCCGACGACGCGCGCTGGATCACGGGCGTCGTGCTCGACGTCAACGGCGGGCAGGTGATGGCGTGATCAGCTTTCAGATCGACGCCGCGCCTCCCCGGACCTGTCGAAGATTCCGAGGAGGCGCGCGTCAATGTCGCGTACAGCCACGCGCTCGTCGTCGGGATGCTCGGGGAGGCTCGCCTGCTCGCGGGCGACGTGGACCAGGCCGGACGCCGCGCCGACGAGGCCGTCGCCCTGGCGCGGAAGTACGGCCAGCACGGCTGGGAAGCGTGGCGCTGCGGCTTCAGGGCGAGCATGCGCTCGCCCGTCGCGCGCTCGACGTCGCCGCCGCACGTTTCGAGGAAGCGACCGCGCTGGCCGAAGAGCGCGGCATGCGCCCGCTGCTCGCGCATTGCCGGCTCGGTATCGGTCGGACGCGTGCGCTCCGCGGCGATCGGGCGGGCGCGCGCGAAGCGATCGACGCCGCGCTCGGCGAGTACCGCGCGATGGCGATGCCGTACTGGATCGCGCGCGCGGAAGCGGCGCTGATAGACTCGGGCGCATGAGCTTCGTCAGCCACGTCGAATGCACGGTCTGCGGCGCACGGCACGATCATCGCCGGCCGCTCACGGTCTGCGAGAAGTGCGGGCAGATGCTGGCGGTCCGCTACGACCTCGACCGCGCCGCCGCATCCGTCACGAAGGAACAGCTCGCGACGCGACAGGCCGGCATGTACCGGTTCCGCGAGCTCACGCCGCTCGACGCCGACGAACCGCCCGTCACGCTCGGTGAAGGCGGGACCCCGCTGCTGCCGCTGCCGCGGCTGGCCGCGCATCTCGGGCTCGGACGGCTGTGGGCGAAGGACGAGGGCCAGAATCCGACGGGCACGTTCAAGGCGCGCGGGCTCGGGATGGCGATCACGCGCGCGCGCACGCTCGGCGCCACCGGCTTCGTCATTCCATCCGCGGGCAACGCGGGCGGCGCCGCCGCGGTGTACGCCGCGCGGGCCGGATTACCGGTCGTCGTCATCGTGCCGCGCGGCACGCCGCCCGCGGCGATCGCCGAGGCGCAGATCGCGGGCGCGCACGTGTTCACGCTCGAGGGCTCGATCGCGACGGCGGGGAAGGTGTGCGCGAAGGTCGCGCCGCTGCTCAGGTGGTTCGATCTCTCGACGCTCAAGGAGCCGTACCGGCTCGAAGGCAAGAAGACGATGGGCCTCGAGCTCGCCGAGCAGCTCGACTGGCGCATGCCGGACGTGCTCCTCTATCCGACCGGCGGCGGCACGGGCCTCGTCGGCATTCCGAAGGGCTACGACGAGCTGCGCGGGATGAAGTGGATCGGCGGCACGTTCCCGAAGTTCTTCGCCGTCCAGGCGGAAGGCTGCGCGCCGGTCGTGAAGGGCTTCGTCGAGGGTGCGGAGACGACGACCGCGTGGGAGAACCCGACGACGCACGCGGCCGGGCTCCGCGTGCCGTCGCCGTTCGCTGGGCGCCAGATGCTGACGCTGCTCCGCGAATCGGGCGGCGGCGCGGTCGCGGTCAGCGAGACCGAGATCCAGGACGCGCAGCGCCTCGTCGCGCGCGTCGAAGGCATCTGGACCGCGCCGGAGGCCGCCGCGCTGGTGGCGGCGCTCCAGCGCCTGCGCGACGCGCGCACGGTGACGCGCGACGCGGAGATCGTCCTCGTCTTCACGGGCGCCGGCATCAAGAACGACCCCCCGCCTCTCGGTTCCCCGACGGACCTGACGGGTAGCGACGAAGAAATCGTGGACCAGGTCCGCCGCGCCGTCGGCCGCTGACCGACTGACTTCGTCGGCGGATCGAGTAAGGCGGAGGCTGCGCGGTGGGGCCGGGGCGGTGGCGCGGGGTGCGCGGCGACTTCCACAGCTCTCAGGGAGCCGGCGAAGGCCGGCTCCCTGACGCGAGGACGGGAGCCGCGCACCCCGCGCCACCGCCCCGGCCCCACCGCGCAGCCGGCGTGTTAGCATCGGCCTCCTAACGGCCCCGGGGCCGTCCGCAGGAGGCAGGTCAATGGCGATCGAGATCGGCAAGATAAGAAACGTCGGCATCGTCGGCCACGGCGGCGTCGGCAAGACATCGCTCGTCGAATCGCTGCTCCACACCGCCGGCGCGGTGAACCGCCTCGGCAAGGTGGACGACGGCTCGACCACGACCGACTTCGACGCCGACGAGATCAAGCGCAAGATCTCCATCAACACCGCGCTCGCGTACTGCGAGTGGAAGGGTCACCACGTCAACCTCGTCGACACGCCCGGGTACGGCGACTTCATCGCCGACGCGCGCGCCGGCCTGCGCGTGGTCGAAGCGGCGGTCGTGGTCGTCGACGCGGTGGCCGGCGTGCAGGTCCAGACCGAGAAGGTGTGGAAGTTCGCCAACGACTTCGAGCTGCCGCGCGCGGTCGTCGTCAACCGGCTCGACCGCGAGCGCGCCGACTTCTACCGCACGTTCGACTCGCTGACCCGGCGCCTGAAGGGCCGCCTGGTCGCCGTGCACGTGCCGATCGGCGAGGAGCACGGCTTCAAGGGCTTCGTCGATCTCGTCACGCAGAAGGCGACCACGTTCGCCGACGGCAAGGCGAGCCAGGGCGACGTGCCGGCCGACCTCGCGGACCGGGTGAAGGAGTATCGCGAGAAGCTCGTCGAGGCGGCGGCCGAGACGGACGACGACCTGCTCGCGAAGTACCTCGAGGAAGGCTCGCTCGCCGAGCCGGAGATGCTCACGGCCCTGCGCGCGGGCATCGGCCAGGGCAAGATCGTGCCGGTCCTCTGCGCGGTCGCGACGCGAGAGATCGGCAGCGCGGCGCTCCTCGACCTGATCGTCCACGAGCTCCCGTCGCCGGCCGATCGCGCCGAAGTCGCCGGCACCGATCTCAAGGCGAAGCAGGCGGCCACGCGCAAGCCCGAGGCGAAGGAGCCGGTCACCGCGCTCGTCTTCAAGACGCTGTCCGACCCGCACATCGGCAAGCTCTCGCTCTTCCGCGTCTACAGCGGCACCATCCGGGCCGACTCGACCCTCACCAACGCGGGGCGCGGCGGCAAGGAGCGGATGGGCCACATCTCCTGGATGCAGGGCAAGAACGTGAAGGCCGTCGAGACCCTGGGCCCCGGTGAGATCGGCGTGGTCCCGAAGCTCAAGGAGACGATGACCGGCGACACGCTGTCCGACGAAGCGCACCTCTTCGAGCTGCCGCGGATCGAGTTCCCCGAGCCGGCGATCTCGTTCGCGATCCAGCCGAAGAGCCGCGGCGACGAGGACAAGATCTCGAACGCGCTCGCGCGGATCGCCGAGGAAGACCCGACGGTGCACTACCACTTCGACCCGGAGACGAAGCAGCTCCTCGTCTCGGGTGTCGGCAGCATGCACGTCGAGATGGTCGTCGAGCGGATGAAGCGCAAGTACAACGTCGACGTCATCCTGCTGCCGCCGCGCATCCCCTACAAGGAAACGGTCAAGGGACGTGCCGAAGGGCAGGGGAAATACAAGAAGCAGACGGGGGGCCGAGGCCAGTACGGCGACACGTGGATCCGCGTGGAGCCGATGCAGCGCGGCGGCGGCTTCGAGTTCGTCGACGACATCTTCGGCGGCGCCGTCCCGCGCAACTTCATCCCGTCGGTGGAAAAGGGCGTGCGCGACTGCATGAAGCGCGGGATCCTCGCGGGCTATCCGATCGTCGACCTCAAGGTCACGCTGTACGACGGCAGCTATCACGACGTCGACTCGTCGGACATGGCGTTCCAGATCGCGGCGTCGATGGGCCTCCAGAAGGTCTTCATGGAAGCCCGGCCGATCCTGCTGGAGCCGATCATGAACGTGCAGGTCACCTGCCCGTCGGAGAACGCAGGCGACGTCATCGGCGACCTGAACTCGCGGCGCGGCCGCATCAACGGCATGGAGCCGGCCGGTGAAGTGGCGATCGTGCACGCGTCGGTCCCGATGGCCGAGATGCTGACCTACGAGTCGACGCTGCGCTCGATGACGGGCGGCCGCGGCGGCTACTCGATGGAGTTCGACCGCTACGAGGAAGTCCCCGGGATGATGGCGGACAAGGTCATCAAGGAAGCGAAGGCGGAGAAGGAAAAAGCCGAGAAGCATTGAGGGCGTTCCGCCAGCAATACGAGGCACTCTTCGGACGGCCGTGGCCCGTGATGGGCGCGGCCGTTCTCGTCGCGGTCACCAACGTCTTCCTCTTCGCGTTCGATCGCCCGTTCACCGCGTCCGACGGCGTCCGCAACTGGGGCGACTGGGCGCTCGTCGGCGCCGGCGTGCTCTCGCGGCCCGATCTCATCGCGCCCTGGCTCTACTCCGGCTCGCTGCTGAACCTCGGCGTCATCGCGGGCGCGCTCGCCGCCGCGCTCCTGAGCCGCGAGTTCGCGATTCGCGTGCCCGCGCGGGGCGAGCTGGTGAAGGGCGCCGTCGGCGGCGCCATGCTCGGGATCGGCGCGATGTTGGCACTCGGCTGCAACATCGGCGGCTTCTTCAGCGCGGTCAGCGCGCTGTCACTCTCCGGGCTCGGCATGATGGTCGGGCTCTTCGTCGGCGCGATCGTCGGGCTGCGCTACCTCGTCTGGGAGCTCTCGCATCGCCCCGCGTGGTCGAGCGGGAGAAGCCGCGTGTTCCTCGCGGCGCCCCGGATCGGTGGCGCGCAGCCCGTCGCCGGCGCGCTGGTGGTCGTGCTGCTGCTCGCGCTGCCGTTCGTCTACGCGCAGACCGGCCACGGGCCGCGCGGACTCTTCCTCCTCTTCGGCGCGGCCTTCGGCTTCATCTTCCAGCGCTCGCGGCTCTGTCTCGTGCGCGCGTTCCGCGAGCCCTTCATGACGGGCGACGGCGAGCACGCGCGCGCCGGCGCGGTGGCGATCGTCATCGCCATGCTGGGCTTCGCGATCCTCAAGTTCACGGACCTCAAGGACAAGGGCGAGTGGGTGCTCCCCGCCGCGGGCGCGGGCGCGCTGCTCGGCGGTCTGATCTTCGGGATCGGCATGGTGCTCGCGGGCGGCTGTGGCTCCGGCTCGATCTGGCGCGTGGGCGAAGGTCAGATGAAGCTGTTCGCCGCGGTGGTCACCTTCGCGCTCGGCGCGTCGCTGACGCGCATGGTCCTCACGCAGACCGGCTTGCAGGCCAAGCTCGGCGCCGCCGTCTTCCTCCCGGCGTGGCTCGGCTGGGCGGGCGCGATCTTCCTGGTGATCGCGGTGATGGCGGCGTGGGCCGCGTTCGCGACGTGGAACGAGGCGACCGAGAAGTTCAGCCTCGGCGGCTAAGACTCATGGCTCTCGCGTCAGCACCAGCAACGCGGCATGCGGATCTTCGCCGAACGTGAGCACGTCTGCGATTCGCGCTCGCAGGACCGTCTCTCGTTCGGCCGTTCGACAGTTCCCGAGTCTGACCCAGAGGACCTTTGGTGGTGCGCCGCGCAGGAAGCTTCGCTGGCGGAAGTCATCATCCTTTGTCACGATGACGAAGCCCTCGTCTGCGGCATGACGCCAGACCGGCTCGTCGTCGCCCGACGCAAGCCCGGCGTCACGCACGTGCGCCGAGTCGGGATAGAGATCCGAGAGCCGTGGAGCGAGGCGCGGTGAGAGATTCTGATCGAACAGAAGCTTCAGTGGCGAGCCCCAGCCACTGAGTCGCCAGGCAGAGGGGCCAACGAGGCGTCGCTCACGGTCAGTCGCAAAGGCGAGAGCGGCGCGGATGTCCTCACGCTCGAGGTCCGGGAAGTCGGCGAGTATTTCGTCCTCGTTCATCCCGCCCGCAAGGCAGTCGAGGATGTCATACACGGTAATTCGGAGCCCGCGAATGCACGGCTTGCCGCTGCGCTTGCCCGGCTCGATCGTTATCCGCTCGCGATAGTCCATCGCCTACAGAGTAGGGCGTTGGTGGCCCGGCGAGCAAGCTTGGCGCTCATGGCTCGCCAGGCGACCGAGAAGCTCAGCCGCGACGGCTCGCGTACGTCGCATCGAAGATCGTTCCGCCGGCCGCCGCGCGGCGGACTCCATGGTCGGGATTCGCCGCCAGGTGCTGCACGACCTTGAAGACGGTTTCGACGTCGGCCGTGCCGGCCGCGGCGATCTGCTCCACCGTGAGCGCCTTGCCCTTCGCTCCCTGGAGCGCGGCGATCACGCGCTTCTGGACGTCCAGGACCGCGGCGGCGGCCTGCTTGCCCGCCTCGACGCCGGGCTGGTGGTACGCGTTCACGTTGATCAGCGTCGCGTAGAGGCCGACCGCGCGCTCGTAGAGCGCGATCAGCTTGCCCGCGGTGGCCGGGGAGACGTCGGGCACCGTGATGGTGATGCTCTCGCGCCCGCTCTCCCAGAGCGCGCGGCGCGTCCCCTGATAGAACCCGCTCAGGTAATCGCCGCTCGTCACGCCCGGATCGACGGCCATCGACGTGCCCGCGCGGTCGCGGAGCACCTCGATGAACGTGACGAAGAAATTCAGGACGCCGTCGCGGAGCTGTTGCACGTACGCGTGCTGGTCGGTCGAGCCCTTGTTGCCGTACACCGCGATGCCCTGGTGGACGACGCGGCCGTCGAGGTCGTGCTCCTTGCCGAGCGATTCCATCACGAGCTGCTGGAGATAGCGGCTGAAGAGCTCGAGCCGGTCCTTGTACGGCAGGATCACCATGTCCTTCGCCCCGCGCCCGCCGCCGGCGTGGAGCCACATGAGCGCGAGCATCGCGGCCGGATTGCGGCGCGGATCCGCCAGGCGCGTGACCTCGTCCATCTCGCGCGCGCCGCGCAGGAGCCCTTCGATGTCGATGCCCTGCAGCGCCGCGGGGAGGAGACCGACGGCGGAGAGCACCGAGGTGCGTCCGCCGACCCAGTCCCACATCGGAAAGCGCGTGAGCCACCCGCCGTCGATCGCGTAGCGATCGAGCTGGCTGCCGGCCTGTGTGATGGCCACGGCGTGCCGGCCGAACGTCAGCTTCGCCGCCTCGAACGCGCGCTGCGCCTCGAGCATGCCGTTGCGCGTCTCCGGCGTGCCGCCCGACTTCGAGATCACGACGCACAGCGTTTCCTTGAGCCCGCCGCCGAGGCGCGCGAGCACGGCGTCGATGCCGTCGGGATCCGTGTTGTCGAAGAAGAACGGCTGGAGCTTGTCGCCCTTCGGCGACGACAGCGCGCGCGCCACGAACTGCGGGCCGAGCGCGGAGCCGCCGATGCCGACCACGAGGACGTTCTTGAACGCCCGCGCGCGCTGCGGCCTCACGCGCCCGGTGTGGACCCCGCGCGCGAACGACTTCACGGCCGCGCGACACGTGTCGATCTCGCGGCGGATCTCCGGCGTCGGGGCCCGCCGTGCCTCGCGGAGCCAGTAGTGCCCCACCATCCGCTTTTCGTCGGGATTGGCGACGGCGCCGGCCTCGAGCTCGGTCATGCGGGCGAGCGCGCGGCGGATGTCGGCGTCCCTGGACACCAGGAATGATTCGTCGAACGCCATGCGGCTGACGTCGACGGCGACGCCGACGGGCTCCGCCACGATCAGATTGCGCTTGAACCGCTCCCAGGACGTTTCAATTGTCACCATTCGCCTCCCTCAACTCCGCGAGCACAGTGTGCGCCTCGCAGGTCGCTGGTGTCGAAGCCCTCGGTGAACCACTCGGAGACGGGAGCGAGGATGCCACGCGCCTCGCCGCGCCGCCCGGTCGACGGCGCCCGCCGCGTCGCCCGTCGCGACGAGCGTCGCCCACCGCGTGTGGGGCGACTCGAGGACGTGGTCGGGCTCGCCCGCGCGCTGGGCGAGCGCGAGGATCTGCTCGGCGATGGCGCACGCCTCGGCGTAGCGTCCCTGGCTCCCGCTCACGACGCACAGGCCCCACAAGGCCGGGAAGAGCCGGGTCGACGCCGCCGGCGGTCAGAAACTGCTCGCGGCGCGCGAGCGCCTCGCAGCGCTCCTCCACGACGACGTCGGCGTCGAGCGCGTCCGCCATCTCCCGGAGCATGCGTCCCGCCGTCGTGCCGATCACCCGCGCCTGAAGCGCGGCGGCCTCGCGCGGAAGTCTTCGGCCGGAGGCGGATTTCTTCGCGGTCACGCCAGATCGATTCGGTCGCGGGATCGAGCCGGAACGGACCGAAGGAGGGCGAGCCCATCAGGGGAATTTAAGGGGTTCAGTAGGACTCGGGCAACCTCCGCGCTCTACCGTGGCTCCCGGAGGTGACCACCATGGCAGGGGAGCATGACGTGCACCGCCGCCGCGCTGCGCCAGCGCGGAGCGCCGGTGACGGTCGTCTTCGTCCAGAACGGCGTCCTCACCCTCCGGGCGGGGGCGCGGGGCTCGCAGGTCGGGCGCCTGACCGCGGCCGGCGTGAACGTCCTCGCCGACGACTTCTCGCTGCGAGAGCGGGGCATCGACGCGCGCGAGATGGCGCGCGGCGTGCGCGCGACGCCGATCGTGTGGACGACCGCCAGGCGCCGCACGCCAACCCGGTGAAGGGCACGAGCGTCGAGGAAGAGGAACATCCGACGACGACGGATCTGATGGCCGCGCTCATCGCGCTCGGCCAGGCCTCGCCGAAGCTCACGCGGGTCAACTGCGCGCGGCTCGTCGAGCTGCTGGAGGAGCACGACCAGGTCTGGCACTGGTGACCGTCGCGCGAGGGACCCGAGCACGGGTCCGATCACAGCCGCGTCACGCGGCGCTCACGGCACCTGTGGCATACTCGCGGCCCGACGACAAAGGTAGCGGCCGACCGGCCGGGAAAGCCATCCACCCTTCGTGATGGAGGGAAGGCATGAACGTCACACGCAGACAGTTCCTGCGCACCACCGGGTTCGGCGTCGCCGCCGTCGGCGCGCTCGGCGGCTGCGCGCCCGCGTTGAAGGGCGACTTCGCGCCGAAGACCGGCAAGCGCGTCGTCGTGATCGGCGGCGGCTGGGGCGGCGCGACCGCGGCGAAGTACGTGCGGCTCGGCGACCCGTCGATCGAGGTGATCCTCCTCGAGCCGAACAAGGAGTTCATCTCCTGTCCGTTCAGCAACCTCGTGCTGAGCGGCATCCGCACGCTGGACAGCATGACGTTCAACTACGGCCGCCTGCGCGGCCACGGTGTGAGGATCATCCACGAGGCCGCCGGCTCGATCGAGCCCGCGGCGAAGCGTGTACGGCTCGGCGAAGGCTGGCTCCAGTACGACAAGCTGATCGTCTCGCCGGGCGTCGAGTTCCAGTACGAGCAAGTCCAGGGGCTGCGCGAAGCCGGCGACCGCGTGCTCCACGCCTGGAAGGCCGGGCCGCAGACCGTGGCGCTGGCGAACCAGCTCCAGTCGATGCAGGACGGCGGCGTGGTCGTGATGAGCGTGCCGCCGGTCGCGTATCGCTGCCCGCCGGGCCCGTACGAGCGCGCGAGCCAGATCGCGTGGTACCTGAAGACGAAGAAGCCGCGCTCGAAGCTGATCGTGCTCGACGCCAACCCGAACGTCGTCTCGAAGACCGCGCTGTTCCGCAAGGCGTGGGAGGCGTACCCGAACCTCGAGTTCCGCGGCTCGAACAAGGTCGTGAAGGTCGACCCGGGCGCGCGCACGGTGACGACCGAGCTCGGCGACACCGTGAAGTACGACGTGGTCAACGTCATCCCGCCCCAGCGCGCGGGGACCATCGCCGTCGACGCGGACCTGGTCGGCGCCGACAAGCGCTGGTGCGAGGTCAACCACGTCACGTACGAGTCGGTGAAGCACAAGGACATCCACGTCATCGGCGACTCGACCATCGGCCTGCCGGTGCCGAAGTCGGGCAACGTCGCGAACGCGATGGGCAAGATCTCCGCGGCCGTGGTGGTCGCGATGCTCAACGGCCGTCCGGTGCCGCAGATGCCGCCGGGCAACACCTGCTACAGCTGGGTGAGCGACAAGGAAGCCATCGCGGTCGTCAACGTGTACAGGATCGACAACGGCAAAGTCGTCCAGATCGAGCAGAAGCTGACGCCGGCGCAGTCGCCGGCCGTCGCCGCCAACTCGCTCGGCTGGGCGCAGTCGATCTGGAACGACGTCATCGGATAAGGAGGAGAGCATGACGATGCTCACGCTCGTGTTCCTGCTGCTCCTCCTCGCCGCGCCGGATGCGGCGGCGGGACCACTCGATCATCCCGGCTACGCGAAGGCGTTCTCGTGCAGCGCCTGTCACGGCTTCGCCGGCAACAGCCGCTCGGCGACGATGCCGATCCTCGCGGGGATGAACACCGCGTATCTGAAGAAGGCGCTCCAGGACTACGCCTCGGGCATGCGCCCGTCGCCGGAGATGGAGCCGTACTCGAAGATGGCGATCCACCTCGGTGTCGACGACGTCGCGGGGTACTTCGCCGCGCAGACGAAGCAGCCGACGCCGATCGCCGCCGATGCCGCAGCCGTCGCGCGCGGCCGCACGGCGTCGCAAGTGTGCGTGGCCTGCCACGGCCCGGCGGGGAAGGGGGACCCGGCGAAGAACGTGCCGGATCTCACGGGACAGCCGGCCGCGTACCTCGCGCACCAGATCCAGCTCTTCAAGGCCGACCGCCGCAGTCCGGGTGACCCCGCGCTCAAGCAGCTGAAGGAAGTCATGAAGGCGGTGCCGGACAACCAGATCGCCGACCTCGCCGCGTACTACTCGAGCCTCCGCTAGCCCTCGCAGTCGGGGGTGCCGTCCGACGGCACCCCCTATAATCGGCTCATGAGCGAGGAGCGGATCCTCGTCGTCGACGACGAGCCCGACATGGTCGAGAACCTCGTGCGCATCCTGCGGCGCGAGGGTTATCGCTGCTCGTCGGCGGTGGAGGCCACGAAAGGTCTCGAGCTCCTCGAAGCCCAGCGCCCCGATCTCCTGCTGACCGATCTCAAGATGCCCGAGATGGACGGCATGGAGCTGCTGCGCCGCGCCCACGCCATCGACCCGGCGCTGCCCGTGATCATGATCACCGCGTTCTCGACCATCGAGTCCGCCGTCGCCGCGATCAAGGAAGGCGCGTTCGACTACCTGCCGAAGACCTTCACGATCGATCAGCTCCGCGTGAGCGTGGAGCGCGCGCTGCGCCAGCGGCGCTTGCAGGTCGAGAACCGCAATCTCCGCGAGCAGCGGCGGATAGCCGGTCCAACCCGCCGAGGCGGCACCGCCCGGCACGAAGAACGACGCGAGCATGACGACCGACGCCGTCGCGAACGTCCACACCGACAGCATGTTGAGACGCGGGAAGATCATGCCGCGCGCGCCGATCATGAGCGGGATCAGGAAGTTGCCGAAGGCGCCGAGCAGGATCGGCATGGCGACGAAGAACACCATGACGGTCCCGTGCATCGTCACCATCATGTTGTAGGTCTCGGGGCCGATCTCGCCGAGGAGCGGGATGGCCGTGTCCGGCCACGCGAGCTGCCAGCGCATCGCGCCCGCGAGGAGCCCGCCCACCACGGCCCACAGGATGCCGAGCGCGAGGTACTGCTTGGCGATCGTCTTGTGATCGGTGGAGAAGGCGTGCGTGGCCCAGACGCGGTGCTCGGTGTGCGGCGGCGCGTGCGCGACCGTCGCGACGCTCACGACCACTGCTCCTTGACCCACGCGTCGTACTCGTCCGGCGGGTGCACGAAGAGGTAACCCTTCATGCCCGAGTGGCCGAAGCCGCACAGCATCGCGCAGGGCAGCTCGTACTTCCCGGTGTTCGTCGCCTCGAACCAGCCCTCGATCGCGCGCCCGGGCACCGCGTCCTGCTTCACGCGGAAGTTCGGGAGGAAGAAGCTGTGCACCACGTCCTTCGACTTCAGGACCACGCGCACGGGCCGATTCACCGGGACGTGCAGCTCGTCGAGGAACTGCCGGTCGTCGGGCGTGCCGAACCGGCCGTCCGGCCCCGGGTAGAGCACTTCCCAGCTGAACTGCTTACCGGTGACCTGGATCACCAGCGCTGTGGCCGGCTTCTCGATCTTGACCTTCGCCCACACCGGCGCGCCGCGAACGTCGAGCCAGAGGTCGAGGACGAGCACGATGGCGACCGGCACGAGGAGCCACGCCGCCTCGCGCAGCCGTTCCCCGCGCACGTACGAGGCGCGCCGTCCGGCACGCCGGCGATAGAGGATCAGGAAGGCGACGATCGTCCCGATCGTGAGGAAGAACCAGGCGACGGTGGTGTACCAGATGATCGCGATGACGCCGTCGACGTCGGCGCCGTAGGTCGAGGCGTTCTCCGGCAGGCAGCGCAGCCAATCGAACATGAGCCCTCCGGTGGTGGCGCGCGTGATCGCGCTGGCCCGAACCGAATCGTAGGAGGGCGGGCCGCCGGCCGCCAATGGAGCGGGCGCTTCAATTTTCTGGTGCGCTCGTCCCGGTCAGCCGGTGGCCGTCTGGATGTAGAACGAGCCGGTCGCGAGGGCGATCAGGCGGTCGGCCTCGCCATGCACGCGCGCTTCCATGACGGCGACCCGCCGCGAGCGCGACACGACGTACGCCTCGGCCCGCAGGTCGCCGGAGACCGCCGGTACCAGGTAGTTGATCTTCACCTCGAGCGTCGCGCAGCGCTCGCCCCGGTCGAGCACCGACGTGAGCGCGCCACCCATCGCGAAGTCGACGAGCGTGTAGATCACGCCTCCGTGCACGACGCCGTGCGGGTTCATGTGGTGCGGGGCGACGGCCAGCTCGAAGACCGAGCGGCCGTCGGCCATGCTCGTTCGGCGGATCCCGAGGAGGGCGGCGATCGGTCCCACGCCCGGGTCGTCGCGAGGCGCGTCCACGCGGGGCAGCATAGACCGGCGTCCACCGGGCCGCATAGCCCAGAAAAATGAGGCGTCCGCCGGATTCCGTCGGCCGCGCGATCCTCCTACGCTGCGCGCAGGCTGATCGCGCGATCGGTGGGAGGTTCGGCGACATGATCGGCACGCGGTACGACCGCATCGTGAAGGCGGCCGAAGGCGTCATCGCCCGGCGCGGCTTCCACCAGGCGTCGATCCGCGAGATCGCGCGGACCGCCGGGCTCTCGCTCGCCGGTCTCTACCACTACGTGCACGGCAAGGACGAGCTGCTCTTCCTCGTCCTCGACCGCGCGCTCGATCGCCTGCTCGCCGCCCTCGACGCCGCCGTGGCCGGATCGCCCGCGCCGGAGGCGCGGCTGCGCGCGCTCGTCCGTACCCACCTCGCGTTCGCGTTCGCGGAGCCCGCCGCGCTCAAGATCATCAACCGCGACTGGGAGCTCCTCGGCGGGGCGCGACGGAGCGAGATCGCGGCGAAGCGGGCGGAGTACCTGCGCCGCGGCGTGGCGATCCTGCGCGACCTCGATCCGCACGGCCGCACGCCGGACGAGCTCTACTCGGCGACGAATCTGCTCCTCGGCATGCTGAACGGGATCGCGACCCGCCCGTTCCTGCGCGCGGACGCCGACGCGCGCGCGCTGGCCGCCGAGGTCGCCGCGCTGTTCCTCTCCGGCTTCCTCGCCGCCGCGCCCGCGGAGGAGGTCACGCCATGACGCCCGACGCCATCCTCGCCCGCTGTCGCGCCCTCGTCGCCGAGCCGCTGGGCGCCATCGCCACGCGCTGGCGGGACGGGCACCCCGGCGGGCGCGCCGTGGCCGTCTATCCCGTCTGGGCGCCCGCCGAGGTGCTGCACGCCGGCGGCGTGCTGCCGCTCGCGCTCCTCGGCGGCGGGAGCAGCGTCGAGCTCACGCACGCCGACGCGCGCTTCCAGTCGTTCGTCTGCTCGGTCGCGAAGTCCACGCTCGAGCTGGGCTTCCAGGGGCACGTGAAGGGCGTCGACGGCTTCGTGTTCTCGAACATCTGCGACGTCGCGCGCAACCTCGGCTCGATCTACCGGCGCAACTTCGGCGACGCCGTCGTCGAGTACCTGCACCTGCCGCAGAACTCCACGTCGCCCGCCGTCGTGCCGTACCTCGCGAGCGAGCTGCGGCGGCTCGCCGCGACGTTCGAGGCGGCGTGGGGCCTGAAGGTCACCGAGCCCGCGCTGGAGGCGTCGACCGCGACCTACAACGCGCTGCGCGCCCGTATCCGCGCGCTCTACGCGCTCCGCATCGCGACGCCCCATCGGCTCACCACGCCGGAGCTCTACACCGTCCTCCGGGCGGCCACGCTGGCGCCGCCGGACGAGGCGGTCGCGATGCTCGACACGCTCCTCGCCACGCTCCCCGAGCGTGAGGGCCGGCCGCGCGACCGGCTGCGCGTCGTGGTCGAGGGCGCGTTTTGCGAGCAGCCGCCGCTCGGATTGCTCGAAGTCCTCGAGGACGCGGGCTGCTACATCGTCGAGGACGACTTCCTGCTCGGCTGGCGCTGGTTCCGCGACGACGTCCCGACGAGCGGCAACGCGTTCCTCGCACTCGCCGCCGCCTACGTGAACCGCGCCGTCGCGTCGTCCACGCGGCACGAGAGCCGCGAGCACCGCGCGGTGGGGCTCATCGAGAAGGTCCGCCGCGCGAAGGCCGACGCGGTCGTCTTCACGCCGGCGAAGTTCTGCGAGCCCGCGCTGTTCGACTACGTGCTCATGAAGCAAGGGCTGGAGCGCGCGGGGATCCCGCACATGATCGTCGAGTTCGAGGAAAAGATGTGGACCTTCGAGCGCACTCGCAACGAGATCGAGACCTTCGTGGAATCCATGCTGTTCGAGTGACTCACATGGAAGAAGCGACTCACATGAGGAACCTCTCGACACGCGCGGAGGGCCCGGATTCACTCCGGGCCCGCAGCGTGGGGGGCTTGGGGGACCCGTCTCGGGCCCCCCATGTCGATCGGTCCAGCCCCGTGACGGAGCGGCAGTACCAGGGCATCGTGCACGAGCGCTCGCGCGCGCTCATGAGTGACTGGATGGGAGCGCTCGCGCGCGCGGAGGCGGAAGGCGTCGCCACCGGCGCCATCATGATCTCGGGCAACTGCGTGGAGCTGCTGCGCGCCTGTCACGTCCTGCCGATGTTCCCCGAGGTGACCGCGCTCCAGAACGCGATCCGTCACAAGTCGCTGCCGCTGATCCTCAAGGCCGAACAGGCCGGCTACTCGAGCGACAACTGCGCCTACGTGAAGGCCGACGTCGGGCTCGTCCTCGAGGGAGGCATGGGCCCGGGGAAGCCGATCCCGTTCCCGTCGCTCGTCGTGTGCAACTACGTCGGCTGCAACGTGTACGTGAAGTGGTTCGCGCACCTCGCCGACATCTCCGGAGCCCCCCTCTTCATGCTGGACGTCCCCTTCGCGCGCACCGAGCGGATCGCCGACGCCGACGTCCGCTACGTGGTGGCGCAGCTCGAAGAGCTGATCGCGCTCTGCGAGCGGATCACCGGGCGCCGCTTCGACATCGACGAGCTGCGCGAGCGGCTCGCGCTCGCGGCGCGCGCCCAGGAGGGGTACGCGCGGTGCAAGCACCTCACGAAGCACCGGCCGGCGCCGTTCGACTCGTACTTCGACTCGATCAACATGATGGGCCCGATCAACGTGCTGCGGGGCACGGCCGAGGCCGCCGACTTCTTCGACGACGCCGCGACCGAGTTCGAGCGGCTCGTGGACGAGGGCCTGGGCCCGCTCTCCGAAGAGCGCGTGCGGACGGTCGTCGAGGGCCCGCCGCCGTATCCCTTCTACAAGAGCTTCCGGAACCTCTTCACGAAGTGGGGCGCGGTCGCGGTGCAGTCGACGTATTCGACGGTCGGCGGCATCTGGGAGTTCGGGTTCCGGCACGACCCGCGCCGCCCGCTCGAGTCCATCGCGGAGCAGATGCTGGTCCAGAACCTCACCAATCGCTCCATCGTGGCCCGCTACGCGCAGATCAAGCGCTACGTCGAGGAGTGGGAGGCCGACGCGCTCGTCATCCATTCGATCAAGTCGTGCCGGCTCTTCTCCGCGGGGCAGGGCGACATGCGCGAGTACTTCACGCGCGAGCTCGGCGTGCCGACGCTGCTCGTGGAGTCGGACCTCGAGGACCCGCGCTACTACGCGGAGGCGTAGATCCGCAACCGCGTCGACGCCTTCTTCGAAGCGCTCGAGCACAAGCGGCTGGTGGCGGCGCACTAGCCGTCGGATCGGAGGAACCGCGATGAACGATCCCGAGACCTGGCCGTCGATCGACGGCGTCGCGCAGGCGCTTCGCGAGGCGGCGCGTGCGCGCGAGGACGACGCCCCCTACGTCACGGTCGACGTGGCGAGACGCGACCGGCTCGACGCCGAGCGGTTCGCTCTGCTCGGCCACCTCTACGTCGGAGCGTGATCATGACGTTCGGCGCGGGAGTGGACGTCGGCTCGACGCAGACGAAGGCGGTGATCGTCGACGACGCGCACCGCATCGTGGCCCGCGTCCTGATCGCCACGGGCGCGAACGTGACGCGCGCGGCCGAAACGGCGTTCGGGCGGGCGCTCGAGGTCGCGGGGGTGGCGCGCGCGGCGATCGGGTACGTCGTCGGCACGGGATACGGCCGCTACAAGGTGACGTTCGGCGACGCGCAGATCACCGAGATCACCTGCCACGCCCGCGGCGCGCACGCGACGTTCCCGCGCACGCGGACGGTCGTCGACATGGGCGGCCAGGACACGAAGGCGATCAAGGTCGGCCCCGACGGAGCCGTCGTGGACTTTTCGATGAACGACAAGTGCGCGGCGGGCACCGGCCGCTTCCTGTCGGCCGCCGCGGACGTCACGGGCGTCTCCCTCGACGACCTCGGGCCGCGCGCGCTGGAGGCCACGGCGCCGGTGCGGCTGACGTCCGTGTGCACGGTGTTCGTCGAGTCCGACATCCTGTCGTACCTCGCGCAGAAGAAGACCGTCGAGGACATCCTCGGCGGCGTCCACAAGGCCATCGCCACGCGGACAATGGCGCTCGTCCGCCGCGTGGGCGTGGAAGACGAGGTGACCTTCACGGGCGGCGTCTCCCGCAACGTCGGCATGGTGAAGGCGCTCGAAGCCGTGCTCGGCCGTCCGCTCAACGTGAGCCCGGACGGCCACTACATGGGCGCCCTCGGCGCCGCCCTGTTCGCCCTGGAGCGCGCATCGGCAACCGAGCGGGCGGGCGAAGCCCGGGAGCCCGCGAGTCCAATCGGAGCCTGACCATGCTCATCGCCGGGATCGACATCGGCTCGGGAACGACGAAGTGCGTGGTGGTCGACGGCGCGGGCGCCGTCCGCGGTCGCGCGAGCGTGCGCACGAAGGCGGACTTCGAGCAGGTGGCCGCCGAAGTGCTCGCGGCCGCGCGCGCCGAGGCGGGCGGCGACGACGTCGTGTACGTCGCCACGACCGGGCTCGGACGTTACGCGATCGGGGCGCGCGACATCCAGATCACCGACCTCACCTGCGGCGCGCGCGGCGCGGCGGCGCTCTTTCCTTCCACGAAGTTCGTGCTCGACATCGGCGCGCAGTGCTCGCGCGGGATCAAGCTGCGCGAGGGCGGCAAGGTGCAGGCGTTCCACATGAACGAGAAGTGCGCCGCGGGCTCGGGCGGCTTCCTCGAGCGCGCGGCGAAGTACCTCGAAGTCGCGGTGCCGGACATCGGACCGCTGTTGCTCGCGGCGCACCGGCCGCAGCCGATCTCGAGCGTGTGCGCCGTGCTCGCGGAGTCCGAGATCATCAACCACGTGTCCGAGGGCGCGACGGTGGAGAACATCCTGCGCGGCATCCACGACTCGCTCGCCGACCGCGCGCTCGCGCTCCTCAAGCGCGTGGGCCTCGACGGCGAGGTCACCTTCATCGGCGGCGTCGCACGGCAGGCCGGCATGGTGCACGCGCTGCGCGAGAAGCTCGGCGTCCCGATCAACGTGCCCGAGGCGCCGCACGAGACCGCCGCGCTCGGCGCCGCCCTGCTCGGCCTGCAGCGCTTCCGCAAGCTCGCCGCCGCGGCGTGAGGAATCGCGCAGAGACAGGAGGGACGTCATGAGCGAGGTGGAGATCGTCACGCTGCCGACGTATCCCGACTGGGTCACGCGTGAAGTCTGCGGCGAGCCGGTGCTGCGCTGGGGATGGGCGCCGTGAGTGAAGGCCGGGAAAGGAGGAGCCCATGACACTCTCGGGCAAGACCGCGGTGGTGACGGGAAGCGGCCGCGGCATCGGTCGCGCCATCTCGCTCGCACTCGCCGCGGCGGGCGCACAGGTCGCGGTGCTGGACGTCGACGGCGACGCGGCCCGCGCCGTCGCCATCGAGGTGAACGGTCTCGGCGTGAAGGGCCTGGCGCTCGCCGCGGATCTCACGCGTCGCGCCGACGTCGAGCGTGCGGTGGGGGACACGCTCGCGCAGTTCGGCCAGCTCGACGTGCTCGTCAACAACGCCGGATGGGACCGGATGGCCCCCTTCCTCGAGAGCGAGGAGGCGGACTGGGATCGCATCATCGCGCTCAACTTCAAGGCGATCCTCTACACCTGCAAGGCGGCGCTTCCGGCGATGGTGGCGCGCGGCGCGGGCGCGTTCTCGAAGACGCTCGCGCGCGAGATGGCCAGGAGTGGCATCACCGTCAACGTGGTGTGCCCCGGCCTCACCGACACGCCGCTCCTGCAGGGCATCCGCGAGGATTCCGTCCGCAACGCGAAGGTGATCGAAGCGGTCACGCGCGCGATCCCGCTCGGGCGCGTGGGCCGGCCGGCGGACGTCGCCGCCGCCGTCGTGTACCTCGCGTCAGCCGGCGCCGACTACGTGACCGGCCAGACGCTGAGTGTCTCCGGCGGCCTGACCATGTGCTGAGGGGTTCTGCGAAGGAGGAGACCATGGATCCGTGGATCGTCCTGCTCGGGATCGTCGGCATCGCGCTCGCGTTCGTCCTCGTCCCCGTGGCCGTCAGTGCCTGCGCGCCATGGCGCCGGCCGGTCCGCCTCACGTGTCCGCGCAGAGGCACGCAGGCGCAGGTCAGGGTGTCCCCATGGGCGGCGGCGGTCGCCGCGCTGGCCGGCCGCGGTGCGCGTGTCGAGCGGTGCTCGCTCGTCAACTTCATACGCGGCTGCCGTGAGGAATGCCTGGCCCTGCCCGAAGCCTCGCGACGTCCGGTGCCTCCCGGCACGCCTCCACCGCGGCCCGAGACCGCCACGACCGGGCACACGATCCTCGTCCCTCTCGACGGGCAGCCGGGCAGCGAGGAGGTCCTCCCGCTGGTCGCCGATCTCGCGCGGCGGCCGGGTGCGACGGTTCGCCTCCTGCGCGTCGTCCCACCCGCGGTCACCGTGCGATCCGACGACGGCGTGCGCGTGCTGGCGTACAGCGACGAGGAAACCGCGCGCCGGGAGCAGGAGGCACGCGCCTACCTGAGTGACGTCGCGCGGCGGCTGCCGGATGTGATCGTGGCGTCGGTGGTGCGCGTCAGCGATCCGGTCGCGGGCATCGTCGACGAAGCGGAAGCCGTCGGCGCCGATCTCATCGCGATGGCCAGCCATCGCCGGCATCCGCTGGCCCGGCTGCTCGGCCGCAGCGTGGCGGCGCGGCTCGCGCGCGCGACCCGCATTCCCACGCTCGTCGTGCCCTACGGCGCACGGAGCGCCGCGTGAGCGCGTCCCCGACGGCGACGGCGCCGCTGCGCGACGAGCACCGTGTGATTCTGAAGGCGCTCGATGTCCTCGAGGCGGCCGCGGACCGTCTCGCCGACGGCACTCGCATTCCGGAGCCCGCGTGGTCGGCGCTCCTCGACTGGTTCGTACGATTCGCCGACGCGCGGCACCACGCCAAGGAGGAGCGGCTGCTCTTTCCGGCACTTGAAGCGGCGGGCGTGCCGCGCGCCGGCGGCCCGATCGCCGTGATGCTCGAGGAGCACGAGACGGGCCGCGAGCTCGTGTGTGGCATGCGCGCCGGCGCGCTCGACGTCCGTGCGGCGCGCGCACGCGCGTACGTCGATCTCCTGCGGGTCCACATCCACAAGGAGACCGACGTGCTGTTCGAGCTCGCCGACGCCCTGCTCGACGGCGAGACGGTGAAGGCGCTCGCGCGAGACTATGCGGCGGCCGACCTCGCGCAGGGCGCGGACACCGAGCCGGCGGCGGCCGAGGCCGCGCTCGAGCGGCTGGCCGCACCGCTCGAGCTCCCCGTCCTCACCCGCTGAGGCGGGCCGTGCCTGGGAGGAGGGGCGCAACGCGTTCGTCGAGAAGCGGCCGCGAGTCGGACGGAGCCGATCAGTGCCTTCCGCGAGGAGGCCGGGCCGCCCTGAGCGACGTCGACGACCCGGCCGTCCTCTGCTCAGGATTGCGCCGCCTCGCGCAGCACCGGCATGACGTGCTCGGTGAACAGCTCCATGGAGCGCAGCACCTTGCGGTGCTCCAGGCCGCCGACCTTGAACCAGAGCATCCAGTGGTTGATCCGGGTCCGGCTCATGTAGAAGCGCAACTGCTCGATGACCCGCTCCGGCGAGCCGAACACGGTCCCGGAGCCCGCGTCGACGCCCGCGTCCCAGAGCTGGTCGGCGGTGAGGTTCGCCAGGAACGAGGGATCTCGCGGGTACTGCTCGTAGCCGGCCGGGGTAGGCCTGCCGGGCGCGCCGGGCAGGAGCTTCGCCAGCGTGCGATAGAACCACACGGCGTGATGGATCTCGGCTTTCGCCTCCTCGTCGGTGGGGGCGACGTGGATCTTGAGCGAGAAGGGCAGGTCCATCTTGTCGGGATCGTGACCGTGCCGCCGGAGGCTCTCCGTGTAGACGGTGAAGGCCTGCTCGACGGCGCTGATGGAGGTGAAGTTGGGCCCGCGCAGGATGTTGTAGCCGAGGCGGCCCGCCAGCGCGTAGGTGGCGGGGCTGATGCCGGCCCAGTAGATGGGTGGGTGCGGCTTCTGGATCGGCTTGGGGAACACGGTGGCGTTCCGCACCTTCCAGAACTTGCCGTCGTAGGAGAACGCGTCCTCGGCGAACGCCAGCTTGATGATGTCCAGGCTCTCCATGAACATCTCGCGCGAGCGGTCTTGCGGAACGTCGAAGACGTCGAACTCGGGAACCTGATAGCCGCGGCCCACGCCGAGGAGCAGCCGTCCGCCGCTCAGCGCGTCCACGAGCGCGGCATCCTCGGCCACTCGCAACGGGTGCTGAAAGGGCAGCACCATCACGGCCGTGCCGATGAGCATCCGCCGGGTTCGCTGCGCGATGGCGGCGGCGAAGGTCAGGGGGTTCCCGAGCGTCCCGTAGACCGAGAAGTGGTGCTCGGGGAGCCAGACGGAATCGAACCCGAGCTGCTCGCCGTAGTCGATCTCCTCCAGGATCTCCCTGAAGATGCGGTCCTGCGGGACGTTCCCGAACTCGCTGAAGAGATAGAAGAGTCCGATTCTCATCGCTCGTTCTCCTCTCTGGATCGGCCGGCCGGGGTGAGAACGCGGGCCTCGTAGAGCTCGGCGCAGCGCCGGCAGACGCCGGCCTCCGGCGTCCACGACGGGAAGTCCGCGCGGACCGCGTCGACGACGGCGGGCACGAGGCTCGCCACGCCATCCGGGTCGCGCGAGGGCAGCCGGCACAGCGGACACTCGGGACGCCGCGCGCCACTCGCGAGCGCGAGGAGCTCCGCGTGCGTCACGCGGTCTTCACTCCAGACGCGCACGAAGGTCGTCGCCGTGGCGTCGGCGAGCTCGGCGAACGTGCGGCGGAACTCGTGCCAGCGCCGCGCGCGCGCGTCGGGCGACCCATGGCCTCGCCGGGCGAGCCGACCGTCGACCGACACGTCCCAGAGCACGCGATAGCGCGCGCGCAGCAGTGCCTCGCGCGCCGCGCCGGCGTCGACGCGCGCGGAGTAACCGAATGCGGGATCCAGCATGTCCGCCACGTGGGTGAGCTCGCGGCGCAGGAACGCTCGCGCGCGCTCCGCGTGCCCGAGCGTCTCGGGTCGCACGCGGATCGCGAGCGTGGGGCGCGCGGGAGACGCCATGAGCAGGTCGGCGATCTCGTCGCGCGGCGCGAGCGCGCGCACGACGAGCGCGCGGGCGCACCGCCCGGCGATCAGCGGCAGCTCGCCGAGCGCGTCCTCCAGCGGCGTGGCGAGGCCGAGCCGACGGAACCAGCTCGCGTGCACGTGGGCGAACGCGGCGTCCTGCGCCTGCGGGTCGGCGATCTCGTAGATCGCGTCACGCTCGCGGTGGAGCGCGCGCTCCTCGGGGCGGTCGCGGAGCGCCTCGAGAACGGCCGCCTCGATCAGGTCCGGGGCCCACGCGACGTCGAGCATGGTCATTCGACGGCGAGCGCTTCGGCGGCGGGCCCGCACGCCATCGGCGCATCGGGCGGCTCCGGCGAGCGCAGGCGCACGAGTGGCGGGCCCGCGGTGACCCCCACCCGCCGGCACTCGGCAGCCACGAATGCCGCCGCGAGCGCACCGAGGCGTCCATAGAATCCGGCGCCGTCCTCGCGCGCGAGCCGCGCACCGAATGCCGGCAGCCAACGCCCGAGATGGTCTCGCAGGAAGAGGGAGGCGGCTTCGCGCGTGACGCCGACGATCTCCGCCTCGCCGTGCTCGAGCGCGTGCGCTTCCTTCCGGGCGAGGAGCAGCATGAACTCGGACTCGCATGCCACGTGGTCCGGACGCTCGTGCGCGTCGGGCCGGACGAGGACCCCGAAGGCGCGGAAGAACGCGGTCACGTCGCTCATCTCGCGCGCCGGCGCGAAGACGGAGTCCTCGCCGTACTCGGTCTCGTAGGGCGGGACGCGCCCGCGCGCGGTGTGGCCGAAGAGGCGCGCGTGCTCGGCGCGAAGTTCGGTGAGCGCCGGCAACGGCGGCGATCCGAGCGTGCGCGCGAGTGCCGGGAGCTCGCCTCCGTCGCACGCATCCACCATCACCGCCGCGTCGGCGAGGGCGGCACTGCCCTCGGCGGTTGCGAGCCGCGCGATCGCCTCCTCGGTCGGCGGCCGAAACCCGAGCGCGAGCGCCTCCCACAGCGCGCTGCGACACAGCGCGAGGTCCGCTTCGAGCGGCGGTTCAGATGGAGTTGGCGTGCTTGGCCGGGCGGACATGCACCGGCTCCTCCACGGTCGTGCGGAACAGCTCCGTGCCGTCCTTGCCGTAGGCGATGACGGTGTCGTTCCAGAGCGTCACCTTCCGGCCGCGCAGCGTCGCCTCGTACACCTTCGGCCCTTCGACGACCTCGTAGCCGTAGATGATCCGGTTCGAGCGACGGAAGAGCTGGAGGACGGCGGTGAGCTCGCGGTCCGGCTTCTCGTACCGCTCGATCGCCTCGTCGACGCCGGGGCCGAACATCTGGCGCAGGTACGGGCGCGGCACCCAGCGGGGCGGGATGTAGAAGCCGTTCGGCGCGGTGCCGAGCTGCGGATAGAGCGGCAGCGCCACCTTCGCGACGTGGACGAGATAGTAGATCGGGTTCCACCGGTCCTCCGCCCACGTCCCGTCCCGGTTCAGCTTCACGAGGCCCTGCATGCGGATCTGGCCGATGCACGCGGCCATGCACCGCGTCTCCGTCGGCACCCCGCCCGCCTCCGGATCGCGGCCCTCGATGCGCGGGTAGCAGGCGATGCACTTCTCGGAGACGCGCGTGTTGCCGCGGTACATCGACTTCTTGTACGGGCACGCCTCGACGCACTTGCGGTAGCCGCGGCACTCTTGCTGGTCGATGAGGACGATGCCGTCCTCCGGACGCTTGTAGATCGCCTTCCGCGGGCACGCGGCGAGGCACGCGGGATACGAGCAGTGGTTGCAGATCCGGGCGAGGTAGAAGAACCACGTCTTGTGCTCGGGGAGCTCTTCGCCGGTCTTGTGGTACTCGCCGGGGACCCCGCGCTGCCCCACGGGGTTGTCCTCGTAGATGTTCGGCGAGTTCCACTCGGCGTCCGTCGGGAGGTAGCCGAGCACGCGCGTGCTGTCCGGCGTCAGCATGCGCTCGGCTTCGAAGATCGTGCGTCCCTCGAAGGTCCCGTAGGGCCGGCGCCGCTCGCGCGACGTCGTCCCCGTCCAGCGCGTCCCCTCGGGATTCGCGCGGTCGAGCAGCTCCAGGATCTTCATGTCCCAGAACATCGGGTAGCCGCCGTACGGCTTCGTCTCGACGTTCGCCCACCACATGTGCTCCTGGCCCTTCGAGAAGGTCCAGGTCGACTTGCACGCCATCGTGCAGCTCTGGCAGGCGATGCAGCGGTTGATGTTGAAGACGAACGCGAACTGCCGCTCCGGGTAGGCGGCCTCGTACGGGTAGCCCATGGGGCGCCCGAGCTGCCAGTTGTGGACCTGGGGCATGTCAGTCCCCCTCCCTCGGACGGCGCCAGGCGGCCGCGCACTCCGCGACGATCGCCTCGACCTCGGCGGCGCCGAGGACGCGCCACGCCTGATGCGCGCCGCCGTAGAACGGCGAGCGGAAGAGCGCCAGGATCCGCCGCGCGTCGAAGCCCATCCGCGCGAACTCCTCCGCGAACACCCACGCCATCTCGCGCACCGCCTCGCGATCGGCGGGCAGCGCCACGCTGACGAGCATGGTCGGATCCGTCCGCGCCGGATCGCCGTACGGCATCACGCCCTCCGGAAGAGATCGCCGGCGAGATAGCGCTTCATGAACTCGCTCTCGTTGTCGGGCGTGAAGCCGCTCGTCGCCGGCGCCCACACGCCCCGGCCGCCGAGCCCGCCATCCTCCGCCTTCGTGATCCTGACGAGCGTCTCCTTCGGCACCGTGTTGAGCGCGTGGTTGTCGGCCTCGCCGCCGAAGATGAAGCCCATGAACGCCTTCGCCTTGTGAAAGAGCGTGTCGGTCTGGTGCATCGGCATGTGCCAGTTGCGCGTGACCGACTGCTGGGAGCCGTAGCGGAGGTTCGCCTGGTAGCCCGTGTTCTCGCTGAGCGCGCGCCCGTCCGGCCGTGTCTCGTGCGCCTTGACGCTCTTCTCCGTCGCGATGAACGGCGCGTGCTTCATCATCACGCAGTTGTACGGGTAGGCGTGGTTGTACTTCACGCGCAGCATGCAGCGCGCGACCCGGTAGAAGGGATCGTCCGGCTTCGCGCCGTAGTAGGGGCGATCGGCGGGGTTGGCGTCGACCCACACGTAGTCGCCGTCGGCGATCCCGAGGTCGCGCGCCGCCTGCGGGTTCATGTGGAGCTGGTGCTCCCCCACGGACGGGGCGCGGCGGTCGAGGCGATACGGGTCGCCGAAGTTCGAGTCGTAGAGCATGTGCCAGTCGACGTTCGACCACCCGGAGTGCACGCGGTGGCGCGTCTTCGGGGTGAGGCAGTAGAAGCGGTAGCCCTTCTCCCAGAGGAAGTTCTTCGTCTCCTTCACCGTCCTCCAGGGGAGCTTCACGTTGCGGATCGTGCGCTCGTCCCAGTGCTCGGCCGCGGGCGGGATGCCGTAGTCCTCGGGGCGCACGAGCGGGTTCGAGGAGACGATGACGTTCGGCAGGTACGGCGTTGCTTCGGTCCCTTCCCGGTGGACGATGAAATTCTCGCCGTACTCGATGGCCTCGGGTACGTCCGCGTAGGCGTGGAGGCGGCCGGTGTCCGTGTGGAACGGCTCCGCGTCGTGGACCTGCTCCCAGAACGGGATGCGCGGGTACGTGCGGAAGAGCATGAGCGCGCCGCCGGGCGGGCCGTGCTTGCCCGCCATGATGTCGGCGAGCTTGTAGCCCTGCGTGGTCGTCGACGTATCCAGCAGCCGCTGGATGTAGACGTCGCGTCGACCCTCGAGCGCGAACTTGAAGCAGTCCGAGAACCGCCGGTCGCCCGTCGCCTCGGCGAGCGCATTCGCGATGCCGGCCAGGATCATCACGTCGTCGCGGCTGTCGAAGACGGGCGGGATGCCGCCCTTCCAGATCTGGAGGAACGGGTTCGAGCAGGAGGCGGTGATCTCGAGTCCCTCGAACTCGAGCCAGCTGTTGGCCGGGAGCGCCACGTCCGCGTATTCGATCGACGCCGTCATCTGGATGTCGATGGCCACGATCATCTCGACCAGCGGGTTGACGTTCTTGATGACGCCGTACGCCCACTTGGCGTTGTTGATGAGGTTCACGTTGCTGAAGACGATCGCCTTCGTCGGCGTCGGCATGTGGGTGTCGCCGGTGAAGTTCCGGCGGCCGAACTTCGGCGTCTGCACGATGAGTGCCTTGTCGCCGTGGTTCCAGTAGGCGGGCTCCTCGTCCTTCGTGTACGCGTGGGCGTGGACGTCCTTGCCGGGGGCGTCGGGATCGAGCGTGAGGTGGAACGGGTCTTCGGCCACCCAGCCCTTGAAGCCGGGCCCGGTCGCTTTCGACCCCTGGAAGAGCGCCGCCTTGTAGTTGCCGGCCCACGTGTGGCACCCGGCACCCGGCTTGCCGATGTTGCCCGTCAGCATGAGCGGCAGGTACGCGGCGCGGTTCATCTCGGTCGCGTGGAACCAGTGATTGATACCCTCGCCCTGGTGGATCGCGACGGGCTTCATGGTCGCGATGTCCTCGGCGAGGCGCCGGATCAGGTCCTTCGGCGCGTGCGTGATCTCGGCGACGGTGTCGAGGTCGTAGTCCTTCAGATGGGTGCGGTAGAGCGTCCAGAGCGTCGCGACCTCGACCTCGGCGCCGTTGACCAGCTTCACCTTCAGCGTGCGATCGAGGGCGGGGGCGATGCCCTTGGCGGCCATCCGCCGGCCGACGTCGTCGCGCGTGAGCGCGCGCAGCGCGCGCGTTCGCTCGTCCCACACGACGTAGTCGCCGAGCGTCGCGTGCTGCTCGGCGGTCAGCCCCTGGATCGCCATCGACGGCCCATCCGCCGCGAGCGTCGTGCGGTAGCCGGGGAAGACCTCGTGCGCGCGCAGCCGCTTCAGCGTGTCGGTGCGGACGAGCAGCGGAAAGTCGGTGAACGCCTTGACGAACGCCGCGTCGTGCCGCCCGTTGTCGATCATGAGGCGCGCGACGCCGAGCCAGAGCGCGGCGTCGGTCTGCGGCCGGATCGGGATCCAGTAGTCGGCCTTGGTGGAGGGCGGCCCGTACTCGGGCGCGATCACGACGATCTTCGCGCCGCGCTCCATGCACTCGATGAACCAGTGCGAGTCGGTCAGCTTGTTCTCGACCAGGTTCTTGCCGTCCATGACGATGAGCTTCGAGAACCGGAGGTCGTTGAAGTCGCAGTCGGAGGCCTGGAGGCCGTGCACCCACGGATGCCCCGGCGCCTGGTCGCCGTGCCACGTGTAGTTCGACCAGTTGCGGCCGCCCTTCGCCTCCGCCGGGCCGACGCCGCGGACCGCCGCGTCGAGCAGCGCGAGCGAGTTGTTGAGGCGATACATGCCGTACTTGCCGATGACGCCGAGCAGGCCCATGCCGCCGCGCATCTTCACCGCGCGCGTGCCCGCGCCGCCCATGGCGTCGACCATCTCCGGCTGGCATCCCTGAGCGAGGAGCCGCGCCCGGCCCTCGGCGCCGCTGTAGCGCCGGGCGATCGCGACCAGCGCGCCCGCGATGTCGCGGAACGCGTCCTCCCAGGAGATCGGGACGAACTCGTCCTGGCCGCGCGCGTCGAAGAGGTACTTCGTGCGCAGCTCGGGCGTCAGCTCCGGGTAGCCGGCATCGGCCCACGCCTTCCAGCCCTTCCGCACGATCGGGTGCTTCAGCCGGTAAGGGCCGTAGAGCACGCGGTGGAACGTGTAGCCCTTCGCGCACTGCCGCGGGTTCCAGTTCCGCGTGGCGTGGTTGCCGTAGAGATCGCCATAGGTCTGGTAGTCGTACGTGTTGCCGAGCCGCGTGACGATGCCGTGACGCACGTACGCGCGCACGCGGCACGCGTGCGTGTCGTTCGGCGAGCACACCCAGTCGAACGTCGAGTCGTACCGGTACTGATCGCGATACACGCGCTCCCAGTCCCGCGCGACCGATCCCGCGAGCGGGTTCTGGTCGGGATCCGCCGCCGCGAGCAGCTCGAGCGGCAGCGACATCTCGGCGACGGTCGTCGCGGCGCCGATGCCGAGCCAGCGGAGAAACCGGCGACGATCCATGGACGTCCTCCTCCTCACTCGAGGACGAGCTCCTGCCAGATCGTGACGGACTTCTTGCCGTCGCGATCGCCCGCGCTGCCGTTCCACACCGCGAAGCCCACCGGCACCGCCGTGCCCGGCGTGAGACTCACGGCGCCCGCGCCGCGCCCCGCGAGGTCACGCCGGAACATCACGCGATAGCCGCCGGTCGCGTACACGCCGCGCGCGTCCACCGCCTGGTCCTCGCGCGGGCGTGCGCGCAGCGTCCCGAACCCCTGCGCGACGAGATCCTCGGCGGGACTCCGGCGCGAGGGATCGGAGACGATGTTCCCGGCCGCCCAGCCCGTGATGTAGACGGCTTCGGAGCCGAGCGTGAGCGCGTGGCGGGTCGGCTGCTCCTCCGCCGCCATCTTCGAGTTCGGATACGAGTCGATCCCGAGGTTCGGGTACACCTTCTCGAGATCCTGGAAGACCGGCTCGAGATCCGCCTGGCGCTCGGACTTCCACATCCACAGGTTGACGGTCTGTCCCTTGTCCCCCATGGCGAAGAACGGCGGATCGCTCGTCGGCGAGAACTGCACGGCGACGGCGTCGCGGAAATCCTGCGGCCGCATCGCGGTGTGGTCGTGCGTCGCGTCGGCCCACACGAGCAGCAGCGCGAGAGACGTGCCGTCGTGCAGCGCGCGCACCGTGAGCTCGTCCGGCCGGTCGCTGCGCCACCACAGCGACATCAAGTGAAGATTCACGGGCGGCGCCAGGCGCCACGTGCCGGAGTCGGGATGCTCCGGCAAGCGCGCGACACGCCGCGCGACGATCCGGAACTGCCGCATCTCGGCGCGCCCGCGCTGCTCGGCGCTCGACCACGACCGGATCAGGTCCACCAGGTGCCACGCCTCCGCACCGTGGGCCCAGTCACTCATCGGCATCGGGCTGCCCGGCATGCCGGCGACGATGCGCCGGTAGAGCTGCTCGGGATCGGGATCGCCCTTGAAGACGCCGATCGTGAGATCGCGCGGCCGGGTCGCGTACCCCTCGTCGTCCTTCTGCGCTTCGGTCCCGTCGCCCTTGCCCGTCTTGCCGTGACACGACGCGCACGCGTCCGCGAATCGCTCGAGCGCGAGCTTCCGCGCCTCCGCGCTGGAGGGCGGGCGCGCCGGGACGCGGATCACGCCTTCGCCGGCCTGTCCCTCGCCCTTCACGTCGACGGCGGGCCGCACGACGAGCGGCGTCGCTGCGAACGACTTGACGTAATGCACGAGGCCCCAGCGCTCCACCTCGGAGAGGTGGCCCCACGACGGCATCGCGGACCCCGGCATGCCCCGTGAGATCGTGCGGAGGAGGTCCTCGTCCGTCGGCACGCGCTCCCACGTGGAGACGAGCCGGTACCTGGCGGCGACGAAGTCACGCGGCTTCGGATAGAGCAGGTACGCCGCGTCGCCGTCGCCGCGGCCGTCTGCGCCGTGGCACGCCGCGCACTGCCTCGCGTACACGCGTCTGCCGAGCTCCAGCAGCGCCGGCGTCGCGGCGCGCGTCGTCGACGGCGTGAGCGTGACCGGCAGCGGCTCG
>Ga0194128_10000650_pt1 | contig 62248 bp, 64 predicted proteins | sample TA2KigCa65mmetaG_FD_148650 | JGI IMG/M metagenome (GOLD analysis project Ga0194128, IMG submission 148650) | Freshwater microbial communities from Lake Tanganyika, Tanzania - TA2015037 Kigoma Deep Cast 65m | ecosystem: Environmental > Aquatic > Freshwater > Lake | place: Tanzania: Lake...
GCGCACCGGCTCCAGTGATTCCGCCTGTCCGACCCCACACCAGACGACCAGCAGTCCGATCAACACCCCCCCGACTTGCACCAGTCCAATTCGTCCCCAGCTTGACCGCAGCATTGCCGTCCTCCCTCTCTCGTCGTGCATGAGCTTCAAAAGCCTAGGCCGTTCCCTCAAAAAAATCAATCGACAGCGGCTCCATTGCGCCTCACACGCTGGTCTTCCGGATGAGCAAGATCGGCGTCCATGCGCGTTCCCATCCTGAAATGTCAGCAAGAATAGGGCCAGCTTGTGTTTGCGTGACAGGGGGGAACGATGCGTCCGTCAATTCATTGAGAAATAATGACTATTGCTTTTCAAGGTGGATAAGGCTGGCGAGGACGGCACCTTGGCCAGAGGAGAAAGCATATCTAAAAGGATAGTCCGCTTGTTACAGAAGTGCAGAAGAGGCGTGATTCGCCCTCACGCCCTTAGTTCACGGTTTCATTCCCACGACACGTCGGTAAAGATCGACATAGGCACGGGCGGACTTGGCCCAGGAGACATCCGTCCCCATGCCGGCCAGGATCAACGCAGTCCACTCATCCTTCTGCCCATAGACGCGCAGGGCCTGCAGAACCGTTGTCAGGAGCGCCGCCTTCGTCGGTTCATCGAACAGAAAGCCGGTGGCCTGCCCCTGCTTCACCGCGTCGGACGAATAGGGCGTCACCGTATCGGCCAACCCGCCGGTCCGCCTCACGACCGGCACGGTCCCGTAGCGCAGACTATACAACTGGCTCAAGCCGCAAGGCTCGTAGCGCGACGGCATCAGAAACAGATCGCTCCCTGCTTCAATCCGATGCGCCAGTCCTTCATCGAACCCGATGCGCAGGCCGATCTTTTTAGACGTCCGGGTCCGGAGAGTGCGGAACCGCGCCTCGAGGGAGGGATCGCCGGTCCCCAGCAGCGTGACCTGCACATCCATCTTCATGAGGTCCGGCAAGACGTCCGCCACCAGGTCGAGCCCCTTTTGCTCGGTGAGTCGCGAGACGATCCCGATCAGCGGCACATCCCGGACTGGAAGGCCCATTTCACGCTGGAGACCGTCCTTGCAGATCATTTTCCCCGCAAGGTCCGTCGCCGAATATCGGGCCGGCACATACGGATCGGTGGCCGGGTTCCACTGGTCCACATCGATACCGTTGACGATGCCGATCATCCGGGCTTGTCGCTCCTGAATCACCCCCTCCAAGCCAAATCCGAGCGCGGCTGTTTGGATTTCCCGCGCATAGGTGGGACTTACCGTCGTCAGATAGTCGGCGAAGACCAGCCCTCCTTTCAGGACATTGAGCTGGCCGTAGAACTCCAGCCGCTTGGGCGTAAAGAGCTCCGGACTTAAGCCTGTCTTCCAATAATCTGCCGCAGGGAAGCGCCCTTGGTAGCCCATATTGTGGATGGTGAAGATGGTGGCGATCCCCTGGCAGGGCTTCTGTCCCGAGTAGAGCGTCCGGAGGTACACGATGCCGAGAGCGGTCTGCCAGTCGTGCGCGTGGAGCAGGTCCGGAACCCAGCCTCTCTCCTGCTTCAACGCCACAATCAACTCCGGTACTGCGCGGGAGAAGAACGCAAAGCGTTCCAGATTGTCGGGATAGCTGCGACCGGCTTCCTGATATAGCCCGGGGCGAGCAAAGAATGGATCGTACCGAACAGCCAGCACTTGCACCCCGCTGTTCGCCAACGTGGCCTGTTCAATGACGGCTTCAATCGGCCCCAAAGCGGTCGGGACGGTGAGGCGCCGCCATTCCTTGAAACCCTGTGTCGCCCAGTCAATCGTATCGTAGCCAGGAATTACCAAGCACACACGATGTCCTAGCTTGGCCAGTTCTTTGGGCAGAGCCCCGGCTACATCGGCCAGCCCGCCGGTCTTGGCAAAGGGAACCGCTTCGGGCGAGACCATCAGAATGTTGAGAGGTCGTGGGTCCATGTGGCGATCAGTGACCGGACGAACTACTGAGGGGCAAGCAAGGCTTTCTCCAGGCCGGTTCTCGACAGGTCTTCGCTCTTCCACCACTTCACGATGGCAAGAACCTGCTCCGAAGACATCCGTTCGTGGTAGACCAGGCGGTTATCAATGAACCCCAGCAACTCACCACGATCCGCATAGGCCAGAAACAGCGCCTCGTCCAAGACCGTGGTCGCATTCCAACCGGGTGGAGGCTCCCCGGTTGTGACCCGGAAATGCGGGATGTAGTTGCCGCTCTCCAGCGGAAAGAACTGCGTCTTGGCCTGGTAGACATAGGTCGGTTGGCCCCAGGTTTCAAGGAAGGCCTTGCTGCTGAGGGCATGGAGCCTGATCTCACCGCTCGCGATGCTCGTTTTCTGCTTGTCCAGCGGCGGCAAGATGAACGGTGGGCCACAGGCCGCTGCACTGAGAATCAGAATGGTGAGCAGGAGGGACAGAGCCGCATTGAGCTTCGTCGCTCCGGTGGGAAGACTGATCATCAAGCAGAGCCCACCAGGCCGATGGGCCCGCTGCGATCGAGGGACGGCACGAGGTCACGCATGAGGTTCACAATAACTCCGGAACGGCATCAACGAGCTACATCAGCCGACGGCTTTTCGGCTGCTCCGGCTTCACCGGGACACAGATATCGCACTGGCAGTTCTTGCGGAGAAAATTGTATGAATAAATGCCAGTATCGTGCCCATCGCTAAAGTTAAACTTTAAGGCGTATCGCCCGACCGGCTCGACATCCTGGACGGCGACAAACATGGGGATGTCATCGGGCGTGATCCGCAGCTCACCGGTCCACTCATCGGTGCAAGCCGCGCAGGGGCAATGTTGCCGCAGGTAGCGGACCGGATAGACCCCTTTGTGTCCGTCGGACCACTGGATGCCCAGCACGCCCTTGCTGAGCCACTCCATGTCCTTCGGTTCGAGCACCTGAGTCATAGCCTGCCCTCGCTATAGCGGGCGTACTATAGCGCAGCCCTTGCCGACTGCACAAAGAGATGACTCAGGGCCATCGCTTCGCTTCGTAGGCCGGTTCCCTTGGTTCCGCCGCTAGGAAGTCCACCGGCGGAAGGCGCTTGCCGGCCACGACCGTGACGTAAGCTTCGATGGTGGTGTCCAGCTCGCGGCGCATCGGGCCGGCCACCGTGAGGCGCGTGAGGGCTTCCGGTGTCAGCTGCCCGGCTTTCTGCAAGAAGGCCACGCTTCCCGGTGAGAGCACCAACCCTCCGTCCGGTCGTCTCCACGCGCAGGAGTCACAGACCAATCCACCAGCCATCGGCGAGAAGCGAAACCCCTTAGCCTCGCCTGTCTTATGCAGCTCCCCACCGCAGGTCACGCAGTGGTCGGTCCGAGGTTGGTATCCGCTCAACTCCAGGAGCTTGACCTGAAACAGCAGCGCCGTCAGGCCGGGATCATGCCCGGCTTGGAGGGCACGCAGACCGGCCAGCAGCGTCTCGAACTTTCGAGAGGACTGGTCCCCTTCCGCCGTGATAGCGTTCACAAGATTGGCGAGACGCGCAGCCGAGGCCATCCGCTCTAAATCTTCGCGCAAACCGGCAAAGCTTTCCTGAATGTCAGCCTGCGTCACACGGTGCAGATGGTCGTTCGCCTTTTCGAACAGGTTCAGGTCGCAATGGACAAAGGGTTCCAGCGCGCTCCCGAACCGGCTCTTGAGCCGCCGCGCCCCCCGCGCCACACCGCGCAGTTTGCCGAACCGGAGGGTATAAAACGTAACGATCCGGTCAGCCTCCCCCCACCTGCGGCTCCTGAGCGTGATGGCGGGCGTCTTCAGCAGCGACATCCTGATACCCCGTGACGAGTGACGGGTGACAGGTGACGGGAGGCGAAGAACGGGGGGTGGTGCCCCATGTCCGATGCTTTCCCATCACTCGTCACGCGTCACCTGTCACGTCCTCATTTTAGGTGCTCGATCAGCGTGGTCGCCAGGGCAAGGTAAATGGTGATGCCGGTGATGTCGTTGGCGGTGGTCACAAAAGGCCCGGCCGCGACTGCGGGATCGACGCCGATCCGTTTGAGGACCACCGGCATGATCGTGGCCATGCTCGTGGAGACCAGGAAGGCGATCATCAGCGAGGCGCCGACCACCATGCCCAGAAACGGCCGCCCGTGCCACAGCCAACCCGTCGCGGTCAGGAGGACGCCGCACGCCAGGCCGAGCAGCAGACCGATCCGGACCTCACGGAAAAACACCTTCCAGAAATCGGCCAACTCGATCCCGCCGGTCGCCAGCCCCCGAATGATGAGCGTCGAGGATTGCAGGCCCACGTTCCCCCCCATCGCCGCGATGACGGGAATGAAGCTCACGATCGCCACGACCTCCTGGATCGTATAGCGGAAGAACCACAGCACCGCGCCTGAGACCAGGCTGCCGATCAGGTTCGTGAAGAGCCAGGGCAAGCGGCGTCGGGCCGCATCCAGGCTGGAGGTTTTAAGCAGGACGTCTCCTTCGATCGCGCCGGCCATCTTCAACATGTCCTCGGTGGCCTCTTCGCGGATGACGTCCACAACGTCGTCCACCGTGATGATGCCGACCAGCGTGTTGTCCTTCTCGACCACCGGGATGGCCAGCAGGTTGTAGCGCGCCACTTGGCGGGCTACCTCCTCCTGGTCCATGTCCACCATCACACTCATCACGTCAGCCGTCATGATGTTCTTCAGCGGCGTCGCGGGCGGCACCGTCAGGAGCTGGCGGAGGGATAGGACGCCCACCAGGCGCTCCTCCTTGTCGGTCACGTAGATGTAGAAGACCATCTCCGCGTCGGTTGCCTGCTGGAGACGCCGGATTGCTTCTTGAGCCGTCGTGTCCTCGGGCAGCGAGAAGAACTCCGTGGTCATGATGCCGCCGGCCGTATCCTTGGGGTATCGCAGGAGGTCGGCAATCTCCGTAGAGTCTTCCGACTTCAACAGGGTCAGGATCTCCTTGGCCTGCTCCTCCGGCAGCAGTCCCAGGATGTAGGCGCTGTCGTCGGTCGGGAGATCTTTCAGGAGAACTGCCACATCGGAGGCAGCCATGTCTGCCAGCACTTGCTGGATGCTGTCTGCGTCCAGCTCGCTCAGGACCTGCCCGCGTGCGGTCTCCCCGCGGACCAGCTCATACACAGTCCGTTTGTCCTTGGGGGCAGAGAGGTGGGCAATGACCTTGGCGATGTCGGCCGGGTGCATCCGCCCCAGCATCTTGCCCAGGTTGGTGATCGCCCCGCGGCGAAGCAGCCGTTGAAAGGAAGCCAGGACCAGGTCGAACTTCGGCTGCCCTTTCTCAGGCGACTCCCGTGAAAGGTCCTTCAGCAGGTCCTTCTCGCTCTGTCTCGTTCGCTCGATCGGCTGCATAACTCTTCCGTCGGGCTAGAGGCGAGGGGCGAGAGGCAAGGGGCGGATCGTTCTTGCTGTGACACCCCCTTGCCGCTTGCCTCTTGCCACGTTTCAATACCCCAATTCCGTCAGCATCTGTTCATCTTCCCGCCAGGCTTCCCGCACCTTGACCCAGAGCTCCAGAAACACTTTCATCCCGAAGAGCCGCTCCATCTCGATCCGCGCTTCGGTCCCGATCGCTTTCAGCCGCTCCCCGTGCTTCCCGATTACGATGGCCTTCTGCGATTCTTTCTCCACCAGCACCGAGGCTGCAATACGCGCCAGCTTGCCTTCTTCGACGAAGCGCTCGATTTCGACGGCCACGGAGTAGGGCACCTCCTGACGGGTATGATGCAGGATTTTCTCGCGCACCAGGTCGGCCGCCAGGGCCCGCATCGTCTGATCCGTGACCACATCCTCTCCATAGAGCGCCTCGCCTTCGGGTAACACCTTCACGGTCAAATCCAGGAGCCGGTCCACGTTCAGCCCCGTCTGAGCCGAAATAGGCACCACCTCCCGCCAGTCCAGCATCGTCCGGTAGGCCTCGATGAGCGGCAGCACGCGGGCCTTGTTCACCAAGTCCACCTTATTGATCAGGAGAAAGGCCTGGATACCCCCCGCCTCGACGGCCTCGCGCACCTGTTCGATCACGAGACAGTCCGCCGCCCCGGGCGGAGACGTAGCCTCCACGAGGACGTAGATCAGGTCCGCTTCCCGCATGGTCTCCAAGGCGGTGCGCACCATCCGTTTGTTGAGCCGGTGTTGCGGCTTGTGCAAACCTGGCGTGTCCAACAGGATAATTTGGGCTTCAGGATGATGCACCACGCCCAGGATGCGGGTGCGGGTTGTCTGGGGCTTATCCGAGACGATCGCGATCTTCTCCTTGAGAAGCGCGTTCAGCAGGGTGGACTTCCCCACGTTCGGCCGCCCGATGATCGCCACCGCCCCCGATTTCATACAACAGCCACAGAGCTTATGGCTGATAGCGCATGGCTTATGGCCGGACAGCCCTCAGTATCTACCTCTTGCCATATGCTATACGCCATACGCTATTTGCTCTGCTCCTCCACCACCTGGTACACCGTTTCACCCTTCCGCACGAAGCCCAGCCGCTCCCGGGCCACCTCCTCGATCCTGGCCGGGTCCTGTTGCAGGCGGCCGATCTCGGTACGCAATTCCGTATTGCCTCGCTCAATCGCCTGAATCTCCCGTTCTAGTTGTTTGGCATGATCCCGCATCGTCAGATACTTAAGGAGGCCCATCTCGCTGAAGAAGAACGAGACCGCCAAGACCGCTCCCACCACCCCACCCACAACCCACAAGACCTGGCGGGTGGTCCGCTGCCGTCGTTGCCTGGCGATCTGACTGCGGTTGCGTCTCGTCATAATCTATGAAGCTTTCAGCAATCAGCTATCAGCTTCTTGTTCGAATCGCTTCCCGCCCCGGGTAGACGGCCCCGGCGCCCAGTTCCTCCTCGATCCGCAAGAGTTGGTTGTATTTGGCCACCCGGTCCGTCCGCGACAAGGAACCGGTCTTGATCAACCCCGTGTTCAGCGCGACCGCGACATCTGCGATCGTCGTGTCCTCCGTCTCACCGGATCGGTGCGAGACCACAGCCGTGTAGCCCGACCGTTTGGCCAGCTCGATCGCCTCGAGCGTCTCGGTCAACGTGCCGATCTGGTTCAGCTTGATCAGGATCGAGTTGCCGATGCCTTCCTTGATACCCTTCGAAAAGATCTCGACGTTGGTCACGAAAATGTCGTCGCCCACTAACTGGACCCGCTGGCCGAGCCGCTCCGTCAGCATCCGCCAGCCCTTCCAGTCCAGCTCGCTCAATCCGTCCTCGATGGAAAGGATCGGATAGCGGTCCACCAGCTGGGCATAGTAGCGGATCATCTCCTCGGACGACCGCTCCGGTTGCTTTTCTGCCTCCAACCAGTAGCGTCCCTTTTCGTAGAACTCGCTGGCCGCCGCATCGAGCGCCAGGGCGATGTCCCGGCCCGGCCGATAGCCCGCTTCTTCGATCGCCTGGACGATCAGACTCAGCGCCTCCTCGTTCGAGCCTAGGTCCGGTGCAAACCCGCCCTCATCTCCCACCGCTGTGCTGAGTCCTCGTTTTTTCAGCAAGGCCTTGAGCGTATGGAACACCTCGGTGGCCATCCGGAGCGCCTCGCTGAACCGGGCGGCGCCGATCGGCATGATCATGAACTCCTGCAGGTCCAGGCGATTGTCAGCATGTGCCCCGCCGTTGATGATGTTCATCATCGGCACCGGCAGCGTGCACGCGTTCGCGCCGCCCAGGTACCGGTAGAGAGGCTGTCCGGCCTCCGCCGCCGCTGCGCGCGCCACGGCCAGGGATACGCCCAGGATCGCGTTAGCCCCCAGCCGACTCTTGGCCTTCGTGCCGTCCAGCGCAATCATAGCCCGATCTACGAAAGCCTGGTCCAAAGCTTCCATGCCGAGCAGCTTCGGAGCGATGACCTTGCTGATATTGGCCACCGCCTTGGAAACCCCCTTGCCCATCCAGCGCTTCTTGTCGCCGTCCCGCAGCTCAATGGCTTCCTTCTCGCCCGTGGAGGCCCCGGAGGGCACCGCCGCCCGTCCCCGCGCGCCGCTCTCCAACTCTACATCCACCTCGACGGTCGGATTCCCCCGTGAGTCCAGTATCTGCCGCCCTTTGATCTCCCGAATCGCGCTCATGCGTTTCTCCAGTCCATCACGTCAAAAAGTCAGAAAGGAAGTCTGAACCGCTCTTCCTACTTGGCAGCAAAGTCAAACACGGGCGTTTGCAGAACCCGGGAAGGAGCGCGCTGCTCCCACACCGTCTTCTGTAGCCGCTCGACGGTATCCGGGCTATAAAGTCGTTCGCCGCACTGCACGCAGACCTTAGCTGGCACGTGCTCAACGACGACCAATTTGTCGCCAAGTTGAATCGTATACGTCACCATCTGCTCTTTCAGCGGAGAACCGCACAAATCGCAGGCCATGTTATCCCCTCCTCATTCTGAAATTCTCCCAAAGAGCGGGATCTGGTTCATACATGGTGATAATCTTGACGACAGGACGCGTCGCATCACTGCACTGAACGTGTATCGGCCGTCCAGCAACTGTCTTGCCGAAGATCAAGCAACTGGGACCGTACTTGTCTTCGGGATACATCTCAATCACCTCACCAACTGAAATGGCTTCCCGTATTTCCCGGACACTGATCCGACGAAGAATGCTCTGGTCAACTGCATGCTGCAAAAACTCGAATTGCCCTCGCGCAACTCTTTCCCGTATTTCCTCAATCAAATCAGGCTCTCTCCGATCTTATGTCCACCTCCACGGTCGGGTTTCCCCGCGAATCCAGTATCTGCCGCCCTCTAATGTCCCGAATCGCGCTCATGAGTGCCCCGTCTCCCGTGATGAACGAGCCCTATTTCTGCTTGCGATAAATCTCTCGCCGATGCCCAATCGCATGAATCATGACCAACTTTTCATCATGAATAAGTTCATACACGACCCGATAGTCGCCGACCCGCAACTTGAACAATCCTTCAAGCTCCCCAGTGAGCGCTTCGAGCTGCAGTTCTTCAAGATTGTCTGCCAGCCGCTCTATCCGCTGGATGATCCGCCGAGCCACCGACTTGTCGAGCCTTGCCAAGTCCTTTGAGGCAGCATCCAGAAGGCGAACCCGATACATGCCTCAGTTGAGCCTCAATCGCTTGGCCATGACTCCCAACGGTTCTCCTCTCTCTCCGGCCGCCACAGCCTTTCGCTGCCGAAGCAGCCGCTCCCTGAACACCTTTCTCAGGATCTGTCCTTGGTCGGGATCATCCAGCAGCTGCAGCAATTTTCGCTCGACCGTCGATTCAATAATTTCTTTCAACTCTTGCTTGGTCATCTTGGCGACAGTTGCTGCCATTCCACGCCTCCCCCGCAGTCCAGCTACGTTAGCACAACCAAATCTGCCTCGCCTTGATCTCCCAAAGCCCGCTCATTCACTATCAAACATCAAATTCAAAGCTTTTATGGCGAAGGCATTGATTTTGTCACCGAATAGCTGGTCATTGAACAGAAACAATGTTTACATCGTGAATTTGCTTATTGAGAGCCTTGATAAATTCGTTGAAATATCGGTCTGATAACAAACCACCCCCCTTGGAGGAGCGCACGGAAGCCTCAACCTCCACTCCTGCTTGGGCCCTTCTAACTGCCACGTTTATTTGATACACAAGCTCCCCTTTCTGCAATTCGCCCGAAATAACACCTGTGTTGATGTCACTCGACCTTACAGAGAAACCCGACGCAGCAACTGCCTGTGCACAACCCCTAAAGACATCATCATAACCTGCCTGAGTCCTTAACAAGCCAGCCGTCGGAGCACAGGCCCCAAAGCTAATGGCTATCCCAAGAATCAAAATAGCAACAAGCCTTGTTCGGACTATGGGATTTCTCTCTGTCTGTCTGTCTGTCTGTCTGTCTGCCTTGCATCGCTAACCCCTCCTCCGTGAAAGATTAACTTGCAGTAGACTTTTCATCCCCCTCACCCTAGCCCCCTTGCCTTCCAAGGACGAAGGGAAAACGCCTTCAGGGCCTACGGTCCCAACGGACGTTGCCTACCCGTCCCTATCGACTGAAGAAGAAGCACATTGGCCAGCTGGCCTGGCTGTCCCTTACTGCGCGCGTCCGTCGAGCACCGCCTGCTCCAATGAGAATTCAAATGAATCTTGCGTGCGCGGTGCATGAGCACAAGGGGCAGCCAGGCCAGTCCCGTGGCAGCAACACGCCCGCTCATCCTGCCAGTTTCCTCTTCAGCAACTCGTTCACCTTCCCCGGGTTCGCCTTGCCGCCCGAGGCCTTCATCACCTGCCCGACGAAGAAGCCCAATACCGTCTCCTTGCCGCTCCGATACTGCGCCACCTGGGCCTGGTTCTTCGCCATGACCTCGTCGATGATCTTCACCAGTGCCCCCTCATCGGATACCTGCGTCAGCCCCTTCTCCCGAACAATCTGCTCCGGAGATTTCCCACTGGCATAGAGTTCCGGGAAAATTTCCCTGGCCACCTTCAGGCTGATCGTTCCCTTCTCCACCAGTTGCAGCAGGCTCACGAGCCGCTCCGGACCGACCGGCGAGGCGTCCGCCGAGAGGCCGGCGTTGTTCAACTCGCACAGCAGCTCGCCCATCACCCAGTTGCTCACGGCCTTGGGCTGGTCGTACAGCTTCACGCAGGCTTCGAAATAATCGGCCAGCGTCTTAGACGAGACCAACACCCCTGCGTCATAGTCCGGCAGGCCATAGTCGGTCACAAACCGTTGCTGGCGGGCGGCCGGCAACTCCGGCAGGGTCTTGCGCAGCTCTTCGATCCAGTCACCCGCAATGCTGAGCGGAACCAAATCCGGGTCCGGAAAGTAGCGGTAGTCGTGTGCCTCTTCCTTGCTACGCATCGTCGCAGTCTGTCCCTTCCCCACATCCCAGAGCCGCGTCTCCTGCTGGATTGTCCCGCCTTCGTTCAGCACCTTGGTCTGCCGCTTGATCTCATATTCAATGGCATCTTTGACAAATCGGAATGAGTTGATGTTCTTGAGCTCGACTTTAGTCCCGAACGTCTTCTGCCCGACCGGCCGCAGCGACAGGTTCGGCTCACACCGCAGGCTGCCCTGCTCCATGCTGCCGTCACAGACCTCCAGGTACATGAGGATGTTGCGCAGCGCCTTGAGGTAGGCTACTACCTCGTCGGCCGACCGCATGTCCGGTTCGGTGACGATTTCCAGCAGCGGCGTGCCGGCCCGGTTCAGGTCGACCAGGCTCACGGCACGGTTGTCCCCGTCATGGACATTCTTCCCTGCGTCCTCTTCCAAGTGGGCGCGGCGAATCCGGATCTGCTTCCGGGTATCGCCCACCTGTACATCCACCACGCCGTTCTCGCAGACCGGCGCTTCGTACTGCGAGATCTGATAGCCCTTGGGCAGATCGGGATAGAAGTAGTTCTTGCGGGCAAACCGGTTGGGGGATCGGATGGCGCAGTTCAGCGCCAAGCCCGTGCGGACCGCCATTTCGACGGCCTTCTCGTTGATGACCGGCAGGGTGCCCGGCATCCCGAGACAGACCGGACAGGTCTGGGTGTTGGCCGGTAGGCCGAACTGCGTCCCGCAGGCGCAGAACATCTTGGACTTCGTCAGCAGTTGGGCATGGACCTCCAGCCCGATGACAACTTCATACGAAGCAACCGTCACGCCCTTTTCTCTCCCGACAGCCGCTCGCGCTCCCGCCGCATCGCGTCACGTCCCGCCTCAAAGGCTTCGGTCAGGACGGACTTCTGCTCCTGCACGAATTCGCGTCCTTTCTCTAACGCCTCTTCGTAGGCCTCGCTGGCCTTGCCGGCCAGGTCGCGCATGTTTTCTTCCGTCTTCCTGGCATAGCCCCGCAACTGCTCACGGGTCTCACGCCCCGACTGGGGCGCCAGCAACAGCGCTCCCGCGGCTCCCAGCAGCGCCCCGCTCAAAAAAGCCAAGATGACGGTTCCCGGTGAAAATCCCCTCTCATCGTCTGCCATTTGGATCCCCTCCTTCCCTTTGCATCCGTTCCTTCACCACCGCCGATGCCGCCCTGACCCCCGCCACCATGCTGGCGAGGCCCATGAGCAGCGTCCCTCCCTTGCCACGTACCGTCTGGTGCACCTGCTGCACCGTCTCGCCGACTTCACCCACTGCATGGAAAAACACCGACGCGTGCTCGACTCCATCACGCATCTGCGACGCCAGGTCATTCACGTTCTCCGTCATGACACGCAGGTCGCGCAACACCGTCGGCAACTCGTCATTCATTCGACCCAGCAATTCCGCCGATTCCGCCACGGTCTTCCTGAGCTGAATCAACGTGGGCACCAAGTACCCGACCAGCACCGCAAACGACACCGCAACCAGAACGGCCGCGACATCGACCACCACACTCCCTCCACCAAACATATTGACTCCTCCATACCACGCTTGCGTGAACCGCCATACCAACCTTCGGTTGAACGGTGGGCTCTTTTACGCTTTATCGAAATTGTCGCCCACCGAGAAAACCCTCCAGTGTTTTCTGGCACTTCCCTCCGGAGGCGGATAGCTCCTTTACCTCCAGTGATCCTACCGAATCGTCGGCCGCTTGGCCCGCCAGTTGGTCGCCTGTTCGTAGGCGTAGGCAGCCCGTAATAGGGTCTCTTCCTCGAAGGGCCGCCCGATGATCTGTAAGCCGATCGGAAGTCCTGCCTTGCTGAACCCGCAGGGAATCGAGATGGCCGGGTTCCCCGCCAAGTTCACCGAGATCGTATAGATATCCGACAGGTACATCTGGAGCGGGTCCTCGACTTTTTCTCCCAGCTTGAACGCCGGCGTCGGCATCACGGGGGTCACGATCAGGTCCACCTCACGAAAGGCCGCCTCGAAATCCCGCCGGATCAAGGTCCGCACCGCCTGCGCCTTGCCGTAATAGGCGTCGTAGTAGCCGGCGCTGAGGGCATACGTGCCCAGCATGATCCGCCGTTTCACTTCCGGCCCGAACCCCTCCTGCCTGGTCTTCATGTACAGCTCGAGCAGGGTCTTGGTCTGCTTCGACCGCAGCCCGTATTTGACGCCGTCATAGCGGGCCAGATTCGAGCTGGCCTCGGCCGTGGCGATGAGGTAGTAGGTCGCAACGGCTGCATCGGTGGTGGGCAACGTCACGTCCTTGATCTCCCCGCCCAGGTTCTTGAGCTCCTCCACCGCCGCCATCACCGCTTGCTCGACTTCCTGATCCAGCCCTTCCGCGAAATACTCCCTGGGCACCCCAACCTTCATCTTCTTCACGTCTTTCTTCTTGAACGCCTTGGTATAGTCCGGCACAGGCAGCTTGGCCGAGGTCGAATCCCAGGCGTCGTGACCCGCGATGACGTTCATCAGCAGGGCCGCATCCGCCACGTCCTTGGTGATGGGGCCGATCTGATCCAGTGAGGAGGCAAACGCCACGAGACCATACCGCGACACGCGGCCGTAGGTGGGCTTCAAGCCGACCACCCCGCAACAGGCGGCCGGCTGCCGGATGGAGCCGCCCGTGTCCGATCCCAACGACGCCGCGCACTCGTCCGCGGCCACCGCGGCGGCGGACCCGCCGCTCGATCCTCCCGGAATCACGCTCAGGTGCCAGGGGTTGCGGCTGGGGCCGAAGGCCGAGTTCTCGGTCGATGAGCCCATTGCAAACTCGTCCAGATTGGTCTTGCCCAGCAGCAGATAGCCCTGGCCCCGCAGCCGCGCGATCACGGTCGCGTCGTAAGGCGGCACGAAGTTTCCCAGCGCGCGCGAGGCGCAGGTGGTCAGGACGCCCTCCGTGCAGATGTTGTCCTTGACCGCCAGCGGCATCCCCATCAGCGGCATCGTCCGTCGCCAGCCCTTGAGCTTCTGGTCCAACGCCTCCGCCTCGGCCATGGCCGATTCTTTCACCTGCGTGATGTAGGCCCGGACTTTCGGCTCCACCTGATTGATGCGCAGGCTGTAGGCCCGGACAATCTCGCAGGCGGACACCTCGCCTCTGGCAAATTTGTCCGACAGTTCGCGAAGCGTGAGCTTATGCAATGACATCAGAAATTCCCAAGCCGACAAGTAGCAAGCTGACAAGTGGCAAGCTGACAGGAAGGCAATAGGGTCATGTTGGACTCATAATTTGCCACTTGTTCACTTGCTCGCTTGTCAGCTCATTTGTTCAGGATGTGATTGCGTTCATCCACTCTGATGATCTTGGGCGCGTGGCGCTTGATCTCGTCCTCGGCGTAATATTCGTAGCAGAAGATGATGATCTGGTCCCCCACCGCACCTTTTCTGGCGGTCGGACCGTTCAGCACGATCTCACCGCTGCCACGCTTGCCCGCCATCGCATAGGTCGTGAACCGCTCCCCATTGTTCAGGTTGGAGATGACGATGGCCTCATAGGGCAGGATGCAGGCCGCGTCGAGCAGGTCTTCGTCCACCGTCAGGCTGCCCTCATAATCCAGACAGGCATCGGTCACGGTCGCACGGTGTATCTTGGCTCGCAGCATTTGTCGAAACATCTCTTACCTCGTAAGGGGTAAGGCGTTAGGCGTTAGGGGTATGACTAAATCCGTCACCTTACCCCTCACCCCTTACGCCTCACGTTTCACCAATGATCCTTGGCACCGCAAAATAGTGCTCCTCGCTCTCCGGCGCGTTGGCTAGGGCCTTTTCGACCGACAGGCTCGGGCGTGACTTGTCCTCACGAAACACGTTGGCCTGCTCCAGCACCGTAGCCGTCGGCTCCACCCCCTCGGTGTTCAGCCCCTTGAGCTTCTCAACATAGGTGAGGATGCTGCTCAACTGTTCGCTGAAGGCATCTTTCTCGGCCTCCGTGAGTTCCAGCCTGGCCAGCTTCGCGACGTGCTCGACTTCTTGTTTGCTGATTTGCATCAGAACCCTCAGTCTGAAAGTTTAAAAGTCCGAAGGTCGTAAAGTCATTTAATCCGCAGACTTGACGACTTTCAGACTTTTCAACTTGATGGACCGCATTGCTATTCCACCGTCACGCTCTTGGCTAAATTCCGAGGCTGGTCCACATCCGTCCCTCGCAGCATGGCGATATGGTAGGCCAGCAGTTGCAACACCACCGCGAACAGAATAGGCGTGAGCAGCGCCGGGACTTCCGGAATCGTAAAGACCGAGTCGGCCATCTGACCAAGGTTCTGTTCCCCTTCACTGACCAGGGCGATGACCGGGGCGTTACGGGCCTTGACCTCCATGAGGTTGCCGACCGTCTTCTCATACAGGCGATCGCGCGGCGCCAGGACCACGACCGGCATGTCCTGATCGATCAAGGCAATCGGCCCGTGTTTCATCTCCCCAGCCGCATATCCTTCCGCATGGATGTAGGAGATTTCCTTCAGCTTGAGCGCCCCTTCCAGGGCGATCGGGTAATTGATCCCGCGCCCCAGGTAGAGGAAGTTGCGCTTCTCGTGGTAGCGCTTCGCAATCGCTGCGATCTCGGGCTCCCGCTTCAGGATCTGCTCGACGAGCGTCGGCAGAGCCACGAACCGATCCAACCAGACCCGGCCGTCATTGGCGTTCAGCACGCCGCGTACGCGGGCCAGGTGCAGGGCCAGCAGATAGAGCGCCGCCAACTGGGCCGTAAAGGCTTTGGTGGAGGCCACGCCGATTTCCGGCCCGCAGCGCGTGTAGAGCACCCCGTCGGATTCACGCGCCAGCGTGCTCCCGACGACATTCACGATGGAGACGACTCGCGCCCCCCTCCGTTTTGCTTCGCGCGCGGCCGCCAGCGTATCCGCCGTTTCGCCCGACTGCGAGATCGTGATGAAAAGGTCGTCCTTGTTCACCAGGGGATCGCGATACCGAAACTCGGATCCGATGTCCACCTGAACCGGAGTCCGGATCATCTCCTCGAACAAGTACTTCCCCACCAGCCCGGCGTGCCAGGAGGTCCCGCAGGCCACGATCCAAATCCGGCCCACTTCGGCAAACTGCTCGGGTGTCAAGCCGATGTCCGGCAAGTCCGCCTCGCCGGTCTCATAAGTATAGCGGCCGCGCAGGGTATCCAGGATTGCCTGCGGTTGTTCGTGAATTTCCTTGAGCATGAAATGTGGGTAGCCGTTCTTCTCTGCCGCCGCGGCATCCCAAGTCACCCTCGTGGTGGCCCGCGTTACCGGACGCCCCTCGGCATCGGTAATCGTGACGCCCGCCGCCGTCACCACCGTCACGTCGCCTTCTTCCAGGTACGTGACGTCGCGCGTATGCGCCAACATCGCCATGACATCGGAGGCTACCAGCCCGATTCCTTCCGTCCAACCGACCACCAACGGGCAGCCGGAGCGGGCCGCCACCAAATGATCCGGCTCGCTCTCGCAGACGGCGGCAATAGCATAACTGCCGCGGATGTCCTTCGCCGCAGTCCGCACGGCTTCCGCCAGGGTCCGTCCCTGACGCAGGTACCGCCCGATCAGGTGTGCCACGACCTCCGTGTCGGTCTCGGACTCGAACCGATACCCGTCCTTCAAGAGCTGCTGTTTGAGGGGCAGATAATTTTCAATGATCCCGTTATGCACGAGCACGCAGCCGTCGGACCGGTGGGGATGCGCATTCTGTTCGGACGGCTTCCCATGGGTTGCCCATCGAGTATGGCCGACGCCGATAGTGCCGGTCAGTCTTCGGCCGGCCAGCGCGCGCTCAAGGTCGGCCAGTTTCCCCACGCTCCGCCGCACTTCGACCTTGCCGCCCTGGAGCACCGCGATCCCGGCCGAATCATAGCCGCGATATTCCAGGCGCCTCAGGCCGTCCAGCAGAATCGGCACCGCCTCCTGCTTCCCGACGTATCCGACGATCCCGCACATATCTTCAGTTCCAAGTTATCAAGTTACAAGCTGACAGGGCAACTTGACCTATCAGCGAGATTTTTTTGATGTACGCGCTGTCGTCGCGTTTCCGTTCCGCGCCTTTCGACCTGACTTGTCAACTTGCCCACTTGTCGGCTTGCTACTTGCGACCGCAGCAGCGCTTGCCGCCATGACCCGACGGCGAGCCGCCCACCCCGGCCGATTGACCTGCATGGACCGGGCCACTGCCAACGCGTCCGCCGGCACATCGTTCGTGATCGTGGAGCCGGCTGCCACAACCGCACCCCGCCCAACCGTAACCGGAGCGATCAACTGGCTGTCGCTGCCGATGAAGACCTCGTCCTCGATCACGGTCTCATGCTTGCGCACCCCGTCGTAGTTGCAGGTGATGGTCCCGGCCCCGATGTTCACGCCCCGGCCGATCTTAGCATCTCCCAAATAGCTGAGGTGGTTGGCTTTGGCCCCCTCCCCCAAGTCCGCTTTTTTCATCTCGACGAAGTTCCCGACCTTGGCGGCCCGGCGCAGGACCGTCCCGGGACGGAGATGGGCGAAGGGTCCCGCCGTGCTGTCGTCATCGAGACGCGCCTCCCGGATCATGCAGGAATCCTGCACCACCACCCGGTGGCCGAGCAGGCTGTCGGTGATCCGGCTGTAGGACCGGATCACGCAATCCTCGCCGATGCGGGTTTTTCCTTCAAGTGCCACGTGCGGATAGAGGACCGTGTCTTTCCCGATCTCGACATCCGCATCGAGGTAGGTCGTGGCCGGATCGTGGAGCGTCACTCCCGCCTCCATCCAGCGGTCACAGAGCTGTCGCCGCACGACGTTTTCCGCCACCGCCAGTTGCCGTCGCGTATTGATCCCCAGACATTCTTCGGCGTCCCGCGCCGCCATCGCGCTTACTTTAAGCCCTCGCTCCACCGCCAGACCCACGATGTCGGTCAGGTAATATTCCTTCTGCTCGTTCTGCGGCTCGAGCTTGTCCAGGGCCTCGAACAGGAACGAGCCGTCCACGACGTAGGTGCCGACGTTGACCTCGTGCAGCCGAGCCGCGGTCTGGGTCGCATCCCGATCTTCCACGATCCGCCGCACCCGTCGATCGTCGTCGTCGCGGACCACGCGCCCGTATCCGCTCGGATCATCCAGGACCGCCGTCAAGAGGGTCACGGCGGCCCGTTCGGCTTCATGCAGCTTCAAGAGGTCATGGACGGTCTCGTCCGTCAGCAGCGGCGTGTCTCCGTTCAGAATCACGTAGGCCGAGGCGGGGCCGCCGCGCGCACGGGCAAACGCGGCGCGGGCCTGCATGACCGCATGTCCCGTTCCACGTTGCTCCTTCTGCTCCACGATGAGAATAGGCGGAGGTTGCAGAACCCGGTTTTTGACGTGAGCCGTCACGCCCCGCTCACGCTGCGCTGTCCCTCTGACTCCGCCCGGACTCGACGCCCTCGCCCAGCGCTCTTCGATGACCGCCTTGACTTGCGCCCCCTGGTAGCCTACCACCACCGCAATACCGCCCCCGGCAAGCCGATCAGCCAACTCGACGGCATAGAGCACCATTGGCCGGCCGGCCACCGGGTGCAGGACCTTGGCCAGCTTGGATTTCATCCGCTTGCCCAGCCCTGCCGCCATGACGATTGCGCCCAGGCCCGGGACGGGCGATTTGTTGATTTGTTGATTTGTTGATTGCTTCATTGTCTTGAGTGAAAATCGCTCAATCACCAGGTCGCAAAATCAAGAAATTCTCTCGTCAGGAGATCGGCACCTCCAGATGCTGACGCGGCAGGTCGCGGTTCGCCGGTGGGCTGCCAGAACCTCCCTGTGGCGGCGAATAGAGGCCGCCGGAGACGATCAACTTCATCGCCTCTTCCACGCTGATCTCCAACGGCACCACTTCCTTTTCCGGCACCAATAAAAAGTACCCGGACGTGGGGTTCGGCGACGTGGGCACATAGACATTCACCAGCGGGTCGGGGGAGATCTCCTGGACCTCTCCCCTGGTCACGCCGGTCACGAAGGCAAAGCAGTAGTGGCCGTCCTTGGGAAACTGAATCAGCACCACCCGATTGTACTTTTCCTTCTCCTTGAACGAGAGAATATCCATCATGGACTTCAGGGTCGCGTAGATGCCCCGAACGACCGGCACGCGGTGCAGCCAGTCTTCCCACATCTTGACGATCCGGCCGCCGATAAAATTGGTTGCCAGAAGCCCCGTGGTAAAAATCAACAGGATCAAGGTCAGAATGCCGATCCCTGGTACGTAGTAATCGGGGGTGACAAATTTCGCCAGCACATCCCCCAAAATCCCATCCACTGTCACAAACAGGGTCTTTAAAATAAGCACCGTACCCCAGATGGGGGTGATGACCAGCAACCCCGTCAGGAAGTACCGTTTGAGAGAGGCTCTGAATGCTTTCACCGGGGCACGCTCCTAGCGGGCTCATCATACAGTCTTTACGAGGGTGCCGCAAGCCTTTTCTTGCTATTTTCAACCACTTGGACTAGGATCGGCCCCTCCGGTTTTGCTCGTGGTTGCCGGTCCAGCGGGGGGTGAAGTTAGTGGGAAAATGGAGGGGTCGCCGTGGCGTCCTGATCACCTTTGAGGGGGTCGAGGGAAGCGGAAAATCGACCCAATGTGCGCGGCTCGCCAAGCTGCTCCGGGAGGCAGGGTACCGAGTCCTGGAAACCAGAGAACCGGGCGGCACCCCACTTGCCGAACGTATCCGGGATATCTTCCTTGCCTCCACGGTCGGCGCGAAAATCGCCGAACCGATGAGGCCGGAGTGTGAAGCCCTGCTCGTGTGTGCCTGCCGCAGCCAGCATGTCGCCCACGTGATCGAGCCCGCGCTTCGGGAAGGCGTGGTTGTCCTGTGTGATCGGTTCGTGGACTCTACCCTCGCCTACCAGGGCTATGGCCGCGCTTTGGACCTAACGGCCCTGCGCAGCCTGAACCGCTTCGCGACCGATGGCCTGATGCCGGATTTGACGTTGCTCTTCGATGTGCCGGTCCGCATAGGACTGGCACGGCGCCGGCGAGAGCGGGACACGGAGCTGAACCGGCTGGACCGAGAAACCCACCGCTTTCACGAACGGGTCCGCAGAGGATTCCTCGAATTGGCTCGCACCGCTCCCCGCCGGATCAAGGTACTGGATGGAACACCTGATCCCGCAATGGTCGCGGCTCGGGTTGCAGCACTCGTGACTAAATTTTTGTCGAAAAGCCGGAAAGTCGACAGGTCGCCAAGTCTGAAAGTCCGAAAGTCATCACGTCTTCGATCGGAATTTTGACCGTCGAAACCTTGATCTCCGACTTTATGACTTGACGACTTTATAACTTTTGACTGCGGTTGTTTTCATGCCGTTTAGCGACCTCATCGGACATGAGAGACCCAAGGCCATCCTGAAGGCCTCGATTCTGCACGACCGGGTGGCCCATGCCTATTTGTTCCACGGCGAAGACAGCATCGGCAAGAAACAGGCCGCGCAGTTGTTCGCCCAGGCCATCAACTGCGACACAGACTACGGGCCGAGCGGCCCGGACGCCTGCGGAGCCTGCCGGTCCTGCCTCCAGATTGAGAGCCGCACCCATCCGGACTTCCTCCTGATCGAACCGGATCAGGAACAGGCCAACCCGCAGATCAAGATTGAACAGGTCCGCGAGATCGAAGAACAGATCATCTACCGTCCCCTGATCGGAAGGCGGAAGATTTGTCTGATCGATGAGGCGGATCGTCTGACCCAGGGGGCGGCCAATGCGTTGCTGAAAACCTTGGAAGAGCCCGCAGCCCACAGCCTCTTCCTTCTGATCACGAGCCGGCCGGCCGCCCTGCCGGCCACCGTCCGGTCCCGCTGTCAGAGCATCCGCTTCGTCCCGCCGGCCCGGACACAAGTGGAGGCAGCCCTGATCACCAAACGAGAGATCCCTCCTGCGGACGCCCGGTTTCTGGCCATTGCGACTCAGGCCCGGATCGGCCAGGCTTTGCAAGCCGAGGTGGCCACGCTCCGCGCTCAGCAAGACGAATTTTTCCACCTGATGTCTGCTCAGTCCCTTCGATCCGTCACGACCATCTTGACGGCTGCCGAAGCCCTCCACAAATCGGATCGCGCGCCGGAGGCGTTGGCATGGATCGAGCGTTGGGTCCGAGACCTGATCCTGGTCGGCGCGGGCGCAGACCAAGACTCCCTGCTGAACCTGGAGCGCTTGACGGAATTACAGGAACTGGCCGGCACCCTGCAGCTCGGCCTACTCCTGGATCTGCTCATGGAACTGGAATCGATTCAGCGTTCATCGACAAGGAACCTCAACCTCCAGATGGTGCTGGAAAACATTCTGCTGCGTCTGCGCGACGCGACACTGACCGCGGGCTAGAGACGATGGGAATGGGCTCTAGCCACACCTCGCTATGACCTGCTATCTTTAGCTCACTATGCAACGGACCTTCTACATCACCACGCCCATCTACTACGTCAACGACGTGCCGCACATCGGGCATGCCTACACGACCATTGCGGCCGACGTGCTGGCGCGCTACTACCGGCTCCGGGGGTACGATGTCTTTTTTCTGACCGGCCTCGACGAGCATGGACAAAAAGTTCAGCAGGCGGCGGCCAAAGCCGGCATCGACCCTCAACGCTATTGCGACAGCATGGTCCCACGTTTTCAAAAGCTATGGGAACGCCTGAACATTTCGAATGATCGGTTTATCCGGACAACGGACGCTAAACACAAAGAGATCGTCCAACGCTACCTAAAACAGCTTCGCGACACTAAGGATGAACGTGGCAAAAGCTTAATTGAGCCGCGCGACTACACAGGCTGGTACTGCACGTTCGATGAGCGGTTCTGGACCGAGAAAGACGTCGCGGACGGGCTCTGTCCTGACTGCAAGCGACCAGTCGAGCGGCTCAGTGAGAGCAATTACTTTTTCCGGATGAGCTTGTACCAGGCAAAGCTTCTCGCTTATATGAAGGCTCACCCTGGATTGGCTGATACTCCATCGGCCTTCATTCGGCCACCGTCACGTTTCAATGAAGTCTTTAGCTTTCTTGAGAAGCAGCGGTTGGAAGATCTGTCCATATCGCGGCCTATTTCCCGCCTCTCCTGGGGCATCCCTCTACCCTTTGACCCCAACTATGTGACCTACGTGTGGTTTGATGCCTTGGTGAACTACCTTTCTGCTTTGGAATATTTGAATCCAGACCCTACAAAAAGGTACTGGCCTACACATGATGATAAAGAACATGTTGTCCTCCATCTGGTCGGCAAAGACATTCTGACGACTCATGCCGTGTACTGGTCTACAATGCTCATGGCTCTAGGCATTGAGTTGCCAACAACCATTTTTGCCCACGGCTGGTGGACCGTGAACGGCGAGAAGATGTCCAAGAGTCGGGGGAATGTGGTGGATCCTAATGCAGTAGTCGATGAGTTTGGTGTGGATGCTTTCCGCTACTTCCTGATGCGTGAGGTCCCATTCGGTCAGGACGGTGATTTCTCTCGCGAGGCATTGATTGGGAGAATCAACGGCGAACTGGCCGACGGCCTCGGCAACCTGGTCAGTCGTACACTCACGATGATCGAACGGTTTACCCAGGGTAAGATACCTCCCATCACGAACACGGGCAATGGCGGCTTAGATGTCGGAGATTTGATCGGAAACGCAATGATCGACACAAGGGACCTGCGATTTAACCGCGCACTTGAATCGATATGGGAGTTAATCCAGCGGTGCGACCAGTACATTGATAAGACTGCACCTTGGACCTTAGCTAAAAAAGCGGAGAACAGAGACCGGCTTCACGGCGTCTTGCACCAGGTCGCAAGGGCGCTCGATTCCTTGATCCCAGTTCTGTATCCATTCATGCCACAGACAGCCGTTGAGATGGCCCGCCAACTCGGACTGAACCCTCGCCTTGAAGGCAGAAAACTTGACAAGGATAAGCTTGCCCCTGGCATCCAGATACATAAGGGCGCGCCGCTCTTTCCAAGGATTGACATGACCAAGACACAAGGAGACCTTCGCATGAGCGAGAATCTAACCGTCCAGCAACCAGGCATGGCCTCACAGCCGGGCAGCCAGGCTCCTGTGCAGATCACGATCGAGGACTTCCAGAAGGTGCAGTTGAAGGTCGCCAAGGTCCTCTCCGCCGAGCGGGTGCAGAAGTCGGAGAAGCTGATCAAGCTGCAGGTGGACCTGGGTGGGGAACAGCGCCAGATCGTCGCGGGCATCGGCAAGAAATACGAACCGGAAAGCCTGATCGGCCGCAAGGTCGTCATCGTCGCCAACCTCAAGCCGGCCAAACTGATGGGGGTCGAGTCGCAAGGCATGGTCCTGGCCGCCGGTGACAAGGAAGTGGGAGGCTTGGTCACGATTCTCGAAGAAGTCGATCCAGGGACCAAGGTCAAGTAAGCGAGGAGTCACAACGGTGTCGCACTGGTTGAGATGGCTCAGTGGACTGTCCGTTGTCCCCCTTGTTTTGACGAGCACCCTCCAAGCGGCTGAACCATCCCTCGAAACTATCGAACCGCCGCCGGTCCCCATTGCGACCGAGGTACTGGTTCGGGTGGTCGCGCATGGGGCCATGGTGATCGGCGACGAGGTGGGAGGCGCGCGCGTAACGATCGCCGAGGCCGCGACTGGCCGGCTGCTCGCTTCAGGTCTCCAGCAGGGGGAGGCTGGCGATCAGAACCAGATCATGCGGACACCGCGCCTGATGGAGGAGCCTCGCTTCTCCTCCCGCCCTTCCGCGTCATTTCGAACGACCTTGCACCTGGATCGGCCGACCCTGGTCGAGATTGCCGCTCAAGGCCCGCTGGGGCACCCGGCTGCCATGCAACGGGCCAGCAAGACGGTGCTGCTGATTCCCGGACAGGATCTGACGAACGACGGGATTGTGCTCCACCTCTACGGCTTCATCGTCCAGATCGAACAGCCGCTGCCGGGCGAGTCCTTGATCGCCAAGGATGACGTGATACTGACGGCCTCCGTCCGAACCCTGTCCGGTTCACTGGTCCGGCCTCATGGTGACTGGGATTCCCGCAAGGTTACCATTTACGGCCAGGTGCTGATCGGCGATCGCGTCGTGGAGCGGATTCAGATGTTCTACAGCGGGACGAAGAGCCGCTTCGAGGCACCGTTTTTTGTGCCGACCTCAACCGAAGCACCCAACGGCGTCACGCTCCGCGTGGTGGCGGCGGACGGCGCCGGCGGAAACTTCGGGATGGGCGAGGCCAATTACCCCGTCCTTTCGGAGCGCTTGAAACCGCGCGTAAAGAATTGAGTCACGAAGGCAAGCAATTTAGTTCTCAGCATTCAGTTTTCAGCCTCTTGCTGAAAACTGATAGCTGACGGCTGATAGCTCGCTAACAAACATGACCCCCAAGCAAAAACAATTCTCGATCTGGTACGTGCTCATCGCCATCTGGGGCCTGATGCTGTTTCAGGTCGTCGTCACGCCCTTCTTAAACCCCACCGAAATCCCCTATAGCGAGTTCAAGGCTTCGGTGACCGCGGGCAAGGTCGAAGAGGTCTCGATCTCCTCCACGATCATCCACGGACGGATGAAACCGGAGCAGGCCCAAGCGGGTCGTTCGTTCAACACCATTCGGGTGGAGGACCCTGATCTGATCCGCGACCTGGAGTCGCACCAGGTCAAGATCACCGGCGTCATCGAGAGCACGTTCCTGCGCGACCTGCTGTCCTGGGTCGTGCCGATCGCCCTGTTTGCCGGCTTCTGGCTGTTCCTCCTGCGCCGCGTGGGACAAGGCCAGGGCGGATTCATGACGGTCGGCCGCAGCAAGGCCAAAATCTACATGGAAAAGGAAGTCAAGGTCAGCTTTGCGGATGCGGCGGGGGTGGACGAGGCCAAGCAGGAACTGCAGGAGGTCATCGAGTTTTTGAAGACACCGGGGAAGTTCACGCGACTGGGCGGCAAGATCCCCAAGGGCATTCTCCTGGTCGGCCCTCCCGGCACAGGCAAGACCCTGCTCGCCAAAGCCGTGGCCGGCGAGGCAGGCGTCCCGTTTTTCTCGATCAGCGGGTCGGAGTTCGTCGAGATGTTTGTGGGGGTGGGCGCAGCGCGTGTGCGCGATCTCTTCGTCCAGGCCAAAGACATGGCTCCCTGCATCATCTTCATCGACGAGCTGGATGCGCTGGGGAAAGCCCGCGGCATGGGCCCGATGGCCCACGAGGAGCGGGAGCAAACCCTGAACCAATTGTTGGTCGAGATGGACGGGTTCGATCCCCGGGCCGGCGTCATCCTCATGGCCGCCACGAACCGACCCGAGATCCTGGACCCGGCCTTGCTGCGCGCCGGCCGCTTCGACCGGCACGTGCTGGTGGACCGGCCGGACAAGGCCGGGCGGCTGGCCATCTTGAAGGTCCACGCGCGCGGGGTGCCGTTGGCATCGGAAACCGACCTCGACGTCATTGCCGCCATGACCGCCGGCTTCGTCGGCGCCGACCTGGCCAACCTCGTCAACGAAGCGGCGCTGCTGGCGGTGCGCCGCGGCAAAGACCAAGTAGGAACCGCTGAATTGCAGGAGGCGGTGGAGCGCGTCATCGCCGGCCTGGAGAAAAAGAACCGGGTCCTGAACCAGGCGGAAAAGGAGCGGGTCGCACACCACGAGGTGGGGCATGCGCTGATGGCGCTGTCGATTCCCGGCGCCGACACCGTGCAGAAGATTTCGATCATCCCCCGCGGGATCGCCGCGCTCGGCTATACCCTCCAGCTCCCCACCGAGGACCGGTTCCTGATGACCAAGTCTGAGCTGGAAAACAAGGTCGCGGTGCTGTTGGGCGGGCGGGTCGCCGAAGAGATTATCTACAAGGAGGTCTCCACCGGCGCGCAGGATGACCTGCTGAAAGCCACCGGCATCGCCAAGAGCATGGTCAAGGTCTACGGCATGAGCGAGAAACTCGGGCAGATCAGTTTCGAGCGGGACCGCCAGCCTCTATTCTTCCCGATCGGCCAGGATCAGACACGCAGCGATTACAGCGAGGCCACCTCCCGTGAGATCGACTGCGAAGTCCGCCGGATTATCGACGAACAATACAGCCGGGTCAGGGCCCTCCTGGATTCCCAACAGACCACCTTGCGCGAGGCGGCCAGAGCGCTGTTGAGCAAGGAGACCATCACCGGAGAAGAACTGAAAGCGATCATTGTCAAGGTTGGAGCGAAGCCGAAGGTCGCAAAGGAGGCGGCCTCATGAATCTCCATATTCCCAGGCCTGCGTTGCGCCCTCGGTCCTATTCGGCACCCTCGGTCCTGCTCCTGGTCGGCTTGCTCAGTCTGTTCGGATGGCTCTCGTGCGACCAAGCGGTCTTCGCCCAGCATGAACAGGGGGCTCATCGCAACCCCACCGACATCGAGCAGTATCTCGAGCACCTGGACAGTTCCGAGCGGGATAAGGACCAGAAACCCTCGCTCGTGATCGAGGCGCTTGGGCTGAAACCGGGGATGGCGGTGGCGGACCTGGGCTCAGGCTCCGGCTATTTCACGAGACGCTTCGTGGAAGCGGTGACCGACGGGGGGAAGGTCTACGCCGTGGACGTGGAGCAGGAATTGCTGACCTACGTCAAGCAGAGCGTCGAACACATGCACATCCCCTTCACGGCCGAGTTCATCCTCGCGCTGCCGGACAATCCCAAGCTGCCGACGGATTCAGTGGATGTTATCTTCCTCTGTAACGTCTATCATCACCTGGAGAGCCGGGCGACCTACTTCTCCAATATCAGATCCGCCCTGAAAACCGGCGGGCGGATCGCGATCATCGACTTCTATCACGACGAGCGGTCGGGAGATGTGGGGTTCCCGAAACGTCATTTGATCCCACGCGAGACGGTTGTGTCCGAGATGGCCGGGGCCGGCTACAAGCTGAGCCGCGAACATACGCTCCTGTCCCGCCAGTATTTCCTGGAGTTCGTCCCTGCCACCCCCTAGCGATATGCCCCTGATCCTTGCTCTCGGATGCAGACCGTGAGAAACTAATTTTATGGCTTCACAGCCCGGCTATCAACAGCTCCGACGCCGCCTGCACGTGTCGCTGGCTCTCAACGCCGTCATCATTCTGGCCGAAGTCGTCGGCGCCCTTCTGGTCAACAGCATCGGGTTGATGGGAGACGCGGGCCACAACCTGATCGACCAGGGATCGCTCTTCCTGGCTCTCTACGCCCATGTGCTCGCCGCCAGGCCTGCGACGCAGGATCGCACCTTCGGCTATCACCGAGCCGGCATCATCTCGGCCTTCGTCAGCTCCCTGATCTTGTTGTTCACCGCCGCAGCCATCGGCTTCTGGGCCATGAAGCGCCTGGTCGAGCCGGTGGCAGTGGCGGGAGGCTGGGTAATCGTGATCGCCCTGGTCAGCTTTGCGGCCAACCTCGGGGTCGCCTTGCTGCTCCAGCAAGGAGCCCGTGGAGACCTCAACATCCGCAGCGCCTTCTGGCACATGCTGGCGGATGCCTGGGTATCACTAGGGGTCGCGGTCAGCGGCGCAATCATTCTCCTGACCGGCTGGTCGGTCCTGGACCCGCTTATCAGCCTCGTGATCGCCGGCGTGATCGTGAAGGGAGCCTGGCCTCTGTTCAGGGAATCACTGGAGGTCTTGCTGGAATCCACGCCGCCCGGCATCAAGACGGCGCACGTGGTGGAGGCGATTCAACAGGTGCCCGGCGTGAAGAACGTGCACGACCTCCACATCTGGGCCGTGGAGCCCAGGCTCGTCATGCTGAGCTGTCACGTGTTGGTGGAGGGTGACGATTCGCAGCTCACCGACGAGCTGCTCCGCACGATCCGCTCGCGCGTCGCGGCCGAATTCGGCATCAAGCATTTGACGATTCAGATGGAAACCCAATGTTGCCACCCGGAAACCGTCCACTGCGACCTGAATCAACTCACCGGCCATGCGGAGCTGCGCAGTTGAGAAGCGGCAAGTACACAAGCTGACAAGCGGGCAAGTTGCAAGTTTCAAGTGGACGCGGAGAGACTAGAATTTTCCCTGTTTCCAAACTTGGTCACTTGTCACTTGGCTCCTTGTCAACTTGTGGGTTTGGCCTGAACGTCGGCCACCGGATCAGCAGGTAGGCGGCTCCGGCCCCGATCAGCCCCCCGATGACCCACCCGCCCAACACATCCGTCACGAAATGGGCCCCCACGTAGACCCGCGAGAACCCCACCAGGGCCACGAGCGGCCAGGTCACCCAACCGGTTGAGGGACAGAGTACCTGCGCGAAGGCCGCCGCCGTGGCCGTGTTGAGCGCATGGTTGGACGGGAAACTATAGGTGCTGCCGCAGCCGGTCAGTTGGTGGACCGACTCCAGCACATTGCAAGGCCTCACCCGCCCGACCCAATGTTTGATCTGGGCGCCCAGGAGGTCTCCCAAGCCGATCAGGCCGGCCAGGACCGTGGTTCCGATGAGGGCTTCGCGCCGGTTCTTCCAAACCCAATAGCCGAACACCAGCACCCCGGGCACCAGCAGGCTGCTGGCGCGTGCCAGCATCAGCATGAGCCAGTCCGCGACGGGGGACTGCCCGGCCAAGCCGTTGATCGCGTTAAACCAGGCGCTATCCAGGTCCAGCTTGTCCTCCCTGATGAACAGACGGTCCGGCTTTATTTCGTCCGGAAGTGGATCCTGACCGTCAGTTCTCCGTCCACCGGCTCATCCCCCTGCAACTGGGGGTCGAATTTCCATCTGCTCAAGGCTGTCAGGCCGGCGATTGTCAATTCCCGATGTTTCGCCGGTTCCAAGACGACGACTGTGACGTTCGCCTCTTTTGAAATCAGCATTCGCGCCTTCATCCAATCATCCAGTTCCTTCCCGTCCAGGACCGAGGGGATCGCCGGCCAGGGGGTGTAGGTCGGCACCGGGCCCAGTTGCTGGTCCTTGTTCAGCGGCAACCCGTGGACATGGATATCCGGGAGGACGACATCGGGAGCATCCGCCGCATGGTCCGACTGGTGGGTTGCCCGATCTCCTTCCGCCGCGCCAGCGTGGGCCGGCCAGAGACAGACACACAGCGCGCAGCAAGGTACGATCCGCCGGAGAAGCATCAAGCCCTGTCCACTCATCACTCGTCACCCATCACTCGTCACGGACTTAAAAGAACCACTGCCCACGGAAAAAGAAGGACCTGGGCATCCCGGCGTGGGTGATTCCCAGGCCGATATTACCCTCGCCGAAATTGTAGAAATACCCCTGATCGAACAGGTTGACGATGTCGAAGCCCAGCAGAAACTTCTGCGTCTTGGCGATCGGAATCTCGTGCGTGAACGACGCATTGTACGTCGTATAGGACGGCATGTGCGTCGAGTTCGTCTGACCGCCCTTCAGCGCTGCACGCAACCCCGACCCGTAGAGCATCTGCCCGGACAACGTGTTGCGCTCCAGGAACCGGTAGGTCAGAACCGCCGAGCTCGTGACGGTCTGCATGTGGTCGGTGAACACCCCTCCCGGCCTGTTGATGTTGTCGATCTCGCGTTGCTCCAGGAGAAATTGCCCTGACTGCAACCCATATCCCTTGGACTGTCCCCACGCCACATTGGCTCGGGCCGTCAGGTTTTCGGTGAAGTTGACCTTCAGAATCGTGTCGATGCCCCGTTGCCAGCCATGGTTGAACGCAAAGTAATTCAGCAGCGGGGTGGAGCCGAACTGGCCGGCGTCGCTCATGTTCTCATTGAGTTTGTAGTACCCGACGACCTGCAACGTGGCCAGATGGCCGAATGCATGGTACCACCCGACCTCGAAATAATGTGACCGCTCCGGCTTCGGCGCGTTGTTGGTCGAATTCTCCGGCGCCGCCGTGGTTCCGGCCGTCTGCGGAACTAAAAACGCCACGGACTCCAGATTTGGAGGAGTGAACAGCCGGCCGTAGTAGGCGTGGAGCACGTTGGACTGGTTCGCTTTGTAGGTCACGCCGATCCTGGGGCTGATCTGCCAGGAATCGGTCAGCGCCTGGATGTAGTCATACCGTAGCCCGATGTTGAAGGTCAACTTATCGTTGGGCGTGTACTGGTCCTGAATCCAGAACTCCTCGCGCCATCCGATCAGGCGGCGGTCTCCATCAATCCCGATGACCGGCCCGGTCGGGTTTCCTCCTCCATCTCGCGCAAAGGCGAACAGGCGGGTCTTGTTGACCGCCTGCGTGCGGTCGATCTGGAAGCCATACTTCAACAGGTGTTGCTGGTTGAGCTTGTTGGTATAGTCCAGCCGGACGCCAAGCGAATAGGCACTCCGGTCCTGACTGCCGGCCGAAAAGGGCTCCGCCGCATCACCGACGTAACTCAGCACGTTGAGCGGGTCCGTGACGAAGGTAGCCCGTGTCTGACGAAAGTACCCAGCCAGGCTGAAGAACTGGCTGGCGTTCACGTCGTGCCGCCAGACCATGTGTCCGTACTGGTTGTTCTCATACTGGTTCTCGTCGATGAACTGCGACGACACGGGGTTGAAGGTCGGGGTCTGAGCCTGGATCAATCCACGCGTCGTCGCGTTCACCGTCTGCCCAGGTGTCGTGGGAACCTGGTACTTGGCGACCGCGTTCAGGAACAGCCAGGTAAAGTTATTGCGGTTGTCGTGCTGGTAGTCGCCGCGCAGATAGGTCTGGTTCCGCTCGTTCTGCCCGTGGAAGATGGAATGGCCCAGCGTGGGCGGCTCGATCCCCCGGTTCGTCGAGGTAAAGCTGTTCAGCACGTAATAGCGAAACTTTGCACCGATCGTCCCGCCGTATTCGAAGGAAGGGTTCACGGTCTGGTTCGACCCGCCGAACATCTGCGCCGAGCCGAACCCCGGTTTCGTCCCGCTCTTGCTGGTAATGTCGATCAGGGCGGCGGTGCGGTTCCCGTACTGGGCTTCCATGCCGCCCAGGATGATGTCGGCCCGCTCCCATGCCCGTGGGGTAATCACATCGGCGAAGGTCGTCGAAACCGTATCGGGAATCGGCACGCCGTCGATGCGGAACTGGAGATTGGAATGGTCCTGACGGATGTGAACTTGCTTGAGGGCGCTCACGGCCGCTCCCGGAATCGTGGCCAGGACCTGGTCGATGTCGTTGTTGTTGCCCCGGGGCAACTGCTCGATCTCCCTTCGGCTGAGGGAATAGGTCTCGCTGGAAGCCTTGTACTGGATGGGTGGAAGCGGCGACACGATATCCAGCGCAATCTCCTGGGTCAGAGCCAAGGTCAGCTTGACCGGAGCGGGCTCCTCGGTTTCAATTCTGATGATGACGTACTCGCTCCGATAGGTCTCGTTCACCGCGCTGACCGAATAGGTCCCCTCAACCGGCGCAGTCACGGAGAACTCTCCCGCGTCGTTCGTGACGGCGTCAGCGACGACTTTGCCTTCCTGATCCTTGATATACACGATGGCTTGCGGCACCCGCCGCAGGTCCTGGTTCTGGACGAACCCAGTGATCGTGCGCAGGGCTTCGGAAGATTTCACCTCCTGGGCAACAGCTTCCGAGAACCCCTGTGCAAATACGAGCGCCGTTCCGAACACCGGCCCCAACAAAAGTTGAATGAAGCGGATAAAATAGGATCGCATCTCATCCTCCCACTCACCGGAATACTGGATGGACAAAAAGACCGCGAGGCGGCAAATCATGAAGAGAAAATTCCCTTCAACTTGTCGCCTGTCAGCTTGCGGCTGAACCGGTGATTAGGAGTGAGGAGGAGCGCGGGAGGGAGTGCTGGCAATCAGAGTAACTGACAATAATACGGCCGGAGGCGGGAACCGATGCAATCCGGCGTCAAGAAACCGCTCGACTGCCGGCACGGTAATATCCAGCGACTGGCCTGTGTGGTGTTGGACCCACTGGCAGAGGTCGGTGTCGGAGTGCTGGTGGCCGTCTTGATCCGCCGCCGCCAGTTCGTGATGGATTTCGAGCGCAGCAGCAAAGGGCGCCAGGGCCAAGAGGACCATGACCACGGCGACGGAAACCGCGGCAGCGGCAGCCCGCAAGGCGGAGATACGTAATGGCAAGCGAATCATTGGGGCTGGCTTATACCAGAATCCCCCAAGGCATGTCAATCCTTCGACTACCCCGCCTTTCCGGCCCGTCGAGCCTGCGACCCCGTTCAGGCTCGACCCCGAGTGAGATCGAGGGGTCGAGAGCCTTGGGGTCGAACGAGCGGGGTTTGCTCAGGATTGACGCTGAGCGGCCTGTGCTCACTCGACCCTGAGGACTGCGGCGATCTCAATCGAGCGCGCCTGTGACCACGCTCCTCCAAGCGGGGCATGGGCACCGTCGAAGCGTCAACTTTCACCGACCGAAGCGGGCCCATGCGCTTTCTTCTCAGGCCGATCGCCGCTATGTTAGGATGAGAGGCATTTAGGCGCCTGACCTTACCGGACGAGCGCATTGAGAGATCGTGCATGTTGATCGACAGCCACGCCCACTTGGATGATGCCCGGTTCGACGGCGACCGGGAGGCGGTCATCGCGCGGGCGCAGCAGGCCGGGGTGGAGACCTTCGTCACGATCGGCTGCGACCTCGCCACCAGCCGGGCGGCCGTCGAGCTGGCAGACCGGTATCCGTTCGTCTATGCCACCATCGGGGTCCATCCACACGAAGTCAAACAGATCGGAGACGACTGGTACGACGAGCTGCGGCGGCTGGCGAAGCATCCCAAAGTGGTCGCGTACGGCGAGATCGGGCTGGACTACCACTACAACTATTCTCCGCCCAAACTGCAGCGGGACCGCTTCCGCGAGCAGATCGTCTTGGCCCGCGAGCTGGGGCTTCCGATCATCGTCCACACGAGGGAAGCCCAGGAAGACACGATCACCATCCTGAAGGAAGAACAGGCTCAGAAAGTCGGCGGAGTTTTTCACTGCTTCTCAGGCGACGCCTGGCTGGCCAAGGATGCGCTGGACCTGGGATTTTTCCTCTCCTTCTCCGGCGTGATCACCTTCCAGAACGCGACCATGCTCCGTGACATCGTCAAGACGGTGCCGATGGATCGTCTCCTCGTCGAGACCGACTGTCCGTACCTGACGCCGGTCCCGCACCGGGGCAAGCGGAACGAGCCGGCCTATGTGCGTCACGTGGCGGAGAAAATCGCGGAACTCAAAGCAGAGGGGACGGCGGTCACGGTGGAAGAGATCGGTCACATCACATCACAGAACGCGCGCCGCTTGTTCAAAATCCCCTGAGCTGCCGGTTCCGCTTGCGGAGCGCCTTCGGCAGTTTCCTGGCGTTGCCTTTCTTGTCCGGATTCCGTCGAGGCAGATCATCCTCTACCGGATCTTTCTGCCTCAGTCCTGTCCGCTGGACCCCCGCCGGCAGGGCGCGCAGCCTCGGCTCAAACTCCGATGCACCGATCACGAAGGCTCCCCGAGCCCTCGCAAAATCCGCCACCTCCCGGTCCGACGAGACCACCGCACAGTCGCGTCCGAACTCTTCGGCCAGCCGTTGGATGACCTGATCAGCCCGCTCCCCGCGGCGCGAGTAGACCACCTCGACGCCCGCCCGATGTTCCCGACGCTCCGTCCCGATCCCCTGCTGCCAGCCATCGAACACCACCGTGATCGGGTAGCCTTTCCGCTGGCGATAACCAGACAGGTCTCGCAACAGTTGTTCCCTCGCGGACTCGGACGCCATTCCGGCCTGGTGTCCGACCTGCCCCCTGACTCCCAAAAGATTGTATCCGTCAATGATCAGGTGCATGGCCATGCCTCAACAACCTAGAACAGACCACAATCTCTGTCAATCGGCAGTCTCTCAACCGAAAGTCCCATTCCTGGCTTGACAATCACCATCCATTGAGACAACATTTTAACTAGATGTATTGCGGATCATCGACACAATGACCATTTCCCATCAAATCGCCGGAGTTAGCCTAGCTTCGCTCTTGTTGAGCGGGAGCCCAGTGGCTCTTCCACCCTTCGCCCTTGCCCTTGCCCCTGCCCTCCCAGCCGCCTCCCTGACTGCATCACGCGCCGAGACGCCAACCGCTTCTCGCACCGCCCAGCGAAAGGCCAGGAAATCTCGAAACAAAGTTCAACCGACGACCGCCGTGCCGGCTGTCCCTCCAACCCTCGTGCGCGATTTGCGCTTTAAAGTCCACCAGGACTATACCCGGGTCGTGCTCGACCTGCAGCGGAGCGTGTCCTTCACCCAAAGCCGGCACACCAACCCGGATCGGGTCATCATCGAACTGCAAAATTCCAGGCTAAGCGAAACCGCTCTCGGCAAGGCCAAGCACGAGACGTTTCCGGATGACATCACGATTCAACAGCCTCATCCCCAGTCCGTCACCGTCTCCTTGAATCTCGACGCCATCAGTGACTACAAACTGCTCCCCCTCAGCAGTCCCGACCGCCTGGTGCTGGACATCTACAGCCGCGCGGCCGAAGAAGCCCATGCTGCACCGGCGCCCCCTGCCCTTGCGCAACCGCTGCTCCCCAGCACCCCGACGATCCGGTCGGCCCAACGGCCAGCCCGAGATATCACGCGCATCGTGGTGGATCCGGGACACGGAGGCAAAGACCCGGGCGCGATCGGACATAGCGGCACCGCCGAGAAGGACATCACGTTGCAGGTCGGTCTCAAGCTCCGCGACTTGCTCGCGCAACGACTGGGTAAGCAGGTGTTGATGACGCGAGAGCGGGATGTGTTCATCGAGCTGGGCGACCGAGCCAAGTTCGCCAACAGCAAAGATGCCGACCTCTTCCTGTCCATCCATGTCAACTCTCACCCGCAACGTTCGACCAAAGGCCTGGAAGTCTATCATTTCGGAATCGCCAGCGACCGGCGGGCGCTGGAGGTGGCCGCGCGAGAAAACGACGTGCCGGTCAAGGACCTGGCCGCGGGGGTGCAATTTATCCTGGCCGATGTCTTAACGGACAAGAAAATCCAGGACTCGCTGGAACTGGCCTGGTCCACGAAGCAGGCCATGGTTGCCCGCCTGGATGAACGCTACGACGTGGTGGACCATGGAGTGAAGACCGCCCCATTCCACGTCCTCCGCTACACGGCCATGCCCAGCATCCTGACCGAGATTGCCTTCATCTCCAACCAGACGGAAGAACGGCTGATGCAGACCGAGACGTTTCTGACCCGCATGGCCGAAGCCATTTTCGATGGGGTCAAGGCCTACGTGAACCCCATCCAGACCGTCAAGAGATGACGGGTGCCCACATTCAAGCTGACGATCGAGTACGACGGCACCGGCTATGCCGGCTGGCAACGCCAGCCGGACCAACCGACGGTGCAGGCAGCCATCGAAACCGTCATCCAGCAGGTTGCGCAACAGCACATTCCAGTGATCGGAGCGGGCCGGACCGACGCAGGCGTCCATGCTCTGGGCCAGGTGGCGAGCTTTCGCACCGAGAAGGAGTTGGAACCAAGGAAATTGCTGCGGGCGTTGAACGGCCTTTTGCCACCCGATATCAGCGTGCGATCAGTGGAGCCGGCAGCCGATGACTTCCACGCCCGCTACTCAGCCCGCGCCAAGCTCTACGAATACCGTATCCTGAATCAGCCGGAACCGTCGGCCCTGAATCGGAACCGAGCCTGGCACCTCTATGGACCGTTGAACCTCGTCGCAATGCACGAGGCAGCGGGGCTACTGGTGGGCCGTCACGACTTCTCCTCCTTCCAAGGCCACCCGACCGACACGGACAGCCCAATCTGCGATCTCCAGCGGCTGGAGATTCATCAAGACACCGCCCCCTCTCCCCTCCCTCTCCCCCTCGGGGGGAGAGGCGAAGGTAAGGGGCACTTCGCGCATGCACTTATCCGGATCGAAGCTCAGGCGGATCGGTTTCTCAAGCAGATGGTCCGGGCGATGGTGGGAACGCTGGTAGAGGTAGGTCAAGGAAAACGGCCGCCCCAGTCTATGAAAGACATCTTAGCCGCGAAAGACCGCCGCTCCGCCGGCGTCACCGCCCCCGCGCAGGGGCTCTATCTAGTGCGGGTGGACTATTAAGAGGCCCGCTCCTGTGGCACGAGAAAGTCCGACCGCGTCCCATGCAGCCCAACGCTTTGGCGATCAGGCGCGGCGCGCTTCTCGCCGTCGCTTGGAACGGCGGGTTAGGCGTTGTGCGGAAACAGCCGGCGCAGGTGCACCGCGCAGCAGCCCTTCTGTGCTAAGGTCCTCGTCAAGGTCTGGCCAGTGGATGCCGTACCCCGCGGCGCATGGCTTCCAGTTGGCGCGTTGCTTCGACGTTCCAGCGAGCAGCCTCGGATACCACAGCAACGGCACGGAGATCGTCCGACCGTCCATCAGGTCAACCGTCAGCGTGTCGTCGGAAATGCGCACATCCCGGACTCTCTCGTCAGCGCTTAGTGCTAAGATGCCCATACCATGCCTCCAGCAGCTTCTCGTGGTGGTCTTCGATCAGGGTTCTAATCCGCCGCAGCTCGCGCAAGGGAAACCCAAAGTTCCGTGCCAACGCCAGAGGGTGCAGCCAGAACTTCGCCGACTTGTCATCGCGGTCGACATGCACATGCGGCGGTTCGTTCGGCTCATGACTGAAGAAATACACACGGTACGGACCGCTCCTCAAGACCGTTGGCACCGTGACATCCTACCACATACGTCGCGTGTCACCTAACGTCGTGCTCTGCGGCGGGCCTGCGCAGACGGTTGAAATGGCGCGGCGCTGACGGCCCGTCCGCAGCAGCTACGGGTTAGACCGTTCACGTGATGCATGTCGTTCCATTGACTCGGATGCCACTATGCTGCTCGGCGAAAATCCGTCCGGTAAGTTCGGGCATCCCAGAATCAATCCATTCCGAAAATCCACTATGGACTCGCAGCCCTTCCGCGCGAGGAAAGCAAGCAGCGAGTTTTGCGTATGTAGCTTGCAAAGTCTCCATGTGAGGCTCTACGAGCACAAAAAGAGCTGAGCCTATAGGTACGTTGTCTTCATGTGCTCTCAGCGCGGCTAGCAATCCTCTGTCGGTTTGGCACTCAAACGACATGCTGACAATAACGACCAGATCCGACCAGAGTAGGTAATTGAAGGCTTGGTTGGCTTCGTAAGTTGCCCTTCGGGCGCCGGCGCTGTCAGTTTCCAGCATGAACGGACTACGGTTCTGGAAATCACCGGGCTCGGCTGAGCCGTTGAAATGGTAGACCGATCCGTGGGTGCTAAGAAACCTTGGAGCCCAGCCTGGCCGATTGGCTTGGACCCAATTGTTGAGGTCTCGTTGGAGCAGGTAGTCCCAATTTGTGGTCATGAGCCTATGGTGGCCCTGATCCATTGTCCTTGTCGCCATTACTTCGAGTAGCCGACGATACGGTGTGTCATCTATCGGCAACCTGCTCATCTCATCGCGTATTGCGTCGATGATCATGGAGATGTGTGCGTCACGGGTGACACGCTCCGAAGCCAGGTTATCCTTCCATGCATTCGGAACAACCCACGGCAGTCCATTGGCGATGGAAGCCCCACGGCCAAAAAGCCAAGTACAACCTTGAGGCGCGGATTGGGGAGTAACTGAATTCGTCATCTGCATCTCGACAGCGCTATTTCGAGCGGTCTAACTAATAGGTATGCGGCAGACTACCATGCAGCATATCTCGTGACTCCGCGCGCTCTGATCGGAGCAAAACCTACTGCGAAGCCAGATAGTTGTCAACTTTTCGCATTGCGCTCCCTTCTGGGATAGGCTGCGAATCATGCAATCTATCCAGCTATCAGCCTGCAGTATATCTCCAGCGATCCGTTGCAGCCGAGAGCGGTGGCTTCACCGCGACAAGAACGGGGATCGGTTTGTGAGCGACCGATCCCCGTTCCACTCTCTATTTTCTCTCGGCTGGAAGGAGGGCCACAATATCTCAACCAGGCAGGGACAGTCTGGCTGATCCATTACCGCACCCTTTTTCGAGCGGCGGTTTGGTCTCCCTTCAACTGCGCGCATCGAGCGAGCACCGCCCTTAATGTAAAAATCCAGTCGTTCTTGTGTGCGGGCTCTGCGAGCACAGAAGGGAGACCAACCGCCGGCTCGCTCCTTTACGCTCTGTTAGCGTGGAGATTCTTTGTCGCGGTTGTCGAGCTTCTTGCGGAGGTCGATGATCTCGCGTTCGAGGGCTTCGAAGCGGTCGGCGATGGGATCGGGCAGGTTGATGTGGTCCATGGTGGCTTCGGGCAGCCGCTCCCCTTCGGCCTTAATGATGCGGGCGGGCACGCCGATCACCGTGGAATTGGCCGGGACTGACTTCAAGACAACCGAGTTCGCCCCGATCTTGACGTTGTCGCCGATTTTAATCCCGCCGAGAATCTTAGCCCCGGCTCCGACCACCACGTGATTGCCCAGGGTCGGATGACGCTTCCCGTGCTCCTTGCCGGTCCCCCCGAGCGTCACGCCCTGGAACAGCGTTACATAGTCGCCGATCTCGGCCGTCTCCCCGATTACCACGCCCATCCCATGGTCGATGAAGAAGCCGGTCCCGATCCTGGCGGCCGGGTGGATTTCGATGCCCGTCAGCCACCGCGCAGCATGGGAGATTACCCGCGGCAGGACCGGCACGCCCATCTTTCTCAGGCGATGGGCAATGCGGTAGGCCAACAGGGCGTGAAATCCCGCATAGGTGAGGATGACCTCCAGCTTGCTGATGGCTGCTGGGTCACGCTCGAAGACCGCCTGCAAATCTCGTTTAATGGCCTTGAACATCGCTACCTAAATAAGCTGACAAGTGAACAAGTGACCAAGTGGCAAGTAGGATTTCTTCAATCTCCCATATTTTCCGCTGCCTCAAGATGCCGGATAAAACCGAAGATGACCTTCGACACCTCCACGACTTGTTCCCGAATCCTCTTGAACTCTACCTCATCAAGATAGGCGAGGTCCCTTGCCACATAGAGGTGACTTCTCACTTCCCCCGCCGATCCTCTAGCCATGTAGAGGAATCTGACAAACTCGCGCCTGGAACCACGCTCAAACCCTTCGGCGATGTTCGACATACTTGAAACGGCTGCCCTGCGCAGTTGATCTCGAAGCGCCGGGTCTTTACGAAACCTTGCGTCATTCGTAAGTGCATACACCGTGAGGACAAGACCGCGAGCCAGTTGCCAAGCCTTGATGTCTTCAAACGCTTGTGCTTTCCCCATACTTGCAACTTGCAAACTTGCAACTTTGTCCACTTGTCAGCTTGTACACTTGCAACTTGTCAGCTCTTGATAAGTTCGATCAAACAGACTGCCTGGGCGGCGATGGCCTCTTCTCTTCCGATGGCATCGTCCAGCCCTTCGCCGCTCTTCACCTTCACGTTGATCAGCTCCCGCTCGACTTTCAAGACCTCGGCAATCCGCGCCTGCATGGCGGCGAGATGAGGGCCCAGCCTGGGTGCCTGCGCAATGATGACCGTATCCAGGTTCACCAGACGGTAGCCTTTCTTCCCGAGCAATCCCGAGACCTCCTCAAGCAGCAGCAGGCTGGAGATATTCTTATACCGAGGGTCGGAACTGGGATAATGCCTGCCCAGATCCCCCTCCCCCATCGCTCCCAGCATGGCGTCGCAGACCGCATGGACCAGCGCATCCGCGTCCGAGTGCCCTACTAATCCCTGACCGTGGGGAATCTCGATGCCGCCAAGGATCAGCTTGCGCCCGTTTCCCAATGGGTGAATATCATATCCCAGACCGACTCGCATACCACTCACTCCGTTCGTGAGAGCTGACAAGTGGCAAGTTTCAAGTGGCAAGTCAGACCTTCTTGTTACCTTGTCTACTTGTCAGCTTGCTCGCTTGTCAGCTTTTTTCCTCGCCGCCAGGATCGCCTCTCCGATCTTCAGATCCTCCGGCCTCGTGAGCTTGATGTTTTCCCCGTTGCCTTCTACGACGGCGACCGGATAGCCGAGCCGCTCCACCAGTTGTACGTCGTCGGTCCCATGAAAACCATCCAATTGGGCCCTTCGATGGGCCTCCTGAAACAGCGTCCGGCGAAAAGCCTGGGGTGTCTGCGCGAGCCAGAGCTGCCCTCGGTCCACCGTCTTTTCGATGAGCCCATCGGCGCCCACAAGTTTGACCGTGTCCCGCATGGGAATCGCCACCACCGCCGCCCCATGCTTCACCGCGGCCTCAATGACCCGACCGATCATATCCACCGTCAGGAAGGGCCGGACGGCATCATGGACCAGCACGATTTCCACATCCTCGCCCACCGCCTCGAGCCCGTGGCGGACGGAATCCTGCCGCTGCGCTCCCCCTGCGACGATTTTGGTGACTTTCTTGAAGCCGTGAGGGGTGACGATCTCCCGGAGGCAAAACTCCCGCTCTGCGTCCGGGACGGCGAGAATGATTTCCGAGACGGTATCGGCTCCCTCCAGCGCCAGGAGGGAATGGACGAGGATGGGCACGCCTCCCAACGTGAGAAACTGCTTGGGGAGGCTTCCTCCCATGCGAAGCCCACGCCCGGCGGCCGGTACGAGGGCGACGGTACGATTAGCCACGCGCGACTTGGAGCTCCTCCTTTTCAGTTTCTTCTTTGAGGCGCGTGAAGATCATTCGCCCCGCGGTCGTCTGCAGCACGCTGGTCACGACGACATCGACGTTCCGCCCGATGCAGCGTTTGGCGTTGTCCACGACGATCATGGTTCCGTCGTCGAGATAGGCGACGCCCTGTCCGGCTTCCTTGCCTTCTTTCAGCACGAAGACCCGGATGGCCTCCCCGGGCAGAACAACCGGGCGCAGCGCATTGCAGAGCTCGTTGATGTTCAGCACCCGGACACCCTGCAGCTCCGCGACCTTGTTCAGGTTCAAGTCGTTCGTGATCACCTTGGCCCCGACCTTCTTGGCCAGCACCACGATCTTGGAGTCCACTTCCTTCACGTTGGGGAAGTCGTCGTCCACGATCCGGACATCGATGTCCACCATCTTCTGAATCTTGTTGAGGATGTCCAGGCCCCGGCGGCCGCGAGCCCGCTTGAGGCCGTCGGAAGAGTCGGCGATGTGCTGGAGCTCGTGCAGGATGAACTGGGGAACCAGAAAGGTGCCCTCCAGAAATCCGGTCTCGCACAGGTCCGCCACGCGCCCGTCAATGATCACGCTGGTATCAAGAATCTTATTATTGCTGGCGACCACAGTGTGTTCCGCGTGTTTCACCGACCCCGAGAGTTTTTCCTTCCCGAATTTGGAGCCCAGCATGATGCCAAGATACGGCAGCCCCAGCAGAAACAGGAGCCCGCTGATATGAAACAAGAACGCCTCCACATCGAAAATGACGCTGCCGACCCACTCGACCAGCCCGGTCAGCAGGAGCCCGATCGCCAAGCCCGCTGTGCCTCCCACCACGAGACCGAAAGACGCCCGCTGCAGCGCATACTCGGCGCCCAGAATGAGTCCTCCGGTCGAGGCCCCGATGGCAAAACCCACCCCCAGCATCAAGCCGGTCGGCTCCTCGGTGCGTATGAACAGCGCCATGCCGGCCGAGGCGCTCACGAGTACGAAGACGATTCTTCGCACCATAAGACCACCTCCCTTCGGTTGGCCATTATAGCATCAGCCTGCGCAAAAGCCAGACTAGGATTTCAACGTTACAAAGGTCGTGCGCCCTTGGCGCTTGATCAACAGCAGCACCGTCTCGTCCTTCCCGGTCTTCGCCGCGATCTTCTCATAGGTTTTCAGATTCGGCACAGGTTTTCGGTTCACTTCCAGGATCAGGTCGCCCTCTTTGAGGCCCGCCTCTTCGGCCACGCTCCCTGGGCGAACCCGGACGATGACGACCCCCCGCTCACCCGCCGCGAGCCCCAGGCGGCCGGCCAGGTCGCCGTTCAGCTCGCGGACGTCCAGACTGGAAAGGAGACCGGAGGGCTTGATCGACTCCCCTCCCTCTTCGCCGCCGGCTTGGGCTACGGTCTTGGGCTGCTCCGCGATGGTCACTTCCACCGTCCGTGGAGCCTTCGCCCGGATGAATTTCACCACGGCTTTTTTGCCCACCAAAGTCTGCGCGACATGGTTGCGGAGCTGGGTGGGATTCTCCACCGGCTTGCCGTCATACTCGACAATGACGTCCCCCCGTTCAAGTCCCGCCTTCTTGGCTGGACTATTGTCCAGCACATCGCTGACCAGCACCCCCTTGGGCTCCTCCAGGCCGAACTGCGAAGCCAATTCGGGAGACAATTCCTGTATCGACACCCCCAGCCAGCCCCGGACCACCTTGCCGCTCCGAACCAGTTGCTCCAGAATCGAGCGGACCATGTTGCTGGGGACGGCGAACCCGATTCCCATATTGCCCCCGCTCTGACTGAAGATCGCGGTGTTGATCCCAATCAGCTCGCCGCGCGCGTTCACCAAGGCACCTCCCGAATTGCCGGGGTTGATGGCGGCATCCGTTTGGATGAAATCTTCGTACTCCGCAATCCCCATGCTGGCCCGCCCGACTGCGCTGACGATCCCCAGGGTCACGGTCTGGGTCAGGCCAAAGGGGTTGCCCACGGCCAGGACGAATTCCCCGACTTCCAGCTTATCCGAGTCGGACCAGGGAATCGTGTGGAGGCCTTCAGCCTCGACCTTGAGCACCGCCAAATCGGTCTTCGAGTCGGTTCCGATCAGCTTGGCCTTGAACTCGCGCTTGTCGGACAGAAACACCTTGATCTCGTCGGCTTTGCTGACGACGTGGTTGTTGGTGATAATCAAGCCGGTCGGCTCCACGATCACGCCGGACCCCAGACTTCGTTCCTTCCGCTCCCGCGGGGCTTCGAAGCGCCGGAAAAACTCCTCCCCGAAGAACCGTCGAAACAACGGATCATCGAAGGGCATCGCGTGCGGCCCTTCCCCTCCCTTGCCGGTCCTGGTGGTGAAGATATTGACCACCGCCGGCGTGACCGCCTTCGCCACCTGAACGAAGTTGCGATCCCCGCCCACGTACGCCGCGGGAGGGGGCGTCGCCGCCGGCGTCAGCTTGAGCGGCGCCTCAGGGACGGCGTGACCGAACGGCAGCCAGCCCAGATCCGAGGCCGTCACGATCCCAATGACGATCCCCACGCCCACCAGCAGGAGGCCGGCAAGCAAGGAAGACCGGCGACGATGTTCCGGCTTGAACAACTCGTATCCGCCCATCACAAATCTCTCAACATCGCAGTTGCAAGGTCACACGTGGCCAGATTCAAGTGACAAGTGACCAAGTAGCAAGGGTCCGAAACTTGTTACTTGGCTACTTGCAACTTGTCCACTTGCACGCTTGGCAACTTGTCAGCTCTTTTCAATCTTCTACGGAATCTCCCCCGCATAGATGCCCATGACCGTGCGCAGGAACTTGATGGCCTCCGGCTTGGGGCGCTGGAAGGAGTTCCGTCCGATAATAGACCCGAAGCCGCCGCCGTCACGGATGGCGCGGGCTTCCTCAAAGACGTTCTTGTCGTCGCTCTTGGCACCGCCGGAGAAAATCACGATCCGGCGGCCGGCGAAGGAACTCTGCACCACGTGACGAACCCGCTCGGAAAGGGTCTTGATTGGAATCTGCTCGGCCTCGTAGACCTTCTTGGCTGCCGCCTGCTCCAGATGCGCCGTCGGCAACTTCACCTTGATGACATGCGCCCCAAGCTGCGCCGCGATTTGCGCCGCATAGGCCACCACATCCATCGCCGTCTCCCCTTCCTTGCTCAAGGCGGACCCGCGGGGATAAGACCAGACCACGACGGCCAGTCCGCTGGCCTTGGCCTCCTCGGCGATCGCGCGGAGCTGTTCGTACATCTGGACGCAGTGGGACGACCCAGGATAGATCGTGTAGCCGATGGCGGAGCAGCCCAGCCGCAGCGCATCCCGGACGCTGCCGGTCACCGCCGGCAGCGGATCTTTATCATCGTGGAGGACATCGTGGTTGTTCAGTTTGAGGATCAAGGGGATCTGGCCGGCGTAGCGAGTCACCCCTCCTTCTAAAAATCCGAGCGGCGCCGCGTAGGCATTGCAGCCTGCCTCGATGGCCAGCTCAAAATGGTAGTGTGGATCGTAGCCGGGAGGGTTGGGGGCGAAGCTGCGGGCCGGTCCGTGCTCGAACCCTTGATCGACCGGCAGGATCACCAGACGGCCGGTTCCCCCCAGCTTGCCGTGGGAGAGCAGCCGCGCCAGATTCGTCCTCGTCCCAGGGTTGTCACTCCCGTACCAGCTCAGGATTTCTTTGATACGTTCATTCATCATCAACCTCCCTCAAAAAAGCTGACAAGCTGCAAGTCAAAAGCTGACAAGTGACCAAGTAGCAAATGACAAGTGTTAGACCCTTCGCTCAGCTTGTAACTTAGGCACTTGCGACTTGCGGGCTTGCCTTATTGAATTAACGCCGCTCCTGAATGAACTCCTCCGCCAACGTGACGTCGTCCCGGCTCCCGATGAGCAAGGGCACCCGCTGATGCAACGCCGTCGGCTTGATGCCCAGAATGTCCTGCGTCCCTGTGCTCGCGCGACCGCCCGCCTGCTCTACCACCATCGCCAAGGGGTTGGCCTCGTACAGCAAGCGGAGCTTCCCCTCCGGCTTCTCCGTCTCACCCGGGTACAGGTAGATCCCTCCGTCCAGAAGAACCCGATGGACATCCGCCACGAGGCAGCCGGAGTACCGGGCGCTGTACGGCCGTCCCGTCGCCTTGTCCCGGGCCTTGAGATAATCAAAGTAGCGGCGCGTGCCGGCCGGCCACATCTGGTAATTGCCTTCGTTTGCCGCATAGACTGTTCCTTTGGCCGGGATGCGGATGTGTTCGTGTGACAGCAGATACTCGCCGACGCCGGGATCCAGCGTGAATCCATGGACCCCCTGGCCCGCAGTGAACACCAGCATCGTGCTGGAGCCGTACATCAGATAGCCGGCGGCGACTTGCTCGCTCCCCTTCCGGATGAGCTCCGATTCGGACGGCAGCCTGGCCGCTCCGTCGTAGCAATGGACGGAAAAGATGGCCCCAAGCGGCATGTTCACATCGGTATTGGAAGAACCGTCCAGCGGGTCAAACAGCAGCATGTATTTGCCGTGCGGCCAGTTCTCCGGCAGGGTGACCGGCTTTTCCATCTCTTCCGAAGCCAGCGCGCACACGAGTCCGCTGTACCGGAAGACTTTGATAAACGTTTCATTGGCGATCTCATCCAGCTTCTTGACCGATTCCCCTTGGACATTGGTCCCTCCGGTCGTGCCCAAGATACTGATCAGGCCGGCGCGGCGCAGATCCTGGGCGATCATTTTCCCCACCAGGCCGATTTGAGCCATGAGGGAGGAAAACTCTCCCGTGGCGCCCGGATAGGCAGCCTGCTTCTGGATAATGTACCGCGTCAGGGTAAGAGGAAACGGCCCCACAAGACCCCTTTCTTCAGCACCGGCGATGTCGGCGCAAGGGAGGGCGTAATTATATCGGTTTTGGCCTTGACGAGCAATCGAAGCCGGTTGACTCACGGAACTCTTCACGGAGTAGTCGGCACTCGAAAGCCTTCTACCAAACGCGCCACGACAGACCCGATCACGACCTTGGCCTTCATCATCACCGGCACATGACGAGCGTCATTCGTCAGCCAGATCTGGATGTTCCCCTCGTTGAGAAAAATCCCTTGAAAAGGCATGATCGCAAGCACTCGGACGGTTTCCACCTCACCCCAGGGTCCCTTCAGCCGTTCAAGACCCTCGACCCGCACCTCCACCTTATAATTCTTCTTATCGTGGTGCACGGTGACCATCTGAGAAGAGCCCGGCACCAGGGACGGGAGGCTCCGGTAGTAGTAGAGGCTGGAGATCGAGTCGTGGATGCCGGGCGGGGCGGCCAGTTTGTCGGTCACGCCGTCCTTGGTGGCCGTGATCGTTCCCTCGGACTGGTGAAAGACCACGTCAAAGTCGTTTTTTCTCTTCCCTTCCCGCCTCCGGAAGACCATGCGTTGTGGAATTAGCGTCTCGGCATCGACGAGAGACTCCACTCGGTTATCCACCGGATAGAACCTGGACACGAACGGCGTGGAGGTCGCTGCGGTCAGGAGCCGGAGCGCTGCGCGGCCCTGGATCGGCGGCGAGTCCGCCACTTCCATGACGGCTTTGCCCGCCGTGATGTTCAGCCACGAGATGACATAGGTGAACCGTTCGCCGGGGGCGAAGGGGCGATCGCTCTTCACGGAGGGGAGCGGGGGCTGGGCCGTCGCATCGGAGAGCAGGCACGAGGCCAACAGAAGGCTGATGGCGAGCGAGAGGCCGGCAGACCCGCGCAGATGACCCTCCGGCAATGTCAAGACACCAACGTGTGTTTGGCCTGATCGAGTTCGGACTCGATCAGACAGCGGATGGCCGTCAGGCGCGCGGGGGATGACGCCTCGAACCGGAGCACAAGGGCCGGCTGGGTATTGGATGCCCTGATCAGGCCCCACCCGTCCTCGAAGGTCACGCGAACCCCGTCGATTGTGATGACATCGCGAATCCTCAGGCCGGCACCCTGCACGGTCTTGGATGCAGCTGCGGCCAGCAGGCGTCCCTGAACCTTCTTGACCAGATCGAACTTCACGTCGTCCGGACAATCCACCCGGATTTCAGGCGTCACGGCGGTGGCCGGCAGGTCGGCGATCAAGGACGAGAGCGGCTGTTCACTCTTGGCCAGGATTTCAACCAGGCGGCAGGACGCGTAGATCGCATCATCGTAGCCGAAGTAGCGATCCGCAAAAAACATATGGCCGGACATCTCACCCGCGAGCACCGCCTTCTCGGCCTTCATTTTGGCCTTGATCAGCGAATGGCCGGTCTTCCACATGATCGGCCGTCCCCCATGCTTGGCCACGTCATCGTACAAAGCCTGCGAAGCCTTGACCTCCGAGATAATCGTGCTCCCGGGACGAGCGGCAAGAATGTCTCTGGCATAGAGCACCATTAGGCGGTCCCCCCAGAGAATATGACCCTGCTCATCCACCGCGCCGATCCGGTCCGCATCCCCGTCATAGCCGATTCCCACATCCGCCCCGTTTCTCTTCACAGCCGCGATCAGGTCCTGGAGATTGTCCACAACCGTCGGGTCCGGATGATGGTTGGGGAACCGCCCGTCCAATTCGCAGTAGAGGCCGGTCACCCGGCACCCCAACTGCTCCAACGCTTCTCTGGCCAGGAGTGCGGCAGCCCCATTCCCGCAATCAATCACAACATGGAGGCGGTCGGCCTTCACGGAGGCAAAACTCTTCTTGAGGTAGGCCAGATAATCCGGGATGAGCGGGCGCATGGAGACTGCTCCTGCCCCGCTGGAGAATTGCCCCGCTTCCACTATTCTCCGCAGGTGCTGGATTTCTTCCCCATGAAGCGCGTCTTTGCCGACGCACAGCTTGAAGCCGTTGTACTCCGACGCATTGTGGCTGCCTGTGATCATCACGCCGCCGTCCACGGACAGATTGAAGAGAGAGAAATATAGGACCGGCGTCGGACAGACGCCGATGTCCAGCACACTGAGCCCCCCCGCAGTGAGGCCGCGAACGAGACGGTCCCGCAAGGCCGGCGAACTGGCCCGCCCATCCCGGCCGACGCTGACCGTTTTCATCCCATTCTGGCCGGCCAGGGTTGCAAAGGCCCGCCCAATCCGCTCAGCCACCTCTTCCGTTAATTCCTGCCCGACGATGCCTCGGATGTCATACTCGCGAAAAAGAGCCATGATTCCTCTTGGAGTGACCAAGCTGACAAGCGAGCAAGTTTCAACTTGGTCACTTGCTACTTGCGGACTTGCTTTTTCCCTTCGACGCGACGGCCGTAGTCGTCTTGCAAGCGCACGATATCGTCTTCGCCCAGGTAGGGTCCATCCTGCACCTCGATGATGTGCAGGGGGTCGGAACCAGGATTCTCCAGACGGTGCGGCGTATTCCGCGGAATGCCGGTGCTCTGTCCGACCTGCAGGTTGAATCGGCGGCGGCCACAGGTGACCCGGGCCGTTCCCGCGATGACCACCCAGTGTTCGCTGCGCTGATGATGCAATTGGAGCGAGAGCCGTCCCTTGGGATTCACCGTCACCCGTTTCACCTTGTAACCTGGTCCTTCTTCCAACACCGTATAGGAGCCCCAAGGCCGGAAGACGGTGCGGTGCTCAAGCTGTTCGGGCGCCTCCCGTTTCTTTAAGACCTCGACGATTTTCTTCACATCCTGGGCGCGGGATTTTGGGCAGACCAGGGTGGCATCCTGGGTATCCACCACGACCATGTCGGACAACCCGATCGTGGCCACCAGCCGGCGGTCTGCATAGAGGATCGAGTCATGACTGTCCATATCCACCACGTTCCCGCTGACGACGTTGCCCGCCTCGTTGCGCCGGGCCACCTCCTCCAGGCTGCTCCAATTCCCGACATCAGACCAGAGAAAGTCGACCGGGATCACCGCCGCACGAGCAGAACGTTCCATCACCCCATTGTCGATCGAGACCGACGGTACCCGCCGATACCATTGAGCGAAGGCCCCGGAGACCGTCATGCCCTCTCCCAGCCGGCCGATTTTGTGCATCGCCCGGGCCAGGACCGGCTGGTACCGTTCAATTTCACTCAGAATCGTGGCGGCACGCCAGACGAAGATCCCGCTGTTCCAATAATAGTTGCCGGACTTGAGGTAGCGGCCGGCTGTCCGGACATCGGGTTTTTCCACGAAGCGGGCCACCGGGTAGCCCACAAGCCCGCTGCGCGTTCCCAGCCTAATCCGTCGGTTTGGCTGGATATAGCCATAGCCGGTTTCCGGTCTTACCGGAGGAACTCCGAACGTCACCAGGCGGCCCTGTTTCGCGAGGTCCACCGACAAGGAGACTGACGTTTGAAACCGCCGGTTCCCCTTGATGACATGGTCCGCCGGCAGTACCAGCATCACGGCCTCCGGATCGCGGCGGACTAACTCGGTTGCGGCAAGGGCGATGGCAGGAGCGGTATTCCGCCCTTCCGGCTCAACGATGAAATTGTCCCGCAACTCGTCCTTCCACTCGCCCAGTTGATAGCGGATCGAGTCGGCTTGCAGCGGGGTCGTCGAGATGAGCACCCGCGTTGGAGACACGCATCGGAGGACCCGTCGCATGGTTTGCTGGATCAGGGTCTCCTCGCCGATGATGCGCAGCAGTTGCTTGGGATAGAGCGACCGGCTCAACGGCCAGAACCGGGTGCCGCTGCCGCCGGCTAGAATCACGGCGTAGAGATGAGGGTTCATAGCGTTATTCGTCGTTCATGAAACGCCGTTCGTGAAGAGTTGACGGTTATCAGTGTTCAGTTCTCAGTTTCCGGAACTGACCCTTCGAGATCCTCAGGGTCATGGTGAGCAGGGTCGAACCATGACAACTGAAGACTGATCGCTGAGCACTTCTTCACGCGTCACGTTTCACGGGTCTGTGCACCTGAGTCGCCAAGATGAGGTCCGCTACCTCACGGACAGCGCCATCTCCCCCCTTTTTGCGACACACGTAATGGACGACTCTGAGTATGGGCGGCAAGCCATCGGCAGGGGCAGCCGAAAAACCCACAGACCTGAGCGCCTCCAGGTCATTGACGTCATCGCCGATGTAGGCGACTTGCCGGAGGGTGAGATGGTACTTGGTCGCGAGTGCACGCAAGACAGCCAGCTTGTCCTGCACTCCCAGGTGAACCTCAGGGATCGTCAGTTTTTCCGCCCGGTGGAGGACCAGCTTTGTGTGCTCCATCGTAATCAGCGCCGTAATGAGCCCGGCATGCTGGAGCAGCTTGATGCCCATGCCATCGCGCGTGTTGAATTTCTTCCACTCATCGCCGGATTCTGAATAGTACATGCCGGCATCGGTCAAGACTCCATCGACATCCAAGGCAAAGAGACGGATCTGCTTCAGGATGGCCGTGAGGGACGATCGTGAGGGCATCCTGCGGCGGCCCTTTGATTGCTGTGTCGACATGCGCCCCCCTCGTTCAACGAACGGGCAGCGTACAGGGTTTATCCGGCAAACACGATTCAGTCCGCCTCGCTTGTCCGCTCAGCCACTCTTCGATCGCGAATCTGTCAGGAACCGAAGATCTGCCTCGACCATCTCTTGGACCAACTCCTGGAATTTCACCTGACAGAACCAGCCCAGCTTTTGCTTGGCCCTTGAGGCGTCTCCCAGCAATAGCTCCACTTCCGCTGGCCGGCGCAATTGAGGATCGACCACCACGTGATTCCGATAATCGAGTCCCAGATGCGAGAAGGCGGCTTCGGCGAAATCGCGCACCGAGTGCTCCTCTCCGGTCGCGATGACATAGTCCTCCGGCTCACCCTGCTGAAGCATCATCCACATGGCTCGAACGTATTCGCGGGCATGGCCCCAGTCACGCCGCGCATCGAGATTGCCAAGCCTGACCTCCTTGGCCAGACCAAGCTTGATCATGGCCGCATGAGAAGAAATCTTCCTGGTGACGAATTCGTATCCTCTCCTCGGAGATTCGTGGTTATAAAGAATTCCGCAAGAGGCCCTGATTCCGTACGCTTCTCGGTAGTTTCTCGTCAAATGAAACCCTGCCACCTTGGAGATGCCATAGGCGGAACGGGGATGAAAGGGGGTTCGCTCCGTCTGAGGCACCTCCGTCACTTTCCCGAACATCTCGCTCGATGCAGCAAAATAGAACCGGCAGCCCGGCGTACAGTCGTGAAGCGCAGCCAGGACATGGTGGGTCCCGTTGATGTTGGCATTGAGCGTGGAGAATTCGTCTTCGAAGGAGTAGGTCACAAAGCTCTGAGCGGCCAGATGGTAACATTCATCCGGCTCCACCATCCGAAAGACCCGATAGATGCTCGGCAGACTTTCCAGCGACGCCGCATGAAGGTGCAGTCGGTCCTTAATATCCAGGATGCGCCAGAGTCGGTGCTCGGGGTCTTCGATCGCCACCCGTCGGACGATCCCGTGCACTTCATAACCCTTTTCAAGCAACAACTCGGCGAGGTACGACCCATCCTGGCCGGTAATGCCGGTGATCAAAGCACGCTTCATGATCTCTCCTCTGGAGTCATGACCTCTCGACGGACACCGCGGACCGAACTTCGCGCACGAACCGCGTCAGGGCTCCCTTCCAATGAGGCATCGTGATCCCGGCACGGGCCAAAACCCGATTCGCCAGGACCGAGTACGGAGGGCGACGCACGGCGCTTCCCGATTCTCCGGCTGTAATGGGACTGACCGCGACCGACGCGCCCATGAGTGACACGATGGCGCAGGCGAATTCGTACCAGCTACAGTCACCTGCCCCGGTGGCATGGGCCACTCCTCGCACGTCCGTTTCTTCAGTCACTCGGGCGAGCACCGCGGCCAAATCGCCGGCATGCGTGGGACACCCGCGCTGGTCGGCGACAACCCGAAGCTCAGACGGTTCGGCCGCGCGCTGCATAATCGTTTTGACGAAGTTGTTCCCGTACCTCCCATACAACCACGCGGTCCTGACGATGAGCGTGTTGGAGCAAGAGGCCAACGCGCGACGCTCTCCTTCGAGTTTCGATCGTCCATAAGCATTGAGCGGGTTGGGCTTGTCTGTTTCTTCGTAGGGTGTTCCCTTCTGGCCATCGAACACGTAATCGGTGGAGAGACAAATCAGGCGAGCCCCGACCTTGGAAGCGGCCCGCGCGACCCTCTCGGTCCCCTCCGCATTGACGGCCATCGCCATGTCCGGTTCCTGCTCGGCCCGTTCGACATTTGTGTAGGCTGCGGCATGGATAATCACGTCAGGGTCTGCCTCGCGCACGTATTGCTCCGCATCGTCCTTGAGCAGGTCAAACTCGGGCCAGACGCCGAGCACGAGCCTATGCTTGTTGAGCACCAGCTGGAGCTCATGGCCAAGTTGCCCGTCGGCGCCCGTGATCAGGATGCGCATGGGATCCCGTCCTTCAGTCGTTTCCCGTACATCTGTTCGTAATAGGCTCGAAACTCCCCGGATTTGATCTTGCGCCACCATTCTTGATGATCCCGGTACCAATCCACGGTCGCCCGCAATCCGGTTTCGAACGGCACCGTCGGGCTCCATCCCAACGCGCGCAGGCGGCTGCAATCCACCGCGTAGCGGCGATCGTGGCCGGGCCGGTCTTGCACGAATCGGAGGAGCGTGGGCGGCTTGCCAAGGTGGTTCAGAATCGTCCCAGCAACTGCGATATTTTCTCGTTCATTCCCTCCACCGATGTTGTAAATGCCGCCGGGCTCGCCGTGGTGCAACACATGTTCGATCGCACCGCAGTGGTCAAACACCGACAACCAATCCCGACGGTAGCGCCCGTCCCCATACAGCGGGAGCGGCTGGTCATCGATCGCATTGGTGACAAAGAGGGGAACAAATTTCTCCGGGTATTGGTTGGGGCCGTAGGTATTGCTCCCTCTGGTGATCAACACGGGAAAGCCGTACGTTGCCCAGTAGCTTCGGACCAGCAAATCCCCTCCCGCCTTGCTCGCCGAATAGGGGCTCCGAGGATCGAGCCGATCGTCTTCTCTCGACGATCCCACCTCGACGCTTCCGTAGACTTCATCGGTGCTCACTTGCACAAATCGGCTCACGCCGGCCTTGCGAGCTTCTTCCAAGAGAACGCCTGTCCCGACCACGTCCGTCCTGGCGAACCCGCCGGGCTCCACAATGGATCGATCCACGTGCGTCTCCGCGGCGCAATTGATCACCGCCTCGATCCTGTGCTCCCTCACAATCCTCTCGACCGTTGTCGCGTCGCAGATATCCCCTTGCACGAAGACATAGCGGGCATGTCCCGTCACATCGGCGAGGTTCCCGAGGTTACCCGAATAGCGGAGGGCATCCAGGTTGACGACCGAATCCTGCTCGCTGGCCAGCAGGCGCCGCACGAGATGCGACCCGATGAACCCCGCTCCACCTGTCACCAGAATGCGCACGCCTTTACTCAATCTTGTTGGCACCGGTCTGGGCCACGAGCTGATTCGCCAGCAGCAGGGATTCGATGGTGCCTGCATCGGTCCACCATCCGTCCAGCACATCCCAGGTCAGTTGTCCCGCTTCGATGTAGGCATTGTTCACGTCGGTAATTTCCAGTTCTCCGCGACCGGACGGCTTGAGGGTCTTGATGATGTCGAACACTTGTCCATCGTAAAAATATATTCCCGTCACGGCATAGGCCGAGCGAGGCTGCGAGGGCTTCTCTTCGATCTTGACGACTTTCGTTCCGTCCAAAACCGGCACGCCGAATCGTTGCGGATCCTTCACTTCCTTGAGCAAAATCTTGGCGCCATTTTTTTGATCGCGAAACGCTTGCGCCGCCTTCAGGATATTCCCCTCGATGATATTGTCGCCTAGCACGACGCAGATCGGCCCCTGGTCCGCAAAATGTTCGGCCAAACGCAACGCGTCGGCGATGCCCCCCTCGCCCTCCTGATAGGTATAGTCCAAATGCTGCAATCCAAATTCCTTCCCATTGCCCAACAGCTTCAAGAAGTCCCCCGCGCTATTCCCCCCCGTCACGAGGAGGATATCTCGAATCCCGGCATTGACCAGGGTCTGGATCGGATAATAGATCATGGGCCGATCGTAGACCGGCAACAAATGCTTGTTCGTCACTTTCGTGAGCGGATGCAGGCGGGTCCCAAGACCGCCGGCCAAGACGATCCCTTTCATGACTCCTCCAAAACCATTGGCCTACAGCACCTTTTGAAAGTATTCGATCGTCTTGCCCAGCCCTTCCTCCAACCCGACTCGTGGCTCCCAGTTCAGCAGCAGCTTGGCCCGTCGGATATCTGGCCGCCTGACCTTGGGATCATCCACGGGAAGCGGTTTGTGCTGAATCGGGCTTTTCGATCCGGTCAGTTGCAAGACCATTTGAGCGATCTCGGCCACTTTCAACTCGCGAGGATTGCCAATGTTGACAGGGTCGTGCATGCTCTCAGGACCGGCCTCACCCGATTGCGAGAGGAACGAAGACCGATCGGTTCGTTTGTCGACGCTCTTATCCGATTCGATCATGAGCAAAGCCGTAATGCCTCGCACCAGATCGTCCACATAGCAAAAACTTCTGGTCTGGGAACCGTCGCCATACATCGTCAACGGCTCGCCACGCAGGGCTTGCACGATGAAGTTCGACACCACACGACCGTCATGCGGCCTCATGCGAGGCCCGAACGTATTGAAGATGCGGACGATCCTCGTGTCCACACCATGATACCGGTGATAGGCCATGGTCATGGCTTCGGCAAACCGCTTGGCCTCGTCGTAGACCCCGCGAGGGCTGATCGGATTGACGTTGCCCCAATAAGACTCAGGCTGCGGGTTGACCAGCGGATCACCGTAGACTTCCGACGTGCTGGCCAACAGGAACCTCGCCCCCTTGGCCTTAGCCAACCCCAAGGCCTTGTGTGTGCCCAAGGCGCCGACTTTCAGCGTCGCGATCGGAAGGTCCAAGTAGTCCTGTGGGCTGGCCGGGGAAGCAAAGTGCAGGACCGCGTCAAGAACGCCGTCAACGTGCAGATAGTCGCAGACGTTGTACTTCACCAAACTGAATCGCTCGTCTTTCATCAGCTGGGCGACATTCTCGGGACGACCCGTGGAAAAATTGTCCATGCAGATGACGTGATGCCCTTGCGCGATCAACAGATCGCACAGGTGGCTGCCCAAAAATCCGGCCCCTCCCGTGATCAACATTCTCATCGACGACTCCAGACTAATGGCTTCCCGCCCAGACCGCCCCGGAACGGAATCATACAGATTTTTGTCGCTTTTTAATAGATGCAAGTCGCGGTCAGGCCCTTGTCTCTCCGGCCACCCGCTTATAAACGTCGATCGTCTCTCGAGCGGTTCGATCCCATGTAAACTTCGCGGCCTGCGCAAGCCCCTTCGTGCGCATGGTTTGGCGCAACCCCGCGTCAGTAAGGACTTGCAAGATGAGCCCGGACAGCCGGGCCACATCCATCGGCTCGACGAGAAGAGCCGCCTCGCCCGTCACTTCCGGCAAGGATGAGGCATTCGAACTGACGACCGGACAGCCGCAAGCCATCGCCTCCAAGACCGGCAAACCGAACCCTTCATAGAGGGATGGAAACACGAACAGCGTCGCTCGTTGATACAACTCGATCAGTCGATCGTCGCCGACCACCCCGGTAAAAACAACCTGCTCTCCAAGACCAACCAGCCGGACTCGTTCGTGCAAGTCGCTCCGCCGCCGAAAGTCCCCCACCAACATCAAATCATAACCCTGACGAATCGAATCGGGCAGCTTGGCAAACGCTTCCACCAGAGAACCGACGTTTTTCGTCGGATCGGCGCCGGCCACGCACAATAGGTACGGCCGGCGCTTATCGGAACCGGGCTGGTCGCCTGGCGCGGGAGCAAAGCGGTCCGTTTCAACGCCCGGATAGACCACGGTCATGCGCTCATCCGGTACGCCCAGATGTCGAGCGATATCCCGGCGCGAACAGTGCGAATCGGTCAACACGTGGTCAATCTTGTCCCATCTGTTTCGAATCAGGAGTCTCTCGACCGCTCGATTCGCATTCCATCCTTTTCCGGGGCTACCGAAGATCAACGGCTTGACATCGTGGATCGTCACGACTAGCTTCCCGCGCTTCCACGCCACGCAAGAATCATAGGGCAGATGCAGCACGTCGTAGGAATCGCCCAGCAAAGGAGCTACTTGTTCCCAGAAACGCCGTTTGAAGAAGGGAAACCGGATAGGCCGATAGCTGATATTGGGGCGGGCGGGAAACCGGCAGACATCATCGGGCATGAACACGACATACCGATTGTCGCGATCGACCCGCCCGATGGCCTCGATCAACGCACGGCTGTATCGTCCCAGCCCGACGTTGAAGTCTTTCAAATGCCAAGCCGCGATGGCAACCTTCACTGCGAGCGACTCACCGAGAGCGAATCAACGCAACCATTGATCAACCGCGCCAACAGGCGATCCACGACGTATGGGACGATGAGATTCAGCGCTAGAAACGCTTTCCGGCGAACCGGCTGAGCAAGCACTTCGACCTTAGGCCGCCTGACCACCGCCACAATTCGATCAGCTACACGTTCAGGAGACTCCACTGGACCCACGAGCCTCTGATGTTGATGCGTACGCCGGCGCGCCACCGCAAAGAATTCCGTCTTCGTCGCACCGGGACAAATCAGGCTCACGCGTATTCCACTTCCCAAGAGTTCTACGCGCAAGGATTCTGTTAGCCCTATCACGGCAAATTTTGACGCACAGTAGGCGCCAACATAGGGAGACCCTCTCCGTCCAGCAGTCGAAGCGACGTTAATGATATGTCCCTCCCTTTGTTGGCGCATCACCGGCAATACTGCCTTGACGCTATGAAAAACGCCTTTAAGATTTACCGCGATCATAGCATCCAGATCTTGCTCGGTCGTTTGCTCGATGGAGCCAAAGAAACCGGCGCCGGCATTATTCAGCAACACATCGATGCGACCAAAACGCTCCAGGCAAACATCGACCGCTGCCGCCATCGTATCAGACCGTGTGCTATCGCCGATAAACGGCTCCGCCTCTCCCCCCATTGCCTGAATCTCACCAGCTGCCTCAGCAAGCAGGTCAGCCCGACGAGCAACCATTTAGAAGCCGCGCGCCAACTCGTGCCAAGGCATAGGATGCGGCTCGACCAATTCCACTCGACGCACCAGAAATCAAAACGACGGCCCCGTTTAGAGATTTTCTGTCACCCACACCCCACCAACTCAAAAAGTACGCCCCTGCCGTTACAACGACTACGATGAGGCCAACCCACCCTAGCCAATCAGAGATTCTCATAATCACTTCACAGAAACCAGGCTACAGCGATTCAGGAAACGGATCTGAAGCAATACGCCTCCTAGCACTTCTTCTTCCAAAAATCAAACAGCCCCCAACGAGCACCAATCCAAAGCCATACCACGCCCCCATAAATATTGGGTAGAAGCTTACGGCCTGAAAATGTAGAGGGGATGGCCAGGATTGGGACGTTGCCACATTTTCTACAACCTGATACTCACCAGCCGCATGAAAAACAAGTTCGCGCGATGGCTTTTCCAAGCGCAAACCCAACATTCCAGGATACGGAAGAAAAAGAAACTTCTCGTGTCCCAAGGACAGAACTTCATCAATGTCGACAACGAGGCCTCGAGGAGTCGACACCGTCCTAACACCATGAGAAAGCGAACAAAGGACATCGGAGGCAGGCACATCGACTTGAGACAAAAGCCTTGGCTTCAGCACATTGCCTAGACTCGTCATGCCCGGCTTCAGATCGGTGACTTGCTCACATCTTGACTCCATCTGAGCATATTCCCGCGAAAGAAAAAACGGGGGGCGAAAACGCTTTTCAATCTCAGGTATCGGCAAGGCCTCATAAATGTGCTCATACTGGCCCTTGAGGTCGCTCTCTAGAGCCTCGTTACCAAGAAACTTCTCACTCTTTGAAAATGCGTGACTGATAAAACTCTGAAAAAAAAGAATGCCGTACAAGGGTACGACCACCAAAAGAAGGATCACGGAGCCATTTTTAATGTCGCTCTTCAAAATGGGCTCGTCATTGCTCTCCCTTATGCTGATACGGCAGGCCGCATCGAGCGAGGAAAGAAATTGCACCGCCAAATAGGAGAGGCAAAGCAAGACATAGGGATGGAAATGGTACCACTGCCTGAACAGGTTAAGGAACGGCACCCCTGCAATATACAGAGCTTGGGGCACTCCCGTATTGATTCCCAGGCATAGCAACAGCAGCACGACCAAAAATAGAAAAAGCCGGCGGGATGCCCGCCCGACAAAAGCTCCATATATAGCCAGGGCGGTACAGATAGGCGATATCGAAAATCCAAACTGATCTCCCCACTGCCCAAGCCTGCCCCCTACCCATCCAACCCGATAAAATGGCACAAGCAAATGCAGCAAATAGGCAACCGGAGCTGAAGACATTTGGGCTTGATTAAGCCGAATATAGTCTGCCAGGGTCGTCGCAACCAGAAAACCTCGCAGAGGCGAAACAATTTCACTTTGCATTTGCCACACTCGATACAGTGGGAACAGGCCTACCACAAAGACGGCAATGCTTGTCGCAACAAACCAGACCGGCGCAACCCGCACAACCTGAATAGCTTTAAAGAGCAGACCTTCCCACCAAAGATACAGCAAAAACACAACCAGCACAGCCCCATGGATATGCGGATAATGCTGAGTAAGAAGGGTCGACAAAATGAATGCTGCGAGCACGATCCATAATGGATGCTCCCTGGCTCGGCTGGCTACATAGAGCAGCCACGGCACATACTCCATAGTCGCCAAAGCTTGCTCTTGATGAAACGGCGTGAACCCGACCCCACTAAAAAAAAGGAAGGCAGTCCCGACAGACGCAAGCGCCACCCCAAAACGCATTCGCAAGAATAGCCACCATCCAAGAAGAGCAAGTAGTATCCCAATCAGAATTGCTATTTTATAGGCCACGATCAACTTAACGCCGGGCAGCAACGCAATGCCATACCCGACGACTCGGTGCGGGAGGAGCGGGAATTGGTTCACTGCCAATAGATCGATCGGTATCCCACCCTCCGATGGAAACCACACGGGAGACTCGGAAAGTTTTGGAGGGAGCCAGACCGGAAACCCGTAACCAAACTTCAATGAGTTCACGACATAGGCAAACACAGGGTAGTGGTAAAGAAGATTATCCCCGAGAAGATAGAGCCTGGCATGCAGGATGCTTGGGGAAACAAAAAGCAGATACACAAAAAAGGGGAACAGATATATCCACAGGCTCGAAATCATGGACAGCTCTCACATGGAAGGTGCCACTGATCAGTCACTCGCAGTAATAGATTCCCCCGCCTTTACAGGCGGGGACCTCCCGCTGGATTAGAATGGCCAAGTAGCCAGCTTTGCTCTGGCCCGCCGAACCATCACCAAGGGAAGAAAACACTGTCCAACCCCGATAAAGGCCAGCGGAATCAACAGAAGCCTACCGATCACATACCACCATCGCCAATCCCTCAGCGGGATCGGCGCAAATACTAACCGAATTGGCTTATTTCTTAGAAAACCCCGCACCTGCAATAATTGAAGCCGATTGGCAATACAAATTAAAGTTGTTACATCTCTCCGCCTAGCCATCGCAAAGACGTTGGCTATTTCTTGCACAGTGTCGAGAGAATCCGTCATATCGACGTACTCACTGGAGCAGTGGATGGCCGAGGTCTTGTCAATAGGTGTGTCAATAGGTGTGTAAATGGAATCAGGCGGCAATCTCCTTCTGCGTGACCGGTTTCTGCACGCCATCGACAAACGGGATCTCGGCGTAGACCAGGGGCAGCAGCTCTGGGGTGTTCAGTCGCCGGAAGCTGTGCTCCGCGACTTGGAGCAGCTTCCAGATCAACGCCGTGGCGGACTCGACCCGCTTGAACCGCTTGCCCGCCGTTGTCCGCAGCCGCACGGCGGCAAAGGGCGACTCGACCACGTTCGTGGTCCGCAGATGTCGCCAGTGCTCCCGGGGGAACTGGTAGAACGTGACGAGGCGCTCCCAATCCGTGTGTAAGCGCTCGACGGCCTTCGGGGCCACCGCGCGGTATCGGCGGCTGAACTGGTCCCGGCGCCGCTCGCATTCCGTATGGCTCTCGGCATACGGCAGGGCTTTCAGCAAGATCTTGGCCTCCGCCTGGTGCTTCGTCGGGATGGCATCGAGCACGTTGAGGATCTTATGGTTCCAGCACCGTTGCCATAAACTTTCCGCGCTTCCAGGCCACGCAAGAGTCGTAAGGAAAATGCAACAGATCATACCGGCCGGCCAGGCAGGGCGCCACCTGTTCCCAAAACCGCCGCTTGAAAAACGGAAACCGGATCAGGCGATAGCGCATGTTTGGCCGCTCTGGAAACCGGTACGACTCATCCGGCATCAATATCTCATACTGGTTCTCGACATCCACCCGCCCCAGGGCCTCGATCAAAGCCCGGCTATAGCGCCCGAGACCGACGTTGAAGTCCTTGAGATGCCACGCAGCGATGACAACCCTCATGAGCGCGCACTCAGCAACTTCTATCGTCTCCTCTTCCGCCAATCATCTGGTTTTGAACCCAATCAATGAGGCCGGACGCTATAAGATTATAGGCCGAACACCTTTCTCCTCCACCGTACGCAAGAACTTCCGCCCCAGGCCACCGGATTGCCATGCTGCACCCAATCTAGCTCGACTCCCCGGCGATTGGAACGGTGGCCGCGGCAGCAGCTGACTCGTAGACGATCAACATCTCCTGGGTCACTTCTGAACAACCGCAATGCACCCCCACATGAGTCGCGGAATAGTAACAGAACCTCCCGCATGCCGCAAAGAAAACGAGCGCGCCCCCTGAACCTATGGCCATTGAGCACCGAGTACCCACAATGCCGCGCGGCGGTTTTAACTATGAGGCTACTCCCGAGAAACTTCGGAGCGAACCTGAAGCAAGCTGGCTCCGTGCAAGCTTCGCACCTCCCGATAGCCGAGGTCGGCCACCAGCCATTGGACAAACCTTCGTTGTCGTTCAACTTCAAAGGGTGGCGCCGAGGCAATCTCGACCCCGACCAGCACATACTCCGGAATCCAGTCAGGATCCATCCGCTCGCTGAGCTCGACCGCATTCGGCAGCGCACCCACTCCAACGGGGATCCAATCGCATAACGTGCCGGGGATCAAGTTGACTTTGCAGATACGATGGCGATTGGCAAGAAGCGGCGCAAACCGCACATCCGAGGCAACCCCGGCATCGCCCGGAATCAGATCCGCCATTGCAAACACCGCGGAGGTAAATTGCGGGTCCGTCTTGCCGAGGTCATATCCGGGACAGCGATACGTGTTCACCGCCAACAGGCACAGGGCCAGAGCGAATGCCTTATTCCACCGTTCGGGGGAAGACGCTGCCCACCGTTCGAGATAACGATACCCGTTGACCAGACCCCAGACGACGCTATAAAAGAGAAACGGTAGCGCTGGAGCGCTGTAGTGCTCAGCCAACTTGTACTGGCCGGGGTTTTGACTGAAAAACATAATGGCGATCGGAACCACTAGCAAACAGGCCTCCTTCCAAGCCAACAACGGTAAAAACATCACTGGGGCAAGAAAATACATGAGACGAACGTATTGATTGTGACGAACCAGCGCCTCCGTCATCGCCCAGAAAGGGTGGCGCGCGATATTCTCCAACGCATCACCGAGGTTCTGCCCCAAGTTGGCATACCGCTCCCAGAAAAAGAGCCCCTGTTCCGGCGTAAACGCTGGGAGCAAGACCTTCACGACCACCAGGAAATACGAAACGGCCACGAAGGCCAGCGCTGCGCCGAACACCCTCCAGCCCCGGCGAAACGCCGCGAGGTATAGGCCCAGCGCAGCGAGGGGAAGGGGAAGGCTTTCCTCTATCAAACAGGCCAGCAAGACACAGGCTGCCGCCGCGCCTCGTCGGCCCGACTCCACGAAAACCAGAAGCCACAATATGGCGGGTATCGCGAGCGAAGACCGATGAAAATCATGCGCGCCGCTGTTGTGTAGGTATGGATTAAGCATGTAGAGGGCTACGACGAGCAGGGACAGCCCCTTCCGTTCGCAACGCAAAAGAGCCAACTCATAGACGGCCACTGCGCCCAGGCCGAACGCAACGCTTTGGATGGTCAAGAGGGTGAGCGGATGTTCGATGAGCCGGTAGGCAAGTCCTATCACCAGCATGATCGGAGAGAAATGTTGGCCGAGGAGCGACCGATTGTCCAGCGAGTTAAAAAACCATGGCCCATGGACCATGTGCCAGGCCATATTCGTTTCTGTTGCCATGTCCCACATCGTCTGCAGCTCGAAATACTGCTTGACTCGCAGATGGATCAGGACCGTTGTAAAAAGCAGCCCTACGGACCACGCCATGAGTCGGTGTTGTGCGGCAGACATCCGGTCCAAATCAGCTAAGCGCCTTTTCAGACGCTCGGCCCACGACTTCGATGCAATCATCGCGACCGCCAACACGATCCACAGCATGATCATGCCAGTTTTGAACACGTTCAGAGGAAACGGTTTCAATCCGAGCACATTGACGTTAAGATCGGCCAGGAGATCGGTCATATTGGCTTCTATTGACAGGTCTGGTGCACTATGGTACCTGCAGATCAGGAGAAGCAAGATGCCGCAAGTCAGCGTGGTGATTCCAGCCTACAACGGCGCGTCGCGATACCTCGGAGAAGCCATCGAAAGCGTGCTGGCGCAGACAGTCCCAGGCAGTGAATTGATCGTGGTGGATGATGCCTCCACTGATGAGACCGCCCGGCTCGTCCTTCGTTATTCACAGGTTCGCTACTTCAAACGATCCACCAACGGCGGACAGGCAGCTGCCCGTAACGACGGCGCCAGGCTCGCGAAGGGAACCTACCTGGCCTTCCTCGATCAGGACGATATGTGGGGCCCCTCGTTCATCGAGGAAACCCTGGCATTGTTGCAGGACCAGCCTGAGGTCGCGCTCGTCCATTGCGACGGATACCAGGTGAATGAAGACGGCGCCCCCTTGCACTATGACGCCGCCATGAAACAGGGCCGGACGATCACGCAGTTGTTGCGCGGCGGCCACGATGTCGCCACGTCCGGCTCGCTGTTCCGCAAGACCTGTTTCGACGCCGTCGGCGGTTACGACGACCGCCTTTTCGTCTGGGAGGACATCGACCTCGCCATCCGACTCTTTCAACGGTTTCAACTCCTCCACCTGGCCAAGCCCCTGTACCGCCATCGACTTTACA